>Ga0209093_1000401_pt1 | contig 23038 bp, 31 predicted proteins | sample SidtaG_4_FD_187450 | JGI IMG/M metagenome (GOLD analysis project Ga0209093, IMG submission 187450) | Marine algal microbial communities from Sidmouth, United Kingdom - Sidmouth_Male1 metaG (SPAdes) (version 2) | ecosystem: Host-associated > Algae > Red algae > Unclassified | place: Sidmouth... | reverse complement strand
GGGGCGGCGCGGCACCGCCGCTGAATAAGCTGGCACCGGCGGCCGCGCCGGTATTGCTCCTAGAAGCGCGCGTTTGGTGGCGGGGGCTCTCGTTCCCGCTCTCCTACATCGAGCAGTGGTCGTCGCCGCCGGAGGTTGGCGTGGCCGACATGGTCCCGGTATACATGGACTTCGATTGGGCGTACCGTGCGGACGGACCGCCTCTGAAGGTGATGGAAGTGGACGCTGAGAGCTTTGCGGCGGTATCCTCAGAGAATTACTCGATCTTTCTGTGCTTCTGCTGTGTGCTCGTCTTCACGTGCACGTCACCCTTTGTTTGTTCTTTCCCAAGTCTTTCGTGTTCTCTCTCTATGACCTCGTCGGCAGCAGCGTATCATCCTGCCCATGCATACGCAGCCACAGCCACAACAGACACCGACCACGAGCCTGGGAAAGAGACAAGGGCAAAAATGATTGACGAGGGCGTTGCCGCGCCGGGCTCCTCCTGCCCGAACGACCGCGCCAGAGTCCAACCGTAGTGTCGCATAAAACGCCGTGTCACCCCAGCCCACAGAAACCCATTGGGACACCTGCCCAGCTGAGGGAACCCACCCGCACACCCTTTCTCTACTCTCGCCCGGTGACACGGTCACCTAGGAAAACACCCGAAGGCGCAAAGAAGGAGGAAGGAGGTGAGAACGCTGTCATTTTCTTTGTGGGGCAGCCGGGCCACGGGCGCCCCGCTGTCCCCTGAAGCTAACCGAGCAAGCGGGCCCAAATGGCCCCGAACCCCACACAGTAGCCTCCCCATGAGAAGATCTGGGGATCTATAACAGTGGACCCCCCTACTGCAAAGCAGATATTTCAAGAACTTGACATTCAAAGGCAAACGACCCACAATCAATCAAGATCCCAACCAGCACCGACAGGGCCACCTGTCCGAACCGGGGCATAACACGTCATCCGCGTCTCTCGGCGCGCCATCGACCTCCTGGCCAGCCAAGGGGCGTGCGACGGGACGCGTAATGGGACATAGCTTCCTTCTCAGCCTGCACCGTCCCGGGCCAGCCCAGGCGGTTCCCCAACCGGCTCCTCGTCACGACCCTTCGCTGTCCCTCGGGTCTCGTGGGGTGGCGTGCGTGCCCGGCTGCCGTCCGTCCCGACCTCGGGGCCGACCAGTTTCCCGCGCGTGGGTGGCCCGTGGGGAGAAGGAGGATCGTAGGGGCTGGGACACGGGGTGTCCAGGGTAAGAGTGAGGAGGAGGGTACACGCTCGGGTGAGGGCGAGACCGCACCTGCGTCCCCCCCCCCCCCCCCCCCCACCTTGACGTGTTCCACTGGTGCACACCTTATCTCCGTGGGACCCCGAACCAGGACCACCATCCCCAGTCCCCACCTTGTCCCCTGGAGGAGGTCCGATCTTGGTGAAGGTAGCCGGCACAAGGGCAAGGCGTCCCAGTCCAAGGCCAAAAGAAAGATCACGGCGTCCCAAACCAAGGCCAAGAAGTCGTCGTTGGGGTCCGTGGCGGTAGCGTCGGGGTCGGTTGACCACTCTGGGGAGCACGGCGGTCCCCAGGGAACTATATCGGCGCCCGTCGGTGGGGTCATCCCTGGCATGGCCTTGCCCACGTCAAAGGCGGGCGACGCTCCCCCGCCGAGTCTCCTGGCACCCGCCATGTTAATGCGCCTGTACCGGCTGGTCGTGGGCGTCGTTTCGGCGCCGCCCGAGGATGTTAACACGTCGGAGCGTCTCCAGGGGTTTCTGGCCATTCGCCCCGATCTGGCGCTGCGCTGGACCCGGGAGCAGCGGCGGGGGTTCTTGACCCGGCTGGACACGACGGCACTTGTCTCGGCTGACCGCGGGGCGGGGGAGGTTGTGCACTCCACTCCGGGTTTGGCCCTTGGGGCTGACCGCTCGCCTTGTGCTCCGGGTAGCGCCTGGGCTACTCGTCTTGCCTGCCTCCCCGATTGCTTGGTCCGGGATCCCGCCGTGCGCTACGACGCCATCATCTCGGCGCCGGTTCTCCGAGCGCCGAACGAGGATGAGTACCCCGGGTCGTTGGCCGCGACGGTGTCCCGGGTGACGGCCTTGGCCGAACCGCCAGCGTACCCCAACCTACTGTACATGCCGATTGCGGGTCCGTACTTACGTAAGCTGCCCATCATGCCCCCGTAATCGCATGCCAACTTTGAGCAGCGGGCGCGTCGCCAGGGCTTCCTGATCAGCTGGAACCACCAAGAGGTTTGGCGTCTTCCCCGGTGATGCGCACCCAGTTCTTCGCGGCGGTGCCCACTTGGTTCGCCCAGATGGAGACACCGATTGGGTTCACCACTGGGGGCTCCTTGGTGGCGTACTACGCCCGGGAGGAGGTCTACCGGTCGTGTCGGGACGCCCACTCGGTCACGAGGGCCAGCTGGGTGACCGATTACTTGGTGATGGCATGCAACCGCTGGTACGAGGAGGCGCGTGACGGCCGTTTCTGGCTGTTGTCTAACGCCCTCTTTGGCTGGGTCAAGCAGCTCGAGCCGGAGGAGCTCGCCGGTGATGACTCCGATGCCTTGCACTTCTTCCAGGCCATGCTGGCTCGGCGGGCGGCTCTCCCGGTCCAGGACCAAGTCTTCCACGACGCCGTGCGCCGTCTTGATACTTCCCGTCGGAACCGGAATGGGTGGCTTACGGTGGTGACCCGACACGACACCGACGGGGTGCGCATCGTCATCCAGGACCCCCTTGACGCCGCGGCGTACTCGAGCCCGGCGTCTTGCATGGCCGTCCCGGCGGAGGCGCCTCTGGGCCTCGCCCAAGTTCCCCTCGCGTCTGTCGGAGTCCCGTCGGGGTGGGCGTCCGCCGTGGCGCAGCGAACCGGAGGTTCTGGCTCTTCGCCCTCGGGTGGTCTGCCCCTCCCGGGTCATCAACTGGTGCCGCCTCCCCGTGCTTCCCCTCTCGCCAGCCCGGTGACGTTGGTGACGACGGCCCCTTCGTCTCGGGCGGACCCGGCGATTCCCGTGGTGAGTACTGTGGCCCTCGTCGCGACGGCCAACCGCTTTCCGTTGGCCCCCCCGGTGCCCGACTCACTCCTGTCGGATACCTCGGCAACGCTGGGGTCGGTGGGCGAGGTCTGTCTGCAGCTTCTTGTCGGGCGCCTCCGTGGGGCGTCGGCTAGTTTTCCCACCAGCGTGCTTTTGGTGTCGCTGGTCGACTTGCTTGGGAGCTTGTCGAACGACTTGTTCACCTGGGCGGAGACGCACCCGGTGGGGGACCCCGAGGCTCTGGAGGCGGTCCTGCAGGGGTGGTCCCGTGCCGGCGTGAACGACCAGCTCTGACGCCTGTTGAACATCCACCAGCAGCGGCAGGAGAACCATCTTCGCCGGGCGGAGCAGGCCGGTACCTGGCGCGCCCGCGGGTCGGGCACCGGTGATCGGCGGGAAGAGGCCACGGAAGGCAACGTGACTTGGTATCGCGACGCGCCTGGGAGCCCCCAGCGTTCCACCGGCGGGGGCGCCATTCAGACGTGGCCGGGGAACAGCTGGTACGAGTCGCGTCCTCGGGCGAGCACCCCGGTTGATAACGCGCGTGGGTATGGGCGTACCTACGGGGGCCAAGATGGTCCGTCCGGTTAGGAGGGTCCGTCGTCGACCCGTCGTCGTCTGGACTGGGGCGTGGTGCCCCAGGTCGGTGTCGGTCGGTTAGGGAGCCTGTGTGTGCTTCGTGTTGGCTGGGGTAGTTCCCGGCCCTTTAGCGAGGGACGAATCGGGAGACGTACTACGTGCATGAACGAGGGTTTTTTGTCTCTCGGTTGTCCCGTCACGCCTCCTGGGCGTCCCGACCCGGCTCCGCCTTTTCCGGATCCTGGAGGAGAAGCCCCTTGCGACGACCATACCGGTACACGGCCGCTACCGGTAGGCGACACGAGTGTTGCCAGGTGTCGTCTTCCAGCCCATAGCCAACCCAGCGGACCAACAACCAGAGCACGCCCACCTCGTCCCAGGTGTGGTCTGCGAACCGCTCAAACACAAACTCGGACCCACCCGGTTGGAGCGCGTCTGGTACCGCCACTTGCGGTTGCTTGGGTCGGCTTGCGGGGTCCACAGGTCCCGCCGGCACTACGTGGTCGCCGCTCACCAGGTAAGAAAGGCCGTCTTGGTCAATCAGGCAGGTTGTCCCGGCGGTCTGCAACACCTCGTACGGCGCTGTCACCTTAGGGTCGAGCTTTTGCTTCTGGGTGTGGTTCCGCAGACACCCAGTCACCAATGGTCACCGATACCCGGCGAGGGCGGACTTTCTTGTCATAGTATTTCTTGTACCGGGCTTGTGTGTGTTGGAAATCGAGTCCCGTACTTGGAGGAGAATGGCCTTAAGCGACTCCAGGAAGGCGTCCTTGGCCTCGGCCACCGACTGGCTCGGGTCCAGCGTCATGACGTCTGGCATCCGTTCCAAGGAGAAGTTGCTCGGGCGCCGTGGGGTGACCAAGTCCATAGGGGCCACGCCCGTAGCTCGGTGGGGCCTCGAGTTGTACATCAGCGCTAACACGAAGACGAGCTCGTCCCAGTTGTCCTGCTGGTCCTCGATGTAGTCCATGAACGTGTGCACGAGCGTCTTGTTGAAGAACTGGACCTGGCCATTGGTCTGTCGGTGGTACGTGGACGTGTACAGGTTCCGGATACCCATCAGGTTCCACACACCCTGGAAGAACAGGGAGGCGAACTAGGGTCCGTTGTCCGTCAGGACTGTGTCCGGGGGCCCATACACGAAGATCCAATCCCGGCAGAGCGCCGATGAGACGTCCGTCGCGGTGATGCCAGCCAGGGAGACGGCTCGGACCAGCTTAGAGAACCGGTCTACAATGATCAGAAGGAAGACGTTCCCGGTCTTGGTCTGTGGCAGGGGTCCGAGGAGGTCCATAGACAGGCTCGAGAAGGGGTCCTCGCGAAGGGGTCCGTCGCCGGGAGCAACTTGAGCATCGCCGTGCGTCTCTTTGGTGCGATCCTGTTCCTGGCGCAAGACGCACAACTGGCCACCCAGTCGTACACGTCCGTGGCCATGGACTCCCGGTAGTAGTGGCGCCTGTTGGCGGTGTACATTCGGTTGACCCCAGGATGACCAGCGCTCACCACATCGTGTTCCAGCCTCAGGAGATCCTCGCGCAAGGTGAACGCGGTCCTGACATGGCGTCGGCACAATGGTGCTCCCTTCCCGGTCTGGTGCATACCTTGTGCCGGAACTCCGCCAACCGGAGGCGCCAGCGAGAGACCCGTCCTTGGGTACTATCCATGTTCAGCAGCCAGCGTAAACTGGAATGTTCCGTCCGGTTCATGAACGTGTCCCTCGATGTAGGGGCGGAGAAGAAAACTGCCCAGACTACGGCCAGGCATTCTCGGTCGGTCGTGGAGTAGTTCTGCTCGGCTGGGATAAGGCCCTGGCTGTAGTAGTCGACTGGGAGGATACTCTTGTGCGGTTATTGCTGCAGGAGCGTACAGCCGACTTGGACGGCACAGGCATCGGTATGCAGGATGAACAGACCCTCACGTCGGGGGAGCGTCAGAATCGCGTTCGACGTCAAGCGCTCCTTGAGGTACTCGAAGGCCCCCAAATGGGCGGCATCCAGCGGGGGACATACGTGTGGGAATTTCTTGCTGGTGAGCTTGGTCAGGGGCTTGGCGATGCGTGCATAATCCTTGATAAAACGCCGGTAGTCGTTACACATGCCCAGGAAGCTCTTGAGCTCCGTCTGGTTTCGTGGGGGAAGCGCTTGCGCCAGGCTCTTCATGTTGTTCTGGTTCACCAGCAGGTGCCCTGGACGGACGACATGTCCCAGGTACTCCACCTCTTGCTGGAACAGGTGGCACTTGGAGGGCTTGAGTGAGACGCCGGCCTTTTCCAGCAAGAGGAGGACTGCACGGAGGTGCTGGATGTGATCACCCGCGGTCCGGGAGAAGACAATCACGTCGTGCAGGTATACCATGCCCGTTTGCCACCGTAGACCGGACAAGATGATGTCGAGAGCCCGCTGGAAGGAGGCTGGCGCGTTCACCCGACCAAAAGGGAGCTGGATAAACCGGAACAAGCCCGTGTGAGACGTGAACGTCGTCTTGTCTCTGTCCTCGGCGGCCACGGCGATCTGCCAGTACCCGGCGTTACAGTCCAGGGTGGAGAATACCGTGGCATCGCCGATGGAGTCCAGGCAGTCGTCCATCCTCGCGATCGGGTAGACATCCTTTACCGTGCGCTCGTTCAGCCGCCGGTAGTCCACGCAGAACCGGAAGTGGCCACCTGGATTGGGCACGACGACCACCGGCAAGGACCACTCGGCGTCCGAGGGTTCTATGACACCCAGGTCGAGCATTATCTTGACCTTCTCCTCGATTTCCAGGCGACGGTGCGGACCAGCCCGGTACGGAGCCGACTACACGGGCTTGGCATCTGGCTTGAGCTGGATATGGTGGGTGGTGGCCTTGAGCTCACCCAGCTTCCCCGACCACATACCCCTGAACTGATTCACAAGACCGTGCACCTTGACATGTAGCGCCGTGGGCACGCCCGCCCAGTTCAACTGTGGCGTCTCCGGCTCCTTGGGGGGCGGCACAACCTGGGGCTCCGGCGGTCCTTCAACCGTGGCCATGGCAGCCTGCGTGTCCAGCTCCTGTCGCGCCGTCACCTGCTGTTGGACGGCCAGAAGGGCCTCTTGGGAGAGGGGTCGGGCCTCGCCTGTGTACGGCTCCGCGACCCCCACTCGGGTGCCCTTGGCAAACCTCTTGGTCTTGCGACCTAGGTTGACCAGGAGTACAGACAAGGGCTCGTTCCGGTGCACGTTCTCGTCGTGCCCGTCGGCCAAATGCAGCCCATCCTTTGCCAGGACCTCCGCCCGGCCCTTGATGAGGCAACTGCCCGTCGACCGGGGAGCCACTTGGACCTCGGTTTGAGCACCAGGAACGACCGGTGCGCCCGCCAGCGTCAGCTCGTTCGGGCTGACCCGGGGCTTGGCGGGTGCCTTGTGCTGTCGCCCCCTGGCGCCTAGATGGTCGCCCAAGATGTCCGAGACAGCACCCGTCGACCACTCGATCTTGCCGCCCTGCGGCAGGAGTGCCGTTGTGTACTGGCGCTGGAAGTCACACCTGATAGTAAGCGGAACCGAGAGGCGTTTCACATCAATAAACGGGAAATGCATGGGTTTGTCATGTACATGCAGGGTGAGGGGGAGTCGAGCGAGAGGCATGAGAGCCTGCCCCGAGGCAACCACGATCCGGGTGCGGGTAGGCGCACGCCAGGCATGGGCGCGCCAGTCCGGAGGGAGCAGGTCCTTGCTGACGACGCTTGGACCGGCCCCTGTGTCCACCACCGCGGCCACAGAAACCGGGTTGTCACCCCCAAAACTCAAGGTGGTGTTGACCTTGAAATTGTCCTTACGCAAGACGAGCAGGGTACCCGGACAGGCGCACGGTGTCCATGCGGCTACCTTGGCTCGTAGCCGACGACCTCACCGGCAGAGGAATGCAACTGAGACCGATACAGGACCGCCGTGGCCCTGAACAGACGGGAGGGCGCTGAAGGGCGCACCTCCCCCACGTCGTTTTCCGATCCCGAGGTACCCGTGGTCGTGGTCTCTTCCTCGGGATGGGAGTCCGAGTCCTCAGGACTCTCCTTGTACAGGTTCTCCTGGATGTTCAGCAGAATCGCAGCCCGGAGGTTGTGCACCGTCTTCAGGTCCCGCCGTCCAGGGGAGGCGCCCTTGGACTGCCGGTCAGCCCAGCAGACGGCCTTGGCGAACTGGATCTCCTGGCGGGCTAGCTTGTCCTGCAGCTCCTTGGGCACCTCCGGGCAGGCTGCCGCGATGTGGTCCTCCTTGTTACACAGCCAGCCCGCCCGTACCCTGTTCGGGCGTTCCTCCCCCCGGGTGACACAGGGCATAGAGGGCGTGACAAACCCGCGCCAACCCTCCAAGCGACAACCGGCCTGAGACGAGGACTCGCCCACGGCCAGAAACGGCGTCTCGGGTACTGCCCGACTAGACGGTCGTGCCAGGTAAATCCTGGGGGGGGGTCGGCTGGAGTCGCTGGAGCGCCCTGACCTGTTTAGGATTGCCCTGGGTGAACGACTCGAGCTGCTGCCGGGTGTGCTCCGTGAACTGAAGGTTGTATTGCTGGGCGTCCACCTGCAAGTGCTTGGGTAGCCCCTGGATGAACGCTATCTTGAGCCGTTCCTCGCCGTACACCTTTCCACAGGCCTCCCCCAGGTCCCGCAAACGGGCCGCGAAGGCATCGGGTACTTCATGGGCGCCCAGGGAGGCGCGGCTCACGTCAGACACGGCTTGGTTCAAAGTGATGAAGTCCGCGTAATTGACCAGGAGCCAGTGCACCGCCTCAGGAAAGGATGCCCCAGTTCGGCCCGGGATGTGTCCGGCCGTGTCAGGGAGGATCTTGTTGAACCGAGTGGCGGCTGCCGCGGTCAGGAAGGAGCCGACCAGGTAGAGCGCCTTGCCCTCCCAGACGTTGCTGTCGTTGCAGGCCCGGACAAACCGGCGCAGGAAGGAGAAGAGCTCGGATGGCTTGGTCCCGTCAAAGCGAACCCGGTCCATGGAAACTCGTAGTTTCTTCCGGTCTTGTGTAATCCGTAGACGCATCCGGCTAGTGAATGTCTGGTTCTGGTTGTCCAGGCGATAGGAGTGCCAGTCCGTCAGCGTGTTGAGCAAGTTTTCCCCGACCTTGTGGACAGGAATCTGGAAATCCACCAGCGTCCGCCGGACCGTATTCCCGTCACTCCGGGAGGATGAGTCACTCGAAGAAGACCCGGGGCGACGACGCCGATGGCTGCGCCGGCTTCGCCGCGACCGACGGTCCCGGCGAGAGTCCCCAATGGTGCTCCCGTCCGGTCCCCCGTCGTCACCTCGGCCTCCACCCGTCACCACCCGGTTCCCTGACCACCCCATACCAGCGCTTGGGGATGCCAGCCTGCCGGGTGTTCGCCCCGTGGTCAGCGTCTCGACCGTTCCAGCCATGTCCGCCCGGAGCGCCTTGCGAACGGATGCCAGGAAGGACATCACGGCTGGAGAGGAAGCGACGTCCGGGAGGAGACCGCTCGCATCACGTCGACCCGGGCTAGCTGGAGTCGGCGTCCACTCCTGCTTGCCCTTGGACGTGCCGGTGCCCGCCACCACGGGTCTCGACATCTCGGTCTTGACGGTGGTTGTCAACCGGGAGGACCCACCAGGCCCCTCCACTTCAGCCGGCGTCGGCGGGGGCGGAACCAAACCCGAAAAAACAGGTATCTCAGCCCAAGCCGGAGCCAGGGGCGTGTCCGTCGACGTACGCCGGGGAGACGTCTCCCCAGGAGAGGACGTCGGGGTCGGCATAGTGCTCTCTGGCGATCAACAACCAGGCGAACCGGGAGACACGTACGACCAAGAAAGAAGGGGTGGCAACGAGGCACAAGGTGGGAATCTCGACACGAGTCGGGAGATTGTAATCCCGTCCGGGCCAGGCCACGCACACGAGAGCTCACCCGTGATACGGGAGAGATCGCCAATTACACGCGTACCGGCACCACATGTCAGCCAGAAAATCCCCTGCTGCTCCACCAATTTGTCGCATAAAACGCCGTGCCACCCTAGCCCACAGAAACCGATTGGGACACCTGCCCAGCTGAGGAAACCCATCCGCACACCCATGCTCTACTCTCGCCCGGTGACAAGGTCACCTAGGAAAACACCCGATGGCGCAAAGAAGGAGGAAGGAGGTGAGAACGCTGTCATTTTCTTTGTGGGGCAGCCTGGCCACGGGCGCCCCGCTGTCCCCTTAAGCTAACCGAGCAAGCGGGCCCAAATGGCCCCGAACCCCACACAGTAGCCTCCCCATGAGAAGATCTGGGGATCTATAACAGTGGACCCCCCTACTGCAAAGCAGATATTTCAAGAACTTGACATTCAAAGGCAAACGACCCACAATCAATCAAGATCCCAACCAGCACCGACAGCGCCACCTGTCCGAACCGGGGCATGACACGTCATCCGCGTCTCTCGGCGCGCCATCGACCTCCTGGCCAGCCAAGGGGCGTGGGCCGGGACGCGTAATGCGACACGCAGCGCCACCGCGGCAACGACAACCAGCACGACAACGCCGTCGAACAGCATCCCGACTCACCAACCGCACCGGCGCCAACACCCACACGCGCACCGCCGACGCTACCGCCAAGCGCACCAGCGCAGAGGGAAACAGAAGCCCCCCCCCAAGCGCACAGCGGCCAACCTCGACAAGCGCACCGCCGACGGGACCGGGAAGCGCACCAGAGCAGGTAGCAACCGCAGCCCCCCCCCCAACCGCACCGCGCCCAACACCGACAAGCGGACCGCCGACGCGACCGCCCAGCGCACCAACGCAGCCGGCAACAGGCGCCCCCCCCCCAACCGCACCGCCGCCAACACCCACACGCGCACCGCCGACGCGACCGCCCAGCGCACCAGAGCAGCCGGCAACAGGAGCCCGCTTCCCAACCGCACCGCCCACAACACCCACACGCGCACCGCCGACGCGACCGCCAAGCGCACCAGAGCAGCCGCCAACAGGAGCCCCCCCCGCCACCCCAAACAGCGTTCAGGGCACCGCCGCGTGCACCGAGCGCCCAGGCATCCCAAATGGTCGGCACAGTGTCTGGCCCTTAAAACGGACTTCGAAGAAAGTATTGTGAAGGCATCGTTGTATCGTGGCGCAATAATATTCACACAGAACATGATGATTCATATTGTACACTGTTCACTTCGGTGACACACCACTAGCCAATGGTTGCGAGGAAAGAGCCACCCAAATTCCAATGAGAGCGCGATTTCAGGATAGTCTCATTGTGATTCGTTGCTAGAACGTCAACGAGATGGGAGCCACAGACATCCACTATTGCGCTGTCGCTGCATGAAACGAATATTTACTGATTGAGTTCCACTGCGTCGTTGCGAGGACTGCATCGCGTGAGACTGCGCGCCTGCGGTAGAGCCAGGAGCAGGACTCCCAGCCTTTGTTGAGGCGACACCCTGTGGACCCCTGGGCACGCCATGAACGTGGGGTTCGGACAGCGACGGCCAATCACAAGCGCCGCAGGACATGCACTCGGTGTTCCCCCGCTTCCCCCCTCCGGCACTGTCCCCGTCATTGCAGTTGACCATGATAGCTGACTGCGCTCCGTTGAGAGGGGTGTCAACTACCATCACCCGGGCCGGGCCTCCGTCAGCTGTTCTATATTTCCCGAACGAACGCCATTCTTGTTGGAATCTCGCTTGGGGGGGGGGGCCACAGAACTCAAGAACGGATTGTGTTGTGCCTTTCGTTGGGCACTTGTTTGGGCGACTTCCAACGAGTCGCTGACGAGAGCTCTCTCGTGACTGTGATGCAAGGACTCGCCATTTTGACCACATGGGCGTATCACCACCGGCCAACTGCCACTGCATAGTACTGTCTCCTAAGTTTTCTCTCCACTTCAGCGGAGCAGATGGCGCATCACAGTAGCGCTTCCCGAGGAGGTGGATAAGCCCGGCAGTGACAGGGCTCGGAGGCGTGGCTTTCACTGACGACGCTGAAACATTGTTGCCAGAGCGACACGCCTTCGCTAGGTTTTCTCCACTTCGCTTCGAAGGCACTACATGGGCGGGAAAGTCGATAGTCGGCCTTCCGCGTTGTGTGGGCTGTGAGCAGCTCACGGAATCCTGGACCTGAATGCCAAAAAAAGATAGGCAGTGGTCAACACAACAATGCTGTGTTTGAGAAATTGATAGAACTGGGCTGACGGGTGTGCCGCTCGGTGTACGACGTCCACGCCACATCATGGCCGCGTCCTGCTTTTTCATGATGCAACTAATACACCCAGCACTGGTGATGACCGCTTCTCCTGTGCGGGGGCCGGCGGGACCGCGCGCGTCCCACGAAACGTGACGCGCACAACGATGATGAGCGCCGCGTGCGCTGCGGTGCGCATGGCCGCCGCAGCCTGCACCAACTCCCCCACCGACACAGACGCCATCGCTACCTCACCACGCAGCAGCGCGACGCGGGCAAGGATGGTACACGAGGCGCGCGAGGTGGCGCGCAGGGCCGCCGCGGCGTTTACCAACGCCCCCGCACACAACGCCGCCGTCGCCACGGCGCCACCGCGCACCGCGACGCGCGGGAGTGCAGGTGGCCAAGTGCCTGCATCTTCCCAGCCGAGGAACTCGTCTGTATCGGCCTCCTTGCCAACAACTGAGTGTGTTGTGCCCCACCCGCGTGACTGTTTTCCTGGTGCGTCCGCCGTTGCTTTCACGAGGTACCCTACTTCGGTGTGGAACAAGCAGAACAGCGCTGCGTGACCTGCGCGGGCGCGGCGGTCTCCGGTGACGCTGGCAGCAGTAGCCCCCGCTCCACCGACGCCCCCACTCCATCACGCGTCGTGGCGCTGTAAAAGCCACCCGTCCGCTACCCCCCCTCGCGACGGTCTTTGCGCTCGTCACCTCGATTGGCACACCGCAACAACCGCCCGCGACCGGTCCGCCGAGCACAGCGACTGGCGCGACGATGTTGAACGCCCACTGTGCGGCGGCGTGCATGGCCGCCACGGCCTCCACCAACTTCCCCACCTGCACCGACACCATCGGTACCCCTCCGCCCAGCAGCGCGACGCGGGCATGGATGGTGAGCAAGGCACGCGCGGCAGCGTGAATGGCCCCCACCGCTTGCACAAATACCCCCGCGCCCACTAAGGCCGTCTCCGCACGTCGGCCGAGAAATATGTAGCGCGCGACGATATTGAACGCAGCCTGCGCGCGGGGGCGCAGATCCGCCGATGCCTCCAACAACACTCCCGCCCCCAACGCGTGCACAGTGGGCGCCCGCCGATACCTTCGCTGTAGCCATCGCACCGCCGAGCACGGCGATGAGCGACGGCATGCAACGCCCCGCCTGCCCGGCGGCGCGCACAACTGCCGTGGATTTCTCCAACTCTCCCGCCTGCACGTCGGCCGCTGCCGACACGACGACGCGCCCCGGAGAGCGTGCTCCGACGTTGACCTAAGTATGCGTGAGGGCGCGAAAGACCACCGCCGCCTGCAGTATCGACGCCACCCGCACGTACACCGCCGCCACCACGCCGGCGCACACCGCGTGACGGCCGTCGAGCACGGCCACCGCTGCCGCATCTAATGTCCGTGCGTGCACGTTCGCCGCCGGCGACACTCCGTCGCGCACCGCGACAAGGGCGAGAGTGATAGCCGCCGCACCGCGACAAGCGCGAGGATGAAAACCGCCGCGATCAAGGCGGCAGGTATGGCCGCCGCCGCCTGCATCAACGACGCCTCCCGAACGTCCGCGGCCTTCAACGCGCCACGGGGTACGGCGATGAGCGCAAGCAGGCAGCGCGCAGCGTGCCCGGTTGCGCACCCAGCCGACGGCGGTAGCGCAATCGTCCCCAAGTAGCGCAGTTGTCCCCTCGCACACCACCGCTGCCGCCACCACGCCGCCGCGCACCGCGATGAGCGCGAGGTTGACGACTGCCGTTCGCACCGCTGCTCGCATGGGCAACCCTATATGCAGAACCACGCCACTCGGACCTTCACCGCCTCCATCGCGCCGCCCCGCACCGCATGCCGGCCGGTGCTCGCGGCCGCCGCAGTCTGACCAATCGACAGCACTTGGACGGTGGTGACACGCGGGCTGTCACCAAGGCCGTGGGACCGGCCGTCGGCGTGCCGAACGGGCCGGGGAGCGGACTTGGTGACGCGTCGGAAGCCAACGGCGCTGGCGCGCCGGACGGCGGTGCAGCCGCCGCGCGGGACTGCAGCGAAACACCGCGGGTGACCGTGGCGGGGGCCAACTGTCTCGCAACGGCGGCAAGCGGTGGTGCCAAATTGGACGCCCGGGAAGTGCGATGTGCACGCGGTGAGCTCGGTTGGTTTGCGCTGACCTCGGGCGTGTGAAAAGCGGACGGGAGACCCACGGGGGAAGACGGCAAGCCGTGCGGGAAACGGCCAGAAGTTGGGTATACATAGGGGCGCCGAAGGAGCCGGGGGTGCTCGGGAGAGGAGAAGGGAGAGCAAGAGAACTATCCCCCTTTGTGTACACGTTTTACTCTCGGCGTTGTTCGAGCATCCCCTTCCCCCAACGACACCAAAACTGGACGACAACGACGCGCACACCACCGTGGCCGCCACCACGCCGCCGCGAACTGCAATCAGCGCGAGGCAGAGGACCGCTGTGAGTGTAGTGGTTCTGGGCACCACCACTTTGGTTCGTCGTCCAGGAGAAGTGACCTCTTGATCAGCTCGGTCCGTCGAAGGAACTGCCTCGGAAATAAACCCACAGCCCAGCCTTCCCATAACGGGAGGCGAGAATCACGGCAAAGCCCAGGCGGGAATCGTAGTCCAAAGCACAGTTGGTTTTATCAAACGGCGGTGGGGACGACCTCCCCACTGTCAACGAACCCCTCCTCGACCCGAGCGCCAGCGGCCAAAGCAGCCACCCCAAATGCGCCAAACAGATAGATCCCTCCAAAGCGAAAAGTTCAAACAAGTAGTAGGGGGGCTGGGAAAACCACAAGGGAAAAACCCCGCCCCCGACCAGATCCGATCTGCCTGAGATTCGGACAGGTCATTCCCTTGCAGGCCCGGATCGGGATATTTTGGGGGTGCCCCCGGGGGTGTGCAGTCCACATCTGAGGAGCCGCGCCCCCTGCCAGCCGCGGAACCCCCCGACCGCTACAGTGAGCACAGCGGCGCGCATGGCCACCTGCCGCTGGCACCAGCGACGCCGTCCGCCCGTCCACCGCCTCCACCACGCCGCCGCGCACTGCGGTGCGCACGAGGATGATAACCGGCACGGGCGCTGCGGCGCACATGGCTGCCGCCGCCTTGACCAACTCCCCCACAAACGCTTCTGCAGCTGGCAGGGCACCACCCCACAAAACGGCACATGCGACGATGGTAAGTGCCGCGTGCTCGACGGCTCGCATGAACGTCGCATCTGCTCCAATGTCCCAGCCGACGCGTCCGCCGTCGCCACCGCGCCTCCGTGTATCCAAAATCTGTGCACATAGCGACGGTGGCTGTTGCTGCGCTTCACGCGGTGTGTTCCGCGCGAAAGTTTCTAGGGCACTGCATGCAGTTTGATAGACCAATACATCGTGTTTGGTCGTTAACGTCTCTGAATCGATTTTGAGCCAGTTCTTTTGTCCTTGGAAGAGGCCTGCCGCGGCTCATCACGACCCGATCACGAGAGGCTGCGGTGCTGCGAAGACGCAAATCGTCGGCTCGTTGGCCCGACGGTAGCTTCGTTCGGGAATCGTTAGAAATCTTAGTCGAAGCTGACGACACGACTGCGGCGCGCAGTCAACAGAACAGCCGGCTGTGTCTGGCACATCTGACACATGCACGCATCGTGTGAGAGCAGCTGCAACGCACAACGATGCTGAGATGACTACGTTACGACTTTTCGTGCGTACAACTGAGAGCGGTCGCCAATCAAGATGGATGTCCATGCTGAGATGATTATGTTTCGAACTTTCGTGCGTGCGAATGACAGCGGTCGCCAATCATGATGGATGTCCATGCTGAGATGACTACGTTTCGACCATTCGTGCGTGCAACCGACCGCGGTCGCCAGTCATGATGGATGCCCCTTCATCAGTGACGTCGCGCAGATGACAGATCCCGATGACACAATGACTCCAAGTCAATGTACTGAACAGACAGGCCAAATAAGTGCTTCATGGTGGCCTCCCAAAGGATGAATTTACAAATCTGGATGCAGACACTGTTAGGTTGTAAGTGTAGCAATGCCAAATCGGTATTGCGGTTGCAACGAAGGCCGGAGCTGTGGTCGTCAGGTCTTCGCATCACGGCTGTCCATGGCCCTGCATCATGATGAATGAGGTCGCCATGCTCATAAATGAAGGGCATATCGCACAAGTGCTTGCCGCACACCGGTGTCTCATGAATGGGCATGGCCGACTTGACGGTGCCCCAAAAATGATCGCAGATGCGACACGCATGGATTCCGCACCACGGTCGCCGGTCTTCAGGGTCGCCATGCTCTCAGTCACGCATTAAAATACGTTTACCACAAAGGAACGGCCTCAGTATGTCCCTTCTCGAATTCGGATACAATTGGCTGACACGATCTTTGATGTATCTTTGAGGTGGGTACGAAACTATGAAACCCATTCTTGAAATGGTTGGCCGGATACCGGTGGATGACACTTCCATTCCATGGGTTTCAACGAAACTTCCGCCTCATTGTCTGCCTGCCATCCCAATTGGCATTCTCCATTGGCTGCTAGCCAGTTTGTCAGCCAAATACATGCCCCTTTTCGAACGCTTGGTGGTCATCGCCTCTGCATGCCACAAGAGCGGTGATGCCGAGAAACGTGGCATGGAGGCGTTTTGAAACAAGTCGCTCAATGGTAAGTGTCTCCGAACGCGGCGCCAGGTACGGCATGACGCGGCGCGAAACTGCTTCTGGTCTGGCCCCGCTGCTGACTCACCCCATGATATTCTGTCTTCGTGGTCTACGTGCATTTCACTACAGCCCACCGTGCTTCCCCTCCTTGCTTTTGTCTCCCAGGCCGTCGTCCACAAGTGAGACGGCCGTCCCTCGCCTTTCCACGAGCCCCTTTCCGGGCCTGAGGGAAGCTTGAGCACACGCAGTGTAGCAGTACGCCCAGACCTCTCCGGTAAACTCCGTTCGCAGGTCCGTGGTAGACACGCTACGCAGAAAGGACGTCGAGACTCAGAGAACAGGCCAAAAACGGCAGAACAGTGGCAGAAAAAGTGAGCTCGGGTATTAGTGGCTGCATGAAGAAAGCGACAGATACGTCAAGCGCAGCATGCTGACATCCATTGGATGCACTCTCTGGTCTGAGGTCCACTTCATATCAAAGCCCACGAACTGCGCACAGCCGTACCCTTCGCGGGCCCTCTTTGTTCCCGTCATGGTCTTCTGGCCTGCGTGGCGTGTTTCCATTTGTCCTTTTGGGATACGAAACACCACGAGGTATGACGCAGCGAACGGTGCGTGAGCCAGATTCCGATGGACGCGGAGCAGGATCGTCAGACAGCGCGCTCGTTCTGCTGGGGAACACAACAGTGGGTGTCCAGGACAGGAACCTCTTCCTACTTCAAGATGCATCCTAGTCATTATGCTAGCCCTGGGAGAAGGGGAAGTCGGACAAAGGTCGGCAGGGTGGACGACGCACGGTGCATGACGGACAGACCAGGACCTCAAAGGCGGAATCACTACGATACCGAAGCGCTGCTCCGGAAGGCGGTCATTCAATTGGATGGATGACCCCTCTCCAATGGGTCGAAAAGTGCTGGGTTCGCACCGCTCTCATACTGCAGCAGAGCGCTAAGGTCGCACGCCGCGCCCCTAGCTCCATTCAGAATGCACGGCCGCGACCCTAGCTCCATTCAGAAAGCACCACGTCGGAACAATCACTTCGGAGATCTCTGTAATGCTTAAGGGCAGAGCGGACGCCCTAACTGGGCGTGTGCGACGGCCAAGTCTGCATGCCCGATGCCTTGGTGCTGACGAAGTCTCTCCACATGCGCCCGCTCCAGCGCGCCGCGTCTAGCCCCCACCGCCCGGTCACGCCACAACATCGAGCCCCCGCCTCCGTGACGCCGCCCTTTTACAGCAGAGGCTGCCTGACGAATTTCCGCGGACAGGCCCCGTCGCTGTCCTGACGTCTCCATGCCACCCCCCCCCACTTCCCCTGGACTACGATGGCCAGTGCTGACTGGCACGCCCTCCAGGGGTGCTTCGGGATGTCGTGGCTGGCGGCGACGACAAGGCACGCTGGCCGCCACCGCCGCTGCTGCCACAGCTTCCGCCTCTGGCTGCGGCTCCCGCCGATGGCGCCACTACCGCTGCTGGCCGCCACCCCCCCTTTTGCGCCTTCGCAGCCGTCTCCGCTGCCCCAGTCGCTAGCCGCCGCCCTCGCCGGCGGTCGGAGGCGGCGATCCCGGCGCGTGTGCCGTCGGCAGGGGGGTGGGATGTAGGTGGCAGTTCGCCGGTGGCGGCGGTCAGTTTTGGGGTGGGTAGTCCGCGGCCGTCGAGTATGGGTGGGGCGGCGGAAATGTTTGGGTGATGGGGAAAAGACAGCAACGGGGAGGGAAGGCAGAGGCGGTGTGGGGAAGCAGTATTCATGGGGGGGGGGGCGGCGGACTCGAAATTCAGTGTGGTCGTGAGAGAAAAGGGATCGGTGCTGGTGGGGAAGAGACGGGGAACGGGGGTAGGAAAGAGATGGCCTTTTCTGATAGCGTTTCAGACATAGTGTAAGCTACAGAGAAGGCACTGACGACGGCAGTCGTAGCCGTCCCGGGAACGAGCTGAGGGGGCACGGAGGCAGAGGAGACTGGAGACGGATCCACCGAGAAGTGTGATCACCTGTGAGTGCCCGTGAAGTCCACGTGGCTCTGCGTGAAGTCCACGTTTCGACAGTGATGTGCACGTGGCATAACGAAAAGTCAAATCCAATTGCTGCAGACAAGATCAATGCCCAAATTGGCATTTTAAGTGAAAATATTGACTCGAGACAAAGCTGTGAAGCACACACAGCATGCTGGAAAAAAAAAAACCTTGATAAATGGGTGTCAACAGCGCGCCTGGTCCTTTCATAGATGAGTGGCTGAGGTCGCGCCCCAGCCACCCAGGTATACGCCCACCCGTGAGGTTGCCATGTCCTCAGCGGGTGTGAACGCCTGGCCCGGAGGCCAACAAAGGGTGACATGGGCAAGTCATAGAGACAACGCCGCAGGCGAAGAAGAACGTATGCAAGAGCTAAGAGATCGGTCTCGCAGAAAAACCAATGGCCTGCTAGTCGGGCTCCTTCAGCATGTTTTGACACGGAGGGAACGTCATCGGATCCTCCGACACAACGAGATATGCTCAGGCTGCTTCTCTGTTTCGTTTAAGGCTTAGCTTTCTTGCTGTACTACCATGGTCCAAGCACGACATGGAGCGTTTCGTACGTTTGACGGTGAGCACTTTTCGCTGTTTGAAAGTCTTGTGAAGCTTCTATCGATCCTTTGACCATGCATGATCGCTGCTCTCTCATAGGTTGAATGCGAACGTGGAGGGAGGCGCCAGTTGCATCTATATACTCTCGAATCCCAGCGTTTTTGCATGAAACCACCCAGAGAACTTTCTGAGGTTCGAGTAGTTCCAATCGACTTCCGTGTATTTGATTCAACGTGTACACGTACTGCAAGATCTACTGCACGGCCAATCGGATGGCGACGATTCTCTTCATGTTGGAAGGGTGTAAATGGACCCCCACTGACAGTGTTTCAAATGCAGAGTACTCTCCAGATCGAGGCTGACCCTGTCCAAACCAGTGGATGATGTACTTTCTTGGACACCGTTCAATCCAGTGGGTTGGGAACCTGCGGTACACATTCTGCCTATAACAGTTTCGCAACTTTGCTTGCAAAAACTAAAACACAGGATACCTCCTAAAGCACCCTTTACCAATTATGTTCAGCTTTTGTGGGAGACGGTATGGTCTGGTCACCGCCGGGTCACACGCTGCCATCTTGTGGCGGTAGGGGGCTTCCGCGGCTGGATGGGGCGCGGCCTCTCAGCTGCGGACAGCACACCCCCGGGGGCACCCCCAAAATATCCCGATCCGGGCCTGCAAGGGAATGACCTGTCCGAATCTCAGGCAGATCGGATCTGGTCGGGGGCGGGGTTTTTCCTTTGTGGTTTTCCCAGCCCCCCTACTACTTGTTTGAACTTTTCGCTTTGGAGGGATTTATCTGTTTGGCGCATTTGGGGTGGCTGCTTTAGCCGCTGGCGCTCGGGTCGAGGAGGGGTTCATTGACAGAGAGGAGGGCGTCCCCACCGCCGTTTGATAAAACCAACTGTGCTTTGGACTACGATTACCCCCTGGGCTTCGCCGTGATCCTCTTCTCCCGTTGGGGGAAGGCTGGGCTGTGGGTCGATTTCCGGGGCAGTTTCTTCGACGGACCGAGCTGATCAAGAGGTCACTTCTGCTGGACGACGAACCAAAGTGGTGGTGCCAAGAACCGCTATAATTTCTGGTGGAGCAGCAGGGGATTCGGGCCGTTGCCACGCCCGCATCGGGTAGCCAGTTCCCTGATCGTTGGTTGGTCTGTTGAGTTAAGACGACGTGGATCTCCGCGTCGGTCTGTCGTCGATTACCGCACGGCCACTACGATGGCGTCGCCTCCCAACCTCCCCAAGTTGGACGCGACCACTAGCGATATGCCGGAGGGTACATCCGCGGTGTCCCCAGCGGGCGCCGCACGCGGGGAATCCGCGGGTGGATCAGGGATTCCCTTCACTCCGCCTCCACCATTGGCGGATCTCGTGGACGAGAAGGCACGACGGGTCCCACTGGGGGCCGATACGTTTCTTCCTAGACGTCACGGTGATCGGACGGGATTGGCAGATCAAGAGCAGGATCCGGTGTCGCCCCTCGCAATGGCGGATCTAGATACGGCGTTGTCGACGTTCCGCGAGTGGTTGTTGGCCGACGTTTCTCGGGTCATCGCGGCGAGCCCAGCAGGCTTCGCCCAAGATGCCCCACGCAGGGATTCCCCCATGGATACGCGGAAGAGCCGCAGCAATGGGAAGACACGGCGTCATCGTAGTCCCTCGCCGTCATCGCCGTCTACATCTTCCCCGTCGTCACCGACGACAACTGACGACGACAAAGACCGCGAGGGGACCAAGGCGGGTGTCGGCAAGTTGGCGGTCCTCGAGTGTCCGGAAGATCGCTTCGCGGGCGTCGTCGACTACCGATCGTACCGCCTGCACAGCCGTCACTCGACCTACGGGGCGTCGCAGGCTTGCAAGATGGGACGGACGGCCAAGAACATGAAGTTCTCCTTCGGGGGTACCCCGCTGTTCAACGGGAATGAACCCCTCAAGGTCTTCTCGTGGCTTCGGAAGTTCGTCAAGGCCTGCGACGACAATGACGTGTCGGAGGGGATGGGTCTGTACCTAATCCGCACCTTCCTAGAGGGCGACGCCGAGGCGCGGTTTACTCGGAACCTCCAGGGCTCGGACATCAGAGGCAGGCAGAGAGCCCTTGGGTCCTTCCCCGCGGCGGTCAACTGGCTGTTGTCGATCTGCGCGGAGCCGCACGCGCTGGGCTTGGCGCAGGACAAGTTTAGCCGGGCTACGCCGGTGGACAACGAAGGGCTGGACGCCTTCGCGACGCGCCTACGGAGCCTCGCCGAGCATTGCGGCAACGTCCACTCCGAGGGGACCATGAAACAGCAGCTGATTTGAGAGCTACCGGAGTACCTTCGGACGGATGCATTCGTGTACAACACGGCGCAACGGAGCTACCAGCAGTTGTCGACCTACGTGGCGGGGAAATATCGGGCTGCCAAAGACAAAATGGCGCACGCCAACCGGAGGTCCCCTGGGGGCCCATCGCGGAAGGGGCAGACGTCGACGGGGCTCCGAGGTCTCTTGGTCAACCACCTCAACTCCCCGTGGGAGGAAGACGACACTGATACGCACGACATGGTCGCGGTGCTTCCGTCGGGTACCCCGGGGTTCTTTATGGTCGGGGCAGCGCCCTACCCTCGGCGGGAGGCCACGACGGGTCCCCCGCTGTGCTACATGTGTTGGACACGCGGGCACCGAGTACCTGATTGCAAGATTCTGACGGAAAAACAGCGGGAAATCGTGAAAGCCGCGCGGAGTACCTTTCTCCGACAGAGGAACGGCACGGCGGTCGCCGCCCCGGATCGCACCACCGCCGTGGCCCTGCTGTGGGACGACCTGTTGGGCGGCGCGGAGTCACCGAAGACGGAAGGGGGGGACGTCCCGCCGGTGGCAACTCCGTCCAAGGGGCGCCGCGGGGCGGGAAACGCCTAGAGAGGGTGGCTTCGCCAACCCCCTCAACCCCCCCTGTCCACCCCAGCTCCCCGGTTGCCCCCCGTCGCGTCACGTTTGCCTCCCCGGGGTTAACCGCGACGTGGCCCGTCCCGGCCCGATGTCCCTGTCGTCGTGGGCGATACCTCCCGCGGTTCAAGGGGACTCTACTGCTATTGCGAAAGGAGAATTTTGAGATCGGAGCGTCGTACCAGTTGGCACCGTGGCAGAACCCCATCCCCACGAGGGCCGAGGTCGATACGTGTGCAGGACCCAGTGGTCTCCGCGCCGAAATGTTGCCCGAGGGGTGGACCGAGTACTCGTCGCGGGCGCCCCCCCGGACCCAAGTGAGCGACGCCTCGGGGCAACTGCTCAAGGTGAACGCGGAGGTGTCCCTGACCATCTATGTCGGGGTGACCGCTATGGACTATGACTTCCCCGTGGATAAGGCGCAGTTGGTGCCGCTCAATCTCGGGTGGGACTTCCAGCGGAACTTCGTGGACACCATCTCCCCCAAGACACAGACGATTAAGTGGGACGACGGTATCTCCGCGGTGGCGGTGCGCAGTTGGACGGGGAATACGCGGCCCGCACCCCCCCGACGAAGGAACAAGCCAAAAACCCACATCGGGGCCATCCGGCTTCGACAAGGGGTAACCGTGGTCCCGCGGTGTGTCCAGGCGGTTCAAGTGTGTTGCAGTGTCAAGGGGGTCCACCTAGTGCGGGAACGCCCAGTCCGAATGAGCTGACGGAAGATGCTGTTGCACAACGCCATCGTGGAGTTCTCCCCCGACACCCCGCGGTCCCTCTATCTTACGAGCATCGGGGACGCGCCGGTCCACCTCACTAAGGGGTATGTCGTCGGGACCGCGACGGCCTAAAATGAACCACTCCACGTCGTCGCATATGAGGGGGGACCGGGGGCAGTCTTGACGGTCGGGATGGACACCCCTCGCAAGCCCGACGAGGAGGCCGAGACGAGCCGCCGAGCGGAGGAAGGGATCGACGAAGGACAACCCCCACCCCACCCGCTGGATAAGACGTATCGCAAGCCGGAGGTCCACAGGGAGGGTGTCCCCGACGCCCTCCGTGGTGGCGTAGACGACCTCCTCGAGGAATACAGGGCGTTTTGGGCGGCGCAACTCGGCACGGTCGACGTCACTCCTCATTGGATCGAGGTGACCTCCGGGGCACGGCCGCGGCGG
>Ga0209093_1000400_pt1 | contig 23046 bp, 19 predicted proteins | sample SidtaG_4_FD_187450 | JGI IMG/M metagenome (GOLD analysis project Ga0209093, IMG submission 187450) | Marine algal microbial communities from Sidmouth, United Kingdom - Sidmouth_Male1 metaG (SPAdes) (version 2) | ecosystem: Host-associated > Algae > Red algae > Unclassified | place: Sidmouth... | reverse complement strand
CACAAGCGCGTCGCGACCGCAGGGGAGGAGACAGGGTGCACGACGCTGCACGTGTCCACGGTATGTTCTTTCTATCTGTTTGCGCTGGCGTGGAAGAGGATGTGGGGACAGTGCCCGCTGTGGTGGTGTCTTCTTCTTTTTTCTGCGCTGCATATACCGCTGCTTGCACCCTGTACGCATCCATGACTGGACCGTACCGCCGCGTTCAGATTGATTTCATCACCTTGACGTCGGTTCCAGGCTGCCACGGCTGGCGCGGTGGGGGGCACGCGCGTTGCCCGACGCTTGGAAACCTGACCGCTCCATGCACGCTGCTATTCGTTGTTTCCGGCTTTACTGGTATTATAATCTCGGTCGACCGGTCGTGCCGTGATCTATACCGTTGGTGGTTCACTGGTGGCTCTTATGTGTCGGCTGTCTGTCATGCCGTCCTGTGCAGGACGAGGTCTGTAATGCATTTATTTCGACGACGGCCGCCGCAGGCCCGCGTTGTCAATGATGGAAGTCAGCTCCAAACGACGTTTGAGGTGGTGTGGTCCCGCGCAATGAAGACACCCGGCCCGCCTTGGCATTCCTCGGTGCTGGGTACACAATCTCACACATCGTCAGCAGCCTGTGCAAGCGTGGAGTCCTCGTGGGGGCTGTAGATGATGTAGTTGTGTAGCTTCATGAGGGCGCCCACAAGGGGCCCGCTTGTGCGTAGGGAGAGTTGGATGGGGCGCCATAGCACCCCCCAGCGAGCGTGTAGGATTCCGAAGGCGCGCTAAATCGTCTGCCGTAGTTGGATAAGGTAGAAGGTGAACGCATCTTTCTCCACTGGAAGCACTTGTCCCGGCCAAGGAGCCAGCAAGCTGTCCGAGACGGAAAACGCGTCGTCACCAATGAGGAAGTGAAGCAGCATGTTCAGCGCGCCGGACTCGAGCTGCTTTGCCAACCGTGACTGGTGTGGCAACAAAGAAGGCGCGAGCAAATACCCTGCAGCAACACTGACAATACAGAAGAGAAGGACACAAAGGGTCGACCTCCCGAGAGGACCTAGACGGCGCAAAGGCGCGCAAGGGCTAGGACTCGAGAGAGACGCCAAGATTTAGATGGCGAGCAAGACGGGGCGGCGCGGGCCGTGGCCGGCGCCAAAGAACAAGACGGAAACAGACAAAAAAGAGAGACGAAATAGTAACCCCGGGGCCGAATAGGGGGGGCTACTTAGGGAAGGACAGCCGTCCCATAGCCCGCAATTCGAAGTACGGAGAGGCGGGTGCAAGTCCCGTCAGGGGCATAAGTACTGGCCTTAGCCCCTGCCGATTGCAACACCCCCCCCGGGCCAGGACCTGGCGGTCACCCGCCAGCAAGGACGGATGCTGGGCCGCGTGTGCCGAGCATCTGTGAGGGGTCGTCAGCGCGCGGGCGCCAGGTGGGGTCGCCCGAGCGGCGCGGATCTCTTGGGGCGCGCGCGCGGGCAGCACGCGACGGCGGGGCGGACACCCCGCCTTGCGTCGGACGGCGACGACGGGGACGGCGGCGGCGGAGGCGGCACGCGCGGACGCCAACGGCGTGGGCGTGCCGCCGGCGCGGGCGGATGGCGGGAGTCGGAGAAGCGGCGGCGATGGCCTACATTGCGCCGCCCTTGCGGGACGCGCTGAAGTCGGGCTTGCGGCGGTACACCGAGAGCGTATTGGCCGACCACGACGGGATGCCGGAGCAGGCGCAGGTGCCGGGGCCCGACCCGCGGAACCAGCCGGCGGTCGACCGCATGCGGGCCGGCGTATGCATGGCGTATTGGCACGGCGGCATCTACGAGGTGCACTCGCAGCGGTGCGACGGCGAGTTGGCCGTCCGCTTCAGCCGGGAGGTAGCGCGGTACGGGTCGGCGTTGCCGTCGTGGTTTGTCTGGACGGCGTCTACGTTCGTGCGGAAGGACGGGGACGTCGGGAACCCCCGCGCGTGGGTGCCGTGGGTGGCGCACTGCTGGGGCCGGCTCATGAGCCTCATGCCGGACGCGGTGACGCCTGTTGAGGCGGTTGTACGGCGTGACCAAGATCTGACCAGCGAGGTCGGCTGTAACCAGCATGGCCGTGCGTGACCGCGGAGGCAGCACCCGTCGCTGCGCGAGGCGCACCGTCGCATCCCGCGGGGATCGGCGGCGTTCTCTCTTACCGCGGACCGTACACGACAAGATGGGTACCGAAGCGTCGGTGGACCATCTGACGCGTTGGCGGCGAGGGTAGAGCGCCTCGACGTGGCGGTTGATGAAACTGGTGCCCAGTAGAACGGGTACGGCGAGGCGCTGGACGACGACAAAGTCGACGTCAGTGGCGAAGCCGCCGGAGCGCAGGCGCAAGGTGATCATCCCCCGGGCAGAGATAGGGTTCTTATTTGCGTCCACAATGTGGGGCAAATGCGGGCGCGGATGCAGTCGCATCTTCAATACTTGAGCAGGGCATCCACCCGGATGATCGAGGGTCCGGCGCCTGTGTCCAGTGTCGGTGTCATCAGCCGCATCTGCGCCTCGTCAAAGCCGAGGGCTGCGGGGATAGTATACTGCCGGTATACCGGGACCAAGACGCGGTGTACCCGCATCTTCGGACCCTGTGGACTGGGACCGGCACGGGGCAGCCGAGCCGCTAGCGGCACGCCCCGTGCACGTGTCCCGCTCCGGGGGAGGCAGGTGGGTCCACCGTCGGCTCCGTGTCCGCTTTCGGGTCCCCGGGCGCATCGCCGACGGGCTCGCCTCCGCTGAGGGAGCCGGTGTCGTTCGGCACCAGCGGGTCTCCCCAGGGGTCTCCAACAATGGCGGCCATTGCGTATTGCATCCGACTAGGGCGTAACGCAGGGCGACCAGCGCCAGTGGGTCCCGGCGCGGCCACAGGTGGCGCGCGCGGGCCCATAGCGCGGTCGGGCGAGGGACACGCCCGGTCGTAAGGCCCAAAACCGCGGCAGCGGTGGCACAGCACCTGGCTCAGGGGGACCATGGCCGGCCGTCCCGTCGGGGCACCCGACCGGGGAACCCGTGGGGTTTCCGTCCCGTAGGACGGTGCCCGGGCCGCTGGTGGCGTAGGGGTAAACGCCTGGAGCGGCTGCTGCGGTGGCGGCCGGCCCAAGGGGGGCCGGCCCTGGGGCGGCGTGGCTTCCGGAATTGTCGCTGGCGGCGCCGCCCAGAGGACCGGTTCGACCTTCGCCCCGCTCGCGGAGCCGAGCTGCAGGACGCTCTTGGCCTTGGTGTACCGGTCGGCTTTGCCGTCGGTAACCTTGACCGCTCGGAGGCCATCGCCGATCTTCTGCGAGAGCGCCACGAGTTCGTCGAAGGTGGTACACGTGCGGTCGGCCAGCTCGGCTTGGGCCTGTACCGAGGGGTGGAGCCCCTGCAGGAACAGGTACCAGAGCTGACCGGGGTCGTGCATTCCCATGAGCCGGCGGCCTAGCCGCATCAACCGCTGGTAGAAAGCGCGTTCGACTTCGTCCTGGCGCTGCTCCGCGGTACGGAGGGCCATTTCGGCGGTGTGCAGGGCGTCCTCGGGCGCATAGCGAGTCAACAGGTAGTTGATCGTGTGCGGGAAGCAGGTACCGACGGCACCGCCGTGTGGTCCATTCTTTTCCTGAACGAAGTCGTCCTTGGCCTCACCGCCAATGCGGTATGCTAGCAGGTACGGGGCCTCGCCCAGGGTGACATCCATTTCGTCCGCAGCGGTGCGGAAGCGAGTGAGGAGAGCCAGGATGGCCAACCGGTCCGTGCCATCGAAGAGCGAGACCCCGTGGAACGGACCGTCCAGCAGTCGGTGGCGCCTACGGAGCTGGCTTGCTTTCGATCGGCCGTACGTCGGATCCGCATCGCGGACGAGGTAGCGGCGGTAGTCGAGTAGGAGCGAGAACGGGCCGTGCTTGGACGTCAAGGGGAGCGGCCAGGGGATGACAGTCCGTGGCGTCAAAGCTGTATGGTCGGCGCCAAACGTGTGGGTTCGTCGGCGCGCGTGGGAGCGGCGACGTCTGGGTCCGGTGCTGTCGCTGCTGCTTCTGCTGCTCGAGTCCCGTGGTGGCTCGTCGTCACTGGCGGACCGCGAGGAGCGGGCATCGGAATCCGATCGCGTCCTCGCGCTCCGAGATGCCAATGGCGACGTGGAGGCGGCGGACATGCGTGACCGGTGCCGGTCACGCGGGGCCGGGGTGTTTGACGGTGTCGGGTCAGTGGACCGGGGCCCACTGGCAGTTGACATCGCCAATGTCCCAGTTGGGTCACGCAACGTTGTCACGTCGACGCGTAGCTCTCGGACGGATGCTGCCAACGTACGTACCAGCGTCGTGAGCTCGGCCACTGCCGATTGCTCCGCGTGCCTTCCAGCGTTGCTGGGGGATGCATCCGAATCGCCCGTGGCCGTAGCCACTGCGGCGGGGTCGGGGAGGTTCGAAGCACCTAAAGGAGGAGGGAGATTCGTATCCGCCGGGACTGACCCATCGGCGGTACGCCGGGCGTCAGTACCCGCATCATGAGGAGGAGCAAAGCGCGGGGGATCGGCACCCCCGCTCGCCATCGGCGACGGGTTGGCTTCTAGTCGCGAGATAGCACGAACCCGGACACGACGGCGCCACGGCCCGTCGGGCACCGTCGAGCGACTCCCCCGGCCTGCAACAACAGCCGCCGGCTGACCGGGACCGCAAAGTGGTCGCGTCACGAGCACCGTCAGTGGCGTTCGCACCGTTGTCGCCGGGGCTCGCGAGAGGAGAGGCGTCCCTCACAAGGGACGACGCCCTATCCCCTGCTGATCCACCAAGTGTGGCAACAAAGAAGGCCCGAGCAAATACCCTGCAGCGACACTGACAATACAGAAGAGAAGGACACAAAGAGTCGACCTCCCGAGAGGACCTAGACGGCGCAAAGGCGCGCAAGGGCTAGGACTCGAGAGAGACGCCAAGATTTAGATGGCGAGCAAGACGGGGCGGCGCGCGCCGTGGCCGGCGCCAAAGAACAAGACGGGAACAGACGAAAAAGAGAGACGAAGTAGTAACCCCGGGCCCGAATAGGGGGTGCTACTTAGAGAAGGACAGCCGTCCCGTAGCCCGCAATCCGAAGTACGGAGAGGCGGGTGCAAGTCCCGTCAGGGACATAATTACTGGACTTAGCCCCTGCCAATTGCAACAGCTGGCACCAGGCGGCACTGTCGTGCATCGAGCCAGGCGCCGCCGTGTTGGCGTAGATAAACCGACAGTGCCCATCGCATACGGCCTGCACGTTAAGGCTGAAGAATCCTTTTTTTACCGAAAAACTCGGCTGGCTTGGATGTCTCGGTGCCTGACGGCCCGCGGATGCGGATGGCAATCCCGTCCAATGCCCCAACCGTATGGGACACCATCGGGTTTCCCGGCACGACCGCCCGGAGGGTATCGCTCAGCGCCGCGCGCCCGTCAACTGAGTGCAAGTTGCCCGGCAGACTTAAGTTCTTGTGGATGGCCTTGATGACCCGATGAAGTGTAACGTAAAATGTAGAATACTGCAATTTATGTGAGCTGCACACGTCAAAGTAGGACCCCCCCGCGAAGAAGCGCAACGCCACGGCCAACTGCGTCTCTGCCGCCAGCGACCACACCCCACGTTCTTGTCGTCCGTAACGCCGCACCGCTTGCACCTCCACACGGTGTAGATCGCCGCGCAGTTCGTCTGCCAGCGCAGAAAAAGAACTCAGGGACATGCGGCATTTCCGCGAGAAGTGGCCGCCCAAATCTGCTACCTCTTCATCCCACAGGAGGCGGTCGTACGCTCGCTCCCGGTCGACACGTGCACATCGAATTAGCATACCAGAGTGGTATGGGGAAATAAAAGCGACCGCACGCTGGCGCTGGACAACGGCGGTACCGTGCTTCCGCTGCCTGGCAACTCCCGTAGAAGGCCGCGACGAGCCCATAGTGCTCTTTCTTGTTACGGCACCCCTTCTGCTCTGTGTTGGCGCGGGCGGTGGTTGGCTCTGTGGGCAGGCGAGGTGTGGTTGCGAGTCGCAATTGAGAGGATCGCGCAAGAGCGCAACTCTCATCTGACTGTTGGAGAAAACTGAGCTCATGTGGTCAGAACGCCTCAGCTTCTGAAAGCCATCGGGCAAATATTGACACATTTCAAGGCTTCGTTTGGGAAATCCGGGTGCCAAACATGGAGTGTGCGTTTGCCCGAACGTCCGAACGTCCGAACGTTCGAACGTTCGGCCGTTTGGCGTGGTTTAGAATGACCCTAAGCCTGGGTGATCGGCGGGTGGCCCGAGACGGGGGGGTGGGAATACTCCACGAGTACCCCGCAATTTTCTTCTTTTTCCGTCGGAGAAATCGGATGACCAAGTTCCGAGGAAGGTTTTCCAAGGGTTCCCAGGAGTCGTCCTTGGGACCATAGTCAAACCATCGGACCTTGGCACTGTAGATTCCATTGCTCCGACGGAGCTTCAATACGCGGTCAATGACGTATTCGTCGGGTACCGGAGGTGTCCTGTCAGGCATATGGAGTCCATCCAATAGTGGATGTGGTGTCTCGTCTGGGGTCGAAGGCCGTGGGCCCGGAGTAACATGGTCACTATTTACTCTTCGCTCTTCGCCATTCACGTTTGCGACGTAGGTAGAATCATCTGCGTCAAGTACGACGAATGGGCCGACGGTCCTGCTTTGAAGCTTGCTCTTTTGTTGTTGGTTCGTCGTATAGACGTAGTTACCGACGCGGACACGTTTGTTACGCGTATCCACGTTCGAGTCGAAGTTACGCTTATAGCGTTGTTGAGTCTTTTGCAAGGCCTCTACTACGGCCGGAATTTGCTGTCTTAGCTTGGCCATGAACTCACGCTTGCGCGCCAGGGGTGACCCATCCTTGAGGGTACCCTTGTTCTTCAATGGAGTCCTTGGGGGAAGGTTGCGTACCGAAAAACTCGGGATTTGTCTCGGTATAACGAGTTCGAATGGCGCAATGCCGGTCGATCTGTGTGGCTGGCTATTAAAGGCTATGGTCAATACCGGGAGTAGTTCATCCCAACGGCGCGGGTCGTCTGTGACGTAATGTCGGAGTTGCGTAGCCATGGTACGATTGTATCTTTCGACTTGACCATTAGTCTGTGGGTGGTATGCCGTTGTGCGCACTGTTTCTGTGAGCAGCACTTTCATTACGGCAATGAAGAAGTTCGACATGAACTGGGGTCCTTGATCCGATAGGATTCGGTCAGGTGGGCCATAACAGGTGACCCATGCGTCGATAGTGGCTGATGCCACGGAGATTGCCGTTAGGCGCCGCAAGGCGACACATTTGGTCAGCTTGGAGAAGCGGTCGGTAATGACCAAGATGAAGCGGTTTCCAGCTTTGGTAGCGGGAATAGGCCCGAAGATATCGACCGATAGGTCTGTTAATGGTTCCGTAGCTGGGAACAGCGTCAGTGGAGACGTGTGTCGTCGTAGTGACAGCCGATTTTGGGCGCAGGTGGTACACTTGGTAATAGTGTTGTAGATATCCGTGACCATGCATGGCCAGTAGTACCGACGCCGCATGGCGTAAAACATCCGGTTCATACCCGGGTGGGCTGACACCGTTGCGTGATGTTCCAACGTAAGGATATGCTCGCGTAGGCTTTCGGGGATGTCGGTACCTGTGTACCTCCCCGTCAGCAAGCCGTTGGCCGTCTCGTCCAATGCAAGGCATGGGATATCATCGTTGATATCTTCGACGGCGGCGTCATTGTCCGTTCGGGACAGGAAGTCTGGGACGTGGTGCCATGCACCGGGTTTGTACTGCATGTCGAATGTATATTCGGACAGCCTTAGGCGCCATCGAATCAACCGACCACTTGAGTCAGTGGTGCTGTAAATCCATCTTAGAGCTTGGTGGTCGGTCCTTAATATGAAGCGATGACCGTCGAGGAAGTGTCTGAGCTTGAGTACGCTCCAGACAACGCCGAGGCACTCGAGTTCTGTAGTGGAGTAGTTTTTCTCAGAATGGCTGAGTCCAGGGCTCCAATAGCCAACCGGTCATCTAGTACCGTCAGGTTGCTCTTGCAGCAAGGTGCATCCGAGTTGGTCGGCGCAGGCGTGGACATCGACAATCATTTGGCCTTTGGCCTTTGGCAGGGCCAAAATTGGTGGTGCGAGAAGCGCCTGCCGTAGGTCGTCGAAGGCCGCGAGGGCTGCGTCGGTTGGTTTTGGTAAGTCCGGGGGGACCTCCGCGCGGGTCATTGCGTTGAGCGGCTTTGCTCGTTTAGCAAAGTCTTTGACGAAACGTCGATAGACATTACACATCCCCAAAAAGCTATTAATCTAGGTCTTGGTGGTGGGGAAAGAAGCGTGTTTCAACGCTTTGACGTTCTTATTATAAACATGGAGTTGACCCGGTCGAACAATATGTCCAAGGTACTCGACTTCGTCGGAGAACCAGGTGTATTTCTCAAGAATGAGAGTGACACCTGCTTCACACAACCGCGTTAAGACCACATCAAAGTCCTTGACGTGCTGCTCTGCTGATGCAGAGAAGATGATGACATCATCTAGGTAGACGAGGCAAAGCTGCCACTTGAGTCCAGACAATATAATGTCGAGGGCACGTTGAAACGTAGCGGGGGCGTTGGTCAGTCCAAAGGGCATGGACAGCCAATGGTAAATACCCGCATGCGTTGTAAACGCAGTCTTCTCTCTGTCGGCGGGGCGTAGGGGCACTTGCCAATAGCCTGCCGTACAGTCAAGGGAGGTGAAGACCTTCGCATCTCCCAAGGATTCCAGGCAATCCTCCATTCGGGGAAGGGGATAGGCATACTTCTTGGTGATGTTATTGAGTCGTCGGTAATCGACACAGAAGCGGGCCTTGCTATTCTTCTTTGGTACGATAACGACAGGGCTTGCCCATGCACTGTGGCTAGGTTCTATGACATTGAGCTTCAACATCTTGTTGATTTGATCAGCAATGATCTGCCGCTTGAATGGACCCGTGCGATACGGCTGTGCCCGGATAGGGACGGCATCCGCTGGGGTCACAATATCATGCTCAGTGGCGTGTATAGTGCCGAGGGTACCGTCCCACATCGCGGAATGCGTGCGTACCATCTCCCGGATTTACTTGTGCAAATGCTCCGGTGCCTCACTAAGGTCCACATCCTCGACAGGGTCGTCGGATAACGATGTATCCTCACCGGATGGTGTGTCTTGGGTTGCCGTCTCCTCTGTGATGGCGGCCAACATGGGTCCTTGGAATGGTTCGGCGAATCCGAGGATGCTGTTCTTACGAACTATGGCCTGGTCCGGCCCGAAGTTGCAGACCTTAACCAAAAAAGGTTCATCGGGATTGACGAGCGCAACGCCACGGGCGACTGCTACTGACTTGTGCCGGCATAGGCGGATGTTGGGGGAGATGGTTATGGCGGTTGGGACCCTCGGGTGGCGGGCCGGCCTGGGCGGCGGTGTACGTGGCCGGCGGATCAGCTGTGATGGTGGCTGGACGGCTTTCGTGGGCCCTACGTTGGCCTCGCCCCGCGGCCGGATCGGGGCTGTGATGTCGCCGTCTGATTGGGCCGCGTGCGCTTGGATATCTTGGCCGCTGCTGGTAGCGGTTGTCGGACTTGATTTTTCTTTGATTGTATTTCGCATTGTTTGGAGGGACTTGATTTTCGCATTACAGGTGCCTTGCATTGGCCGGCTCCGATTGGAGGCCGAGCCACGGGCTCTCGAGGGTCGCTTGCTTCCACATATTTCCGCGGGTTGGGACCGAATGGCGGCCACCCAGCGAAGGCGCCTCGTTTGCCCGCTAGGGGCCGGGGTGCTGGCGCGTGTTGGCCCGCTGTGGCCCCGCTAGGGGGCCGCCGTGGGGGCTCTTAAGGGGAGGTCTCGGCCTCCCCCTCGTGTCCAGAAGAAAAACCAACCGTGCCTTGGGTCTCTTGCTTCCTCGGGTCTCTGCCGTAATACGTTTGTCCCCTTCCTCGGGACGGGCGTGGATTGCACTTTTCCCTTGCCAGTTCCTTCTGGGCCTCCCTCCTTTGGGCCCCAGGGGTTGCTGATTTCCTGTCCGGACTTAAGAGAGAAAACCGCTACATTAATGGTGGAGCAGCAGGGGAGGGACATGCTTTACTCCCGTATCGTCACGCCCCTTCCCATTCTTTGGCCGAGCCCCTCTTTTCTTTTGTCCGTTTGGGTTCTCTTCCCTCTGGTATCCTTAGGGGACCAGTCGAGTGCCGTGGGGCCAACATGCCGGACCCTCTCGCTGGTGGACGGGGTCGGGGTGCGCCCCCGGACGTGTCTTCAGTTAATCCTGCTGGCCGAGGGGGAGGGACAGGTCTCCGACGGACTACTTCCGACGGGGGTCAGACCGGGATTCCCCCTCGTGTGTCGCCCCCGCCCCCTCCTCCGAGCGGTGCCGACCCGCCTGGCCGTGGTGGATCGTCCCTCATGCCGACTGATCTACGGTCTTTGTTGGACGCGTTTCGAACGGACATGCTGGCCGACGTGACGCGGGCCCTGAGCGAGTCCCCTCGACGGGCGGAGTCGGGCGGAAAAGCGGCGGAACAAGGAGGGACCTGCCGGTCCCACAAGAGGCGGCACCATTCCCGGCGTCGCCGTGCATCCTCCTCGTCTTCTTCGTCGAATGAATCTTCCTCCGGGTCGACCGACGGTCAAGATGCCAGGGGGGCTACTACGTCTCACGGGGCCAATCCGGCGGCCCCTTCTATTCCGGTTCTCCAATGTTCGGACGATCGGTTTTCGCAGGTGTTGGACTACAAGACCTACCGCCTACGGAATCGTCGGACGTGCTACGGGGCGGCCCAAGCGCGAAAGATGGGCCGAACGACCAAAAACATGAAGCATTCCTTCGGCGGTTTCCCGCCGTTCTCGGGAAACGACCCCGTCAAGGGCTTCTCCTGGTCGCGCAAGTTGGTCAAAGCCTGTAACGACAATGACGTGTCCGAAGGGATGGCCCTCTACGCGATCCCCCACTTCCTGTCGGGCGACGCGGAACTACGCCACACCCGAGAGCTTCCGGACTCTGGGACCGCGCTGGGCATCGCGAGCATCACGTCCTACCCGGTGGCCGTGAATTGGTGCCTTCAGACCTACGCGGAGCCACACACGCTGGCTCTCGCGCAGGACACCTTCAGTCGGGCGATCATCGAGCCCGACGACACCATCGAGTCCTTCTCGTCCCGCTTGCGGGGACTATCGGACCGGTGTGGGAACATCCATACAGAAGGGACCATGAAGCAACAACTCATTCAAGGACTACCGGCCTACATCCGGACTGACGCGTTTGTCTACAACACGCCGGCCTGTTCCTTCCAGCAGTTGGTGACCTACACGTCGGGCAAGCATAAGGCGGCCGAAGAGGTCATGAATTTGGCCCGCGATGGACAGGGGCCCTCGACTCCGTTTTCCTCTCGTGGTCCCCGTCGTCTCTCGGTGACCCCGCGGGCGCGTCCTACACGGGCGGATTTTCCGGTGATGGCCCTCGGTGAAACAGAGCCCCCCGTGCCCCCCCCTCTTCCGGCGGCCAACCCGGGGCAAGCCCAACCCGTTTGGGGCCGGTAGGATAACCTCCCTCGCTTATTGACGGGGCGTCCTGAAGACCCACGGCGCCGCCGCACTTGTTTCCTTTGTTGGACACCGGGACACATGTCCTACACAAGTCCGATCCTGACGGACCAGCAGAAGGCGCTCGTGCACAAGGCCCGAGAGTCCTTCCTCCAAACCACACGCAGACGTGGGGCCGGGCAGGACGAGATGGGGCGGGTCACGCGAACCTACAACCGAGAGATCCGGATCGCCATGGTCCAGGCCCTCTGTGACGGCATCGACAAGTCGGACGCAGAGGACAAGCAAGAGTTCAACCCTGGGAACCAGTCGGGGAACGAGCAGGACAAGCCCGGCTCGGGGAACGCTTAGTGGTGGGCGGACATCTGTCCGACCCCCCTCTGTGGGCTAGTCCATGCGCGGGCCCTGCTTCAAAATGCGTACCCAAGTTTCTTACAAGACCGGCGGGACAAGCTCCTCGACGGCGTGGTCTCGCTGGTCCCTTTGCGTTTAAGGGGACCTTGCTAGTCTTGCGTAAACGGAACTTCGTGGTCTCGGCGGCCCTGCGTTTGTCGTCGGACCATCCTGTGTACAAGACCCCATGCGTGTTGTACACCGAGGCGGGCCCAAGTGTCGTGCGGGCGGCCGTCCTCCCCCCTGGCTGGAAACAGCAGGCTCGGAGGGCCCCTCGGTCGACCCACATGTGTGACGCGTCCGGACAACTCCTGAAGGTCAAGTCCCAAGTGGGGTTGTCCTTCTTTGAGGAGGGCGCCTCGACGCCCTTACAGTTCCTGGTGGTCACGTCCCTCTCGGTCCCTGTCATCCTGGGCATGGACGTCCAGAAGGAGCACGTGAAGGCCATCTACCCGGGCTTTGAGACCGTCGCGTGGAACCACGGTGGCCTGACTAGGGCGGAGAACGCGTGGGACGGCAAGAAGAAGGAGCCCAACCCGGTCAAGGGCAACCCAACCCGTCGGGACAAGGGGGCCATCTACCTGCGACAGGGCGTGACTGTGGCCCCTCGCACTGTCCAAGCCGTCTCCGTGGTGTGTGGGACCGCGGGGCTGTGTCGTCTCGTGGAACGACCTGAGGTGTTGGCCAAAAAGGGACTCCGCCTACAAAACGCCCTTGCCATCCTCAAGCCCCGCCGAGAACTCATCCTCCACCTGACCAACATTTCGGACAGGCAGGTCAACCTTCCAAAGATCTACGCGATCGGCCTGGCGGAGCCCTGCGCGGGCCCGACGTACGAGATCACGGAGGAGGACTGTAGTACTGCGGGAGCCCGCCAACGGCGGTGGCGCGTCCGGCAGAGCACCGGAGGTGCGGTGGAGGCGAAGGGGGGTCGGCGGCGCGGACCAGGTCGGGCTCGGACGGAACGGGGACAGCGGGCCCGCCTATGGGCGCAGGCGCGAGCCCGCGAAGGGGCGCGCCTGACCTGGACGTCGCCGCGGGGTCCGAGTGGCCGCGGCCGGAGGGCGCGGCAGGCGACAGCCCACCGGGCGCGACGCGGCGGTTGCAGCGCGTTGCGCGCGGAACGGTCACTCCCCCTCGTCTGTAATGATCGTATCGGGGGACTTTGTATGCATGGAGGGAATTATTTGCATTGGTTGGTGACGGCCCGGGTCAAGTCCCTATCGGGGAATTGGGCCCGGGGGACGGTTTCCGACCTTTTAGGGCGAAGGGCGACGACGGTGGGAGGCACCGTCGTCGCCGGCAAGTAAACCGTGTCTTCTTGTCTCGGCGTTTCGATCGGCCCGACTTCCTGGACCTCGAGTCCCATAGCGGGTGTCGCGCGAGCGGCCTGAACGGCCGTTACTTCCCTCCTACTGAGGTAACCCCCCTGATCGTGGTACTACATTTGGCGCTCCGGGTGAGACCCGCTGTGTGCACGCGGTGTGTGTTGCGGTTCGACACCTCTTTCGGTATCAAGGGCTGGGGACCCCCATGGGTTGTATTGCGGTGCGGTCACCGAGGACTACCGATCGATACGAGGGCCCCGCTTCCATGGCTTGCGGATCTTCCTCATCTTCCCCGCTCGACGGGGGCGCTCCTCCGTTTGAGATGCCCGGCACTAGCCGGGTGACGGACGCGGCACCGGCGGAAGACCCCGAGACACTGCGGGCGTTGGGCGCCGTGGCCCTCGTTGGGGGTGTAAGAGCGGTCCCGGTTGGCGGCGGCGGTACGGTGGCGGGTGAGTCGAACTCCCCGCCCGAGGATCCCGGCCGCACGCCGACCACCGGGGCTCGTCCTCCTCCCGGCGCGGGACGGACGTCTACGCTAGCGGAGTCCCAGCGTGGGGGCGCAGGGGCTCACCCCTCGCCCCTGGATGGGCAGCTCCCGGAAGCGGCGCCGCCCTTTAGCCCGCCCCGTGTGGCCGCAGTGGGCAGCTCGTCGGGAACCCCGGCCGGTGGGATACCCACTGGCCCGGGTTCGAGCCGATCAGTGGATGCGCTGTCGCTGGAGGAGGAGAAGCGGCAGCGCCGGGATTTACAGAGAGCATTCGGAGTCACCCCGGATGAGGTGGCCCGGGCCCAGTGGCAGCGTTCCACCCGGGAACATTGGTCCCTGGACCCGCCGTCGGCGGCGGGCGGGTCGGGACACAGCCTACACGGGGTCGGTGGCGGTGCCACCCACGGGCTGTCGCGGCCCGTGGTCGACACCGCACGCCCACGCCAAGTGGCCCAAGTGTTCCGAGATGCGGCGGAGAAGGCGTCAACCGCGGCCTCGGACGGAACCCCGGCACCGGGGCGCAGTACGGCCGTCACGTCTGCGGTCGCGGCGGCCCAGGAACCTTCGTCGCTGTCGGCGAGCGCGGGCGACACGGCTGCCCCGGGCCCCGGCTCGGACACACACGGGATGTCGTCCCGGGAGGCGGGTGGCACCGGGGTGGCGCCCGCCCTGGCCGTGGCCGCCACCCGTTACGAACGGTCCCCGAGGTCGCGCTCGCGGCAGGCGCCCACGGCGCGGACGCCGAGGGACGGGGCTCGGCGGGAGCAGCGCCGTCGGCGCTCCTCGCGTCGTGACAAGTAGCCCCCATCATCGGGGCCCTCCTCCTCAACGGAGAGCGAGCACAGCCCGCCGGGCTCGTCTTCCGACCCCAGTGGGACGGACTCGACCAAGAGCAGCCGCAGCTCCACCTCAACCGCCGACAGCGGTAGCGACCACAGGGCACAACGCCGTGGACGACGGGCTCGCGCGGCCGAGAAGCTCCCGCAGCGGGCCCTGGTGCAGGAGGCGCTGCGTGCCTTCCGACGGGAGCAGCGGGAGGACACCGTGGTGGACCCCCGTTTCAAGGGGCTCCTGTCACCGGCGCGGTACCGTCTCGCGCTGCGAGGGGGACGCTTGCACCTCCCCCGCGGCAACTCCATCCGCGGCATCCGCGCCGACGTCAGGGCCTTGATGCACACCTCTCGGCCCTTCGCGGGCGACACCCCGCTGGGGTGAGTGACGTTCCTAGGGAACTTCCAAACGGCTTGCGACGGCAGCGGCTTGAGCGAGGGGACGGCGGTGACACTGCTGCAGTATTTCGTCACGAGACGGGTGCTCGGGGTGCTCCAGCGCGCTGAGGACACCCAAACCACGCGGCAGCTCACGTACAAACGCGCGGTCCGCGCCCTGCTCAACGAGTACCTCGATGGCGACGATTTGGTGGACCACCTGCAGTCGCTCATGCAAGCGACTCGGGAGAAGTGGGAGGACGAGCATGAGTTTGCGAACCGCATCCTCGATGCTTACCAGGCCCTGGGGTCGGTCCTGCGAGAGGCCGAGCTCAAGAGTATCGTACTCAAGGGCGTCGGACGAGAGGTCCGGGCGCTGGGCCGGAACCTCAACACCCAGGGTAGGACCTTCCCCAAGCTGCGCAAGTTCCTTGCAAAGACGGGCGCCGCTACTCGTGAGGCCCGGGGGGTCAAGCTCCAAGCCAAGCCCAAGGGGAGCAACTCCCGGTCTGCCGGGGGCGAAGAGCGGGAGCCCCGACGTTCCCGGACCGCCGTCTCGGTGGCCCTCCCGGTGGGAGCTGCCTCGGCCGCCGCGGCCCTGGCCGTCACGGACTACGGGACGGAGGCGGAAAGCGCTGAGTGGGCCGCCGTCCTCGCCGCGTCGGTGGCGCCCACCGAGCACAGTCCGGTCGGGGACGCCCCGGTACTTCCGGTCGACAGCCTGCCGCCCGCGTCGGGATGGCAACAACAATCCGCGTGGGGTGGACGCCCGGAGATGTACCCCGTCCACACCGGGGTGGGCCGCGGCAGGGGCACTCTGGCGCCGGGTACCCCGGTCCCGCCGCGGGCCGGTACCGTGTTCCCGTATTCTGACCGGCCGCCCCGGTTCCCGCGCGGCGGGGCGCCCGCGCCACGCGGTGGGGGCGGCGCCAGCTCGTCCGCTTCGACACCGGCGCCGCGCCGGCGGGGGGCCTGCTCCTTTCGCGGCCACTTAGGTCACTGGGTGTAGGAGTGCCCCGCCCAGTCCCTCGAGGTCCGGGCGCACGGGCGCGCGTTGCGCGACGCCGTGGCGGCGCACCGGAGCGGACGAGGTCCCGCACCGCCCCCGCCCCTGCCTCTGGGTGCGGGTCCGCCGATTGCGCCTCCGCCACCGGGCGCGGCCACCTCCGGGGGCACTCCGCCGGGCACCGCCTCGTTCGTCCACGCTGTGGAAGCCGACGATCGGTCCTACCCGGACGGCCCAGCCGACGACGACGGGAACTCCTTCGAGGAGTGGTCCGCCGGGGACGGTGACGGCGGGCACCCCAGCCACGCCCAGGGAAATGCGTAAGGGGCAGCCCCTTAAGTGTGCTGCCCACGGACGCCGTCCGCCTCAAGGCACACCGACACTGTTACATCACGGCGAGCCGCCAGCGCCAGGTCTGCAAGCGGTGGACCGCCGCGGGTTTTCCGCCAGGGCCCGCCGTCTGCCCGCGGGACATGGCAAGGCCGGGGGGGGCCCCCCGCGCATCGTCCGTGGGCCCGGACCGGGCCCCGGTCCGGGCGCTCTCCACGGATGGTCCGGGCCCCTCCCCGACGCCACCGGTTGCCGCGTTGGTCCTGGCCCTGGGCCACTCCGACCCCCGGCCGTGGTGCGGTGGGGATGGCTTTCCGGCCGATCTCCCCGCCAACGGGGCGCGCGAGGGCAGCGGGCGTCGGCACCGCCTCGGGGGCCGCGCCCGCCGGGAGCGTACCCGCTTCCGTTTCCATGCAGCCGCCGTGGCGGCTTCCTCGCACCCGCCGGGTGTCCCAACGGGGGAGGGGAAGGTGCTGTTGTTCAGCCTGAACAACTACCGCATCGTGGCCTCGTTGGGCCTGGACAAGCTGTCCCTGGTCGCGGTAGGCGTCGTCGTGGACACCGGGGCGAGGCCCAACCTGGTCCGCCGAAGCGCCCTGGCCCCTGACTGGCTCCACCGGGTCGTCACTTCCAAGGAAGAGGCGCGGGTCCGCCTTAGGGACGCCAACAACGCGCGGCTACGTACCAGCGGTACCGTCACGCTGTGGATTCAAACGGGGGCACGGATCGGCCCTGTGACCTTCCTCGTCGTCGACCACCTGTCAGTGCCGGTCATCCTGGGCTGCTTATTCATCGGCGACAACGCGCACGCCATCCTGCCCCAGGACCGGTCCATCCGTTTGACGGAAGGCTCCGTCACGGCGTTCCTGCGGGGGCCCCTGGACGACGGAAACCGCTCGATGGGGGTCTCATGCGTACTACTCGCCACCTGCAGGACGCGCCTTTCCCCGTCGTCGGCCTCGGTCGTCTGGGTGTGGACAATGTGGGGAGGCCTAGGCCAGGTGTTGGGCGCCTCGCGCCTGTTCACGACGCATGGTATAACCATTGCCAATGGTGTCCACGTTAATGTGCCGGGCCTCTCCTTTCCGGTCATCGTGACCAATATCGGCACTCGGAAGGTCGTACTCCGGCAGCGAGTCAGCGTCGGCTATGTCGTGCTGCTAACGACGAACGTTGTGCAGGTGTCCCTCGCGGCGCATCCCGGGACGTCGGCCGTCCCGGCCTTCACCACGCCAACCACCGCGGAGAGCGTTGTGGGGGCGGTGGGCGCCACGCGGGGTCTCCCGGGACCCAATCGGGACCCGGGGGCGGCAGTAATCGCAGGGGGAGGAGCAGCGACCGTGGCGCGTCCCAGGGACCCGGGCGAAGCGGGCTCCTCACCGGGTGGCGCACCGCCCTTGGTCCTGGATGCCGACCCGGCACTGCACACCCGGATCCGGCACATGCTGGGCCAGCACCAGGCGATGTGGACGGGCCAGGCGCTAAGCGTCATCAAAGCCGCCCAACGTCGCATCGACCTCAACGCCGGGGCCCGGCCCGTCAGGTTCGCGCCCCGCCGCGCGGGTCACACCGCAAGAGTGGCCGAGACGGCTGAGGTCAAGCGACAGTTGGAATCTGACGTCATCGAACCGACATCGTGGGAATGGGGCTTCCCGGTCGTGCTCGTCCCCAAGAAGGACGGCACCCTCCGCTTCTGCGTCGATTATCGTCTGCTGAACGTCGTGACCAAGAAGGACACCTACCCGCTTCCCCGGATGGATGAATGCATTGACAGCCTCGGCGAGGCGACCATTTTCTCGACATTGGATTGCAATGCCGGCTACTGGCAGGTCGCCATCGCACCCGAGGACCGGGACAAGACGGCCTTCGTGTGTCACGAGGGCGCCTACCAGTACAAGCGGATGCCGTTCGGGCTCACCAACGCACCCGCGACGTTTCAGCGGGCACTGGATATCATCCTCTCCGGGGTCAAGTGGCAGAGCCGCCTCATCTTCCTCGACGATGTCATCGTGTGCTCCACGACGGAGGAAGAGCATATCGGTCACGTCGCCCACGTCCTGCGCCTGCTGCGCGAGGCGGGAGTGACACTCCGCCTACCCAAGTGCCGGTCCTTCCGCACCACCGTGCAGTACCTCGGGCACGAGATTAAGCCGGGCCGGCTTGGCGTGATGGATGCCCACACGCGCGCGCCGCGCGAAACACACTTCCCTACAACCCGCACGCAAGTACGGAGCTTCGTGGGGATGTGCAATGTCTTTCGCCGGTTTGTGCCGAACTTCTCCCGGATGGCGGCGCCATTGACGGACATTATGGGGTCCACGGCCCCGGTCCTCGTGCCCTCCGCCACGCCGCTGCAGCAGCAGGCGTTCGACCGGCTTAAAGAGGCCATAACGACCCCGCCGGTCCTCGCACTCCCGCGACGCGGGCGCAAGGACGTCCTCGACGTGGACGCGTGCGGAACGCAGGTGGGCGCCGCCCTGCTCCAGGAGCAGGACGACGGCAAGCTCCAGACCGTCGCGTACATCAGCCGACGGCTGGCCACGAAGGAGCTCCCCTACGGGGTCACGGAAAAGAAGTGCCTGGCGGTCGTCTGGGCGTCGCTCAAACTCCGCCCCTACCTCGAGGGGGACCGCTTCCTCGTGCGCACCAACCACGACTGCCTGCGGTGGATCCTCAACATTGAGGGTTCGGGGAACCCCCGTTTGGCACGTTGGCGCCTGCGCCTCAGCGAATTGGAGTTTGACGTCGCCTACAAACCGGGGATGACTCACTACCTGGCGGACAGCATCTCCCGCCTGGAGTCCGGGGCCAGCGACGAGACGGCGTTCGATGACGCCGTCCCGGAGTTTGCCACTCGGGCCAATACGGTCCGGGGGCTCGACGCCGCCAACTACGTTGGAGACCCCACGGTCCGTGGCATCAACTGGGACGAGGTGCTATCCGCCCAGGCCGCGGACGGCTACTGTCAGGAGTTCGTGAAGGCCTTGAACGCTGGGCGGCACATCCCGTTCTTCGAGGAACCTGAGTGGATCCTCCTCCGCCGCGCGGCCCCCGACGGCGCTCACCAGGTGGTGGTCCCGGCCGCCTTAAAGGAGCAGGTCCTCCACCTGGAGCACGACGCGACCCTCGCGGGACACCCCGGGGAGTCCCGCATGTACGCGGCAATGGGGCGGTATTACTACTGGGTAGGCATGGCGGCGAACGTCCTCTTCTACGTTAGCAAGTGCGACAGCTGCGCGCTACAGCGGGTGCGCCCCCTGGCGCGGCGCTCGCCGCTCACCCTGTTCCCCGCCACCATGCCCTTCCAGGACATTGCTGTGGACCTCTACGGGCCCCACGCTCGGACGGCCGCCGGCCACCGCTTCATCCTGGTGATAACCGACCGGTTCACCAAGCTGGTGCAGGAGCTCCAAATGGATGGGACCACGGCCGTGAACTGCGCCTCGGCGGTCCTAGACTACTGGGTCGCCGCCTATGGTCCGCCGGACCGGTTGCTGTCCGACGGGGGACCGCAGTTCACCAGCAACGTTTGGGGCCAGGTGTGCAACCTGCTGTCCATCGAGCCGAAGGTGACGTCTCCTTCCCACCCGCAGACGAACGGGCAGGCGGAGCGGTTCAACCGTACGATGCACACCATCCTTGACCACTACGTGGCGGAGCATGCGCGGTCTTGGGACCAACTCCTCGGGGCGCTGACGCTCGCATATGACAGTCGCCCGCACCGGAGCACCGGTGTCGCCCCTCTGGAGCTGGTCAACCCCATGGGGGTGTCGAGCTGGGCGTTCAAGGACGTCTCCAGAACAGGGGCGTACCAAGTCACGGCGCAACGCGGCACAGCCGCAGAGAAACGAGCCGAGGCCGACCTGCTAACCCGCCTCGTGCAGCTCGTCCCACAGATGCGGGCAACGCTCAAGGCGACGCAAGGGCGCTACAAGCGCGACCACGACCGCCGCCTCGCGCTGCGCGCGGAGAAGCTCACCGTCGGGGGCGTCGCGTGGCTACGCGATCACGCCAAGGAGGAAGGTGCCGGCGGCAAGCCGACGCACGTGGCCCGCGGGCCCTATCGCGTGGTCTCCACGGATGGTCAAACGGTCCTCCTCGACGTGGATGGAGAGCACCGCCGGGAAAACGTGGCCCACGTCGTCCGTGCCTCGGGCGCGGCCGCCTCGGGCCCCGCCCAGCACCCCGCGTTGCGGGCGGCCCGCTCCTTCCATGGGGCAGAGGCCGATGGCCAGCAGTACGCCGTGGACCGGATGGCGGACCACGCCACGCTTCCTGACGGAACCCTGCGGGTCCAGGTTTACTGGACCGGGTACCCCCAGCCTTACTGGATGGACGCCGCGGACGCCCCGCACGAGATGCTCCGCGTCTATCTGCGCCGCGCCGCGCGCCTGGGGTTACCCCATACGTCCTCAGACCCCCCACCGACGCCCTCGCGTGCCCCGGGCCCCCCCGTTGGCGCCGCCGGAGGCGCCGCTGCCCCGTCGCCCCCGAACGTCCGCGCCTGACCCCTTGGGTCGGCGCGGCGGCCGGGTGCGGACGGGGGGGGAGGGGGGGGGTGGGGTTTTTCGTTGGAGCCCTCGGGGGCTGTCGGGCCACTGGCTCGCCCGGACCTGCGGGCGCGCGGCGTCCCCGCCACGCGGCAGCACCACGTCGGCCCGCACACACGCTGGGGACACAAGGCGAAAGCCCGCGGCTTTAAGACAAGGCAGCGACGGCCTGATGCCGCCCAAACGATCACGGCATCTACGGAGCTAGGGCAACGCCCTTAGTCGCGGCCGCGGTACTCCCAAAGGTGGACCGCGCGGCGCGCCACACGAAGGACACGGCGCAAGGCGGCGTGGAACCGCTTCGCCCGAGTCCGCGGGGTCTCTAGACAGGGCGTCACGACGCCGGCGAGCCCGAGGCGGGCGTACTCCACCAGGGCGGCGGTGAGCTCCGAGGGGCCCACCTCGGCCCAGTTCACGGCCCCGTCGTGCCCAAAGAGGGCTACGACCTTCCCGGACATAAGCGAGTCCCGCCACGCCGTGGCTGTCATCGGAGCGGGAGGCTCCCACAGCGAGGACAGCCACCAGTCGTAGGCGACGTCCGGCTGCCCCGGGACCGGGGTTGCGACGGGACCTACTATCCCAAGCTCCAGCAGCGCCGCCGGCGGGCCGTCGTGGTCGGGACCGGCGTCCCAGCGCGCGGAGCGCGGACCCCCGGGACCCGTACCGGCGGCATCGGCGGGGTACTCTCCGCCGTCCCGGCGGGACTCCGGTCCCCAATGGCGGACGTCGCGGACGTCGCGTTGCGACCCAGCGTCTGCCCCGGCACCGGCGGTGGGGTATCCCCCGCCGTAACGCCGCGGCTCCGCGTCCCAATGGCGGCCGACAGGGGCGTCGCGTTGCGACTTGGAGGCCGCCCCGGCGCCGCCGGTGGGGTTTCCCCCGGCGTCGTGTTGGGGCTCCACGTCCCAGTGGCGGCCGTCGTCGACGTCGCGTTGCGACCCGGCGGCCACCCCGGCACTGGTGGTAGGGTATCCCCCGCCATCACGCCTGGACCCCGCGTCCCAATGGCGGCCGGCAGGGGCGGCGCGTGGCGACCCGGCGGCCGCCCCGGCGCCGCCGGAGGGGTATCCCCCGCCGTCGTGCTGGGGCGCCGCGTCGCAGTGCCGGTCGGCGTGGGCGTCGCGCCCACGACCCTGGCCGCCGTCGCCGCGCCCCATGGGGTCGTCGCGGCCTGCGGCAGCACGGCTGCGACTGTCTCCCTGACTGACCGCCGGCCACGCGCGAGCATCCCACACGCCGGCATCGCGGCCCACTCCTCCGTCCGTATGGTCCCCGGGGTCGCGGCGAGCGCCGCCGGCGCCGCCGACCGTAGCGGCTGGCCAACCGTCACCGAACTCGGCACCGGCCATGCGGGGTAGTCTTCATGGCGTTCCTCGTCCCAGCGGCCGCCCGACGCGGGGAAGTCGGCGGGCCCAACCGGGACATCGGGCGCGGCGCCGACCGGAGACCCGGATTGGCGACCCCGGGCTCCGCAGGGCCGCCGCGCTCCATGTCGGCGTGCCGCCGCTTCCGGGCGTGGTACGCGGTCGAGGCGGCCACCTCCTCCGTCGATGGCGGGACATCCCCCGGGTCGGACAAGGGGAAGCCGGCAGGCACCGCCCAGGCCTCCTCCGTCACCGGTAGGGACAGCGGGACGGCACCCGCGAGCCGCGGCTCCGCCAGCATGACCCCCAGCGGGGCGTGCGGCGACCGCGGGACGCCCACGATGCGGACGTAGTGGTGCCGGCGGTCCGCGACGGTACCCACTTGGTGGGGCAGCAGGGTGCTGGGGGCCTGACGGGTGGGGTCGTGATGGAAGGGTAGCCGTTCGTGGACGGCTGCCCAGGGCACCGCCCGTGCGATGGCGTCGTACTCCTCCAGGGCCTCCGCGGCGGAGCAGTCGCCCGACGCCAGGTCGTCGGCCGAGAACGCCTTCGTCAGGGCGTAGTACCACGGCGACGGCTCGAAGACGCGTTGCGTCTCGCGGTACGCGCGGAGTAACCCCGACACGATAGCCGCCGTCATCATGACGTAGGCCGTCCCCTGGATCGGGTGACACGGGTACGCCTGGAGCAGGGACTGCTGTTGGTAGATGACGGGCGGGTACTCGTGTTGAGGCAGCCTCCCAAGCCCGCACTGGTAAGTCGGAGTTACTGCGGACTGCCTGGATAATTCCAGGAGTACTTATGCGGTGATCGGCTTGTTTGTCTGTACCTTTGACATGCATTGCTGTATGAGGGTGCTGTAATTA
>Ga0209093_1000398_pt1 | contig 23144 bp, 28 predicted proteins | sample SidtaG_4_FD_187450 | JGI IMG/M metagenome (GOLD analysis project Ga0209093, IMG submission 187450) | Marine algal microbial communities from Sidmouth, United Kingdom - Sidmouth_Male1 metaG (SPAdes) (version 2) | ecosystem: Host-associated > Algae > Red algae > Unclassified | place: Sidmouth... | reverse complement strand
ATCCTCGGGTTCGCCAAACCATTACAAGGGCTCATGTTGGCCGCCATAACAGAAGAGAAGGCAACCCAAGGCACACCAACCGGTGAGGACACAACGTTGTCCGAAGACCCTGTCGAGGATGTGGACCTTAGTGAGGCGCCGGAGCATTTGCACAAGCAAATACGGGAGATACCACCCACGCATTCCGCGATGTGGGAAGGTACCCTCTGTACTATACACGTCGCTGAGCATGCCATTCTAACCCCAGCGGATGCCGTCCCTATCCGGGAACAACCGTATCGCACGGGTCCATTCAAGCGATAGATCATTGCTGATCAAATTAACACGATGTTGAAGCTCAAGGTTATAGAACCTAGCCATAGTGCATGGGCAAGCACCGTCGTCATCGTACCAAAGAAGAAAGGCAAAGCCCGCTTCTGTGTCGATTACCGACGACTCAACAACATCACAAAGAAGGATGCCTATCCGCTTCCCCGAATGGAGGATTGTCTGGACTCATTAAGAGATGCGAAGGTCTTTACCTCGCTGGAATGTACAGCCGGCTACTGGAAAGTGTCCATACGCCCGGTTGACAGAGAGAAGACTGCGTTTACAACGCATTCTGGTATTTACGATTGGCTGTCCATGCCATTCGGACTGACCAACGCCCCCGCTACTTTTCAGCGTGCCATCGACATTAAATTGTCTGGCCTCAAGTGGCAGCCTTGCCTCGTATACCTAGATGATGTCATCATCTTCTCCGCATGTGCAGAGCAACACGTCAAGGACGTTAATGTGGTCTTCACGCGGCTGCGTGAAGCCAGTGGCACTCTCAACCTTGAGAAATGCACTTGGTTCTCCGACGAAGTCGAGTATCTTGGAAATATTGTCCGACCGGGTCAACTCCATGTTCATAATAAGATCTTCGACGCATTGAAGCACGCTTCTTTCCCCACCACCAAGACCCAGCTTAAAAGCTTCTTGGGGATGCTGAATGTCTATCGACGTTTCGTCAAAGACTTTGCTAAACGACCAAAGCTGCTCAACGCAATGACCCGCGCGGAGACCCCCCCGGACTGACCAAGACCTACCTACGCAGCCATCGCGGCCTTTGACGACCCCCTCCAAGCGCTTCTCGCACAACCAATTTTGGCCCTGCCAAAGGCCAAAGGCCAAATGATCTTCGATGTCGACGCTTGCTCGGACCAACTCGGATGCACCTTGGTGCAAGAGAAACCTGAAGATACCAGATTACCGGTTGGCTCTTGGAGCCGTGGCCTCAGCCCTGCTGAGAAGAACTATTCCACAACGGAACGCGAGTGCCTCGGCGTTGTGTGAAGCGTACTCAAGCTCAGACACTTCCTGGACGGACATCGCTTCCTAATAAAGACCGACCACCAAGCTCTAAGCTGGACTTTCAGCACCACTTACTCAAGTGGTCGGTTGATGCGATGGCGCTTACGACTGGCCGAATACACATTCGACATGCCGTACAAACCCGGTGCATCGCACCACGCCCGAGACTTCTTGTCCCGAACGGACAATGACGCCGCCGTTGAAGATATCAACGATGATATTCCATGCCTTGCTTTCGCCCAGACGGCCAACAGCGTGCTGATGGAGAGGTACACGGGTACCAACATGCCGGCCCCTGTCGAACACGACGATACCGTGGAAGCCCAACAAACCGATGCGTTTTGCGTCGAGTTGGTCAAACGGGTGGCTCGCAAAACGGCGAAAGCCTTCTTTCAAAATAAAAGCCACGGCCTCTACAGGCGGGCGCCGTACGGCAACCAATTGATCATCCCGGAAAGCCTACGCGAGCGTATCCTTGCGTTGGAACATCACGAAACGGTGTCAGCCACTCGGGTATGAACAGGATGTACTATGCCATGCGGCGTCGGTATGACTGCTCATCCTGGGTCACAGATACCTACAACACTTTTACAAAGTGTACCACCGGCGCCCAGAATTGGCTGTCACTACGACGACACACGTCCCCATTGACTTTGTTCCCATCTGGTGAACCATTGACAGACCTATCGGTCGATATCTTCGGGCCAATCCCTGCTACCAAAGCTGGTAAGCGCTTCATTATGGTCACTACCGACGGCATCTCCAAGCTGACCAAATGCGTCGCCTTGCGGCGGATGACGGCAATCACCGTGGCATCAGCCACTATCGACGCATGGGTCGCCTGTTATGGCCCACCTGACCGAATCTTACCGAATCAAGGACCCCAGTTCATGTCGAACTACTTCATTGCCGCAATGAAAGTGCTGGGCACCGAAACAGTGCACACCACGGCATACCACCCACAGACCAATGGTCAAGTCGAAAGGTACAATCGTGTCAAGGCTACGCAGCTCCGACATTACGTCACAGACGACCCGCGCCGTTCGGATGAATTACTCCCCGTACTGACCATGGCCTGTTACATTCAGCCACACCGGGCGACAGGCATTTCGCATTTAGCACTCGCTAATCCGAGACGAATCCCGCGTTTAATGGTACCCAACGTCCCACCAGGGACTCCACTGAGAAACAAGGGTACCCTCAAAGATGAGTCACCCCTAGCCCACAAGCGTGAGTTCATGGCAAAGCTATGACAGCAGATTCCGGTAGTCGTGGAGGCCTTGCAAAAGACCCAACAACGCTATAAGTGTAACTTCGACTCGAACGTGGATACGCGTAACAAACGTGTCCTTGTCGGTGACTACGTCTATACGAAGAACCACCAACAAGAGAACAAGCTACAAAGCAGGACCGTCGGCGCGTGAGTCGTACTCGACGCAGATGATTCTACCTACGTCGTAGACGTGAATGGCGAAGAGCGAAGAGTCAATAGTGACCATGTGACCCCGGCCCCACGGCTTTCGATACCGGAAGAGACGCCACATGCACTAATCGATGGAATCGATCAGCCTGAGAGCACCCCGCCGGTACCCGATGAATTCGTCCTTGACCGCCTATTGAAGCTCCGTCGCAGCAATGGCATCTACAGTGCCAAGGTCGACGGTTTGACTATGTTCCAAAGGACGACTCCTGGGAGCCCTTGGAAAACCTTCCTCGGAACTTGGTCATCCGATTCCTCCGACAGAGAAAGAAGAAATTTGCGGGATACTCTTGGAGTATTCCCACTCCCCCGTCTCGAGGCACCCGTCGATCACCCAGGCTTAATCAGGCCGAATCGTGGTTGGTAGTAACCCCCCAATGCCCAGATCCAAAGTGGTCCCCGACCATTCTTGGTGTGTTTTCGAATTCCCACGGCGAGAATCGAATCACACTGGACTAGATTAAGATTAACCAATCTAATTCAGGTCAGGCGACATTTCCGATTTGTTGGGTTCGACTCACATTACCCGAACGGACGCGTAATATCCCCCACGGCCCATTGTCGGCTCTTTGGCGTTTCGCCGAGCTTTCTGAGTGGCACGGGCCGTACACCTACGTGTGGCCCTGCCCCCCGTCATTAGAGGGCAATGACGCGCCACCCGCGCCTGCTACCCAAGGGGTTGGATCCAAGCCAAACGGGCTACTCCTACCTTCGGTCCATGACCTAACGACCACGGTTGAGGACCTGATGTGCCAAAGTACAGAGGCGACGCTTACAACCCCCAGATGGGGAGGAGCCCCCTGGTACATCCACGCCAAAGCGACCTGTGCATCGCACAATGTACCGCCTCACGCGTCAAAGGACCACAATGATACGACCACATGGGCACTTACTGCCTTTCACTTTAACAGGAAACCAACAGCGCTACACAAGCCAGACCCTATCTGTCTCAATGACAGCAACGCATGAGCGGGCAAGGTGTAGAAAACACCGTCACAGCATCACCTGCCGACGGGCATCGGCAGTAAACATGTGAAACAAACCGAAGACACAGGTCGGGCCCGCACCAGTCCTAGACCACCCGCCTCAGTTGCGGACATGCCACCGGCTACCCTCGTCCACCGACGAACTGCGACGGCACTTATTGCGCGGAGGCTCCTCCTCGTCCTTGTCGTCACCGCTGAGAATCCGGCCGAGGATGTCGCCAGCGTCAAAACGCACAGGCGAGGCAGGCACCGCCGCCACTTGGCGAAAACGTCCGACCTCTTGCGAGAACAGGTCGAAGACAGCCGCACATTCTGCCGCCACGCTCATGGCTTGAGCCAAAACCGGCATGGCGTCCTCAAGGACACAGCGGTGGGCATCACGAACCGCCCGGCGCAATGCCTCTTTCTGGCGATTCCACGCCGAAGCCAGGGCGGCCGCCCCGACGCCACGAGGCACGCGCTGCCCGTCAATACAACGACTCGGCTCGTCACCAAACAGGGCAACCGCCGCCTGACACGCCTCGGGCGACGTCCAAACGTCTTCAAACGCCGCGCACCCATGTCCCCCGGACGCAGCGGTAACGCGTGTCTGGCGCACCGGCGAAACGAAACGACGGCTGGGAGAAGCGGCCCGACGTGAAGGCCCACCGGCCACCCGCGTCCCTTGGCGGACAAACCCGCTGTTGCCGCCGCCACGGGCGTATTGCCATCTTCATTCGAACCCCCGCCGCAGGTGGGAAGGGACGCGAAGCCCCGACAAGGGTAGTTCAGCATGAACCCGTATTCAGCCATAGAGTCCAAATGGACGTGTACCTGACGCGCCGCACGCGTCTGCGTGTCCCGCCGGATGACGTCCTCGACCGCAATGGTCCACGGAAAGACCTCCGTGGCCTTGCGTATCTTATGGAACGTATCCAGCATAGCCTGGCCGCCCGGCCGACTGGCCAGCAGGTGCAGGTCCAACTTGCACATGCGCCGAAGGGCTGTGGAATCAAGCCAGGCAAAGTTCTTGTCCGTCAACAGGGTATGCACCCACCCGGCTGCCAAGAAGTAGTGATACTCCGCATTAACAACATGCTAAGCGGCACTGAAATCTGGGACGAGCTTGTGAGCCACGTACGACAGTGCGGAAGGCATCTCCATCCACGCCCCGCGGCTAAACCACCAGTGGGGGTAGCGTGGGAACCACCGAGACAAGTCGAATAACGGGGCGCCCGGATAACACCGGAGCACCAAGACGTGGAAAAAAGCCGGCGGCCCGAGATACGAGCCGCATCCTGAGCACGCCTATGGGCGGGGGAGTATCTCGGCGACCGAAAGCGGGAAGTCAACGCCACTGTGCGTGCGTCGAACCTCTCCTCCACGGCGTGTTCCGCCCCGTGAGATGCCTAGATGAGCTCATCGAGGTACTCCTCCAAACCCGCCTCCTGGGAAAAAGACACCGACAACTCCTTGGCCGTACGGCGCGACAGGAAGACGGCCTCTAGCCAAGCACGACGCAAACACCCGAAGTTGTTGGCAGCGACCTCAAAGGTCCCCATCTGGTGGACCGGGAACAGGAGCGCCCAAGCGTAAAGACGCGCATGAAAGCCGTGGAAGGGCCGTCCGTAATAGACCAACTCTTTGGCGTATGCCAGAACCTCGTACTCCTTCCGCTCCTCGCCTTGGTTGCCATAGTTCGCCTTGCCGTGCACCTCCGCCACGACGGCTTGAACGTGATCATCGGGGACCCTGTTGAGGATGTCTTTGAACCCCGGCGGGACGCCCCAATGGCCTTTTTCAATGCGGACCAACGCCACGCAGCGGTCTTTGGTTGCCGCGTCCATTAGGGCGTTGTCGCTCATGACGGGGACGTCTTCGCGTGTGCCAATGGACGGAGGGCTGATTTACGTCCGCCGAAAAGGAGACGGCCCCGCCCCCTCGATGTGCGAAGGCTCCGCCGCTTGGTTTTCGGCCTCGTCGGGATACCCCGCCGGGATGTCGGCGCCGCGCATGTCGCGCCCATTGTCGGCTGTTGACCCGTCTTGAAGAGACCCAGAGCAAACGCTCGCCTCCGACCCGGCCCGCCCCGCGGGGCCCCCCGCGCCATTGGCACTGTTCCCAGCGGCGCCGGCCGCGTCGGCCATCTGTACGTCGCTACCGCCGCCCGCCATCTTGGTCTGGTACTTGCCGACGGCAACTCGCGTCGAGCGGCCGACTCGGGCCAACGCCACTCGCTCCACCCGAAACGCCTACCACGCTCTCCCCTCCCGACCTAGGGTCAATCGGCTGGACACATGCCGAGCGCCTGACTCCTCAGTGGCTATGAGCCCGACCCTGTCCCCCCGCCCACAGTGTGCGTTAGCGCAACGACCCCCACCCGCCGAGGGAAAGGCCGTGATAGCCTCGACGCGCGACGGACGGGGCACGGCTGACGGAGGACCCAGAGGTCAACAAGTGCGCAAGCGCAGGCGACGGCAACCTGCCCAACTGGGCTACTCAACCCGGACGCCAAATGGCATGGGGAACCGGACGGGCCCTTGCCGTCCTTAGCCTCCCGGTATATAGACCGCGCGGCGAGCCCAGAAGCCCGCCGTGCTGCCCCCAGCTGTTCCCTCTGCAGCACACAGGCACGAGGCCCACACCCCTGTCGGGGCCGATCTGATGCCTGCACGGCCGCTGCCGCCCTGTGGGTGCCCACAGGCTGCCCGTCCCCGCCCTCTTGCCATTCTGGGCCGTCGCGACCGTTCGCGCCGCGGGCTTCTTCACCCCGCCTCGCGCGAGAGTGTCAGGGGTCTCCCCGATCCCCTTTGCAGGCGCCGGCCAAGGTGTAAGGCCCTCACGTCCCTTCGCGCGTCGTTACGCGACACGTTCATTGGTTGCCACTTGTGGCGATCGTGGTGGCGGATCAGTTGATCTGCGCCCACTCGCCGGGACGGCTCGAATCTCATTGCAGGGGTATGTAGCATATCTCCTTCGCATATTGGGCCCGGTAGCCTCCCTGACTGGTTAGTATTCACGTGGAGGATTGACCTGATTTGTGGCTCGCCCTTTGGGAGGTTACTTCCGTCTTGTATATCTGTCTTTTCTTTTATCGTCTCGATTTTGGTGGTTATTCGATCGTTATGATCTCTCGGTCGATCGACCTCGCCCCTTTACACTCTGATAATAAAAGCACGATGGGACCGGGGTTCCCCGTCGTCGGCACCCCCGTCTTCCCATCAGATGTTGCACGAAAAATGGTTCTTCTTCCTCGCCTCTTGTGCGATAGCGTTCGCTTTATCGTGCGTCTGCGGTCTGTCGCTACTTACTGGTTAGTTAACCAACGTCATTGATACCACAGTGAGGACGACGGAGAGCTCCGGTCCCATGGTGCGTTCAATATCAGACGGTAAAGGGGCGGGGTCGATCGACCGAGCGATCATAAAGATCGAATAACCACCAAAATAGAGACGATCAATGAAGGGACAGATATACAAGACGGAAGCAACCTCCCAAAGGGCAAGCCACGAGTCCGTTCAATCCTCCACTTGAATACTGACCAGGCAAGGGGTCTGCCAGGCCCAATATACCAATATCAAGGAGATATGTTACACACTCCCTGTATCCAGCATGGCCCGTGTAATAAGGTCGAAACCTTCCTTCAGGAATAACCTGGCGACTAGCTTATAGCCAGAGGAGGGCATGCATACACACGCCGTACCCTCAGGGGGTTTCCCTTGCGTGAACCCCGGTGGCCGCCTGGGCCAGTTCTTCCCGGCTCGCCGGGAAGACTTTTACCTCCTTGTTTCTCTCAGAGTTGTCGGGGGAGGCTAGACCACCGTCCCCGTTACTCGTCTTCCGAGGAGAACTTGTCCTCCTCGACCGGTTCTTCGGCTTCCACCCGTGGGGGTGTAGTGTCATCCGGGGACGACCAAGGCGGGCCCAGGCTTGTGCCTACGGCTGCTACTGCCTGCTTAGGACGGCGCTGGTCCCCTTGGGGACGCTCCGCTATACGCTACTCGTAGGCCTTGTTCAACAGGGCCTTGGTCGCCGCGTCGAGGCCGGGACACTCATGGAAGAAATGTCCTCGCATGCTACATGCGAGGCAGTTGTAGTTCCTCGGCCGCTCAAAGCGACCTTTATCGCTTGGGGAAAGGACCCGGCGGGACTTCCCCCACCTTAGTTGGGACTGTCACCGCCGCGGTAACATACTTGCGAGGTGTAGGCCGGGTGGCTCGACGCTCTCGACCGGGCTCGGCCAGTCGGGCCTCTTCGGACTGTTGCTTCCTTTTCTTCTCGTGAAGTCTGCGACAGACGTCACCCTTCCTCTCGGCATATTGCACCGGAAGATCCATCGGCATATTGCCACTGTTGTGCTCGAGCGCATCTGCGCGGATCTCCCAACCAAGCCCCTGCATATAGCGGCTCTTCATCTGCCCCTCTGTGTGGATATACCCACAGAGGCGACGTAGCCCCCGAGGGCGAACGTAAAACTCATTCTCCGTTTCACCATCCTCCTGCGAGGCTCCGTGGAATAGATCGTCCTGGTCGCTTAGCAACTGCTCTTCCGCATAATTTCGGAGAAGCCAATTGACCAGTTCCATATAGAAATTGACCTCTCCACTCCGTCCTCGTTGGAGAGACGGCATGATGGTGTACAAATTCCGTTTGAGGTCACTATTGGTGAACTCCGGGAGGTGGTAGAGGGCTCTGCCCTCTGAAACATCATTGTCATTACCCGGTTTGACTGAGCGGTTTAGTAACTCTGAGACGCCCAAGGCTGGCGGCCCATCCCTCTCTGCGTCTCGACCAAAGGTGGCTGAGACGTCCTTACGCAGACGGCCTAGGCCGTGTGCCATCGTCCGGTCATACAGGACGTCCGTATTCGCCAAGGCGTACGATAAAAAATCCAGCATCCCTGCATTACGATCATCCGCAGGGATGATCTTCTCAGGGAGTCGACGACGAGGTTTTGCTTCTACCTCGCGCCCTAGGGCGCGTACTACCGCACGTCGGGGGACATGCAGTCCCCCATCTCCGCCGGAGTACTCCCCATCCGAGGAGGAGGAGCTCAGTCGGCGACGACGGCGCCAGAACCGTCGAGAAGCACCAAGGTCTGTCTCCAAGAAAGAAAGCCACTCATGTAATTGGCTGAAGAAAGCATCCAATGAGTCCCGTAGGGCCGCCGAACAGGCGTCCCCCTCTAGGGCCCTTTGCGGAGCCCCAACCCTACTGACGTGTGGGGGTGTATGGGGTAAACCCACGGGCCTAGCCCGACGCGCCTGACCGTCATACGGCCCCTGTTCTTGGGACGGTACTTCTTGTTTCCGCCTCCCAGGAAGCCCCGGCACTCCGGGGGAGACTCGCTCTCGACCCATTGTGGCGGTCGCAAAACCAGGGTGGAACGGGAATTCCCCTCCGTCCCCTCCTCTGTCCCTCGCCGTGCCACGCACACTCTTGGACACGCGCGGGCGACCCTTCACATGAGGCGGGTCCCCCAAAACGCCACTTGGCCCTGAGCCCTCACTGCACCGTCACGGATGCGTCGTGAACAGGGGCTTCGGAATAGTGATTCGGATTAAGCACCGTTCTGTAAGCACCGGTATCATGCTGGCAGCAACATCTTATGTTCATCAGTCTTTCCATGAAGAGCCTGAGCATGCGGTGAGTATTCCAGCAGTGTCTTCCGATTTGCTCTCACAATGGATGGCGAGAAGATTCCAACGGATGTATCCGGATATATCTGGATATATCCAAGATTCTGCTGAAAAACCCGGATTCTGAACGGCCCTGGTCGTGAAGAGGAGCCCGCGCCTTGCGCGTGGGACATCGTCTGTAAGACCTCTGGCCTTTCATGCCACGTGGAAACCTAATTTCAACATTTCATCAAGTTCAAACGTCACTTTCCACGTGGCACGCTTACTTCGTGAGTCGCTGTACACGTCCAACATTCGCTACAACGGCCTCCATCTTTTTAGTGGAAGCTACGGACACGCCGATGGACCTGATCGGGCGTGAGGCCATCCAGCGCCCCGCTGACTCATCATGATGCGGCGTCTGACTCCGGATGATTCGGCGTCAGCTCAAATGCACCAGTGGGAGTTGGTGTCTGTCGTGTAAGCCTATTTGGACGCGACATCATTGTCAGCGCCCCTGACAATCCGTTACTACGATCCGGGGCCAACAGGGCTGGGTCGGTTATGCCCTGCTGTTGGGGCTGTCGAGCGCCGCACTATCCAATGGGAAGTGCCCCCTGTTCTCGGCCTACGTGTGGAAAGCCGCCTTCTTCTCCAAGTTTCGTTACCTGCGTTTCTGAGCCATTTGGTGCCGCGTTTTGGCGGCACACGCTCGTCTGCCTTCGTTTCTGAGCCATTTGGTGCCGCGTTTTGGCGGCACGCGCCCGTCTCCCGTTGTTTTTGGCCCTTTTGGTGCCGCACCGTGTGGAGACGACCGCATGCATGTTCTGGGGAACCTTAGGTGCCCCAGGGAGAGTATATAGTCAAGCGAACCGAGCTCCTTCGGGAGAATCAAGAGGGGCAGCCTCAGTTCCAAAGACAACCTTTTCCCTTGAGACCCCTCCCGACCTTTTCCACCGTCGTCACACCCATCGACATCCCTAGTGCCCTCTGTCGTCGCCCCCATCGTCATCGGCGGGGCCTTCCCCGTCAACCGTTGCCCCTCCCGAGTACGTTTGATTCGCCACGTGTCCTGGCGGGTCTCACAACATCCCTCTCATGCTGTCCATAACGATGGAAGTCTTACTCCCCCGTGGGAGATTCCAGTCAAACAAGCACAGCAACAGTCACACCCAAGGGTAAGACAAACAGAGCAAATCCACCGGAAGAGAACGACACAGGGACGGCCCGACTGATCGGGAAAGGCTTGACCTTGACCCCCGCTACTCCACCAATTGTAGTGGATCCTGCCCTCAAAGCCGACGGGGTATAGCCCCGTCGGAAAGCCCAGAACAGGATGCGGAGCGAAACACCGGAGAAACAAAACAAACGCCTGGATCACACAGCGCGAAGCGCACCAGACCGAAGGTAGTAACGCAAACGCAACGCTGATTCATTCGAAGACGCTCGATGACCCCAATGCATACACTCACATACCATCAGAAACAAGACGCAGGACGTGCACAATCCCGACCCCCGGGCGCCATCATGGGGGGACTGGTGCCCAACGGGCCGCGGTCTCAGGCCTGCGACTCTAGTGGCCCCTGCTCAGCATCCTCGACTACCCCTCAACTGGAAGGGGACCCCGGCCCGTCTCGGGCGGAAGCAGGAAAATCATCAGACTTCCCAGATCTCAGGATTTACCCAAGATCAGTACGTCGGGACATATCCCAACATTTTTCAAATTTCCAGTGTAGAGTTCCGGTGGGATTTTATCCATGGTGGAGATCAGATGTCGGACCGGCTTACGCTCGAATTGCGGAAGCTTCCACAAGCTTCCCGGTCCCTTCAGAGGGCCCGGATTCGGGAAGACGCGTGCTTTCCTCGGTAGTGTCAGACCCCTCCAGGGGGGGCCGATCGGGTGCTCATCACCCCGCGCCCCTGTAGAGGATTCGTTTCGTGTGTGGCTCTCTGGATGCCTGGACACCCGCCCAAGGGGGTGTCTCACGCTAACTCCCCTTGGGGGGTGTTACGTGAGTGGTCATGACGCGTCCCCGGCTCATGCCGAGCGGCCGTGTCACCCTGTACACGGGGTTTCCCCCACAGCATGGAGAATCGCGTCGAAAGCTGCGGTGCCAAGGCAATGACCAAGGCCAACGTTTCCCAGAACCTGTCGGTTTTGGCTCACAAGGTATTCACGCACAACATCACGGCTGAGCGCATGTCGAACTGGGACAAGACGCTGATTCTGCTTGCCACTATGGTGGCATCCAGATATAAGGTGCTGGTCGACACGGAGGCGGGCCATTCCTTTTCGTAGAGCTTGTCTGCGGGTAGGGACTGTGAGAACATCAAGATTGGGGCTGAAGCCACAGAGAGCGGGACGGCTGACAATCCCATCGTCGTCCTTCCCGGAAAGGAGGCCGAGGATCGGGATTTGTAGAGCGACTCCGCTCAAACCCCCGAAGTTTACCTACCACCTGGAGCTAAGGTTCAATACAGGGACCTTGCGGGAGTGATCGGATCAATAGTACTCTCCTCGGTGAACTTCTGCCTCGAGGAGACAGGTGACCTGCGCCGAACTGGCAAGAGGTTGGTTGTCTTTGACGGCCACGCCAGTCACCTGTCGCTACGTGTCCTCCTACGATTGGCGGAAAACAGCTTCATGGAGCACCCACTCCCTGCTCGTACATCGAACTTCACGCAGCGGCTGGACGTAGACGCCGTGGACCCGTGGTTGGACGTCCACGCGCGATTATTATGGCGCTGGGACTCTCTGGACAACAGCGTGAGTGTGACGAAGAACGGGATCGTGTGCACGGCAATAGGCGCCCACGTCACGAGCGCCGCGGTCCTCAACGTCCAACGGAAGCGGGAGGTCAAGCGGGAAAAGAAGGCGAAGCTCAAGTGTGTCGCGGCCGCGGTGGCCGCACAGAAGAGAATGGAGCGCGCCGCTGCTGCCAAAGCAAGTGCTGCTTTCCGGGCGGCGGCAGCGACCCTTTGGACGGCTGCGGCGAGCGCCGCTGAGGAGGCGAGCCTGCGCGCGGTGGCCGGCGCTCGTGCGCCGATTCTTCAGAAGGTGCGCCCCATCCACGAGAGGCGCGCCATTGCCAAGCAGGGGGCGGTCTACCGACATGAGCAATGAGCCTGTGTCTCCTTAACACTATGATTTCAAATCATTATAGCTCTGTGCACTTATTTTTTCAACCAACGGTCGTGGTGAGGGGGAGCACCGCCAGTTGAGGGGCGAGAAAAAAAGGGCTGGCTGGAGGTGCCGGTTGGGAAGAAACAAAGGGGACGCACGGTGGGGGATTTTCTGCTGTAGTATGAGAGACAGCCATTCGACTTAGTGGACAGAAAGGACAATCATTTCCGAGATGCAGAGCATCACACGCCAGGGGCGGCAGCACTTCGGGCGTCGAGAGGAGAAGAAGTCGCCACATGGCGAGAGGAAGCGGGGCGGCACTAAGAGAGGGACTGGGCAGGCACACGCGGCGCGCTGCGTGATGACAGGCAGCGATTGCTGTCGTACTACGGGACCATGCCGTCGACGGTGGCGCGGCCGGCGGAGCACAAGGGGTGCGGCGGACGGCGGTGGGGTCGGCGGCTCCGACGAGGTCGGGCACGGGCGGAGCGGGGACGGCGGGCCCGCCGGTGAGCGCAGGTGCGAGCCCGCGAAGGGGCGCGCCTGGCGCAGATGCCCGCCGCGGGGTCCGAGTGGCCGCGGCCGGAGGGCGCGGCAGGCGACAACCGACCGGGCGCCACGCGGCGGCTGCAGCGCGTTGCGCGCGGAACGGTCACTCCCCCCCGTCTGTAATGATCGCTTCGGGGGACTTTATATGCATGGAGGGAATTATCAGCATTGGTTGGTGACTGCCCGGGTCAAGTCCCTATCGGCGAATTGGGCCCGGGCGACGGTTTCCGCCCTTTTAGGACGAAGGGCGACGACGGTGGGAGGCACCGTCGTCGCCGGCAACTAATCCGTGTCTTCATGTCTTGGCGTTTCGATCGGCCCGACTTCCTGGACCTTGAGTCCCATAGCGGGTGTCGCGCGAGCGGCCCAGACGGCGGTTACTTCCCTCCTACTGAGGAAACCCCCCTGATAGTGGTACTACAATTGTGGTGGCGTGCACTCGATGATCTTACTGGTGTGACGGTAACTCATTGTCAAGAGCCTTATAATTTTGCTCCAGCCAATCGGCGATCCTGTCACCATTGGCGACTTTGACGGGGCGTGTTTGTTATGTACAAGAGAGTAAAAGAAGCTTAATGAAGGGCATGATGTCTTTGTGGTACTTGAAGCGCTGCTTAAGGGCTACTTTCTGATTTCCTTTTTCTTGCGGATCGTGTGTTGCATTTTTGATAACCTCGACAACGTGCGAAGTGTTCCATTCTTCCGACACCCCTGATAGGGGCTCCGCCATGAGTGGGGAGGCCTCCATACTTTCGCCAGCGCGTCAGGAACTCGCGTCGAGCGCCAAGCCCTCGAGTGAAAAGTCCAGCTGACTCCGTGGCAATGCCGCACATCCGTGCCGCCACCTACAAACTAGTGTCTATTTCCCTGATCCTGATGATCAATTGATCGTACTTAGGATAGAAAGGGAGTCTCTTTTCCTTGTCGGGCATGTTTTGGTTTTCTCACGTGCCCCCGAACAGTCCGACAGGCAAAGCACGCTCGCTGCGTCTGCCTACGTTGAAAAAAAATGAACCGACGTCGGGAAGGTTCTTTTCTGAGGTGTCCCAAGCGAGGATCAATTGATCATCAAATGATCAATTGTTCCTCTCAGGGAAATAGACACTAGCCTTGCTCTGAGTATAGGGGGGCTTCAGATGCCCACCCCAGCACGAATTTACTTGGCTCCCAGTCGCGCTGACCTTTCCCAGCGCACGGCAGCCATACATACAAGTACTGGGACGTCTTCTGCATGCCGTGCCGTCTCACGCGGGAGAAGTATTGACGCCGAGGTGAAATGATGTGTCCGAGCGAGCCAGGGTCAGGCACAGGCGCCTTCCAGGCGCTAGTTGGGTAGGGTGCTGAGGCGAGCCGCTGGTACGGCCTGGGTCAAGTGGTGGCCGTGTAAGCGTGAGACACGGCACGAACGCGAGTGGAGCTCCTACGTATCACACGACCCACAGCATCGGAATTAATCAGAATTTTTTGATACCGAGATTCCGATACGAAATCGGTTAGTCGGCACACCTACCGATCGGGAAACAGTATGCAGAATCGCAACATTTGGAAAATGCCAACCTTTTTGTCAGCGGGGCGCGTCGGACGGCGTGATAAGGCATACATCGCCAACCCCGCCGTCCAAAGAGCGGTGTGATGCACAACCCCACTGTGCACAGCCACACAACTGGACGTGGACCAACATCAAGAGGGGCCAAGTCGGCAATCCGAGTCATGCCGACGTCCCCAGTCGCGTTGTGAGTTCGGGAGGCGAATTTGGGTCCGTGGACTGATATGGAACACATGCACACAACGCGCGAGGAAGTAGTCACGAACTGCGCGAAGAGCTCGTGTTTAAAGTACTACGCCAGAGGAGTTGTACTCGTGGCTGTGGGTGCTGGTTCCCGGAAGCCGGGTGGCCGGTGGTGTGTCTCCTTTGTGGCGTGCCGCTGCGGCTTGTAAGCGCCTGCAGCTCACGTGTCTGGGTGAGCTCGGCGGCCTTTCTTATGCTGACAGCGGGGCGGGGCAATCCAGATATTGTGGTGTCATGCATTCAAGGTAATTATCTGCATCGTAGGTATTTGGCACCGCGGGACCGGGCCAACTTGTGGCCCCGGTCCAGGCACAGCGATTTCCGCCCTTTAAGGACAAAGGGCGACGACGGTGGGAGGAAGCGTCGTCGCTGGCAAGTAAACCATGTCTTTATGTCTTGGCGTTTTGGTCAGCCTGACTTCCTGGACCTCGAGTCCCATAGCAGGTGACGCACGAGCGGTCACGACGGCCGGTATGTCCCTCCTCTCCGAGATGATCGCGATTCATTTCACTGCGGTTTTGTGAGGACTCACACGATCGATTCGGCCGCGAACTGTGCCGTAAACTCCAGCTATTCTCCTCAGGCGCGTCACAATCTCGACGTGCGGCGTACAGCATGGCCTGATACCGTGAAAATGCTTACCTCCCAGTGTGCGGACATGTCTACATCGTCCGACCGGGACAATGGGAACGCCGGTGTGGCGCGTCTAGTGCGGTCGGAGGAGGGATTCAAGAGGCGTATCCGCATGTCCATCGCGTCTTTCGAGCGCCTCTACACGCTTGTCCGCCCTCACCTCCGGCGCCCAGGCGACGGCTGGGTCGGACATCCACCAACCGTCGTGCCTCGTGTCCGCCTAACTCTTACGCTTTTTTGGCTGGCCCACGGGGGCTCCCAGTTCGTCGCTTGCGAGGTATCGGACGACGCTGACTCGACCTTTGCTTCATTCCAGCGGGAAGTGCTGGCGGCTATTTCTAAAAGCATGCCGCGCATGATCTTTCCTTCATCTTTGGCAGCATAAATGGCCAACGCGACGGAGTTCGCCGAGCGGCTCGGGAGCCGCATAGCCGGGGTAGTGGTTGTGCTTGACGGCACGCTGTTTCCCATCCGAACGCCTCCAGCTGCGTGCAGGCTAGCATTTAAAACGAGGAACTGTTCTTATGGAGTTTTGCTTTCGGGCATCGTGAACGCGCGGAAGCGGTTTGTGTGCTATGTACGAGCGGGTCTGCGCGGGTCTTTGGGGGACAGTCGGGCGTTCAAGGAGTATGATTGGTACGAGCGATAGATAACACCTGGCCGTAGGCTGCTACGTCTTGGTCAGGTTGTGCTTGGGGACGGCGGGTTTGCTTCTGAGAACTGATCATTGAAACAGTATCCGTGTGATGAACTCACCCCAAAGCGCCGATTCTTTAACGTCTGCCTGACATCCACGCGGACACTCGTGGAGTGTGCTATTTTTCTTACTCAAGGGTCAGTGGCGGGTGCTGCGGTATGTCTCGGCTGAGACTGAGCTTTTACCTCTGGTAGTTGAGTCGTGTGTCTTGCTACACAACTTCTTGATTGACGAGGGAGATGAGTGGACGGGGGTTTTGGGCGTGGCAGAGCGAGGGTCTGATGACGTCCACCAAGATGTGGGAGCGACAGCTGCGTATCGTCAGGCCCTCTGATTGCGCGACAAGGTTGCTGACTTTCTATTACCGACCCATCTGCCGGCCTGAAATTGGGAGTCTAATGACGTGCAGCCCAGTCGCTACGAGTAGAAGAAGGGAACGCAGGAGCACCATGTTCGTCAGGCAGACATCATCAATGGCACCAAGGACTGGGCGCTGCCCTTTTCTGTCTGAGACGACGCTGAGAGGGCTAAGGCTCTTCTTTGGAGCCGTCTGTTGGTGTCTCCTGTCCAAAGAGAAAGATCAATACCATGAAGATCGACTGTGGAAACAATCTGCACTCACCGGACCGAGATGCAAACAAAGAAAGCAAGCGCCGCAGGCAATGCGGCCGCAAAAATTAAACAAAATGAATGGCGGTCTCAAAAAGTAACCACCCTGTTGGGCAAGGCGTCAAATGTAACAGGATCTCAAAGCAAGACATTTGGCAGCAATGCATCCTCTGCACGAACGTCTGCGTTGGACATGCACACTTTTTCTCGAGTTGACGCGTCGCCACCATTGTCCCCGTCACTGGCTAGCCCACCGACCAAATCTTCTTGTGGCGGCGGCGGGGGTGCGAGGCCATTCTGGTCCAGCGGCTCCTCCGTCGCGTCTGTGTCAGCGATGGTCGTTGCGGTTGCGCTAGCGGCGGGTGCCGTGGCTGTAGTCATGGCGGCCGCGTCGCTGCACATCAGGGCCGCCCGCTGGGCGAGAAAATCGCTCATCTGCATCCCGGCGTTGTGTAGCCCGTCGATGATGGAAATCATGTGCTCGTCTCGACAAAGTGAGCGTATGAGCGCCCGGTCCTGCTCCTCCCCGTCCACCCTGCGCCGATCTATTTCCATCCGCTCGGCCGCCAGGTCCAGCTTCTTGTCCATGTGTTCTTTAGCGGCCATGGCCGACACCATCTGAGCGCTCTCATGCCGCTCCGACGCCGCCTCGCGCTGCTCGGCGAGCACCTGCAGGCCGTCGGTCATGGCCGACGTCGTGCTTGTAGTCGACTGCTCTTTCTTAAGGGCGCCGACAGGCACCACGAGCTGCTCGGCCGAATGAGGCAATCGAAGCGGGGGTGTGAGAGCCGGAGAGCGCTGGCGGGTGCAGCGTGGGCAATCGGTTTGACCATCGCGGGAGGCCGCTCAGGATGGAGCGGACGGGCCCTCACCACGACAGGCGGGAACGCCTCGAGTATTAGTTGGCGATGCACGAGGGGGGCTTGGAGACGAGCGACAGTCCGTTCGCCGGCCCGGTTTATGGCCGAGGCCGTCGTCGTCTGACAGCTGAGAATCATCGGCCATCGAGAGCCGCTGGGGGGTGTGTGGTGGCTCGGAAGAGCCATTGTCGTCCCTGACGGAAGGATCTGCGGTCGAAGAAGTAGCCGGCGACGGCAGGGCATCGACGGCCGCATCGCCAGACGGTACCAAAGGTTGCCCGCGCTCCATCAACATACCTTTTTCGACATCCTGTGTTGGGAACCACAGCGAGCATTTAAGTGGGTACGAAACAGACTCGCCTGTGGGACACAACCATATCAAAATCCACAAGAAGCTGCTGCCAAATGAAAGCACATCGAAGCGAAGGCAGTCGCGAGATGACTTAGAGCCACGTTTCTAGAACGGACAGGTAAGAATGGGTAACGTCGGTCATAATGTGCTTCAGAGCCTTCCACTTGCTCCCTTTCAGACAGTAGTCCCGCTTCTCCTTTGCCTGCACCATCAGCTGGAGCAGCTCAAGCGAGTCCACGTCTCCCCAGTGGAGCCTAGTCGACCCAACCGGCGGGGCGGCCACCTTGTGCCGCTTGTGGCCGCCCCTTCCATGCTGTCCGTTTTCGCATAAAACGTCTCGTGTCACCCCAGCCCTCAGAAACAGATAGGGACACCTGCCCAGCTGAGGGAACCAGCCCGCGCACCCTTGCTCTACTCTCGCCCTGTGACACGGTCACCTAGGAAACCACCCGAAGGCGCAGAGACTGAGGGAGGAGGTGAGAACGCAGTTATTCTTTTTTTGTGGGGAAGCCGGGCCACGGGCGCTCCGCTGTCCCCTTAAGATATCCGAGCAAGCGGGCCCAAATGGCCGCGAATCCCGCACAGTAGCCTCCCCAAGGGAAGATCTGAGAATCCATACCAGTGGACCTCCCTACTGTAAAGCAGGTAGTTCAAGCAATTGACATGCAAATACAAACGACCCACATTTAATCAAGATCCCAACCAGCAAGGACAGCACCACCTGTTCGAACCGGGGCGTGACACTTCATCCGCGTCGCCCGGCGCCCCATCGACCTCCTGGCCAACAAAGGGGCGTGAACCGGGGCCGCGTAATGCGACATCAGTCAGGTGCCGATGGATAGCGCGATGATGCTCTGACCCCGCCTGGCGATGTTGAGCGACGGCGACTACGAGAACGGGTTGTCAAGACCGGTCGGCTTCTCGAAGGAGACCGAGGAGAAGTAGAAAGCAAGAGGGGGGCACGCGCAGATGGGTCATGAGGCCGCACTCGGGGCCGTGCAGCGGGAGACGCATCACGACAGCGAACAGCGGCGCTTGAGCTCGTGGAGGGGGACAGACGCGGGTGGGGGGTACACGGGAGGGATCTCCGAGTAGAGGGGGACGGGCAAGCGCCCCGACGGGGCGCATCGCAGCGCCCGGGCTTTGTGGGGCTCATAGCTGGTTCAGGCCCGTGTACGCGTGGCGGTGCACACGGCACTAGAACAACGCGGGATAGGCAGGGCCGTCCGCTGTAACATCATTGACACAGTCCCCCGCCCTATCCCATTGGTTGCAGCGCGTCCGCATTCACTGGCTTTACTGGCGCCGTGGTCAACGGTCTCCTCGAAGGTTCCAGAACACACTGTTGCAGCCAGTGTGCAGACGGGGGGGTGGGGGCGAAGTCAGAGCCTTCGAGCCCGACTAACCGGTTTGCCTACTCACGCCGATTCTATACCACCGGATGCCGTCCACCGTACGATGCAGGGGCACTCGAGGAATCAGTGGCAGGCAGTGTCAAGGGACGGGCAATGGCAGGCCACGCGGCGTGTGCGAGGATCCTCTGGAACCCCGACAGGCACGCGCTTCTTCATTTTCCGTCAGCGTTGCTGTGCGTGTCCAGGGAGCGCCACATGAAGACGACCGCTGGTGAACGTGCCGACTTTCTGATGTGCGCTGTGACACACCGCAGCCAATGAAAATCGCACATGTGAACTCTTCTGGATGAGCCAACCATTTGGGCCAGCAGTCCAAGCAACTAACGTCTCACTGCTCACGAGTATTGCGGCCTGCCCAATTTTGTTCGATCCGAACGAAACACAAGCACAAGGGAGACGAGAACAGAAGTGAGAAGTACGGACTGATAGGTTTTAAGGACAGAATATAACTACATCTGATGCTCTGTTGTCGGAAACATGTGACTGGGAATCGAGATGTCTGAGAATTGCTGAAGGGTGGGGTGCCCGGGCTCCCCTACCAATGGCGATTTGACCCAAACCAAGTTTGAACATATTCCAAGGACATGAAACATGCACGCCCCTTCTGTTGCCGTTCCCGTCTCTGACGCGATTCTGACTAGACCTAGCCTGAGGCCCGTTCGCGGCTGCAAACCGTGTGACGGTATACCGACGTAACGTTGATTTGATTGGCGGAGCCAGTCATTTGACGGTATACCGGTACAGACATACGCGGGATCCCCGCGTATGTTGATACCGCGGTATACCGTCTGAGAACGGGGAATTCCCCGTCTTGTGTGTTTAAAATTCCTCTCTTGCAGGAACTGTCAAACAAATTGTCGACAATCCGGAAGCTCCTCGCCGGTGTGGCGACACACGCCGCTGCGAACGGGCCTGAGGCCCTGTCTTATTGTCGTTTCGCCAAAAAGTGGAGAGTACAGGCCTGTCAAAGAGGCGCGTTTGTGCGTTTGATTGGCCCAAACGTCGATCCGCCTGTCTGGGACTGTCCAGCTTTTGGCGCAACGACCATAACGGAGGCGTTCGACCCTTGTCTGGACACAAATACATGCCTCCTATTGGTCAGACATGTGGCCGAAGGAGTGTCTGGCCAATGAGCACTCTGTATTCTCGTCTGAGGCTCTTTTGTCAAGACAGGGCCCGAGAAGTCGACCCGCGCACCGCAGCCCACTCGAGACGCACCGCGCTGCTTGGCACTGTTCGCTGCAACCCTCCCCACCCGCCGCCCTTTCAAACTGCACACCATTTCCCCCCACCCCCGCTCCGTTGGGAAGCTGTGCGGACCTCGGCGGAGAGACCGCGGCTTGGTAAGCGAGGGCGCAAAATGCCCACGAAGGCATGAAACGCGCCGTCAGACATGCGCACTGCGCGCTCAAAGTGGGGACCGTAACGATTTCGCACATGGGAAAAAGAAACGCGAGTGGTTGTGTATTGAGTGGGTGATAAAAAGATACTCGGGCTAGAATGCACTACCCCCGCCAGCGACGTCACGAAGGCGCCCGCTCGTAGGATGGGGAAAGGGTCCATGTTGACGGTCGCCGTGCGTTGACAGGCTGCATGGCGGTCGGTCTTGTCCCTTCCTGATAGCGATAGAAATCCTGCGTCTCTGACGAATACAATTGTGTACTTGATTTCATGCGCGAGACGGTACGCCAAAGGTCTTTCGCAGATATATACCGCCGTCACGCCAGTATACCGTCACACGTTTTGTAACTGCGAACGGGCCTGACTTGCACAACTGAAGGACCTCAGAGCCCGTGTCTGATGCGGATCCGAGGCGGAACGCCCGAGAAACGGCGAGAAACGACGAGAAACGACGGGAAACGACGGGAAACGACGGGACTGAACGACCTTCGTCGGGCCACGGGACACACTGTCCCTAAAAACGGGACCTGTTAACAGTTTCTCATCTGCTGATTGGCTGCAACGCAAGATCCTTGCACAAAAGATTCAGTCTCTGAGTGGCTGTTTGCGCTGCTCCCACGGTTGTCTTCGTCTTCGCCTTGCCCCTGCTCCCCCCTCGCAAGGGGCGCAACAGCTCGGCTCCGAACTGACGCCGCGACCAAAGACGAGGCAACACTTCCCACGTAGGGGGAGACACTTTTTCGAGGGAATAATAATACGGCGCGTCAACCTGTACCTTTTTCGTTGTGCGATCCAATGTGTAGACAAACCTGACTCTTCACGCCCTCCACCCCCCACCGCCGCTCTTCACTCCGCTCGCCAGAAACCCATACTCAATGCAAACCGCAATGCCCGATGTGTCCCAAACGCGCATGTATGTACGGCGGAAACATACGGGGGGGGGGGAGGACAAAAAGGGACAAGTCAACTAGTGTACAGGCCGATCGCACATCATGGTCACCACAGAGATCGCGTGCAAACGGTTGAGGTTCAAAAGGCTACAGCATAACCACACCGAGACAAGGAGCGCAAGATGAAGGATCGCGCCGCCCGAAAGCGTCGCGCACACACACACCCCCCCCCCCCCCCCCCCCCCCCCCCCCCCCCGGCCCCCCGACGTAGAATACATGCGGACCCCCTGGAGTGTGCGCCGTGGCCACATACCCGTGCGGAACAATTTGTGCCGGCCAAAGGACCAAGGAAGCTTACGATTGGAAGAGCGACGTAGGCACCGGCGCTGGCGACCCCCGGGGGTGGGGGCACGCCCATTGAGTAGTGGGTGGATCGTCCGGTAGTGGTTTCAGCAGCAGATCTGCCTCCTCGTTGGTTGACCTGTTCCAATTCCTTGCGTTGATTGTCCATAAGCCACTGTGTCAATCTGAAATGGATATCCAGCGGCGTTGCTCGTCAAAGCTCTGCACATTTGGACATCAGGCCCTCTTGCAGGTCAATGTCGGGGTCTGGTGTGAGATGTGGCATGAATCCTGATTCGAAAAGTCACCGGGCTTTCGATCAGTGCCGGCATTTGCCGTTGGGCACGAGAATGCTCGAGTGGGCGACATCACGTCACCCCATCTTTGACTCTGCCGCCTGCGGGTGCGGGCGGCGGCGGGGGGGGGCCCCCGAGCAGCAAGGGCGGACGCCGCCGCCCGGGTGGCGATGCAGGCGCGCGGCTGGCCTACACCGCCGCCCCCCCTCCGCCAAATGACGGGGAGGCGGTCGCGGCGGCGGCCGCCGACACGGGCGCCGCGTCCGGGGTTACCGCCGAATCGGCGCCCCCCCCCCCGGGCCAAGCCGCCGCCGCCGCCGCCGTTTCCGCGGCCGTTGACAGGGGCCTCCCGCAGACCACCCCCCGCGTCAACTGCCAAGCCGCCGACGGGAATTTCCGCCTTGCAAACCTCGCCACGCTCACGCTGCGGCGCACGCTCCCCGCCCTTACCCCCGTCTTGATGGCGCCGCCGCGCGCGCGCACCGCGGCGGCCGTGGCGGCAGCGGGCCTCGCGGGCCTTAGAAACGTCCTCCCGCACACGCCCGTGACTCGTATAGGTCGTCCTGTCGGTCCCGAATCCGGTGGCGTCCCTGCGCGCGGCCGCCGCCGTGCACGGAGGCGATGCGGCGGCGGCCGAGCGGCGGGAGCGGCGGGGGTGCGTGCGGCGGGAGCGCCGCGCATCGGACGCGCTCCGCCGCCACTTTGCAGACGGGGCGGCGGCGGCGGCGGCGGCGGCGGCGGCGCCTGCGGTGGTGGCGGCGGGGGAGGTGTTTGGGTGGGGGTGGGAGT
>Ga0209093_1000397_pt1 | contig 23149 bp, 36 predicted proteins | sample SidtaG_4_FD_187450 | JGI IMG/M metagenome (GOLD analysis project Ga0209093, IMG submission 187450) | Marine algal microbial communities from Sidmouth, United Kingdom - Sidmouth_Male1 metaG (SPAdes) (version 2) | ecosystem: Host-associated > Algae > Red algae > Unclassified | place: Sidmouth... | reverse complement strand
ATCCCACGCAGTAGCCTCCCCATGGGGAGATCTGGGGATCCATACCAGTGGACCCCCCTACTGTCAAGCAGATACATCAAGCAATAAACACTCACATGCAAACGACCCACAATCAATCAAGATATCAACCAGCAAGGAAAAGGCCACCTGTCCAATCCGGGACACGCCATGTCATCCCCGACGATCGGTGCCCCGCTGGCAACCGTACCGGCCAGTGCCGTGGCCAAGCATCGCGTTATGCGACACAAATTTCGTCTACCAGAATGGGGCTACACACAACCCATCAATACTGACCCCATTCAGACCATCTGGTGGCTCGTTTCAAACGCGTCGATCCCCAACTACATCTGGCCTGGCCCCAAAGAGAGTTCCAAGAATGGGCTTTCCACTCTGCGTGCCACACGCTGCGCCTCTCGATTCCCCAATTGGAGAATGGGACCGACGCTGCAGGATTTTCTCTCAGGGATATCCGATCCGCCCGAGTCTCTTCAGCACCCGATTTATCCCTAACCAATTCGGGAGGGATGTTAGGACAGGGAGGCTACTTTTCCAGTATCGTGAGCCCGATGTCAAGATCTCGTGATGCCGCAAAGATCAAGAGCGGGGGCGATTACAGCTGACTGACGAAAGATATTCCATGGAGGATGAGTATCTGAGAAGCTCAAGCCAAGTCAACCACTGTCAGAGCCTAACGATTGATGTGCAGCCCATTTGATAGAACTCCATGACGTGAAGAAATCCCTCGACAAATGTGGCGGATGAGTGTAGAAATCCCATCTTTCTTGACTAGAAGGAACGGAGTTACGAGGCTTCAAAGGTTCTGGTGTCGAAAGTCATCCAGCATGATACCTGAAACAGGGAGCATGGCTTGCTGTCCAAGCGCCGAGCAACCCAGGCGCACGCCCCCCTACGCCTTCTTCCGCAGTGGTCACGTGCATGGCGGTGTTCGCTGACAAGTGTCGGGCGCATGAGCGAGCGAGGCTTGGACGGTATCGCTGGTCCCCGAATTCCGTCCTGGGGGACAGGGACAGAGATTGTCTTTGAATGAGAGAATTGTATTGGTCGAAAACGACGATACGAGGACATTGAAGCCATTAGAAAGACCGCCTTCGGTTCCAGGACCCTGCATCCAGCAGAACCTACTCTTTGTTGCCTTTTGATCCGCTTCTCTCGGCCCAGAGCAAGCTGCCCAGGAGAGATCTTGTCATTTTCTTCGGTTTCTTTGCCAGAAGTGCCGAAAAAAAGAGGAGCTGATGTGGAGTTCTGGGCCTTATGGGCACAAGTAAGCATTCAGAAGCTCCGAGTCAGTCCCAGAGGTGCATCTGATTGGTGGAGACAGTCGGTCCGCAAATCAGTCTCGGTCCAGCAGGACAGAATTCGGGGACCAGCAATATGCCAATTGTAGGCGCTGTCCCTGTTGACGTGGCGCTTGAGACGGCGTGGACTGTCTCGCTTCGTGCCTCATCATGCCACACGATGCCTCCTCGCGCTGATGGGTCTGTTGTCAGATGGGACTGCACGTAGAGGGTGGCTTGAGGCCGCATGTGCGCCACATGCGTCTTTTTTGTATGGCGGTGGCCAGAGCCTGTTGTTGCGCCTCGCACGCCCGTCACTTCCATTGAGGCACTGTTTCAGACCACTCTTCTCCCTACAGCTCTCTTGTGTGTGGACGTGAGCCCTCATGCTGCAGGTTTTCCAGATTAGAGCCCCATCTACAAATTTTCCTCCACCGCCGCAGAACTGTGCACCAGCAGCTGCCCTTAGTGGGTGGCGCGCTGCCTGCGTCCTCATGCGGCCCACGTCGTTGCGGGAGCGCGTCATAGAGCAACTGCGTGAGTAGTATGCTGACAACCGCTTGAACGAGTTTGAGGACGCGCTTATCAGGATGTCGGGGCTCGAGTCGGTGTCGGACCTGTGCTTCGTGACTGCGGCTGACCTGCAGAATATCGGTTGTAAGCCCGTCCAATATCAGCGCTTTCTGCAGCTCGCCTCATCGGGGGTATCTTCTCGTTTCGAAGGCGTAGATGGTGAGTGCAGCGCTCTATCTGCCCCTTCTGTATGTAGCGGGCGCTGTCACGTCTTAAGTGAGGGTCGCAGTTCCTCGGCGCCCACAACGGAACCGCCATCCGGAGAGGTAGTACCCTCCAGCGGTAGGGTGGAAGCAGCCGCTGCAACAAGGCTTCGGCTGACGCTCCCGACGCGGCGGCCGCCGTGGCGGCCGATCGCCAAGCTGAGGGGCCGGGCGCCCTTCTGGGCCCCGAGCAGTACATTGAAGACAACGTCTCTTCCAATCTCCTGTCGGCCTCGGCCTCTTGGCCGACACCCCCCGTCGTTGACCAGAATTATGGGCGTTACCGGTGGACCCCCTTGGGCGGGGCCTTGGTCGAGCACCGCTCTGCCGCCGTCGACAGCCGCCGGATGGTCTCCATCTTGACCACCATCCGGGGGATGTACGGCCCCGTTCACGCCGTCCCCGAGGGGACAGTGACGGACTTCTTCTGCTTCCGCGGTCGGGAGGATTGGCGGGACTTTCAAGTGCTTGTGCACTTTGCGGTGCACGAGCTCCTTTCCGAGGTGGGGGACAAGCCCCGCTTTTCCTGGGAGTACCACTTGGGATCTCCTCCTAAGTTGAGGGAGGAGGACTGCGGCGCTTATGTGCCGGGGGCCATGGAAGAGTGGACCATCGGCACCTCTATTGGCCTACTCACGCTTTTTGAACAGTGTGAGGTGCGCGCCGCTCCTGTGGTACGTCAAAAGGGGAAATACCGTACCAAACCAGTGTGGTGGGAGTTGAGCGAGATCTTCCGCGGCATGGCCGCGCAGGTGCCTCAGATGGAGGCACGCCAGGGTAGCCAGCTTATGGCGGAGGTCCTAGGAGGCCCCTGTCATATGACGTTTGCGACCCTATGCGCCTTAGAGGTGGCGGACGTCTTCGTGGGGAGCATCTGCTACCACGAACATTTCTGGAGCCCGCCTCTAGCGATGCGGTCGGCTTTTGCCGGCCAAACGACCGAGAGCCCGTGCTCGGAGGACCCTTCGGTCCGGCCACTTCTTGGGGCCGGCCTGAAGCTCCTCCGCTTTATCGAGGAGCGGGCAAGATCCTCTTGCCTACCGTGGACTGGGGGACCCCGAGGGGTACTCCGTTGCGCCAAGACTTTGGACGACGAGGGGCCCTTCGTGCTCTTGGATGGTCGAGAGGACCCCCGTCTCCATTATTCGCGAGACGTGACGCATCTACACAGCTGCCGACTCCTTGACCGGGGCCTAGCCGACACCGCGTCGGCCCTAGTTGTCCTCGCGGTGGCTCCTGAGCACCCGTGGGCCCCGGCCGCGGCGGCTTCGGCTCCTTTCTCTTTGAAGCCGCTCCTTTGGGGCGGCGCTTCGCGGCCGACTTACATCCCCCGAAGGGCACGTCCGTACACTTGTGCCCTTAGGGCCTCCTCCCTTGGGGGTGGCAGTGGTACCGTTCCCCTTTTTGGGGGACACGCGGGTCCGCCCTTGGCGACCCTTCCTCTGCACACTTGGGAGGGGTCGGCCTAGTTGGGGGCCCCTCATCGCGTGAGCGCCGCCATATGGTGGGGCTTGCGGCACTCCCTTGGGAAGCCCCCGTCCATCCTCTCGAATGGGGTGGACCACGCGCTCATTATGGCGTTGAGCCGCACCTTGGTGCGGAATCGCATGGAGATGGCCTCCATCGTGTGGCGCCCTATGGGCGACCGGGACGCCGCTCGGCTGTACCACTTTAGTACAGCCGAGACCCTCCGCCGTCCTGTGACGGAGGAGCATGGTGCCGCCGTGGAGGACACTAGTACGGTCTTGGCCCCTTGATCCCTCCGGCACTTGGCCGGCCTGGCGGCCCCGCCCCTAGAGACCCCTATGCCGGCGACGCATCAGCTTCCGCCTTCTCCTTCCCCGCCCCAATATGGGGCGGGCTCGAGCTCCAAGGATCAGCCCCGTTATGGGGTGGCCTCGTGTCCCTCCGCAAACCGGCCGTCTTTCTCGGGGCGCCGGTACTATGCACCCGAGGAGGACCCCAGCCAGGGCTCTGGCTCTGGCTATGGTGCCCGTTCCGGAGGTTGCTGAATTGGTCACGCTGGGGTGGCCGTGTGTCTTCTCCGTCCCCCTCCTGCTTCGTTTGCAGCCCGCTATCGCCCCCCCTCAGGGGGTGGGCGCCGTCTACCAGATGAAGGACTGGTCTCGGGCCCCGTAGAGAAAAGAAGGCTCAGCCGCTCTTCTTTAGTTCATTTCTGTGCTTGTGACTTGGAGTCACAAGAGTCCAGACCACTCGTAATTCGACTTGGTCAGAAAACAAAACAGCTTCCTGCGTCAAGACGGAGAGTTGGACACTCTTGCGTAAGAAACACTTACGAATTGCCTCCCTAGGTAAATATCAGGCTACTTGCCATGTGGCTTCCTTCTCATGAAACACGCACCATTTGACCAGGACTATCAAGTGTCCTTCATCATCCCAACCGTGGTTAAGGAATCATTCAAATACGAATTCAGAACCATCTTTAAGTTGGTCGCCCACCTTGAAGAGATCTTTCCTTCTAATCAGGGGCTTACGTGAATACATGGCACTCTGATATAATGGATAGATGTTCTCGAACATACTCAGATTCCGGAAAAACAAGCCCAATTATGCGTAATCATATCTGAATGGCACCGCCATTCTAATGGCTCTGAACCGGATAACTGAAAATGCCACGACTTACCAGCCGTCAAGAAAAGGCATCCTACTAGCTCGGGACACTTGACTTGCCAGGCGCCTCCGAACACTCGAAGCCGGCACGAGACACGCTGTAACATTTTAGACACAGACTGGATAGCAGTGAGCCTGCTCAGGGCACATCGTCGACGGCGAAGGTGATTGACAAACTGGGCGATTTTTCGTCTTTTTTCACGCGCGGCAGCTGACGGGCGGCCTGTACGACTCAGAACACTTCTCAGCCATGCATGTTAACCAAGGCAGCGACATCGGCAACGATGCTGGCGCATCTCGGCTGGCAATCGCTGTCGCGAGCGTGACATGGTCTCGCATAGGTCGCGTTTGCACGGTCCACCACGGCGCACTCCTCGTTGGTTCTTCGCAATCAGCATCGTAAGGACTTCGTATCTGATGTAGTTGCTGCAGAATCTAATATATTCTAAATAGAATCCCTATTCCTATTCTCATCCTACATTTTCTGGTTTCGGATATAGATCCTATCCGTACTCAAAGAGTTGCGTCAAAACTCTCATCTCATTCAAAAAGGCCAATGTTGAGTATGTCAGAGTGGACCGAAATTCGGCAGATTCATAAGCCCCTGGTTCTAATGGCACGGGTCCACTTGGCAGCCCGCACTGGTAGTGCGGGGGCACCAGTGACATCGTCACTGTTCACTGTGCGGAGACGCCTAGGGCTCTTCACCAGAAACATATGCCCATCAGTTTGTGGTACCATATAGGGTCCTTGGGTCTTGAGCCCAAGATTCTTTGGAGAACGGGAGTGGGCATCTGGGTATACTCAGTCCCCGGCCCTGACCGTGTTGTTATTTTCCTCAGTGCGGGCGTCGAAAGCACGCTTAATGGTGGCCTGGGCTGCGCCCAAGTGCCGAAGAAGTGCCGGGATGAGGGCCTTCAGGTCCTCAGAATACTGTTCCGCAGCCGTAAAGGCACCCTCAGTTCTGTCGTCGGCTGCTCTAAGCCGAGGCATACGCTCCATGCCAATAAACTAGAGCCGTCTGGGATTCACAAAGGCAAAAGGGATTACCCCAGTGCTCGCGTGTACCTGCGTACTGTACGCAGTAGTAAGGAAGGCCAGATGACTGTCCCAGTATGTCTGGTGCTCCGCGACATAGCTCAGGAGCTGCCGCAAGAGGTTATAGTTATATCGTTCCACCTGCCCGTTGGTTTGCTGGAGGTAGGAAGAGATATAGTTAGAGACTATAGCCCACATCCCGAGGATACCCTGGTAACTGTTGAGGTCGAAGAACCAACTACGCCACAGAACCGGTGTGACTGGTCCTGCGGAGTTGCTGAATCCAATTCAACACTCCCTCCAGCTCCACAGCGACCAGGAACCATTCCTGAATCGACTCGAAATTGCCAACCTGCAATTTCCAACCCGGCCCCGAACCCCTGGGGCGAGCCGCGGGATTCGAACCAGCGACATCTGTGAAGCTAACCGCGCATGCTGGGCCCATAACCGGTGAAGTCGGTGTGGTCAGGTGGGTGCGTTGTTTTACTATGGCAGAGGTCCTGGGCCGTGTCCAGCCGCCTAATGTACGCCAGGCGGCCCCACGACAGGTCGTCGGGAAGCCCGCTCTCGGAGCACACCCACGTGCCTCAGTTCTCAGTGCGCGCGGGCCGCGGCGCACCTCCCAGAACAGGGCATGCACCTCCCCACACAAGTCCCTCCCCCCCAACCTCCCCCCAGCCGAGAGTGCCCACTACGAGACGAACAAATCAAATACACACAAGTACAAAACATACAAGAAGTGCATAGGTAAATGCCCAAAATGAGTCCCAATGCTCAACCGGGTACTGCTCAATCGGGTCAGTACAGACAAATGGAACTGCTGAGCCATGCTCAACACTCCCCCCAATTACATTGTCACGGTTCCGGAGTCCGGATGCGAGGTAGCCCGGCTTCCGGCTTACAGCTTGATTTGGCTTCCCGATCGCCGCTGCTCGGGCCCGGGCTGTAGCAGTACAGCCCACCTCGGGAAGCCATATCAGTTTTGGGCTGTACTGATACAAACCCCCCCCCCCCGACTTGGCAGCAAAACGCGATGTGGGCCAAAAAACCGCCCACCGCCAAGTCGACAACAGCCGACTCGGACAGCATCAGAGCAGCCGCCAGCCGACCGCCCGGCCGCGGCAAGCCGCCCAACCGCCGCACAGTCGACGCAAACCGCCGACTTGGTAGAGACGCATGAAGCTGGGCTGTATCAGTACAGCACCCCCCCCCCGTCATGCAAAAAGAACAATATCCGCCAAGTCAATCACAGCCGACGGGGACAGCGTCGGAGGGTCCTCCAGCCGACCGCCCGCTCGCCGGAAGGCGCCCAACTGACGCAAAGACGAAGCAGACCGCCGACTTGGTGGAGCCGGGAGATGGGCTGTACTAGTACAGCTTCCCGCCAAAACATCAATGTCCGCCTAGTCAGCCCCAGACGAAGCGGACAGCATCGCAGAAGCCGTTAGCCGATCGCCCGACCGCCGCAGACCACCCAGTCGACGCAAAGGCGACGCAAACCGCTGCATTCGTAGCAATGCAAGGGCCTGAGCTGTATCAGTACAGCCGTAACGGCTACCGCCCAGCCGAAAAACACGAATTGACGCGGTCGTCCATTGTTGATCGGATCGTCCGACGAAACGATCGGTAGACCTCGATTGGACCGTCCGCCCTCGACTCGATCGGCGAAACTTGGACTTGATCGACGAATTTCGGCACATATCCGACTCGGGCTGTATTAGGACAGCCCGCCGACAATCGGATCCCGATTCCGAGGAGGGCTGTACTGATACAGCACAGCCCCCGACTTCGCTGCAAACCGCCAAATCGACCCGAAGCCGTTCCGGGCCGCCGACACCGCCACTCCGCCGCCAACCGCCTCCCCCCCCCGAGGGGGTTCAGCACTGCGGCGCTGGACGTAGGGCCCGCATGCCGCTACTCCCCGAAGTGCCCAGATCCAAGCCAACGCCGATGATGCCCCGAAAAGTGGTGAACGCAGGGGCCGGCAGTGGCTTCGTCATGCCATCTGCCGGCATGTCTGCGCTGGGAAGAAAGTAGAACGCAACCTCCCCACGCGCGACGTAGTCGCGCACCATGTGGTACGCAACGTCTACGTGCTTGGTACGCCGGGTGGCTTCGGGATTGTCAACCAAAGCGAGGCACGCCTGGTTGTCCTCCCCCATGGGCACGGCCTCCCCGTCGACGCCCAGCTGCGACAAAATTTTGCGTAGCCAAAGCGCCTCCTTGGTCGCCATGGTGGCGGCGACGTACTCGGCCTCCGCCGTTGACGTCGCCACGGTCGACTGGCGCTTGCTCGTCCACGATATCGGCCCGCCATTGAGGGTGAAGACAAAGCCCGTCGTCGACCGACGAGCGTCGATACCGCCTGCCCAGTCTGCGTCATTGTACCCTTGGAGAGGCTTGTCGTCGCCGTACACGACCCCTAGGCGCGTAGCCCCGCGAAGATACCGGAGCACCCCCTTGGCCGCGCGCATGTGGTCCTCCTCTGGGTATGACATGTGGCGGGAGAGCACGCCCACGGCAAAGGCAATGTCCGGCCTCGTCGTCGAGGAGAGGTACAGCACCGAGCCAACACGCTCGGCGTACCGGTTGCCCTCGGGCAGTAGATTCTCCCCCGTTTTGCAAAGATTGGCACCTGACGCCATGGGCGTCTTGTTAGGCGCAGACTTGTCCATTTTGAAAGCCTCAAGTAGGGAACGGACATGCCCCGGATTGCTCAGGGTGGTCACTTTGGCACCCCGATCTCGCATGACCTTCATGCCAATGAAGTCCTTGACCTCACCCATGTCGCACACGTCGAAAGACGCCGACACCGAGGCCTTGACCATCTGGACCCCTTCGAGGCTTTTTCCAGCCACAATGAGATCGTCCACGTAGTCGAGGATGTAGACAAGCCCTTGCACAGGGTGGCTCCACGTGTAGAGGCACGGGTCCACCTTGGACCGTACCGCTCCGATGGCATTGAGCTATTTGTCAAGCTTGATGCCCCACAATCGTCCCGCCGGTTAGGTCCCATTGACAGTCAGGTTCAGACGGCGGACATCATCTTCCTCCCCCGGCTCGGCTCCGACCGGAAGCTTGATGTACATCTCCTTGTCCATACTTGCGTTGAAGAAGGCCGTCTTCACATCCACTTGGTGAACTTCCCAGTACTTGGCCGCCGCCACCGCGAAGAGCGCTCGTGTCGTGGCCGAGCTGGGCACTGGTGCCCATGTCTCATCAAAGTCGCGCCCAGGCACTTGGTTGAAGCCTTGCGCCACCAGTCGCGCCTTGTACCGAGTCATGTTGCCCACAGCATCGTGCTTGAGGTCGTACACGTACCTCGTTTTGACAGCCTTACGCTTGTTGCTGCCCCTGGTATTGGACCAGGTACCAAGCTTCTTGTGTGCGAGGTACACTTCTTTCTCAGCCACCTTCCAACGCGGCCAGTCCGATCGCGCACGCGCCTCCTTCGCATTGGCTGGCGCCTTGGTCAGGTCCCATCCTGACGGATCTCCGCCCTTAGGTCCTTCTGCAGAGTACGCCTTCGGGTTACGCTCCCACGAGGTAACCTGGGGTGCCGGCTTGCGCTCCGACCGCGGGAGTTCTTACCCCCCGTCGTCACCACTCTCTGTGGTGGAGCCAGGCAGCACGTCGTGTCCATAATGATCCGCCGCGTCCTCGACGGCGTCATCGTCATCGCCGTCTTCTGCGTCAAGTACGGCAGCCTCTTCCGGCTCAACGTCGCTTTCTGACGACTGCTGCGACGCATACTCGTCCCCGCTTGGGGCTTCCGCGTCCAGCATGTCCATGGCGCCGTCCTCTTTGTCACCATCCGTCTGACCGGTCAGGAAAGGGGTGAAAGCGGGGCCAGGAACAGAGGTCTTCTTAATGGCTTTGCTTGAGGTCTCCTCCATGAGCACATCGCGGCGCTCAAAGATCATTTTTGAGCCATCCTCTAGGATGCAGTAGGCCTTGCCACCAACAGTGTAGCCGACAAAACGTCCGACGTCGGTCCTGGGTTCCAGCTTTCGCTGCTGCTGCTTGGGCTTCAGAGCCCATGCCTGGCTCTCCCAGACACAAAATCCTTTCACTTCGGGGCGTCTCCTAGTGAGGGCTTCGAGCGGTGTCACATCTTGACCTGCCTTGGGGGATCTGTTGAGCACGTGGATGAAGGATGACAAAGCCTCAGCCCAAAGCTCCTCGTCCGCTCCGGCGTCCAGAAGAGCCGCACGGACGCGCTCCATGATGTACCGGTTGGCGCGCTCTGCCTTCCCGTTCCACTGCGAAGAGTACGGCGCCGTCTTCTCAGACGTAATGCCTTTGTCCTCATACCAGGCTTGGAGGTCGCGGCCGATGTACTCCTTGGCGCCATCGTGACGAACCCGCTTCACCTTGAGGCCAGTCAGGGCCTCTATCTGCTTGATGCGGGCCTTGAGGACATCCGGAACCATGCCCTTGGACTTGATGGGCGTCGCCGTGATGAACCCAGTGGAGTCTTCCATCAGAGTCACGAAGTAGACAGAGCCGCCCATCGACGCCGTCAACGGCCCATCAACGTCCGAGTGAACCAACTCGCACTTGGTGGTGGTCGTTCTCGAGCGATGATGCGGAGCACGCGCCTTCTTTCCGTCGACACATGGCACGCATACAGTACCAGTCACGCGCTTAGCGTCGGCTACCGTCCATGGAACCCCATCGACCATCCCAACCACACGCTTGAGGTTCTCGAGACCCAAGTGGTTGAGCCGGCGGTGCCACAGCTCTGCCTCGCCGTCCATGTGTGTGGAGGCGGCTCTGGCCGACGCCGTGACCGGAGTCACCTTGAGCACGTAGTTCTCCGACTCGTTGACCGAGCCGACGACGGATGTGTTGCTCCAAACTCCGCTCGCGAGCACCGCTATCCCATCACTGAGAATATAGCAGGCGTCGCCAACGAACACCACGGCACCGCCGCAGCGGTCGACCTATCGAACCGACAGAAGGTTGTCTGTCAGATCCGGCACAAGCATGGCCTCATCGAGGATCATGCGAGCTGTGGTGCTTCCCTTCCCCACGTCCATGGACGCGTATCCGTGCCCCTTGATGGGCACCTTGTGGCCGTCAGCTAGAGTGACCTTGGCCCCGCTCTCCGTCGTCCTGACGGTGAAACCAGCGTCCTGGGCGGCCATATGGTTGGTCGCACCCGAGTGCAACACCCAGGTCGAGGACCCGCTGGTGCGCCCGGAAGCGTTGAGCTTTCCAACCTGGCCTGACGACGCAGCGTAGGCCAATGCGGCGCGGGGAGGTGCACCACCTCCACCGCCATCATCACGACTCCCGCCATTTGGCTTCTTGTTGCCCTTGGCGTCTTCGGCCTTCTTCTTGAGATAGGCGCGCTTCATGTGCCCCTTCGTGTCGCCCTAGTAGCACACGACCGCGCGCTTGTCCCACGGCTTCCTAGAAGCCGTTGCCGCAAACGCTTGCGACTTGACGCCGGTCGCCGAGGAAGACCGCCCATGGCCCCCCCGCTGCTCCACCGTGAGCATCTTGGCGCTCACGTCAGCGAGGTTGCGATTCCCGTCCATGTTTTCCGGGACGGTTTTGATCATGTTATTCTCGGCCGGAGGGCCCGACAGGATCTGCAGGACAAGCGTGTTCTCGTCCACCTGATTTCCCAGCATGGAGAGATCTTGACGGATGCCCTTGGCGCGCGACGTGTACTTGATTATGTTCTCGTCGCTGCCCTTGTTGAGGTTGCTTAGCTCATGCATGAGCTGCAGCAAGAGTGCGTTGTCTCGCGCCTCAAATATGTCCGTTAGCGCATCCCACGCCTCCTTGGCCGCACTGACCGCCGTCACCGAATAAAGATGAACCGGCTTGACCGACATCTGGATAGTCGCCAGGGCAGACTCGTTAATGAGGTCCCACGCCTCATCTGCGACGTCGCCCTTGGCACCGCTCACAGACGCGAGGCGGTCCGTCGCAACCGCATCCCAAACCTTCTCCTTGATCATCTGGGCACGGCAGGACACAGCCCAGACCTTGTAGTCGTCGTCCAGCTGCGCGAAGCGAGGGCCAGCGTAGCGTCCGTACTCCGACATGACGATGACAACCACGCCAGCAGGCGTGGCACTGACGACATGGGATGCTATACCCGCCTGCCCGACGCCGGAACACACCGCAACCCAACCAAGGTCGTCCCGCCAAGAACGGCACGGAAGACGACGATGACCACCAGCGACACTGGGCCCAGAACCTGTTGAGGTCGAAGAACCAATTACGCCACAAGACCAGTGTGACTGATCCTGGGGAGTTGCTGAATCCAATTCAACAGGCGTCAGCTCAGTAAACCGGTCACAGATGGCCAGCACGTGCTTGTGACCACCGCTAGTGTCTATTCTACCGCAAAATCGCATCAAATGATGCTTGGTCGAGCATCAAATGATGCGGTGTCAGAATCGCGGTTTCTGGGGCAACAGAGTGGGAAATGGGGCTGTTTGACATCTATGAATGCACGTTGATGCTCTTCTACTTTGTACGATGTGACTGGGCTACGGCCGTGACGGTCCATCACGAAGAGGACACCTACAGTAATACCCCTGTAGCAAAATATTGTTGAAACAACTGTCAGAAGGCCTCTGCAGGAAGGGACGAACACCGCCGCCCCCCCTTCAACCCCCCCAGAACCTCCGAAAGAGACGATACAGCAGTTCTTTCAAAAATTCCGCACTCCAACTGTTGCAAAAGAGTTTCAAATCGGCCTCTACGACCCCGCAGAGGCCGATTTGGAACACTTTTGGAACTGTTGCAGTGCGGGATTTTGAGGAGAACGGCTGTACGTACTGGCAATGTCCATCACCCTGGCCGGGCGCCGCGGCTCCTGGGTGGCGCGATGGACACGGACGGGTGCGCGTCGGACTTGGAGGTCGGTGGGGAGCGTGGCGCGTCGTCGGCCGCGTCGACGGTCGCGGCGGCGGCGGCGGCAGTTGTGGCGGCAGCGGCTGCGTCATTACCGCCAACGCCCCCGCTACCGCTGGTTGGCACCATGCATCGCCGCCGTGGACAGGGGGCGCGGGGATGGGGCGGCGCCTGCCGCAGGCGACGGGCGTGCCGTAGGGTGAGGGGCGACGGAGGCGGCACAAGGTCTGAAGCCGAGAGGGTGGGCGGGGCGAGGCGGTTGGTTCGTTTGGGGAAAGGGGGGGCGGGGGGGCGACGGAAGAGAAGAAGAGGAAGCCCTGTACGTTCCTCTACGTCGTCCTGAGTGGTTCAACCTCACTCTCGCCGCATGCCATACCCTCCACCTGACGGTCTGCCCAACGCCTCCTTCCCTCGCAGCGCAACCGACGCACCTGCCCCGACCTTCCCGCCACCTCACCTCGCGACGCCTCGTCCCGCCCCGCCCGCTGCTCAGTGTCGGCGGGACATCCACGCAAAGTCTCGCCCCGCAGCCGCACCCAACCTGCCCCACGGTCAGGCACTGCCGCATGTCCCAGGCCGTGAGCACTCAAGCGGACTGGGGAGAGCCCGGCCGGTGTCGCAGAAGCACAAACGCACTGAGCGCCTTGTGAGTGGATAACTGATTTTGGTAGTGGCCATAGGTGCCGAGGAGCCAGCAGGCAACCTGCGCGTCGGAGAAGGGGGGGGGGGGGGGTAGGAAGAGGAAGGGGGGTGGGGGGACGGGCAGATACGCAAGGGCGGCTTGGTGACGCTGTGGGGCTGTGGGGTGGCCGTGCGGCGTGGCCACGTCTCAAAGTAAGTTGATGAAGGGGCGGTGACGTGCAAGAGCCGCGTGAAAAGAGAGGGAGGGGCCGAGAGGTTGGGTAAGGGGCTCGCGGGAAGCACGGAAGCGGGGAGTGAAGCGACAAAAGGCGGTGGGGGGGGTAGGGGGGGTGGCGCAACTGCATCTCCGAAAACCCAGAGAGCTGGGAGAATGTCACTACCCTCCAGTAAGGCCGCTGGGGGTCCGCGCGGAGCGTGGTCGACCATAGCGCCATTTCTGTGAGCGCCCGCTGCAAGGCGATAATGCGCTGCTGAGGCGCAGATACTCTCGCCAAACCCCTACTTTTTCTCGAGACAACATGCACCCGAGTTCTCCCAAGACCAAAGAGACCCTGCCAAGTCCGTTTCTGTTGTCAGAATGAGCACCAGAGGCCGAGAAGCGCAAGAAAAACGGTGCCAAAATACCGCATTAATTGATGCGAATCGCATCAAATGATACCGTCAGTAGAATAGACACCAGAGGTGGTCAATGGGCCTAGCAGGTCCATTGCGAGCGCCGAGAGCGGCTCGAGAACTGGGAGAAACATTCATCAACAAATTGGGCCTCCTCTCCGAGAGGCGGTTCTCAGCGCATGTGGGGCATACCAAAACGTGCTTGTATATGTCTACGACCATTCTAGGACAGTAAACGTACCGGCGGAGGCTGTCATGCATCTATGCAGAGCCGGCGTGCCCAGCCAACACCGACTGGTGGTGGTGCCGTAGGAGGCGCTGTGTCAGCGCCTCTGGGATGACCATATGGGTCTCTCTACCGTTTACCGCATGTCGGCATAGTAGCTCGTTCTTCTGTCGAAAAGGGAAGGCTTTTCGACTCCACTTGGTGTCGGGCCGCGAACGAACATCAATTTCTCTCTCTTGTTCTTGAGAGAAAGCATCCTCTGCTTGGCCGAGGACAATCTGTCGGGCGGACAGCGCCCCTATGGAGGCTTCGGCCGGCGAGGCGGCCTCGAGGGCGTCAATCGCCCCAGTCTCGATTGCGAGGACGGAGATATCCTCTTCGAAGGAAGTAGAGTCGAGTCCCTCTGTGGGCAGGCAAGATAATGCGTCTGAGACTTTGTACTCTTCACCCGGATTATTCTGAATCTGACATCTGTACTCCGAATAATCGGAGTCGCCAGCTGTTTGTCCGTGCGTTCGGACTCATGTTGGTGAGTACCGATAATCGGGCCCGGAAATCACACCGGTCAAAGACCTCTTCCCCCTCGGGGTGTCACCTCGAGAAGGTCACCGCCCAGACTACGCCGAGCGCCTCAATTTCGTTGGCGAAGAAGCTCTTCTCCGCAGGAAGAAAATCACGGCTGTATTAGCCGATGGGGTGATATTCCCCATCGGGTTGCTGTTGCTGTAAGGCGCAACCCAGCGGTTCATAGCTGGCGTCTACATCTACGATGCAGTTCCCGTCTCTCCTTAGCAGAGCGAGGATGGGGGCAGCTGAGAGCCGTCCCGTTTGCTCCATGAAAGCTTTCATCTCGTTCTCTGTAGAAAAAGGTACTGCGTCTCCTTCTCCGTAGGTGAAGGTAGCCTCTTGGGGAGCTCGGTGCTCGTAAAGACTGTCAGGGGCCTCGCTATCTTAGCAAGTCTGCCACGAAGCGACGATACATGTCGCACAATCCCAGAGAGCGGGTTATCCAGATTTGGGTCACCGGATACCGAAGCCCTGTTAGTGCCCAGTGCTTCTTCTCCAGGGCATGTACTCTTACCGGTATTACAACATGTCCGAGATACTTCACTCCTTCTTCGAAGAAGTGGCATTTGGCCGCCTTCCAGGTGACCCCTGCATTGCTTAGGCGTGTCAACACCTCATCGAGGTGCTGTAAGTGTTCTTTTGGGGAACATGAGAAGACAATAACGTCGTCCAGATATAATAAGCGTATCGGCCACTTGAGGCTGGCTAGGATCATATTCATTGCCGTTCGAACAGTTGCGGGCGCGTTTGACAACCTTATGGGGGGGCACACGCACTGCCACGTGCCGGAGAGGCACGTGAACTCCGTGACCTGCGTATCCACCTCGGCTACGGGTATCTTCCAGTAGCATGCGTTGCTGTCGAGGGTGAAGAGTACCCTGGCATCCCCTAGTGTCCATTCTTCTGACCGCATCATTCGAGCCTCTCTGACTCCTTTGAGCCTATTTTCGATGCCTCTCTGTGACCATGTTCCCGGCCGCGGATGCTCTTTCTGAGATTAGCTCTGGACTCAGCGCAGTCCACATATCTGTGGTCCAACTCAGCGGCTGCGTGTGATGAAAACTCGTAGGGTATGCCCGAGGCACCCCGAAAAGGCCTCATTTCCAGGCCATATGAGAAGGAGCCTCATTTTACGCCTCGTATGACTCTCATTTGAGCTTCGGGAGCAGTGGAATGGAGTCTGGGGAATCTTTGCACTCGTCCATCCTAAGAATGCGGTACGCATCTTTTACTGTCATAAAGTTCAGCTTTCTGTTATCAATACAGAAGCGTACCGAGCCATCAGTCCTCGGCACCAAATTGACTGGGCTCGCTCGATCTCCAGTAGAGGGTTCGATGACCTCCATGGAAAGCATGAGCTCGACTTCGGCTTTCTCTCTCTCCCGGGCCAAAGGCCCGGCCTTTTAGGGGTGTTGCCTTGGTGGGACAGCGCCGGGCCTCATCCTAATGCGGTGTTCTACACCACGCATCAACCACAGGTTACCCCTCCAGAGGGGGGCAGGTTTTTTCACGAGGGCCTTGAGGGCCCCTGAACATTTTCCTGGTAAGGACGAACTGTCCATCCCTGGGAATGCGGATTATTCCTTCTCTTTGGTTGTTCCGTCGAGCTCTTTCCGGTCGTTCTTGGACATCTCGTTTCGCAGTTTGCTCAATTTTGCTGGTCCCGGTCGGAACAGGACGCCAATTCGACTGACTGTCCGCCATCCATTCAGCCGGATACGTGCTGCTGGCCAGCAGGATTCCGTGCTGACTGCATTTTGCTCGGACTCAGACCAAAAACATTGAGCAGACTGCAATAGGTCGGCCCGTCATAGGGGTCCATATAGCCCACGGTCTTTTTGTTCGTCAGCCTGAAGGGCGTGGCCCCCACTCGCATCACTGACACGGTCAATAGCTCGCACGATACCATGATGGCGGGACCTTGAGCGAATTGTACCCCATTCTTGAGGTAAAGACGGGGTCTCTCCGCCACATTTCCATGCCCCGTGAATGTACTCGTTACGGGGATGTGAGACACAGTTTCGGGTTGTACCTAGGTATTTCGTTCCAGCCTTGGCTTAGCTGTGCCCCCGTGTGAGGACGCGCAGACCGCACTGATTGACGCGACAGGGTGCCCCTTGCGGGCACCGTCTCTTAGAATTGGTACAGTGGTACGGTTGAGGAGCTCAACATGTTGCTTGTGGGTCCCAATATTCCTTGTTGCAACATACGTAAAAGAGGTGCCTAGTATAGCCGGGACACTCATCTTGATTGTGACTCCAAAGGAGATTCACGAGTTCTGACCCCCAAGGGTCACCCCGAGGCATACCGAATCAACAATGGGGAGCCAGCCCCCATTCAAATAATGGAACATGGATGCCAACTCATCCAGCTGTTGTAATCGGGTGTCATCCGGCCCTTTCTGACGGCTTGTAGGCGTTGGGCCACTCCCTGAATCCAGGATGGCCCAGGTAGAAAGGTCGGAACTCTTCGCTAGGAATAGCCTGACGACAAGCTTATGGCTGAATGAGGGCGTGCGTCCACATTCCATGGCCTCGGGGGGCTTCCCTGGGGGTACCCCCGGTGGACGCCTGGGCCAACTCGACCCGGCTCGCCGGGCGGACTGGTACTTCTGTTTTTCCCGTGGAGTTGTTGTGGGCGGCGGGACCACCGCCCTCGTTACTCATTTCCCGAGGTGGATTTGGCCTCCTCGGCGAGCTACTCGGCTTCCAATACTGGGGGTGGTGTGTCATCAGAAGATGGACAAGGCGGGCCCAGGCCTTCGCCTAAGGCTGGCACTGCCAGCTTAGGGCGGGGCTGGTCCTCTTGGGGACGCTCCGCCATACGCTCCTTGTAGGTGTTGTTCAACAGGACTTTTGTTGCCTTATGAAGGCGGGGGCACACACGGAAGAAATGTCCTCGGTCGCCAAAAGAGACTTTCATCTCATGGGGAAGGACCCGCAAGGACTTACCCGACCTCAATTGGGACTGTCACCGCGGCCTCAACATACTTGCGCGGTGCAGGCCGCGCGGCTCGACGCTCTCGACAGGCCTCGGCCCGTCGGGCCTCTTCAGCCATTTTCTCTTCTTGTCGATTGCGACAGATGTCACACTTCCTCTGGGCGTACTGCACCGGACGGTCCATCAGCATAATGCCTGTGTTGTGTTCGCGCACATTTGCGCGAATCTCCCAACCCAGTCCCTGCACATAGTGGCTCTTCATCTGATCCCCTGTGTGGATATACCCTCAGAGGCGATGCAGCCCGCGAAGGTCGACGTGCAGCTCATTCACTGTTTCATCCTCCACTTGGGAGGCTCCGTGAAACAGAGCATCCTGGTCGCTCAGCGACTGCTCGTCCGCATATCTGCGGAGGCGCCACCTGACCAGTTCCCGCTCTGAAATGGCCTCTGTACTCCGCCCCCCCAGAAAGGACGGCATGATGGTATACGGCTCCCGTTTGAGGCCACCTTCAGTGACCTCCGGGAGGAAGGAGAGGGCTCTGCCGTCGGACACATCACTGTCATTCCCCGCTTTCACAAGACGGTTCAGAAACTCGATGACGCCTGACGCTGGCGTCCCACACCACTGTGCGTCACGACCGAAGGTGGCCAAGAAGTTCTTATGCAGACGGCCGAGGCCGTCCGCCATCGTCCGGGTATACTGGAAGGCCCTATTTGCCAATGCGTTTGACACCTAGTCCAAAATCCCTGCCTATCAATAATTCACAAAGATGATCTTCTCGGGGAGCCGACGAAGAGGGTTTCCCTCCAATAGGCGTCATAGGTCGTGCTTGCGCAAGCCGGGGGACACGAAGACCGCCGTCCCCGCCGGACTACTCCCCATCAGAGAAGGAAGAGCTCAATCGCTGACGACTGCACCTCGACCGTCGGGAGGCCCCAAGGGCTGTCTCTAAGAGGGACCGCCGTTCACGTAACGGGCTAATGAAAGAATCCAGCGAATATTGTAGGCTGCAGAGAAGACATGCTCCTCGGGGGCCCTTGGCGGAGCCCCAACCCCACTGACTTGCCATGGTGTATGGGGTAGACGCGCAGGCCTGACCCGCCAGAACCGACCGTCATAGAGACCCTGTGCTTGGGTCGGGACTGCTCGTTCCCGACCACGCGAAAGCCCCTGCACTCCGGGGGAGCCATCTTCTGGACCCATCGTGTCTGTTGCAAAATGAGGGGGGAACGGGAGCTCTCTTCGGTCCTCTCCTCCGTCGTTCACCGTGCCACGCACTATCGTGTTCACGCGCTCGCAGCCCTCCACTTGAGGACGATCTCGGAAAAGGCCGCCCGGTTCTGAGCCCTCAAAAGCTCCGGCACGGATGCCTCAAGACGAGGAGCCTGCGCCTCCAGCGCGAACTTTCATCCTTCTCAAGCTGGTCATAACGGTTAAAGTCCTACTCCCCCGTGGGACAATTCAGTTCATCAACCACTAAAACATTCACACCCAAAGGTAAGACGAAATGAGCAGGAAACCTGAGAGCGACAACCGGGTTAGCCTGAGTAATCAGGAAGGGCTTGACACTGTACCTAGCTGATCCATAAACTGTGGTGGATTCTTCTCTCAAAGCAGACGGAGCATAGCCCCGTCGGAAAGCCCAGTTGAGGATGCGGAGAGGAGAAAAGGAGAAACAACACAAACTCCTGGAACACACGGTGCGGAGCGCACGAGAACGACGGGAGTAACTCAAACGCAACGCTGATTTATTTGAAGACGAAGGATGACCCCACAGCATACACTCATACACCATCAAAAGCAGAAAGCAAGACGCGCACAATCCCGACCCCCGAACGCCACGATGGGGGGACATGTTCCCTACAGTCCACGGTCTCAGGAACGGGCCTCTAGTGGCCGCTGACCAGCTTTCTCGAATACCTTTACACAGAAAGCGGACTCCCGTCCTTCTCGGGTCAGAAAGAAAAAAATTCACGAAGGCCTCCCAGATCTCAGGATTCATCCAAGGGAGGGACCTCATGACATATCCCAAGATGTTTTAATCGCTCCGGATAGAATTTTGGTGGGATATTGTCCCGCTCTGAGAGCCGATCTCGGTCCGTCTTACGCTCTGATGGCGGAAGATTCCAAAAGCCACCCGGTCTCTCCCAAGGGCCCGGACTCGGGAAGACACGTGTCTGACTCATCTGCGCCAGGCCTCTTCAGGGGCCCCTGTCGGGTACTCATCACCCCACGCTCCTGCGAAGGTTTCTTTTTGTGTGTGGCCCTCGGGATCCCTGGACACCCGCCCCAGGGGGGTGTCCGACGCTGCCTCCCCTAGAGGGGCGGTACGTGGTTGTTCGCAGCCCGTCCCTGGACCATGTCGGGGTCGCTGTCACCTCTGACACGCGGTTTTTCCCACATTGTCGTGCTGGGTCGTCCCTGATGCCCACTCATCTACGGTCCATGCTGAAAGCGTATCGACCGGAAGTGCTAGCCCACGTGAAACAGGGCCTGAGCGATTCCCGACGCAGATACAGGATGGCCCGGATTCCGGCGTACGGCAAGACTCGACTTCTAGAACGCCGGTGCTCGGGACCGTTCTGTAAGAGTACAGCCCACCTCGGGAAGTTGGATCCGGTGGAGCGCTGTACTGATACAGAGCCCAACCCCACCCCCCGACGTGGCCGCCAAACGCGATGTGGGCCAGAAGAATCGCCCACCGGCAAGTAGACAACAACCGGCCCGAACAGCATCAATTCAGCCGCCAGCCGACAGTCGGGCCGACGCAAGCCGGCCAACCGCCGCAAAGTCGACGCAAAACGCCGGCTTGGTAGAGGTTCACACAGCTGGGTTGTATCAGTTCAGCCTCCCCGCCATGCAAGAACAGAGAATATGTCCGCCAAGTTATTCCCAGCCAGAGGGGACAGCGTCAGAAAGTTCCCCAGCCGACCGCCCGGACCTCAGAAGCTGTCCAATTGACGTAATGTCGATGAAAGCCCCCGACTTCGTAGAAACGGGAGATGGGATGTAATAGTACAGCTTCCCGCTCAACAAACAATGTCCACGAAGTCAGCCCCAGTCGACGCGGACAGCATCGAGCACGCCCGCTGCAGACCGCCCGACCGCCGCAGGCCACCCAGTCGACGTGAAGGCGACGCCAACTGCTGTCTTCAAAGCAATGGAAAAGGCCTGAGCTGTATCAGAACAGCCGTAATGGCTTCCGCTCAGCCCAAAATTGAAGTGAAGCGGTTGTCGAATGTTGATTGGATAATTCGTCGAAGCGATCGGTAGACATCGATTCGACCGTCTCCCCTAGACTCGATCCGCGATCTTTGAGTATATCGGCAAAGTCCCGCACGAGTTCGACTCGGGATGTATCAGTAGAGCCCACCGTAAATCGAATCATGATGCATGGGCCTGATGCCGAGAAGGGCTGTCCTGAGAGCGTCTCCACCAATAGCTCCGACCGTCCAAACTGCGAAACGTGGCACAGTTTGGCCGTTGCGACGGTTGGAGCATTGGTGGCTGGGATCTTCTCCAAAACTAAGGCGTGACGGGGGTGTGACGACCCATAAATGGATCTGTTCACATTTCCTAATCCACTAACGCATCTCGTGAACGCCTCGCGGGAGCGCCCCTGCTTTGGAGCTTGAATGGAAGAGCTACTCGAAACATGCTGGTTTGGAGACGCCCGCAGTCCTTTGGCCAACCCCTAATTCCTCGTCCGAACCACGATCACCAATAAAATGCAGGCCCCGTGGCGCTCAGAGAATCGCGTGACGATCTGCCATCCATGAAGATTCTCTGCCGGGCACTTTTGGACAGTTGGCCTGCCACAAAAGAGGCACACCCGTAGAGAGCGATCAGCCGAGCGAAACATTCAGACGTGACTTTCTCAGTTCTGGCTTTCCGTTTCGAGAGCCAGTGCCAGCAATACACGTTGCGCACACGTAGCCTCTGGGTTGGACGGTTGGCTCCATTGGTGGAGAAGCTCTGATACAGGCGAGCCCCCGACTTGGCCGCAAACAGCCAAATCTGGAGCATATCTCCTTATTATTGGGATAATGGGCCCGGTATACCCCACGACTGGTCAGTGTTCAAGTGGAGGATTGAACGGATTTGTGGCATGCCGCTTGAGAGGTATCTTCTGTCTTGTATATCTGTATTTTCTTTTATCGTCTCTATTTTTATGGTTATTTCGTCTTTATGATCGCTCGGTCGATCGACCCCGCCCCTTTACCGTCTGATAATAAAAGCACCATGGGACTGGGGCTCGCCGTCATTGCCCCCCCCGGCTTCCCGTCGGATGTTGCACGAACAAAGGTTCTTCTTCTTCTCCTCTTGGGCGATAGCGTGCGCTTTATCGTGCGTCTACGGTCGGTCGCTACTGACTGGTTCGTTAATCAGCGTCCGAAATACCACATTTGGTGTAGCAGCAGGGGATACTCTTTTCTGCCGCGTGAATCTGCACGCGGTGCCCAAGAGCTGTCTCTTGTTGCCGAGTGGCACGGTGACGGGTATTTCAACAACTGGCTTGACGCGCAGGGCGCGTCTCGCACTTGTGTGTGCCACCACGCTGGTAGTCGTTGGTGGTAATCTCCAATTGGAGAACGGGGTGCTTCTGTTGGCACTGTGCCGGTTGGGAAGTGACCCCTGGTGGTGCCGATGGGCAACGTGGCAATGGAAAGGGTATTGGGAACACCCTGCCTTCCGACTATGTCCCGCCGGGAGGCGTTCGTACGAACATGCACGACGCCAACGCCCTCGGTGGCTTCCTTTCAGAATCACTTGCGTTGAATGCGGAGGCCTCTGGCCAACCGCTCGAAGTGGGGAGCCTCAAGGCGGAGGTGGAGATACTTCGTCTCCGTCTGACGGCCCAACAAGCGGCTAACAGCTCGTGAGCGGAAGAAAACGACTGACTGCTCGCAAACGGGGAGGCTATGTGCCCGGAGGACATTGAGTGCGAGTCCCGGGTCGAAACTTCGCGTCGCAATACAAAGAGAAAGTCCAATGTTAAGATCGACCCCAAGGGGGGAGAGTCGTTTTCCTCCCGTCCAGGGTCTGTTGGCCAAGCGACCGAGCGTCGGGATCGCGAGCGTAAGCTTCGCCAGCAGTTGCGTATGATCCGCAATGAGACCAAGCTGGCCCGCTCAACATCCCCAGTTGAGAACGCCAACATGTCGGCAGCGAATGAGGCAAGCTCTTCCAGTGAGAGGACTTCCTCTTCGTGATCCGACTCCGGAGAGTCCCCGGGTTCCCCGTCTTCTCCGTCATCGAGCTCAAGCCCCGAGTCCTCGGACACGTCAGCGGACGCCGCGTCTCGAAGATACCGCCCGGGTCCGTACAAGGGTCGTCCCGACTCTAAGAAGCGGTCGGAAAAAGCCGATCGGAAAAATGTCATTCCACCCTCCAGCAGTCGCTCCAAGTCCCTATTGTCGCATTACGCGTCCCAGCCCACGCCCCTTGGCTGGCCCGGAGGTCGTTGGTACACCGGGTGACGCGAATGACGTGTCACGCCCCGGTTCGGACAGGTGGCGCTGTCGGTGCTGGGTGGGATCTT
>Ga0209093_1000396_pt1 | contig 23160 bp, 21 predicted proteins | sample SidtaG_4_FD_187450 | JGI IMG/M metagenome (GOLD analysis project Ga0209093, IMG submission 187450) | Marine algal microbial communities from Sidmouth, United Kingdom - Sidmouth_Male1 metaG (SPAdes) (version 2) | ecosystem: Host-associated > Algae > Red algae > Unclassified | place: Sidmouth... | reverse complement strand
TTCGTTGGTAAACAAATCAACATCAAAACTAACTTTTTCTAAAATATCTAACGTATAAATATACATCTGCCTTGCCATAACTATAATTTTTGCAAAATATATAATTTAAATCTAAGACAAATACAAATTCTACAAAATATTGACAACTTCCTTAATGGTTGTTAAAGTTTTGTACGTATGTTTTTTTAACTTATTATCAGCAACCGTTTCGAATTTCCAAATGGAATGAAAGGGAATATGAATGGCTTGCGCTCCAATTTCTAACACAGGAAGAATGTCTGATTTTAAGGAGTTTCCTATCATTAAAAATTCCTCAGGTTCAATTTCTAAATGTTTTAAAATTCGGAGATATCCTTTGTTATCTTTTTCACTCATTACCTCTACATGATGAAAATAGGATAGCAGGCCTGAACGTTCTAGTTTTTTTTCTTGATCTAACAAATCTCCTTTGGTAAGAACAATGAGCGTATATTTTTGAGACAATACTTTTAAAACTTCATCAATTCCAGCAAGTAGTTCAATGGGTTTGGTGAGCATCTCTTTCCCAATCTCTAAAATTTGCGCCGTAATTATTGCAGGCAGTTGATTGTTTGATAATTCTGTAGCACATTGAATCATAGATAAAATGCAACTTTTTACCCCGTAGCCATACAAAGGAATATTTTCTGTAATTACTTTGTATAACTCTTGCTGTATTTTATTTTCGGTCTCGTATCCAGATAGTAGTTTTGCAAATTTATTTTCTGCCTCTCTAAAATAAGGTTCGTTCACCCATAAGGTATCATCGGCATCAAAAGCAATTACTTTATAATTCTTACTCATTTTGTAAGATTTTTTTGGCTTTTTCTAAGTCATCAGGAGTATCTATACCAATTACTTTAAAAGGTGTTTCTACCATTTTCATTTTCATGCCATGCTCTAAAAAACGAATCCCCTCTAATTTTTCAGTAGCTTCGTTCTGAAACATTTTCATCTTGGGGAAATTTAACAAAGCATATCGTCTAAACGCATAAATACCAATATGCTTATAATAATTGGTGTCAATAGTTTTGTCTCTTGGATATGGAACGATTGCTCTAGAAAAATACATAGCACAATGATTGTTGTCTAAAACCACTTTTACATTGTTTGGGTTCTCTATATCTTCCCAATTTGTTATGGAATGTACTAAAGATGCTACCGCTATCTCTCCGTGAATATCGTTTTTAAAAACATTAATTAAATCTAGTAAAGGTTCTTTTTTTGTAAAAGGTTCGTCTCCTTGTACGTTAATAATAATATCACCCAATACCATATCTGCAGCTTCTGCTATTCTATCAGAACCACACTCATGTTTTTGGATGCTTAAAATTACCTTTCCGTTATTGCTTTCTATTTCAGTTTTTATTTCTTGACTGTCTGTAACCACATAAACCTCATCAAACAAACCTGTATTTATGGCAGCTTGATAGGTTCTTGTAATAACGGTTGTACCACACAAGTCTTTTAATAGTTTTTTGGGAAATCTGGATGCCTGCAAACGAGCAGGAATCATGGCAATTACTTTCATATTTAATTTATTTACCTGCGTAGGTTACAAAGTTTCTAGGAGTCTCGTACAACTTAATTTCTAGTGCTAAATTGCTAGATATATGTGTTCTTAATCTATTCCAAATATAAACGGATATATTTTCTGCCGTTGGATTTTTTTCTTTAAACTCTGGGATTTCAAGATTTAAGTTTTTATGATCTAACTGATCCTCTACCTCTGTTTTAATCAATTTTTTTAAGACCTTTAAATCCATTACAAAGCCTGTTTCTGGATCTACTTGCCCAGTAACAGATACCACCAACTCGTAGTTATGTCCGTGGTAATTAGGATTGCTACATTTACCAAAAACCTCAAAATTTTTAGCATCATCCCAATCTGCTCTAAACAAACGATGTGCTGCATTAAAATAAGCGACTCTATGAACTGTAATTTCCATGATCATTTTATTTTTTATTGACTGATAAAGTCATAAAATTTTTCAAATATAATAACAAACCAAGCGGTATATACATCTGGATTTTTTTCGATATCATTTTTAACATCTTCTAACTTTACCCATTTATAAGCTTCTGCTTCATCTGGATTTAAATTAGGTTGCTGATTGTAAATACCTGTAAGCACATGGTCAAATTCATGTTCTGTTAATCCGTTATCAAAAGGAGCTTTGTAAATAAAAGAACAAACATCTTTTAAATCTGTGGTAAACCCCATTTCTTCTTGGAGCCTTCTTTTACCAGCTTCTATATTACTTTCTCCTACTTTTTGATGACTACAACAAGTATTGGTCCATAACAATGGAGAATGGTATTTGTTGGCAGCACGTTGTTGCAACATTAATTCTCCTGCATCGTTAAAAATAAAAACAGAAAAAGCTCGGTGTAACAATGCTTTTTCGTGAGCTTCTATTTTTTCCATCACTCCTATTTGCTCGTCTTGCTCGTTTACAAGGATAACTTGCTCCATATATTTATTTTAAAATTTGAGAAGTATGCTCTTTGGTTTTTACCTTGGCAATTACCTCTTCTATCACTCCTTGTTCATCTATCACAAAAGTAGTTCTGTGAATTCCATCATACTCTTTACCCATAAATTTTTTAGGTCCCCAAACACCAAAAGCTTCTATTACTTTTTTATCCTCATCTGCTAATAAAGAAAAAGGTAACTCTTGCTTGTTTGCAAAATTAAATTGTCTCTTAACAGTATCTGCACTTACACCTATAACTTCATAATTTTGTGCTAAAAAGGTTTGATAATTGTCTCTTAAATTACAAGCCTCTACAGTACAGCCAGGAGTGCTTGCCTTAGGATAAAAGAAAACTACTAATTTTTTTCCTGAAAAGTCAGTTAGTTTTACTGTTTTTCCATGCTGGTCTATCGCTTCAAAATCAGGAGCTTTGTCTCCAACTTGTAACATTTCCATATTTTCTACAATTTATATTAAAGAGTTACAAATATAATAGAAAGCATATTAGGAATACCAAACCGTAGAATAGAAACTTGTTCTTTAGATTTCTTCTTAATGTTGTTGTATAAACAATATCTATACAAAACTAGAGTGTGTTTTGTAAATTGTTATTTTTTTTTAGATAAAACACATACCTTTTTAGCTCTATTTGATAAGTTTCACCACGTTGTTCTAGTTTTTTGTATTTCTCACTAAAATTTGACTACGCCATATTATGTTAGAAACACAAAAAATCTATTATCTATTATTTTTGAATTTGAAAAATACTTTTACCATATTTCTTAACCCCAATAAAGGCAAACAACAAAGCCATTAAAGGCATCATGATTAAATACCTATAAAGGTCGCTTCCTATTTTTGCATAAATTAAAGCAGCTATTACAGGAAAACAAGCCATACAAAAAGAATTAATCCCTTCGCTAATTCCCATAATTTCTCCTTGTTTATTAGGATTGGAATTAACAGATATTAAAGAATTAAAAATAGGAAAACACAAAGACAAACCTAAATTTAATAAATAATAACAAGGTATATACAACCAAAGATTGTTGGTTAACGTTATTAAAAAAAAGCCTATTGCGCAAAATATCAAGCCTAAAATTAAAGTTCTAAAAGCTCCAATTTTATTAACAAATTTTTTAGACAAAAAAGCTTGATTAAAAGCTAAAAACAAACCAACAACAAACATAAAAAAACCCAATTCTTTTACGTTAAACTCAAATAAATCAACTAAAAACAAGGCCATCGTACCTATGTAAAATCCCATCATAGATGAAAAGAAAAATTTCATGGTAAACAATACTCTTATAATTGGAGATGGATTTACTCGCTTAATTCTTTTGGGAATGTATATCAATTCTAAAATATCAATTTTTGATTGCTTGCTTCTCGCTTCTTTTGGATGAGATTCTTTAAGCCATTTAAAGATGATCATTAAAGTAAAAACCGATATAATAATGGAAGTTATTAAAGTACCCAAATACCCCAAAGAGGTTGCCGCAGTAATACCTCCTAACCCAGGTCCTATAATCATTCCTATTCCTGTAATCCCTCCCAAATATCCAAATATGTACGTTTTTTCTTTTTGAGTCGTAATATCACTTATATAAGCATTGGTTACAGAGCTGTTTCCACCAGTAACACCATCTAATATTCTAGAAAAAGCTATTACCCACAAGGGCAAAACCATTCCTAAAAAAGAATAATTTGGCAAATGGATGGCCAAAACAAAAATAATCCAACTTAGTAAAGTACCTCCTTGACTGATTAACAAAACGGGTTTTCGTCCTTTAACATCAGACATAGCTCCTAATAATGGAGCTCCAACAAACTGAAAAGCGCTGTATAAAGTAATAAGCAAACCAAACACCCATTTAGGTGCCCCATAACTCTCTACAACAAAAGGTAGTATAGGCATCAACAAACTAAAACCTAACACATTTACAAACGTTAGTGCGTAGGCGGGTATAAATTTTTTAAGCATGTTGTAAAAGTACCTTTTCTCTTCAAAATTTTAACTATAAAATTATTTTAAACCATGTTATCGCTTATATTTATGCCACTGTTCATGACTTTACTTGTAAGCAAGTTTTGTTTTGGATTAAAAAATAAACACCTATGAAAGTTTTTAATTGCCCCGATTGTAACAACGCTGTTTTTTTTGAAAACACACATTGTGAAGTTTGTAAAACACTACTTGGTTACAATCCTATAAAAGAAAATTTTGAGAAAATTGAGACCAAAGAAAATTTGTGTGCCAATCATCAGCTAACCATTTGCAACTGGTTGCTAGATCCAAATAATTCGGAGAAATTTTGTTTGGCTTGTTCTCTAAATAGAGAAGTTCCTAATTCTAAAAATATAGAAAATTTTAACAAATGGAAAGATTTAGAAGCTGCCAAACACCGTTTAATTTACCAACTTTTAAAATTTAAATTGCCTTTGGTTCCAAAGTTAAAAGACAAAAATGGAATTGCTTTTGATTTTTTATCTGACGACAATGAACATAATTTAGTAACAGGTCATGCAAATGGAGTAGTTACCATATTACTTTCTGAGGCCGATTCTGTGCACAGAGAGTTTTTACGAAAAAAAATGCACGAATCTTACAGAACACTTGTAGGGCACTTTAGACACGAAATAGGACATTATTACTGGGAAGTTTTATTTAACGAAACCAACATTCAGGAATTTAGAAATATGTTTGGTGATGAAAGATTAGACTATTCTAAAGCGTTAGAAGCACATTATAAAAATGGAGCTCCTAACAACTGGAATCTAAATTTTATTAGTGAATATGCTAGTTCTCATCCTTGGGAAGATTGGGCTGAAACTTGGGCACATTATTTACACTTGATGGATACTTTGGAAACTGCTTATTCTTTTGATGTTTCTTTGCAACAAAAAGTAAAATTTTATGATAAAAAAATTGAATCTAAATGCCCCAACCCATATACCACAACTAATTTTGATGTTATTTTTGAATCCAACGTAGCACTTACTTGTATGGCTAATAGCCTAAACAGATCTATGGGACTACCAGATATTTACCCTTTTGTGGTTCCGCAATCTGTATTTCATAAGTTAAATTTTATTCACAATTTATTGACTGTGTACAATAAATAACCTGTTTATTTTTAATGCAAAAAATTTAACAATATGTTAAAACATCAAAAAGTACAATTTATACTTGATACCTTAGAAAAATTGTATCCTGAAACCCCAATTCCATTACATCACAAAGATCCATACACCTTACTAATTGCTGTATTATTATCTGCTCAAAGTACAGATGAACGTGTAAACATTTATACACCTATATTATTTGCAAAGGCAGACAATCCTTATGACATGGTTAAATTGTCTATTGATGAAATTAAACAAATTATTAGACCTGTTGGATTGTCTCCCATGAAATCTAAAGGAATTTATGGTCTGTCTAAAATTTTGATTGAAAAACACAACGGTAAGGTTCCGTCTAATTTTAAAGATTTAGAAGAATTGCCAGGAGTGGGTCATAAAACTGCAAGTGTGGTTATGAGTCAGGCTTTTAATATTCCTGCCTTTGCTGTAGACACCCATATTCATAGGCTCATGTATCGTTGGGGTTTAACCAACGGAAAAAATGTGGTTCAAACAGAAAAAGATGCCAAACGCTTGTTTCCCGAAAAAACTTGGAACAAACTACATTTGCAAATTATATTTTACGGAAGAGAATATTGCCCTGCTAGAGGCTGGGATTTAGAAAAAGATATCATTACAAAAAGTATAGGAAGAAAAACTGTTATTGAGGAGTATTACAAAACCAAAAAGACAAAATAATAGTTTTAGTTTTTATGCTCTTTCTTTGGGTAAAAGCATTGGAGTTTTGCTTTAACACAACTAAATAAAAAAAACAAGAACACTTTAACACTTTTAAAAGGCGTGTGCCTCTTTTTTAAAACATTACTATGCAGTCTTACTCACAATCCGCTTCTACTACAAAAAAGAAAACAACAAAAGTAACCATGGCTAGTGCTTTTAAAACAATTATATGGCCCAGAAGAAATTTAGTTTTTTTAGGTTTAATTTTAATTGTATGCAGTCGTCTAGCTAGTTTGGTTTTACCATGGAAAACTAAAGTGTTGTTAGATGAAATTATTCCGAATAAAAACTTTAAAGAATTATACCACTTATTATTTTTAGTAGCTGGAGCCATTTTTATACAAGCCATTACTTCTTTTTTACTAACTAAAATACTAAGTATTCAAGCGCAACTATTAATTTCTGAATTAAGAGCGCAAGTGCAAAAAAAAGTACTATCGTTACCTATTTCTTTTTTTGATAACACAAAATCTGGAGCTTTGGTTTCTAGAATTATGACCGATGTAGAAGGAGTTCGTAATTTAATTGGAACCGGATTAGTACAATTGGTAGGAGGTACTATTACCGCAGTAATTTCTTTAATTCTACTGCTTAAAATTAGTTGGTCTATGACTCTTTTTGTCTTATTTCCTGTTGCTATATTTGGATTTGTTGCCTTAAAAGCCTTTGCATACATACGTCCTATATTTAGAGTTCGAGGAAAAATTAAAGCAGACGTAAATGGTCGCTTAACCGAAACCTTAGCAGGTGTACGTGTTATTAAAGCTTTTAATGCTGAGCAACAAGAAAATAAAGTGTTTGAAAAAGGAGTAGATTTAATTTATCAGAATGTAAAAAAGAGTTTAACCGCAACAGCCTTAATGACAAGTACTTCTACTTTTTTATTAGGAATTGCATCCACCGGAATTATGGGAATTGGTGGTTATAAAATAATGATTAATGAATTAACTACGGGTGATTTTTTATCTTTTACTTTATTATTGGGGTTTATGATTGCACCTATTGTTCAAATGAGTAATATTGGAAGTCAATTGACAGAAGCTTTGGCTGGATTGGACAGAACAGAAGAACTGTTAAATATGCAAGCCGAGGATGAAGATGAAAATAGAACCATTACTTTAGATAATTTAGAGGGTAATATTGAATTTAAAGAGGTTTCTTTTGCTTATGAAACGGACAAAAATGTGCTACACAACATTAGCTTTAAGGCAACTAAAGGCTCTGTAATTGCATTGGTAGGGAGTTCTGGTTCCGGAAAATCAACCATTGCTGGTTTGTCTGCAACGTTTCTAAATCCCACCTCTGGAACAATCACTATAGATGAACACGATTTGTCTAAGGTAAAATTAAGTAGTTTTAGAAAACACTTAGGCGTTGTTTTACAAGATGAATTTTTGTTTGAGGGTACAATTAAAGAAAATATTTTATTCCCTAGACCCAATGCCAGTAAAGCTGAATTACAAAAAGCTGTAAATGCTGCTTATGTAAATGAATTTACAGATAGGTTTGAGGATGGACTAAATACCTTGATAGGAGAACGAGGTGTAAAATTATCTGGAGGACAAAGACAACGTATTGCCATTGCAAGGGCTATTTTGGCTGATCCTAAAATTATTATTTTAGACGAAGCCACCTCTAATTTAGATACCGAAAGTGAAGTTTTAATTCAAAAAAGTTTGGCACAACTTACCAATAACAGAACCACTATTGTGATTGCCCACCGCTTGAGTACCATTAGAAAAGCTGACCAAATTTTAGTCATAGAAAACGGAAAAATAGCCGAACGTGGTACTCACGATGAATTGATTACTTCACAAGGGCGCTATCACGATTTGTACACATACCAGGGTAAAATATAAAACTCTTTCTTTTTTTAAAATATTGATACAGATCAAAATAACTATTGATTTGTCTTTTTAAGATACACTTCTCTTTTCTATAAATTTGTTGTGTACAAACCTAAAAACTATGACTACACCTATTTACAAACAAAAACGATATCTAATTCCTACACTGTTCTTATTTTTACTTATCTGTTTAAGAGTAATGCTACCTACCCTTGTAAAAAACTACATGAACACTGTTTTGGCTACTAGTATACCTGGTTATGTAGGAAAGGTAGAAGATGTTGGAATTTCTTTATACAGAGGTGCATATCAATTAAACGGTTTTACTCTTAAAGCAAAAAACTCTAATTCTGAAATTCCTTTTTTAAAACTACCTAATAACGATATTTCTATTCAATGGAATGCTTTGTTTAGAGGAAAAATAGTAGGAAAACTTTTTTTAAGAAAACCACAAATCAACATTGTTAAGGAGGATCAAAAAACACAACCTGTAACCGATGTTAAAGAAGATGATTGGACTAAAACACTAACCAATATTGTGCCTATTGATATTAATATTTTTGAAATTGAAGATGGAAAAATTTCTTTTAAAGAAATTACCTCTAAACCTAAAATTGATTTAGATATACATGATATTAATTTGTCTGCTACCAATTTAAGAAATGTAAAAAGTGTAAGAGGAAAACTTCCCTCTACGTTAAAAATAACAGGAACTTCTATAGGTAATGGTGATTTAAACATCAATGGAAAATTAGACTTGATAAAGGAAATTCCTGATATAGATATAGCCATGGAGTTTACAAAAATTGACATTACTGCTTTAAACGCTTTTACAAAACATTATGCAGGTATTGACTTTGAAAAGGGAACCATAGATATGTTTAGTGAGATTGTAATTGCAGATTCATACCTTAAAGGATATATAAAACCTTTAATTAAAAAAACCAAATTAATTGGCAAAGACGATACTTTTATAGACTCTATTTGGGAAGGGTTAATTGGATTCACAAAATTTGTATTTAGAAACCAGTCCAACAAAGTAATTGCTACTAAAATACCTTTAGAAGGAGACTTAAGCAATGTAAGTACCAATGTGTGGCTAACCGTAGGCAGTGTTATTAAAAATGCTTGGATAAAAGCGTTTGAAAACAATGTAGATGACACGATTGATTACAAAAAGGTTTTAGAAGAGAAAAAAGATTAGGATCTATTTTTTATTACCTCCACCTAATAAAACACCACTACTGCCAATACACCTAACAAAAATGTTTCTGCAATTCCTTTTTATATTCCTTTATAATTAACGTAAAAATTTAGAGCTCCAACCATTATAAATCTAAGGCCTATTGCTACAGAGGTGTATGCAAATTCAGATAACTATTTTTTAGTTTTTTGGTAAATACCTTTTTTTCTATTCTATTTTCTCTTATAACCTTTATAAATTTATTCTTTTTTATGTGTAAAAACACAATATAAACAAGAATTTATTTAAATGTATCTTGCAATCTTTGAGCTATTATTTGAATGATTCTACGACCGTATTCTGAAGGATTGGATAAATAATGTTCAAATTCATCATCGGTAAACATCCCAGACACCAACCCCACATACTGGTTTCTCATGTATTGATTTCTGGAAATGATATTTTTTAAAAAATCTTTTTTTTGCTCTGCGGATAGGGTTTCTATATCAAAACTAGAATGTTTTAAATAGCTGTTAAAAAGTGCAATTATACTATTGTGTTGTAACTTTACAACAGGTCTTATCACTTGATTTTGAAATTGTTCTTGAGCAGACATCGTATCGTTTACAACAGCAGAGGCTATAACGGGTCTTAATTCTTTTTTATTCATTATTTAAAATATAGAATTTTCTAATTTACTAGTCAACATTTCTAAAAAGTTCATCGATTTGTAAGAATTTCCTTTAATATTTAGTCTAGGACTAAATACAGTAATAGAAAACTTACCTGGAAATACAGCTACAATACCTCCTCCAACTCCACTTTTTCCTGGTAAACCTACACGATAAGCAAACTCTCCTGCTTCATCATAAAAACCACAAAGTAACATAATAGCTTTAATTCTTCTTGCTTTACTTGGTGTTAAAATGGGTTGTTTACTTTTAGGATGTACGCCATCATTTGCCAAAAACAAAAAAGTCTCTGCCATTTGCACACAAGACATTTCTACGGAACACATCATAAAATAAAAATCCATCACACGATTGATATCATTTTTAATGTTCCCAAAAGACTTCATTAAATTAATTAATGAATAATTGGTGTAAGCTACTGATTTCTCAGACTTAAAAACCTCCATGTTGTACTGAATAGTATCATCATTTGCTAACTCTTTTATAAAATTAAGAAAGGTTTCTTCTGGATTTTCTAGATGACTTATCAACACATCTGCAATAACAATAGCACCTGCATTGATAAATGGATTTCTAGGAATTCCTTTTTCTAACTCTAACAATATTAAAGAATTAAAGGCTGTTCCAGAAGGCTCTACATCTACACGTTTCCATAAATCATCTCCTAACAAATTGTACGCTAAAATTAACGAAGGTACTTTAGAAATACTTTGAATAGAAAAAGGCACATTGGCATTTCCTAAATTAATTTGCTCTCCATGGATATGTTTTAAACTAACTCCAAACAACTGCTCATCTACCAACGCCAACTCAGGTATATAAGTTGCTTTTTTTCCTTTATCTTCAAAATTTTGAAATTCATCAAAAACCTGACTTAAAACTTCCTTTAACTTGTTCATCTTAAATTTTATCTTTTAAAAATTGAGCTGTGTAAGATTCTTTATTTTTTATCAACGCCTCTGGAGTTCCCATAAACACAACATTTCCTCCTTTTTTTCCTCCTTGTTTTCCTATATCTATAATATAATCGGCACACTTTATAAAATCTATGTTGTGTTCTATTACAATTAAAGAATGTCCATTGTCTATCAACGCATTCATAGAGGTTAATAGCTTTTTGATATCATGAAAATGCAAACCTGTAGTAGGTTCGTCAAAAATAAACAAAGTAGGTTCTTGCCTACCTCCCTTTACTAAAAATGTAGCTAATTTTATACGCTGAGCCTCTCCTCCAGATAAAGTGGATGAGGATTGCCCCAAGGCAACATATCCCAAGCCAACATCCTGCAAAGGCTGTAATTTTTTACTTATTTTGGTTTGTTTGGTTTCTTTAAAAAAGGCCAAGGCTTCATCAATAGATAAGTTTAAAACATCATCTATATTTTTATCGTTAAACTTTACCTCCAAAACTTCTTTCTGAAAACGTTTTCCTTCACATGCTTCGCAAGACAAGTGTACGTCTGCCATAAATTGCATTTCAATTGTAACCTCTCCTTCTCCTTTGCAGGTTTCGCAACGTCCGCCATCTACATTAAAAGAAAAATGTTTGGGCTGATAGTTTCTCATTTTAGAGACATTTTCATTGGCAAACAAAGTACGGATATCATCATAAGCTTTTATGTATGTTACAGGATTAGATCTTGAAGATTTCCCTATGGGGTTTTGATCTATAAACTCTACATTTTTAACAGCATCTAAATTACCAAAAACCTTGGTTACTTCTCCTATTTTGTTTCCTTGTCCAAAAATATGCTTTTGCAAATAAGGGTACACAATTTCTTTTACCAGCGTGCTTTTACCACTTCCTGAAACTCCTGTTATTACAGACAAGCTGTTTAAAGGAATGGTTACATTTATATTTTTTAAATTGTTAGCTCTTGCTCCTTCTATTTTTATATGATTCTTAGATGTTCTTCTTTTCTTAGGAACCTCTATGGTATCTGCTCCACTTAAATACTTGGCTGTATGTGTGTTTTGTTTTACAATTTCATTAAAAGTACCTTGGGCAACCAACTCCCCTCCAAAAACCCCTGCATCGGGACCAATATCTATAATATAATCTGCCTGTTTCATAATATCTTCATCGTGTTCTACCACAATTACTGTATTTCCTAAATCTCTTAATTGTTTTAAAACCTCTATCAGCTTTAAACTATCTTTAGGATGCAAACCAATACTGGGTTCATCTAAAATATACATAGACCCAACCAAACTACTCCCTAAAGAAGTAGCTAAATTAATACGCTGACTTTCTCCTCCAGACAGCGTGTTAGAAGCTCTGTTTAATGTTAAATATCCCAAACCTACTTTGTCTAAAAACTGTAGTCTGTTGTTTATTTCTACCAACAAACGTTTCCCTATTTCTTGATCGTATATATCAAGCTCAAGGTTTTTCATAAACATCATAAGTTCATCAATAGGCAAATTAATCAATTCATTAATGTGTTTACCTCCTACAAATACATTTTTGGTTTCGGATCTTAATCTTGTTCCGTTACAAGCAGTACAATCTGTTTTTCCTCGGTAGCGAGACAGCATAACACGAAACTGTATTTTGTAGCTTTTTTCTTCTAAATATTTAAAAAACTGCCTTATTCCGTCAAAAGATTTTGTTCCGCTCCAAACCAATTCTTTTTGCTTTTCCGTAAGCTCAAACCATGGCTTATGCACAGGAATATCATACTCAAAAGCATGATTGATTAATTGATTTTTGTATTCAGAACTACTTTCTGTTTTCCAGGGTGCAATGCAATCTTCAAAAATAGATAAAGAAGTATTTGGAATGACCAATTCTTGATTTATCCCCATTACATTTCCGTATCCCTCACAAGTTGGACATGCTCCGTATGGGTTGTTAAAACTAAAAAAATGTGTATTGGGTTCGTAAAACTTTATACCATCCAACTCAAACTTGTTGCTAAACTCTCTAACGGTTTTGGTGTTTAAATTTTCTAAAACACAAATTCCCTTTCCTTCATAAAATGCTGTTTGTATAGAGTCTGCTAATCTATTGTAATAATCTTCATCGTCTTTAATTACAATTCTATCAATTACCAATTGCAATACTGTTTTTGATGTGATTTTAGTAGCATCTACTTCCTCTATTCTAAACGTTGCATCGTCAACTTTAACTCTAGCATATCCTTGCTGTACTAATATTTGTAAAACCTTTTCGGGGTTTCTATCTCCCAAATCATAAGGAGCTAGTAATACTAATTTTGTTTTTTCTTCTATGTTTTTTAAAAATTTTATAACATCCGATACCGTTTCTTTTTTTACTTGATTGCCAGAAATTGGAGAAATTGTTCTTCCTATTCTAGCATATAATAATTTTAAATAATCATAAATTTCTGTTGTTGTACCTACAGTAGATCTTGGATTGGATGAGTTTACTTTTTGTTCAATTGCAATTGCAGGTGCAATTCCTTTAATATAATCTACCTTAGGTTTGTTTAATTTTCCTAAAAACTGACGTGCATAAGAAGATAAACTTTCTACATATCTTCTTTGCCCTTCTGCATACAAAGTATCAAAAGCCAAGCTAGATTTACCTGAACCCGACAGCCCCGTAATTACCACTAATTTGTTTCTAGGAATAGCTACATCTATATTTTTTAAATTGTGCAATCCTGCTCCTTTAATAAGTATGTATTCTTTAGGAGATAAGGTTTCTAAATTCTGATTCATAAGCAAAACTCCTTTCTGGAGTAAAAATAAACGATTTGTTATTGTTTTAGAGCTCTATATTTTATTTTCATCTATAATATTACCCTAAATTTGCAATCCAATTTATAGATAATATTATGAAGTTCAAATTAAGTATTTTAACAACATTTATTTTAAGTGTTTGTTTTATTGCGTGCAAAAGTAACAAACCACAAGCGAATACAACTCAAAACAAATTAAATAAGATAGAAACTGTATCTGTTTTAAATAAGCTACAACAAATACCACTCCCAGAAAATTTAGAAAAAGAGTTTGCTTGGGAATTTGATTCGGTTTTGTCTGATGACTTTAATTACACACAAACTCCAACAAATAATAAAACAACCTTTAAAAATGGAAAATGGACCAATTTTTTTAACAACGATTGGGATGGACCAGGAACTACATATTGGAAATATAACAAAGTAAGTGTAAACGGTAGTGATTTGGTTATTAAAACTAGTAGGTGGAACAAGAAAAAAGAAAGCAATCCTATTTCTAGACATCCTAATAAAATGAAAATGCCTAATGATGGAATTAGTACAGGTTGTGTTACTTCTACTAAAAAGGTATTATATCCTGTTTTTATTGAAACTAAAATTAGTGTAACAGATTTAGCATTGGCTTCTGATGTATGGCTATTAAGTAGAGACAGTACTCAAGAAATAGATATTATAGAATGTTATGGAGGTAAAGAACCTAAAAACAATTATTTTGCACAATTTATACATTTAAGTCATCATTCTTTTATTAGAAAACCTTTTACCGATTATCAGCCCACAGATTTGGCTTCTTGGTACAAAAGAGATAGTGTAAAGAGTTGGGGCGATTTTTCTAAAGACCATGGAAAGGGGCGTAACTACGTAAATGTAGGAGTGTTTTGGAAAAGTCCTGTTCATTTTGAATATTATATTGATGGAGAGTTGGTAAGAGTTTTACACGATAAATCTGTAGCAACTAAAACAAACGGAAACTGGGTTTATGGATACCCAACCATGACCAACGGAAAATTAGATGTTGAAAAAGGGCGTCATAAAATAACTGAATTTAAAACCGAAAGCACTTATTCTTTATCAACTCTTATGGAAGCTAACAAAATATCTACCGTAAGCATTATAGATCCGTATGCACACCAAGGAGGAAAAGGTATCCATAAAAAATTAGATATTATTATTAATGTAGAAGCTCAAAGTTGGCATGCTTTAGCAGGAAGAACCCCTTCTGATGAGCAACTAAATGATCCTACTCAAAACAATAATTTATTAGTAGATTGGATACGAGTATTTAAACCTAAAAATTAAATCAACCTATATCAAATAAAAAAGTCAACATTTTAGTTGACTTTTTTATTATATTTGCTTTTTTATTACAAAACCTATTAAACTTACACGCTTATACTATACAACTACTTAACACATTGTAATTTTTATCACGAATGAAAACGTTATGTAGCAAAGATGATGCAGCATTAATTTCTGAATATATTACAGGAAATGAAGCTTGTTTATCTGTTTTAATAGAAAGGCATCAAGAAAAAATATTTGGGTTTATACTTTCTAAAACAGCCAATAGAGATTTGGCAAACGATATTTTTCAAGACACTTTTATAAAAATAATCAATACTCTTAAAAGAGGAGTTTACAACGAAGAAGGTAAATTTTTACCTTGGGCTATGCGTATTGCTCATAATTTAACCATGGATTTTTACAGAAGCGAAAAACGTAAAAAAACAAAATACGCTACATCGGAATATGATGTCTTAAACTTTATTGGTATAGAAGATACCAATATTGAAGATAAGTTAGAACAAGAGCATACAATTGGTCAGGTAATAAACTTGATAAATACACTTCCCAAAGACCAACAAGAAGTTATAAAAATGAGAATTTTTATGGGGCTTAGTTTTAAAGAAATTTCTATTAAAACCAATGTAAGCATTAATACTTCTTTAGGTAGAATGCGCTATGCACTTATTAATTTAAGAAAGATTATTGAAGAAAAAGAAATAATTCTATTAAAATAAGCAATAAAATCTATTTTTTTTCGTTAAATTTAGTAATTAATGAAAATTATAGCGCATGACAAAAAATTACTTAACCTCTAGTAATAGAGCTAAAACATCAAGTACCCCGTATGAAAACACAATTTCATTTTTGTTAAACTATTCAAAATCATTTGATATAGACAAAAGTAAGTATATGGATGAGATAAGATTTGACAAAAATTGAAACTATTATTTTTTGTACACGGATTAAAAACAAATACAAACTCTCCCCTATTTTTTTATAAAGTAGATTTTATAAATTTTTAGTCTGCTTACAGCTTAGTTAAAGTACTATTAGAAACTTTAAAACACTTAACAAACTAGCGTTAAGTGTGTTAAGTTTTTTTATTCTTTTTAAAACTAGCTCAATCCGTTTACATAAATTTCTACGTAGTCTTTAATTCTGTTAATCACTCTTTTACACTTTGTTTTTCTTTCTTTTAGTTTGGGTCTTGTATTCATTAAATCAATTACCTCATCATTTAAAGGCGTTTTTTGAGTAAACAAATAACTTTGTATTACAGTATGTAACTTTGTTATATCTAAATCTTCTTCTTGACTGATTTCTTCAATAGCTTGTTTTCTTTCCTCTACTAAATAAGTATCAAAGACAACATCTATATCTTCATCCTCCTCTAATTTTGGTAGGTGTTTTTCTATAAACTTTTCTATTAATTCTTTTTTACTCCTTAACTCTACTTGATTTGTTAAAATTTCTTTGATAGCTTTTTTCTGTTTTTCTAAATCCTTTACAGGTTTTCCAGAAGCTTCTTCTCTTTGTAATTTGGCTAATAAACCTAAAATATAAGCTACATTAATTTCGTCCCTACGAATAAGTTCTACCTCAAAGTCTATATCATTTAAAATAGACGTTTTTTCTCCCTCAGTTTTATTGTTGGCAACATCTCTAATATATAGATATTTGCTTTGATAATCTTCCAACTCTTGTGCTGTGATAGAAACATCGTTAAAAGTAAATTCTGTAAAAGTTGACAATACATTTTTGATACGTATTAAACTCCTAAAAGCTTTTACAAATGCAACTATATCATGTTCACTTGCTAACTCATCTACACTAGCCACTGTAGGTGCTATTTTATACAAATCTTTTAAAGCATACTCAAAAGATGCTACGTAGTTTTCATAAGGTGCTAATATAATTTCATCTACAGCATCTTTGTTAGAAAACAAAGTGATAGCTTCGTCGGTTTTGTCTTTTAAGTTTCTAAAACATACCACATTTCCCTGAGATTTTACCTCATCTAAAATTCTATTGGTTCTAGAAAAAGCCTGAATTAACCCATGGTACTGTAAATTTTTATCTACATAAATAGTATTTAAGGTTTTACTATCAAACCCTGTTAAAAACATATTTACCACTAGTAAAATGTCTACCTCTCTAGATTTTACTCTCTTTGCAATATCTTTATAATACCCATAAAAATTATTGGTGCTATAATTGGTTTGAAATTGTTGATTGTAATCAGAAATAAAACCTTCTAACTTATCTCTAGAATGTGTTGAATGGTATTCTGACGGATCTTCATTGGCTACATCTTCTTCATCTTCGTAATAACCTGTTGCTTCGTCTGAATTTTCTTCATTAGCTCCATAAGAAAAAATAGTAGCTATTTTTAAATTGTGTAAACCTTCTTCCTTTTTTTGTTTAAATAGCTCATAATACTTAATTAAAGTGTCTTTAGAAGAAACACACATCATAGCGGTAAATTTTCTTTGATATGTTTTTTTGTTGTGATTGGCTAAAATGTACTCTACAATATTGTTTAAATTGGTATCAGATTCTAACACCTCTTTGGTATCAATATTTTCTACGGCATCATCTTCTAACTCCTCTTTGCTTTTAAATGTTTGTACATAGTCTATAGAAAATTTTAATACATTTTGATCTTTAATAGCATCTGTAATTACATACTTATGCAAACACTCATCAAACAAATCTTTAGTAGTTCTTTTTCCTAAAGCATTTTTACTAGCATTCTCTGCCATAATGGGAGTTCCTGTAAACCCAAACATTTGTGCATTTACAAAAAACTCTTTTATTCTGTTATGGGTCTCACCAAATTGTGTTCTGTGGCATTCATCAAAAATAAAAACTATCTTTTGGTCTTTTTGCCCTAGCATTTGAGCTTTGTACTTTTCTGAACAAATAGCATTGTTCAGTTTTTGAAGTGTAGTTACTATTAGTTTGGTGTTGTTATTAAACTGTTTTATTAACGACTGTGTGTTGTTTGTAGCATCTACAGAACCTTCTTTAAAACTGTTAAATTCTTTAATGGTTTGGTAATCTAAATCTTTTCTATCTACCACAAACACTACCTTATCTACCTCTGGCTGATTGGTTAATATTTGACTGGTTTTAAAAGAGGTTAAGGTTTTACCAGATCCTGTTGTGTGCCATATATACCCAAACTTATTGGTTGTTTTAGTACGTTCTACAATAGCTTCTGTAGCATAATACTGGTAAGGTCTTAGCACCATTAAAACCCCTGTAGTATTGATAACAATGTATTTGGTTATCATTTTAGACAAGTGGCAAGGTTCTAGAAATACTTTGGCAAAATCTGACAACTGCGTAATAATTTTATTTTCTGCATCTGCCCAAAAAAAAGTTTGCTTAAAAGATCTTAGTTTGATAGGATTGTTGGCATAGTACTTTGTATTTACACCATTGCTAATTACAAATAACTGAATAAACTGGAACAATCCTTTTCCTGCTGTAAAAGTATGAGCCTGATATCTGTGTGTTTGGTTAAAAGCTTCTTTAAGCTCTAAACCTCTACGTTTTAATTCTATTTGTACCAATGGCAAGCCATTTATTAAAATAGTAACATCATACCTATTTTCATAATCTCCTTTAATGGTAATTTGATTGGTTACTTGATACTCATTTTGACACCAGTGTATTTGGTTAATTAGCTCTACATAACCTACATCTCCATTGTCTTTATAATAAGTAAGTCTATCTCTTAATATTTTGGCTTTTTCTAAAATATTTCCCTTAGCCAACTGATTTAGAATTCGTGCAAATTCTTTTTCTGAATACTTAGTTTTGTTGTGCTTTTCTAACTGAGATTTTAAATTTATAATTAAATCTGCCTCATCTTTAATAACAACTCTTTGATAGTTTAAAGACTCTAGCTGCTTAATTAAATTTTCTTCTAATATACTTTCTGGTTGTGTTGTCATCTTTTTCTTTTCTTTTAAAAACTCCTAGATTCTCTTAAAATCTCGGAGTTTTAAGCTATTTTATTTTTCTTTAACAAAGCACTAAACTGCTCGGACTTAACGTAATTACGCTTCACCTTATTCACCTGTACAACAGCTAAATAACCTAATTGAACTAATCCATTTAAATCAGTTCTTGCAGTATAATCTGAAACAGTAAACCTATTCTGAATTTCTTTAGTATTAAACACAATCTCGGCATTATCATAAATAGCTTTTAAAATTTGTGCTTGTCTTTCATTTACAAAAGGTATTTTCACAAAGTGTGCTATTTGTAAATTCTCTTGTTGTTTCGATTGTATATAATTCTTTAATGCTTCAAACGCTTTTTCCATTACTTGTAAATTATAAGTAATAAAATATGACAGGTCATTTTCATCTTCCTCTGTATACAGATATGCTTTTTCATATTGAGCTTTAGAAGTCTGAATAATTTTAGAAACAGATATATACTCTGTTAACCAATATCCTTTCTTTAACAAGTACCAATAAAACAATGCTCTTGCAGTTCTTCCATTTCCATCTGTAAATGGATGAATCCATCCAATCATAAAGTGAATAATAATTCCTTTAATTAAAGGATGTACAAAATCATTTTCATCAACATTATTAAAAAAAAAGCACAAATCTTTTATTAATCTTTGTATTTTTTGATGGTCAGGAGGCGTATGTACTACTTCACTGTTTACATGATTTACAATATAAATATCATTTGAACTTCTAAAAGCCCCTTCATCTTCTTTTTTATCTAATGTTTTATTAGACACCAATTGATGTAAATACAATAAGCTCTCAGGAGTTAATTCATCATTTTTATTAGCAACAATGTGTTTAATTGTGAGGTAATTATTCACAATCATTTGTTCCGATTTATTATTAGGTTTTTGCTCTTTTCTTAGCATTTCCTTAGCACGCTTTCTAGTAGTATTGGCTCCTTCCATTTGGCTACTAGAAATAGCCTCTTCCATAATAGAACTTACTAAATAACGTGTTTTGTCTTTCTCAGGCACTACACTAGTTGCCCCCATATACCCTCCAATATTCATATCAAACTCATGCAACACTCTTTGTATATAATCTGTTATTGCATAACAAAACATAGTATCTCCAAAAGTGATAATACTTCTTTTTGCCATTCTGCTAAACTTCACTACAGACCATAACTCTACAGGAGATAATTTGGTTTTTTGATACTTTATTCTATCCCAATAATAGTAATGATCGTTAATTTTTTTTAACAACTTTTCTAAATCTGGATCTGTAACATGTTTGATTAGTTTTGCACTAAGACTAAATTCGGGTGATTTTTCCAACATAATAATCCTGTTAAGGATTACTAAACTACTAAAAACTCCGATATTCCAAAAGAATCTCGGAGTTTTTAGTAGTTATTATTTCTCCCACAAAGGCTCTTTTTTTATCAGCCTGCATTACATACCAATATTCACCTAGCCTGTAATAACTAATGTTTAAAAGATATTTTTCTGCAACTATTGGATTCTTAATAATAAGTCCTCTTTTTGTAATTGTGCTACTTGCTCCGTAACTGTAAAAGCTTCTTTTTTAAACATAATCTAAATGTATTAAAAGTATGGTAAATACAATAGGTCTAAAAGCAAAAGACACACCCTGGGACGCTGTTCTAATGGGTAGCGTGGTGTGTACTGTTATTGCAAAATTAATACTTTTATACAATATAACCAACATATAATTTTTATTTGTGTACTTAAAACAACCATTATTAAATTATCTCCTTCTAGTTTAAACACTCCTTTTTGTATTAATACATTTCTTTTTTCTTGAAGTGTTGCGTACAAAGATGGGCTTACGGATGCTTTGCCTTCTGAGCCTTTTTTAATGACAAATAAATACTTTTGTAAGTAGGCTGTTGCTAATACATATTTGTTATTTAGCTCAAACTCTACTTTAGGGCTTGTAGTGTCCTGTTCATTAACCACAGAATCTAATATTTTATTTCCTGTAGCGGGCAACATAAATTTTATGTTTTCTAAAAACACTTCCATATCACTAATGTCTGGTCTGGGTAGTTCTCCTGTGTAATCTTTTAAAGATTTTATATTTTCTAGTGTATAAAAAGATTTTTCTATAAGCTGAGCACATCTGTATTCTAAGTAAGAACAGTGTGTTTGGGTTAAATAAATAGGTTTGTTATAAAGATATTTAATATTAACGTATCAAAAAAAGGCATAAAAAAACCCAGTGCATAATGACTGGGCTGAATTTTTAACGTTTTATAGTGCAACACTAAAGCGTAATGAATAGCTAGGCACTGTTATGTAAAATTACAAAAGATTAGTATTGTAGCCAACTTTATTATTTATAATATCATTAAGAACATTATTATCTTTATGCTCTAAAAGAATCTTTTTTACACTCGTATTAAACTCATCAGCTCTATAAGTAGATATTTTACTTAATAAATATGTTACTACTTTTATACTTGCATCTAAAGATTGATTGTTACTATTGTTAAATTTTACTCTAGGTATTTTATAGATTCCTTTGGGTAGATTTACATCAAATAAAACCCCACCATGTGCGCAAATATTTCTAATATATTTAACTGTTTTTATAAAATTTTTAAATGTTGCTAGATTATTAAGACCATAAGACTCTTTGGCTATTTTCTTTTGAAGTTCTATGTTTTTAATAGAATTATAGGCAAAAATTAAGCTACCAAAAGTAATATATTCAAATGTTTTCCATACAGGAGCGTATTTGTTATTTCTATGTTTTTGATGATGTAATTTTATTTGTTTGTTATCTTCTTTAAACTTTTCTGTATACAAACCCTTGTCTATATTTTTAATAAAATAAGATGACATATAATCTGGATTTGTAAACCAAATTGGATCGTTTTTATAATGATTTGAGATATGATAAATTATTTTAGTTCTAAAGTTTATTTCTATTCTGTTGGTATATCTTAACAATAGGTTTCTTAAATCAAAATCTATATAATAAAGCTTTACAGCATTAGAAAACAAAGTACCTTTTTTAAAATTATGTTTCTCATCAATTTCAAAAGGGTTCCAATAAAACCCTAAACGATAGTAACCAATGTCTAACAAAATTTCTTTGGCTTTTTCTTCACCCAAATCCATTAGCATACCTCTATCTTTTAGCTTTTGGATTTGCTCTGCTACCGTAATTGCTTTTTTAGCCATATTTTACTTTTTAATTATAACTCTATGTTATTGAATTAACATCTGTTCTTTTTCCCAATCTTTATAAGTAGTTTTAGCTCCTTTTACTTTCCAGTTTTGAGGTCCAGAAATAGGTGCTCCTGTTAAAAAACAACCTGCTGTAGAAGTACTTGTAGTTGCATAGTCTTCCGTTACAATTAACTTATCTCCTTCTAGTTTAAAGACTCCTTTTTGTATTAATACATTTCTTTTTTCTTGAAGTGTTGCGTACAAAGATGGGCTTACGGATGCTTTGCCTTCTGAGCCTTTTTTAATGACAAATAAATCGTTTTGTAAGTAGGCTGTTGCTGATACATATTTGTTATTTAACTCAAACTCTACTTTTGGACTTGTAGTGTCCTGTTCATTAACCACAGAATCTAATATTTTATTTCCTGTAGCAGGTAACATAAATTTTATGTTTTCTAAAAACACTTCCATATCACTAATATCTGGTCTGGGTAGTTCTCCTGTGTAATCTTTTAAAGATTTTATATTTTCTAGTGTATAAAAAGACTTTTCTATAAGCTGAGCACATCTGTATTCTAAGTAAGAACAGTGTGTTTTGGTTAAATTAACATCTTTGGTTTGTACAAGTACCAACCTGTCCCAAAAGTCTTTGGTATCGTTATGGTTTTTAATTCTGTTGATACCATTTACGGTTTCTCCTACATATACCTTTTTTTCTTCGTCTGATATTAAAAAATAGACTCCTGCGCCTATAACATCGTTTCTTTTGTATAGCTCTGGTAGGGCTGTTCTTGGGGCAGATACTATGTAACCTGTCCAATTTATCATCTCGGCAGTAATAATACCATGATGGTTGCCTTCTTCAAAATATAGTTTTACTGTTTTTCCTTGCTTTTTCATAATATTAT
>Ga0209093_1000391_pt1 | contig 23201 bp, 34 predicted proteins | sample SidtaG_4_FD_187450 | JGI IMG/M metagenome (GOLD analysis project Ga0209093, IMG submission 187450) | Marine algal microbial communities from Sidmouth, United Kingdom - Sidmouth_Male1 metaG (SPAdes) (version 2) | ecosystem: Host-associated > Algae > Red algae > Unclassified | place: Sidmouth... | reverse complement strand
CCGATCCCTTTTTCGCTCACGACCACGCTGACTTTCGAGTCCGCCGCCCCCCCCCCCATGAATACTGCTTCCCCACACCGCCTCTGCCTTCCCTCCCCGTTGCTGCCTCCTCCCCATCACCCAAACATTTCCGCCGCCCCACCCATATTCGACGGCCGCGGACTACCCACCCCAGCACTGACCGCCGCCACCCGCCAACCGCCACCGACGGCCCGCCCCCCTGCCGACGGCACACGCGCCGGGATTGCCGCCTCTAACCGCCGGCGAGGGCGGCGGCTAGCGACTGAGGCGGCGGCGACGGCTGGGGAGGCACCAGCAGGGGGGGTGGCAGCCAGCAGCGGTGGCGGCGCCAGCGGTGGAAGCCGCAGCCAGAGGCGGGAGCGGTGGCAGCAGCGGCGGTGGCGGCCAGCGTGCCGTGTCGTCGCCGCCAGCCACGACATCCCGAAGCACCCCTGCAGGGCGTGCCATTCAGCACTGGCCATCCTATTCCAGGGGGAGTGGGGGGGGTGGCATGGGGAGGTCGGGACAGCGAGGGGGGCGGTCCGCGGCAAACCGTCAGGCAGCCTCGGCAGTGATAGGGCGGCGTCACGGCGGTGGGGGCTCGACGTGGTTGCGCGGCCGGGCGGCGGGGGTTAGACGCGGCGCGCTGGAGCGGGCGCAGGTGGCGGGACGTCGTCAGCGCCAAGGCATCGGGCATGCAGACGTGGCCGTCGCAGACGCCGCCGGCACCCGCCATCCAGCGCAACGTGGCTCCACCCGAGGCGTGGCTGTCAGCAATCGCCATCCTAAATGATCCCCCATACCTGTATCTGGTTAAGAATGTAGGGTGCGCACCCTACATTTCTGTCGTCGTTTGGAAATGTAGGCTGCCATTACCGGTGCTCGGGTGCATTATCTGCGAAAGAACCTGCGGGCACCGGACAGACCGATATTGTATTTACGAGGCAAGCGATCCAAGTATATTTCCAGTGCGATTCAAGTGCTGATCAATACCAGCGGGCACCTTCGTGGTGGCCACCTTCACAGCAACTCGCACCGCGATGTATTCTCCCATTGGGCAGACTGCCGCTGCGGCGAACGTGAAAATCACGTCTGCGGCCATGTCTCGCGGGCGTGGACTTTTAGCGTCTCCACCCCCTGTTGTAAACACTTTTTTCACTCTTGAGGCCATTCAGGCCCGCTACGGCGGTTGCTTTGCCCGCGCCATGCGCATGCCAGCTGACGCCGTTGTCGACTTGGTTGACATTTTTCGCCCTCGTCTTCCACGTCGCAGGCTGTCCTCTTTGTGTCGTACAGCTCTGGCCTTGCGGTTCTTCGGTGGCAGTAGCTCCGTTGACATCTGTGCGGTACTTGGCGTGCACCCCGGCACGCTGTACCGATCTTTGTGGGAGGTGATTGACGCCATCAATGCGACCCCTTCCCTGGACGTGGACGTCCAGCTGAGACGATACGAGAGGCCAAGGGTGGTTGGTGAACAGGTGGAAGGGATGTGGTTGTTTGCGGGGAGAGACACGAGAATGGGTTCGGGGTGACGAGGAGACGAGAGTGGTTCGCCGGACGGGCTGGTGCTGTCAGCTTCGGTCACGGAGACGGAAATGGCGCCTGCATGCACACAAATTGGTTTTCACCGAAACCATGTAAAGTGTTCAACTCCTGCTCATTTGCGGGAACTACGTGCAGCGCGGTGCATCCCGTGTTGGTCAGCATACGCGGCGCGGCCGCGTATGTTGACAAATCGGAGATGCGCCGGGCTGCAGCGCAGCCCGCGGCCGCCGTCACGAGCCAATAGGAGCTTCGAATCACGGGCCCTGTCTTCTGCGAAAGCGGTCTGCGAAAGGGCCTCAGGCCATGTCTGCACGGCGAGGGACGTGAACGTGATTCGGCACCAATATCGTTATAAGTCCGCGGCAAAAACGTGATTCGGCACCGTCTGTCTTGACGCACACATGAAAACACAGAGCCCGCAGTTTGGGATCAGAGCAAGCATTTCGTGGGCGACACATCTGCACCGCGCAGGCCCCACGCCGCTCGAGTACCAGAGTGCAAACGCACGCTTCTGGAATCCCGAGATCCAAGAGGTGAACCGTGACAGGCCCTCTCGTCCAATCATTCTTGTGGAAGCCATCAAACGCGAGTGCGATATTCCTTTCCAAACACATTCACGTGCGCGAGATAAGAAAAAAAATCTCGCGCACGTGAACGTGTTCGGCTTGAATGCGCCGAATGAGCCTGTTTCGGCTCGTAAGTCCTTTGTGTGCGGGATCGCACGGTCGGCCGGATTGGGTCTAACAGTATTAGCGTGATTGGGGTGTGATTGGAACGAAGCGCTCCCATTGGCTAGCACGTGTCTATGCACGCCGTGCACGCGCCGTGCAGACAGGGCCTCAGCAAGCCCCTATCCGTCCCCCCCCAGTTCATGACAACTGTACCAGTTCGTGACAAATCGAGATTGTGTGGAAAATCCACCGTGTTTTCCCATCAGATCGCAGTCGGATCGACACCGGGAAGCTCTCGAACGTTTGTAGAAACATTTTAAAAAATCCATAAAAACTGAACGGAAACAGTGTCGCCCACCGTTGTACGCGCCAACTCAAGGGCTCGCAATCGGTATGAGCCCGCCCAAAAAGCGGCGCGAAGCACCAGGGGGCGTCGTCTTGAGACAAAAAAGGGCGCGCTCCTGACAATCAAATTAGTTGGTAAATACAGGTTCTGGCGACCCGTCTGGGCAGTGTTTTCCTTCTTCGTCCGCCCGGACACAGGTGACGGTCTCTCTTCGACCGCGCCCATCAGGTGTTTTCACCCTCAGAGCTGCGTGCTCCGCTCCCGCCTCACTGGAACTCCCCAGGACGAAGGCCACTGAGTCTGTGCCCTCCCCCTCCCCCTCGCGTGTTCCAAGATGGCACCCGGCGGGCGCCCGGCCTTGAAAGAGGATGCGGACGCCCTCCACGAGAGCAGGCTCGCCAGCTTACGTCTCGTGCGCAGCGGCGCGTTGACGACCGCGGCTTTTGCACAGCGCTTTCGGCTGTCGTACTCCAAGGCCCGCCGATTTATCCTCCGTGACGGGGCTCTGCGCAAGCCCGGGCCCGGCCCCTTCTTCACGCCGAACGAGGAGGGCCTGCTGGTCAAATATTCGGTCATCAACGCGAGCATCGGCCGCGGGCTGTCACAAGAGGCCCTGTCACGAGTTTGCGCTCTCTTTCTGTCAGAGCTGTCTGCCGAGCGTCAGGCGGCGGCACGTGCTCGCTTTAACGGCTCGCTTTCGCCTGGGCGCAGCTGGGTGATGTGCTTCTTGGGGCGACACCCGCGGCTGAGGCGCTATCGCGTGGGCACCCTGGAGCACGGTCGGGCGCTCAATTCAAGACCTGACGTGGTGTCCGGCTGGTACGCCCTGCTGTCTCTTATGTACCGCGATTACAGCATCACCTCTCATCGACAGTCTGGAACATGGATGAGACCCACATCCACGCTCGGACGTCCGCGATTGCGGGTCGAAGCGAAATTTTTGAGGGCGTCGGCCTGACCAAGCCAGAGATCATCCTGCCGCCCTTTGCGTCTGGGGCGGGCGTGTGCACGGCGGCGTTTTGCGTGTCAGCGGCGGGTCTCGTGGCGCCGCATTTTGTGGTGGTCGATGGTCAGGTTCCTGGGCACGCCTTTGTGACTGTCACCCAACTGGACGGCTCCACGCGCGACGAGGCGCTTGCAGCGTACCTGAACGACGGGGCTATTTTGTGGCGTCGCTCACCCCCCGGCTTCACCAAGGCCGTGTTTAATGTCTGGGCGGAGCACTCTGCCGAGCTTGCGCGCTCTTACTACCCAGAGGAGGCCAACATTTTATCACTAGATGGTGCCAAGGTCCATCTCTCTCCCACGGGTCTGCTCACTCTGCTATGTGCAAACGTGCATGTCATCGCCGAGCCGTCAAAAATGTCGGACATCCTGTAGGCGCTGGACAACTCGAGCGCATCCGGGCGCTATCAGCCCAAGGTCCGGTCACGAGTGCGCGAGATTGCGCTCGAGTGTCGGGACGCCGGCACCCAGTTCAACACGCCGGAGTTGATGCGCTGTATTGCGCGCGCGGCGTCAGACGCGCTGACGGAAGACGCGTTGCCGACGGCGTTCCGGCGTGTCGGCATGTGGCCGCTGGACCCCACGATCGTGAGCGCGGAGGAGCTAAGCAAGGGGGCCGATGCTCCGGTCACGAGTGCCGATCTTGGGTTGTTGACCCGGCGTCTTATCCCGATTGTGCGCAAGGATTCCGTGCGCCCGAGGGTGGTCAACGGGACACTCTCTACCGCCGGACGTGGGACATTGCTGACTGCGCCTGAGGTGCTTGCCGCTCTTGCTGAAGGGGCGGCCGCCAAAGAGGCGGCCAAAGCTGCTAAGGACGCTTCCAAGCGCGCCCGCGAGAAGAAGGCGGAGGAGAAAAAGATTCTGGCGGCGGCAGCTACACGAGCCAAGCGCGTCAAGCTGCAGCAGAAGGAGGACCAGGCTCTGCCAGAGCTGTGGACGGAGAGTTCCCAAGATTCGGCGCATGAGGGCGCGCGCCGCTTGCGTGCGATGGGGATGGTGGCCCCGTCGGCCGCCAAACTGCGTCGGCGGGCATTGGCATCTCGTGTGCGTCTTGCAGCGCCGCCGCCTATTGTCGTGTGGAGCTTTGTTTCCTCCCAGTGTACGCGAGCGGCCGAGCGACTATCGCGTTGAAATTGTATGGGGTGCGGGGTGGACAGCGCGGGCGGCGTGACTTGACCGCTGGAAAGCCATCGGGGGGGCAGGCATAGCGGGACGGCTGGCGAATCATCGGGGGGGGAGCGTGGCGGGACGATTGTAAAATAATCAGGAGGGGAGCGTGGCGGGACGGCGGGCAAAGCGTTGGGAAGGGCGCGTGGAGAAACGGCGGGACAGCCATTGAAGGAACGGAGCTCGGTGGGACTGCGGGCACGTCGCTGAGCGAGGAGCGTGGCGAGACGAAGGGCAAGTAATTCGGGCGGAGGGCGTGGCGGGACGGCGGGCAAATCATCAGGAGGGGAGTGTGGCGGGACGGCGGGCAAATCATCGGAAGGGGAGCGTGGCGCGGCGGCGAGCCTGTTATTGAAGGGGGCAGCCGGGTTGGGAGTGCGGGCATGTCGTGCGGCGGGAAGAGTGTTGGGACTGCTGGGTAGGCACTTGGAGCGAGGCGTGGAGGGACAGCTGTAAAATCTATTGAGGGTCTCCCTTCAGCTGGTCGTGATATGGGGGATATGCTACAAAAAGAGACAGTGTATCCGAGTCGCGGGGAGGGCCTGGACAACAAAAAACTCGCCGGGGCGGGCCAGGATGAAAGAGTACACGTCTGGGTCGTGTGAAGCAAAAAAATGGAGTTCCGGTGCTTTTCTTTTATGGAAAGCACCGTGACGGTGTGAGGGTCTGGTGCGAAATAGGTCCTGCATGATCCGCCGTTTTTTTGTGCCTACGACAAGCCTTCATCATTTTTCGGCCTGCAGAAAACATGCTGGCAAATTGCTAGACTTCTGCGGAACCCCTGCTGCAGCGCACATCTTCTGCGCTGGATCTGTGCGAACCTTGCACCTGGCGACAGTTGCAGAGCATGTTTTCGGCGTCAGATCCGCTGCCGTATGACGAAAACGGCTTCCCATTGGTGGAAACGCTAAATCCCGTGCGTTGTAGCACTTAAAGGAGCGTTCCGCAGAAGAAAAGCACGAGCTGCGCATCTGTTCAGCATTCGGATGCTGCAGACAAGCAGCGAGTGAGCACAGAACGTGCGTGCTGATCTGCCAGATATCTGCTGAATCAGCAGGCTGCCAGCACAAAATGGCCCGTCCAGCAGCCATTTAACAGACTGTGGAGATCCTGCAACAGCCTGCAACACGGAATCAACAGCTACGTAAGGTACACGGTTTAAGACCCACTGCGCGGCGAGAGCACCAGCCCGTCCGGCAAACCACTCTCGTCTCCTCGTCACCTCGAACCCATTCTCGGGTCATTCCCCGCCGACAACCACATCCCTTCCACCTGTTGTTCACCAACCACCCATGGCCTCTCTTATTACCGTCGAACGGCTGCGATCTCTGCTGAAAGCACGAGACCTTCCGACGGACGGGTTCAAACCGGCGTTGGTTGAGCCGTGCGGGGCAAACGCCCTGGCTTTGAGTGCCTGTGCCCACGATTTGCCCCCCGCACCGGGTTCATCGCCGACCCCGGATGCCCCGGCGTCGGGGCCACCCAACAACAGCCCCGCTCTGGCATCATCGTCGGCTGTGGCCGGGGGCGACGGGTCGGGCCTGGGATCCAACCGGGAGATTGGACGTGCCGCGCTCGGCCGCACGCCCGATGAGGCCGGCAATCAAGCTGGTTGGACGGCACATCCTGGCGACACGGAGGCTGCATCGTCGACGTTCTCGTCGGGTGTGGGTGCCCCGCCCCCCATTTCAGGCACCACGTTGGCACCTGATGCCGGTTCCCCTAACGATTCGGGGCGCGTTGGCGCGGGCTGACCGCCCCCAAGTGGCTGAGGGTCGTCGGCTGCTCGGGCCGCAAACTTTACTAAGCACGAGAGGTCGCGTCCCGCCCACGTTCTGTGTAAGCCAGAAGTGGCTGCTGGGGTCGTGACGTCGCTCGGAGTGATGACAAGGCAACAGCAGGATGCATGGACCTCGCGCGGGGCTGTTTGGGTGGTCGTCGTTGCCCCTGTTTTCAACAGCTCCGACTTGTTTGATGTGCCTACCAAGTGAATCGATGGGGGCATTAATCCCAACTCGCATCCTCATGTTCGCACCGGCGAGACATTGAAGGCCAAATGGTCAGAGGTACGCTGGAGCACGTTTTCTTATCGTATGTTGATACTGATTGTTGTGGAGAGAACACGATGGGAGAAGCTGAGCACACCTCTAGCATGATAGTTGCACACCACATTCTATTGCTCTTGTGGCTACTGCCCCTGATATTCTGGACGATTGGTCAGCTGACTGCGCCTTGATGGCCTTTATACAAGAGGTACTCACGCTCATGTCAAAACGACGTCAAACTGTGGGCGTCTTTTTCAGGTGGCGACACACTGCTGGATTATTGTTTCCATCTGTTCAAAGAAAGCGACGTGGTGCTCAAGTTGGCGAGTCCAGATATCGGCAGCGCTGGGGTTGAAGGTGCCCTTCCGCCGCAGGCTGGGCAGGGCACTCGTAAGCTGCCCACCAACCGTGGCAAGCGCAGACGAGTGGATGACAGTGTTACATTCGCAACCCTCGCAGCAACTTCCACAACGATGGCGGACGCCATCGTAAAGCAGACGAGTTTTGGAGAGCTGGCCACCCGGTCGGAAACGCTGAAGAACTTATGGGCTGCCGATGCTCACCCAAGATTCATTGAAGCTGTGAAGCAGAAGTTGGACCGCATCTTGCTTGCAGCGGCTGAGCACGACGAACCCGCAGGTGTTGGCCACGGTGGGAGCAGCGTGGGCTTTACAGCCGCTGCTTGTGGGATTGAGGGTGGTGATGGGGGCGGAAATAGAGATGATGAGTCTGTGAGTTTCCTGCAGACGATAATGTGTGTGACTATCTTGTCGTACTTTGTGATAGCGTGAGGCGATAGATGGTTCGTAGCGTCCATTGATTCAAAACATGCTCCCCACTTCGAAACGCAGCAACCACGCTCCTCCACTCGGCGCGTCATCCTGACCCTTAGATTGGAGCGCTCGCAGTCCCGGCGCCGCCCACGCTGGTTGGATCTCACCATATCGGTTGGAGCAAACGATGCGTCACACCCCACAGGGTCATTCCCCCACGGCGCTACCACGCAGTCGTGCGCGGTGGCATGCCCGCGACAAAAGTTGTGCAAGCGAAAACGCGCCCGCACCAAACTCGGTCTCATCGCAAAAGGAACACGCAATCGGCGCCAAAACACCCCCCAACGCCACGAGAGCATCCAAAAAGCTTGTTCAATGTGGATACGGCTCGAGGACTGGTAGAAGTCGTAAGCATCTTTCCACCGGTCCCCCCGCCCAGAGCCCGGCCACGGAACAGCCAAAACCTCGCTTGCAGCATAGGCGTCGTCTGCCAAAAGACAGTGGCCTGCGGAAATTAAAGCCGCTGTGAGCTTGTGTCTCGGGTCTAGTAGAATCTTCCCGAGACGCGGGCGACAAGCTCCAAAGCAAGTCGACCAGCGAGACCAAGAGCACGCTGGTGGGAAAACTAGCCGAAGCCCCACGGAGGCGCCCGACAAGACGCTCCAGCCAGGCCTCACCCTCCGACCCCAGCGTCGGCGAGGTATCCGACAGGAGTGAGTCGGGCACCGGGGGGGCCAACGGCAAGCGGTTTGCCTTCGCAACCCCGGCCACAGTGGTCACCACGGGAGTCGCCGGTTCCGTCCAAGACGAAGGAGCCGTCGTCGCCAACGTCACCGGGCTGGCGAGAACGGAAGCACGGGGAGGCGGCACCAGTTGATGACCCGGGAGAGGCAGACCACCCAAGGGCGAAGAGCCAGAACCACCGGTTCGCTGCGCCACGGCGGACGCCCACCCCGACGGGACCCCGACAGACGCGAGGGGAACTTGGGCGCGACCCAGAGGCGCGTCCGGCCTGACCGCCATGCAAGACACCGGGATCGAGTACGCCGCGGCGTCGAGGGGGTCCTGGATGACGATGCGCACCCCGTCGGTGTCGTGCCGGGTCACCACGGTGAGCCACCCATCCTGGTCCCGACGGGAAGTATCAGGACGGCGCACGGCGTCATGAAAGGCTTGCTCGTGGACCGGGACAGCCGCTCACAGAGCCAGCATGGCCTGGAAGAAGCCCAAGGCATCGGCGTCATCACCGAAGAGATCCTCCGGCTCGCCAAACAGGGCTTCCGAGAACAGCCAGAAACGGCCGTCACGCGCCTCCTCGTACCAGCGGTTGCAAGCCATCACCAAGTGGTCGGTCACCCAGATGGCCATCGTGACCGAGTGGGCGTCCCGACACGACCGGTAGATCTCATCCCGGGCGTAGTACGCTACCAAGGAGCCCCCAGTGGTGAACCCAATCGGGGTCTCCATCTGGGCGAGTCAAGTGGGCATCGCCGCGAAGAACTGGGTGCGCATCACCGGGGGAAGGCGCCAAGACTCTTGGTGGTTCCAGCTGATCAGGAAGCCCCGGCGACGCGCCCGCTGGTCGGAGTTGGCATGAGATGACGGGGGCATGATGGGCAGCTTACGCAAGTACGGACCCGAAATCGGCATGTAGAGCAGGTTGGGGTACGCCGGCGGGGAGGCCAAGGCCTTCACCCGGGACACCGTCGCGGACAACCACCCAGGTACTCGTCCTCGATCGGTGCTCGGATAACCGGCGCCAAGATGTAGAGTCGTAGCGCACGGCGGGATCCCGGACCCAGCAATCGGGGAGGCCTGCAAGACGAGTCGCCCAGGCCCTACCCGGAGCACCAGGAGCGCGGTCAACCCCAAGGGCCAAACCCGGAGCGGAGTGCACAACCTCCCCCGCCCCGCGGTCAGCCGAGACAAGCGCCGTCGTGTCCAGATGCGTCAAGAACCCCCGTCGCTGCTCCCGGGTCCAGCTCAGCGCCATGTCGGGACGCATGGCCAGGAACCCCTGGAGGCGCTCCGACGTGTTGACATCCTCGAGCGGCGCGGGAACGACACCCACGGCCACCCGGTACAGGCGCACCAACATGGCGGGTGCCAGGAGACTCGGCGGGGGCGCGTCTCCCGGCCCAGCCGCGGGCAAGGCCACGCCAGGGATGACCCCACCGACAGGCGCCGGGCTCGTGCCGGGGGGACCGCCATGCTCCCCAGTGTGGTCGACCGACCCCGGCGCGACCTCCACGGACCCCGACGACGACATCTTGATCTTGGTCATGGACGCCTTGATGTTGCCCTTGGCCTTGGACTGGGACGCCTTGCCCTTGTTCCGGCTACGTCCACCAAGACCGGACCTCCTCCAGGAGACAAGGTGGGGACTGGGCATGGTGGGCCTGGTTCGGGGTCCCACGGGGATAAGGTGTGCACCAGTGGAACAAGACAAGGTGGGGGGAAGGGGGAGGCCGCACGCGCGGACTCGCCCTCACTCCGGCGTGTAACCTCCTCCTCGCTCTTACCCTGGACGACCCGCGTCCCAACCCCGACGATCCTCCTCCTCCCCACGGGCCACCCACGCGCGGGGATCCGGTCGGCCCCGGGATCGGGACGGACGGCAGCCGGGCACGCACGCCACCCCACGAGACCCGCGGGACACAGAAGGGTCGTGACGAGGCGCCGGTTGGGGAGCCGCCCGGGCTGGCCCGGGACGGTCCACGCTGAGAAGGGAGCTCTGTCTCAATACGCGTCCCGGCCCACGCCCCTTGGCTGGCCAGGATGTCGTTGGCGCGCCGGGCGACGCGGATGACGTGTCACGCCCCGATTCGGACAGGTGGCGCTGTCGGTGCTGGTTGGGATCTTGATTGATTGTGGGTCGTTTGCATTTGTATGTCAATTGCTTGATTTTTCTGCTTTACAGTAGGGGTGTCCACTATTAAGGATCCCCAGATCTCCCCATGGGGAGGCTACTGCGTGGGATTCGGGTCCATTTGGGCCCGCTTGCTCGGATAGCTTAAGGGGACAGCGGGGCGCCCGTGGCCCGGCTTCCCCACAAAAGTATAACTGCGTTCTCACCTCCTTCCTCCCTCTTTGCGCCGTCGGGTGTCTTCCTAGGTAACCGTGTGACCTGGAGAGAGGAGAGCAAGGGTTTGCGGGTGGGTTCCCTCAGCTGGGCAAGTGTCCCTGTCTGTTTCTCTGTGCAGGGGTGACACGGCTTTTTATGCGACATGTGGGCTCCGAGCGCGGGCTCAGCCGTGCACCAGTAGTGGTTGTGCCCGACGTCGCTGACTTAAAATGCGCACGCGTACGCGGGACGGCCGTAGCGCAGCGTTTTTATTTACTGCCGGCAGGCGTCGTCTATGAAACGCTACTTTGCCTCGTTTGTTGTCGTTGCGTCGCTCTTAGGGCACACGTGCGCCGCGAGCGCGGGCATAGCCGTGCACCTGGGGTGAGTGCGCAGGACGTCGCTGTCTTGGGATGCGCACGCGTACGCGGGACCGCCGTAGTGCAGCGTTTTTTTACTGCCGGCAGGCGTCGTCTATGGTAGGCTATTTTGCCTCGTCTTTTGCCTTTGCGGCCCTCTCAGGGCCCTTGTGAGCGGGTGCAGTGTCCCCCGGAGAGTACTCCAGAAAAGTCTTGATGTGGGCCTGTGCATTGTGGCTATATTCAGTTTGGTGCTCCATGGTCGATCCTCGCTTCGCTTGGTCGTGCAGCACATCGTTATTGCACGGGGCTTCGCGCCAACAAGGAGAAGAGTGGCGTGCTGCAGTGGAAAACATTTAGACCAATAATATCATTGACGGTATACGTTATAACCTCGTACGTATCACAAAGTTTGTGGCAAGCTTAGCTATTATCGTTTGCAGAATTTGACAGCAGTAGCACGCCTTCTATGGCCGCGTCGACTTTCCCGCCTGCCCTTCCGCTGCTACAGGACTGCCATTGATGATGGTTGCGCGCCCATCTCCGGGGGCCCCATGCGCGTCACACTCAGGCGGGCTCCGCTCCGCCATGTCCACCAACTGCGGCGGCAAACGGCAGTCTCGGCGAGAAGGGCCCCGCGCCCGTGCTGAAGTGGGCGAAAGTGCTGCTGCCTGTGGAGGCCGCGCTGGGCGTGTCCCCGCTGGCGGCTGTGGGTGTGTTTCCGGCCGCTCTTCCCGCACGGTCAGTCGCTGTGGCGGGGGAGGAGGTTGTCGTGTCGCACGTGGTGGCGGCTCTGGGCTTGCGGCCGCTAGCGGATGGGGGCGTGCTGCCCGCTGCCGCCGCCGCCAAGTCGGGCGTTGCGGCACACGGCGGTGGGCGTGCTGCCGGCCGCTGCCCCCACCAGGTTGGTGGCTGAGGCAGGAGCGGCGCAGACGTGTTGGCGCGCGCGGGGGCCGTCGTGGGCTTGCTGCCTCGGGCGACGGGTTGTAGGCGTGTTTTTCGCTGCCAACGTCGCCACGTCGATCTTTCTGGCGCGGGGGGGGGCGCATGTGGTGCTGCGCGCGGGGGCGGCGCTGAGCTGTCGGCCGCCGGCGCCTGGGGGGGTCCTTTCTGCCGGCTGCCGACGTCGCCACGTCGGTCGTACTGGCGTGGGCGAGGCGGACGTGATGCCGCGCGTGGGGGCGGTGCTAGGCGTGATGCCGCCGCCGACCAAGGGCGCTTTGTCGGCAGCCGCGGTGTCCAAGCCAGTCGTTCTGGCGGGGTCTCGAAGCGGAGCGGACGTGGCGGCCGTGGTTTCGCGCGGGGGGGGGGCGGACGTGGTGGACGTGGTGTCGCGCGCGAAGGTGGTGCTGGGATTGCTGTCGCAGGCGGGCTGGGGCTTGCTGCAGGCCGCCGGGCCGCCAAGTTGGCCGCTGTGTCGGGGAAGGCCGACGTGGTGCCGTGCGCGAGAGGGGTGCTGTGCTTCTTCCCTCCAGTGGCGGGAGGCGTGTTGCCGGCTGCCGCCGCCGTAGAGTCTGTCCTTGGGGCGCAGGGGGCAGCCGTGCTGCCGCGCAACACGACGAGGACGAGGCGCTCGGCGGAATGGGTGGCTGTGGGGACGAGTCGAAAGGTGGCATTGCCAGCTTTTGCATGTTAGTAAAACAAGGCACGAAGACCAGCACACCGTCCCAGTGGTCAATGGCATTCGGCCAGGATACCAGCTTGTAATGTCTTGTACTGAGATGCATTGGTCCCTCCAGCCTCATGTGTACCAGAGCACACCGTGACGTCGGGGCGCCTGATGCGGCTGTCCTCACAACCTGAGCTGTGCCCTACAAGCAGCAGCATCTTTGGCGAATGTGCCACTTGTGACGTGGCGCGGGGCGCAAGGTGCAATGGTACAATATGGCGACAGTGAGCGACGAATATCATAGCGACTGGAAAAGGCAGCATGAAATAAACACGAAAAGATCCCTGCCACCCCAAAGAAAATCCCGCGATGCAAACGACCTCTCCCCAGGCTCCGAGTCAGTGAGCCTATGACACCTCGCCACACGCCTTCCAAACACGTCATTTCAGCCGACCCGCTCAACAACACGCGTCATCCGGCATGGGACGTTTATGTAACCGATAAGCAGCCCCCAACACAGTGTGCACTCGGGGCAGAAGCATGAGAGACGACCCCGCGCCCCGACACATGCCGCACTTGGCAGACGCCTCTAGTATTGCGGCGGCAAACCAAGGGGCCAGTTCATGACGGCTTGCAGGAGGGTGCCACTGGGCGACGCCCGTGGCAAGGAGGTTGACATATGCCGGCGTAAAGCCATCCTTCTTTTCAAAGACGGAGCAGAGGGTGCGCGCCACCACCGGCTCCATCGGCAAACCCCAGCGGCGGAAATCAGCCATTCATCGGGCCGCGTGAGAATCTATCTCGTCCTCCCGCGCCCGCTTTCGTTTCCCCAACGTACTCCCAGATGGTGGAAGGTCGGCCGCAAGAGAGAAGTTGGTCGAAGAGGCGGGCCGGATGCCCAGGAGGAAGTCAATCTCTCCAGTGTTGCCGTCTTCTGCGACAGTCGCGGCAGTCGCGGCTGTATGTGCCTTGGCGGTGACCTGGGGTCCCTTGGAAGCGCCACCGAGTCTACACGCGCCCCCCGGTGCTTGGCTGGCAGGGTGGACATCCGCGAGCGTAGCGACCTCCGCGTCCCTTGTCGTCAACTTCGGGTTCCCAACCACAGGGATGGAGGGCCCCAGGCCGGTATGGGACGTCTGCTCCAGCGGTCCGTACGCCGCAAACGGCCGACCCCTCTCGCTCGGCCCCGCCGACGGCTTCCCCCCCTCACTCGGTCCCGCAGACGGCCGCCCCCCCTCGCTCGGTCCCGAAGACGGCCGCCCCCCCTCGCTCGGCCCCGCCGACGGCTGCCCCCCCTCGCTCCGTGCCGCAGACGGCTGCCCCCCCTCGCTCGGCGCCGCACCAGCCCTCTTCGAGCGCAAACGACGTCGCTGCTTCGGTCGCGCGTCGACCACCTCAGCCTTGGCGTCAGGCTCCCGCTCCGTCAGCGTCTAGCAAAGACTTCGCATGGCGGCGTGCGTTAGTATATGGAATCTCGACGCCCACGCCCTCGTGCCCATGCCGTCCGTGTGCAGCAGCGAGGAGCGCTCAACAGCAAAGCATGCGAAGAGCGACCGGAAGAACTACAGCGCGAACAGACCGCCGTCTCTGAAGTTGGGTTGCTGGGGCACATGCGGCGAGGTGACGGCGAGGCAAGACAACGACCAGCCTTGCTGAAGTCCTCCCGCGTTAGCTCCAAAAACGCCACGCCGCATGCACTCGTGCTCCAACCGACAGTGATCGGGCCACCTCTGCCTCGGGCGTACGTGAAAATGACGTCATGAGGATGCGCACGGACGCCACGCGACGCCTCGGGCCAGGTAGTGTCGCCATTGCTACCGTCTTCGGGCGCAGGCGCCGCTTGAAAGTCACGACCGCTGCGAGTCGGAATGATGAGCTGCGCGTCGCTCGCGGGCCAACGAACATCGCCAATACGCTGCGTGACTGGTGCTGCGGCTCAAGACAGCACGGGGACTGAAAATCATGTTGGGAGCACGCCGAGGACGCCACGCGCCTGAAAAGCTGCATCTCAAGGCACCGTGTAAATTCCGCATCGAGCCTTGTATGCAATTTATCAATCATGTATGTACTCGTTATCGCGTACTCTAAATGCATTCTAGTCCAGCAGTTTGATGGTACGTCCTAATGGAGGACCGCTGCGCCTCCCTGCTACCGCCCACGGCCGCCCCCGCCTGTGGCTCCTGCCCACGCCCGCTGCCAACGCCCCAAACCCGCCGCCCCCGCCCACGCGCCCGCCCGTTGCACACGTCCGCGCCCGCTGCCGCCGCCCGCGCTGGCTGCCACCGTCACTGGGCGATACCCTCGCCCCCGCCCTGTGCCCGCGCCGCTGGCCGTCAATATCGACGCGCATGGCCGCCTTTTCGGCGATGGTGGCCGCCCCCACTACGATGACTGGAATGGTTTTTCACTTGATGCAATTTTTCTTTCTTCTAGAAGGTCAGATATGTATTAGGCGGTCCATAGGTATGCTTGCAGGGTTGTGGAAGCGCCAGCAGCTTCGAACTGGTGGCGCGGTGCCTGTCCAGGAAAGCATGAAGAACAGGATTCTGTGTCAAACGACGCAGACAGCAGGCAAGTACGTTTAAGGTATCTCGATAAAACCGATAGAAGCTGCTCCAGGCGGGTTGCGAAGCGCAGCCGCGTGACGCACTGCACCGTGCAGTGTCAGCCGAGCCTCCCATCCATGCAAGACCATGTGGCTCTCTGAGACCGGCAGATCAGACCTGACACTGGCGGTGACTGCCAATCTGCGGATCTTGTGGGCCAACACAGCGCATCCTTGTGACGCCTGCGGAGTTGCAGCCGCTCGGTCTTATGACAAACGAAGAATCTAATTACAGTACTCTTCCCTTCCGTCGCGTCAATGTTGCGCGCGCGGTCGACCAAGGGCGAGTTGAATGCAGCCTGAACACGAGAAACACTCGCAAGACACCGCGTGCGTATCGAGATCCTCTTCCTGTAGCATTCCCGGCGCTCATGCAGCCTGTAAAGCCGACTCCTAGACTGAAGTCTGACGTGCAGCACGCCCTGCTTTGTCTCCGTTCCTGGACGAATTGCCGTTTTCCACGGAAAGGTTCGCGTTGTCAGCGGTCAACAAACGTCTCGGGCTTGGAGATACATGACATGTATGACAATGCCGTCCACGGCAGCGTGACATGCACCAATTTGCATGTCAGCAGAACAGCCTCGACGCAAGGTCAGCTGTCAGACTCGCGTCCTGGGTGACAGACCGCGTGGCGGCGCACATGTTGATGTGGCGGTCGGGGGGTCCCACGGCTGGAAGGGGCGCGGCCCCTCAGCTGTGGACAGCACACCCCCGGGGAAATCCCCAAAATATCTTGATCCGGGCCAGCACGGGAATGACCTGTCCGATTCTCAGGGAGATCGGGTCTGGTCGGGGGCGGGGTTTTTTCCTCGTGGTTTTCCCAACCCCCCTACTACTTGTTTGAACTTTTCGCTTTGGAGGGATTTATTTGTTTGGCGCATTTGGGGTGGCTACTTTAACCGCTGGCGCTCGGGTTGGGGCGGGGTTCATTGACAGTGGGGAGGTCGTCCCCATCGCCGTTTGATAAACCCAACTGTGCTTTGGACTACGATTTCCCCCAGGGCTTTGCCGTGATCCTCTCCTCCCGTTGTGGTAAGGCTGGGTTGTGGGTCGATTTCCGAGGCAGCTCCTTCGACGGACCGAGCTGATCAAGAGTTCACTTCGGCTGGACGACGAACCAAAGTGGTGGTGCCGAGAACCGCCACAGTTTAGCGCTTCTCCCACCGCGCATTTACGCCAGCTCTTTCAGGACAGGAATGTCCTGTGCACTTTGCTGTCATCTGCACGGGCGCGTGCGGCCTGTCAACAGCTCTTTCAAGGACGAGAAGCCCTGGCTTCTTTACTGCTTTGGCCTTGCTGCGTCATGATCATGGTGCGATAATGAGGATGTAAACACGCTGTGACTCGGAATGAACATCCACTCAGCGTGAGACGAGTCCATTAATAGACTGCTTTGCAACCTCTGAAAAGAGGTGGCCTGAAACCATTCGTGGACGGCCGGCCCACGTCGACATCATCCGACGGAAGTGACCTTGGCAAGGCACAACAAATTGACGTTTTACCGACTGGAGGCCAGCGAGCAGCGCGGGTGGCTGCTCGATCTGTCGGCCATGTGAATTTTCGGGCCGTGATGGCACTACGACTGGGGCGATGAGCATCCCCCACCCCCACTCAATGAGAACCGGCAGCGGCAGGGTCACCCGCCACCGGCACCGCGCTTTCCGATACCACTGCCGCGCGGCAGCACTGCAGCTGGTTGCTGCCTGCAGCCCCTCCTTGGTCCCCCACTGCCCCTTGGGCCACTGGCCGCCGCCTCTTCCCCGCCATGAGCTCCTCGTGGAGGCGGAAGGTCGGCACCGGGTCTGGCGGTCGTTGTGCACGAGGTGCGTCAGCGCAGTGGCAGCATGCTGAGACCACCCAGCGCGGCTGTTCGGTCTTGGAAAAGCAGCGCCCGCTGCCGTGACGGCGCGCCCTTTCCACTACGGCGTTTTCTTGCATTGATGCAACAAACGTTGCCTGATCTGACACTCGTCCTTTTGTCTTCCATGGTGGTCTGCCTGACCCCCCCTCATGCAGCTCCCGCGCTTTTTCCTGCCGTCCCCACCTCATGGCCGCTCCCCCCCCCCACAGCCCGCGACGACCCGACCTTCCACGTTCTTATCCTGGATGCGACCCTTCACGCGTACGCCCCCCGCGGTGGCCACTTCCCTGGCGACGCCCTCCGCCACGTCATCGAAGCGGCTGTCGCCTACTCGGAGACCTCCGTCCTCCTTCTTCTCCCCAACTGCTTCTCCGTCTTCCTCACCGCCCTTCACCGCACGGCCGTTGCGGATCCGGCGCGCGGCGGCGGCACCACCGCGGGCGGCTCGGACGCGGTGCACTTCTACGAGCCACCGTTGCCGCCGCCGCCCACGCAGGCGGTCAGCAAAAGAGCTTCTGGCGCCCTCCTTCCCGCTTCCCGGGCGTCCCCGTCGCAGCGCTCCCTGCGCGGGGCGGGTGTGGCGGAGGTTCTCGTGCCATGGCGGCGGCGGCAGCGGCAGCGCCGCCTGCTACTCCCGCGGGCTGCGACGGCAGCGGCGGCGGGGGGACGTCGACCCCCGGCCTCGCCGCTGCGCTCTCCCTCGCGATCTGCACCGACACCTGGGCGCGCGCCGGCTACGTTGGCACTAGGAATGCGGGCGTCATAGCCATAGGCGGGCGGCGAGCCCTTCATGTGAGGGTGGCGCTGCTAGACGCCGCCCCCGACGCGCCCGACGCGTGTGTGGCAGGGATGATTGCGGCGTTTGCGGCGGCGTGCGCGCGCGGCAGACGTTCTTGGCGACATGGTTCTTGTTGAGAGGCGGGGGAAGGGACAGATTGGACATTTTTAAGACACGGCGCGTTCCTGACCAAAGACGTCTACCGGCGCCTTGTACGGGAGAGGAGGGGGGACCGCGCCGCTGGCGCCGACACATCCGCCCCGCCGCCACCGCCCGGCCGCCACCCGTAGGCAAGGAGGGAGGGGCAGGGAAGGGGGAGGGGACAGAGTATGATGAGACGTGCGAGGCGCTTTTTTGGGGGGAAGAGGGGGGTCGGCTTTGCGGGTTGAGGGGGGCGGGGGATGGCGACGCCGAGACGCACCCGCATGCTGAAGGGGGGCAGGGGGTGCATACGCGGGACATGGGCGCGTCAGAACGGCTCCCCTCGCGTCAGTAGCCGCCGGGGCAGGTACTGTGAAAGTGTTAATGATTGCGCGTGGATGCGGGTTTCGACGCGTCCAGCGGCTAGCCGCCCGCACTCCGCTGACCTCTGCCCCCGCCACTGGCGGCCATCCCTTCCAGTGGCCGCGACCGGAGGGCGCGGCAGGCGACAGCCAACCGGGCGCCACGCGGCGGTTGCAGCGCGTTGCGCGCGGAACGGTCACTCCCCCTCGTCTGTAATGATCGCTTCGGGGGACTTTGTATGCATGGAGGGAATTATCTGCATTGGTTGGTGACGGCCCGGGCCAAGTCCCTATAGGGGAATTGGGCCCGGGCGACGGTTTCCGCCCTTTTTGGACGAAGGGCGACGACGGTGGGAGGCACCGTCGTCGCCGGCAAGTAAACCGTGTCTTCATGTCTCGGCGTTTCGATCGGCCCGACTTCCTGGACCTCGAGTCCCATAGCGGGTGTCGCGCGAGCGGCCCGGACGGCCGTTACTTCCCTCCTACGGAGATAATCCCCCTGATCGTGGTACTACATAGAAGGTGAGATATGGCATGGGTGGTCTATAGTTACGCTCGTCCGGGTCGAGTGCCGCAGGCTGTCTCGGACTGATGGCACCTTGCCTGTCCAGAAAATGCATGAAGAATAGGTTCTTGCGCGAGACGACGCATACCATCGCGCCCAGCGCACGTTAATGCACCAGGTGTGCGTCCTAGCAGGGAGTGCATGTTTTGGTCGTTTTGATCATCCTGTTCTGGCAAGTGCCCATTACACCCCCGGAAGAGACACGACACCGGACTGGCACATATGAAGAAGGACGTCCATCTGGACAGCTTCTTATCTGGAGGAAGATGCTCAGAAGAGATGGAGTGCCCTCCAGGAGACAGGTCCATCGCTGTTTTTTTGGAAATAACCATGAGAACCGCCGTAGGCAGGTGGGAAGCGCGACTGCGTGTTGCACTGGATCTTTCAGTGTCAGCTGCCTGCGATCCGCAAGCTCTGCATTGACCTCATTGATCCGCATATTAGTTGCGATCCTCAGATCGGTTCTGACACTCGCCAATGCAGAGCATGAGGAGGGCAGCTGACACTGCACAATGCAGTGCAACACGCTGTCGCGCTTCCCTTCTGCCTACGCCGCTTCTCATCGTCTTTTCCAGAAAGAAAAGCAGTGTACCGGTCTTATCAAAATCGCTCCATCTCTCTTGAGCATCTCGATCCAGATGAGAAACTGTCCAGATGGACCTCTCTGTTCATTTGTGCCAGTCCGGTGTCGTGTCTCTCCCGGGGGTGCAATGGAACCTTCCCAGCAAAAGATGAGCAAAACGACCAAAACGCACTTTTTCTGCAAGAGAACACATTAAAAAAAGCGCGAAGTTTAACGAACAGCCTTGGACCGTGTGCTCCCTGAGTAATTTGGCCGCCGCACGCGCCACAAAAAAAGAATAACAGCAGCACCATAGACCCCGTGCACGTGCGGTGCTGTCGTAAAACATCAGCGCCTCTATCCCTCGGCATTGACCAGCCCCCCCCTCCCGGCCGTACTGCCGCTTCCGTCATCTGCGGCCAATCCGCCAGCCCCGCAAGGAGGCGCCACCCCCACCCGTGCCGCAAACATGGGGGGCTCTCACCTCGCCACTCACGCGCCTCCCACGGACCAATTGCGGGGGCACGGGCGCAACGAGCAGCGGCGGTCGGACCGCCACCCACGCTTTTGCATGGCTGGGCGCTTCCCTCCGAGGGGTCATTGCTTCTGAGAGGGATCCCGCCCGCCCGCTGCGCGCCCGCCAAGGCGGTGGGCGATGTGCCCGGGACCGCTGGAAAGGGAAAAATTAAAGCGGCCAGTGCGGCCGCCGACGCGTCCCCCCGCCGCGCGCCGCTCGCCGACACGCGGCGCAGAGGGCCGTCGTCTCCTTCGAACACGCGCGCCTGCACACAGCCCTCGGCCGACCGGTCTGTCAAGCTGGGCGCAGACGCCGCACACGCGCGGGGCAAAGGACGCCGCTCTGCGCCGCGGCGCCGCCGCCGCCCCTCCCCTTCACCGCCCACCGCCCCCCACCAGCACCGACGTGCGCCGAAGAGGTCATGTCCAGGCGGTCGTGGCGCTGATGACCGCAGCCCCATGGCCGTTGCAGGTCGCCGCCGAAGCATAGCAGCGGCGCGTCGTGGTCTGCCCTCCGAGTGGGAGGACGGCGAACCGCGACAGCGGCAGCGGCAGCGGCAGCGGCGGCGGCAGCAGCTCTGTGGTGGCGCGACCCGTTGCCGGCCGCTGTCCCATGTGGGGCTGCGTCGGCGAGATGCCGATGCAACGGCTGCGCCGCGCCGACCGGACAGGCGGGCCCGTCGCCATGGCCACAGGCAGCGCTGCCAGCAGCCGGTGCTGCCCTCGCGGTCGCCCCCTTCCGACGCGCCTCGGTCGCACGATTGCGCCGCGAATTGTCGGCAGCGGCGCCGCCACCGCCGGCGCCACGGCACCTCGATTGTGGCAGTTACGCCGTTCTCCGGCTCCGCCGCCGCCGCCGCCACCGGGTGCTCATTGCGGGCGGGCGGGCGCTCTGTCAGCGACATCCGAGGCCGCCGCCGACGGCGACGGCGGCGCCCCCCACGCCGCAGGCCATGCCGCCAGTTGACGCTACAGCCGGGCCCGTGGCGGCAGCCGAGGGGGGACCCCCGCCACCCGCCGCCCGCCGCCGGCCGCCCCGCGGCTCGACCAGCGTGGCGTCTGCTTCCGCGGCCCCCGCCGACGAGGCCCCCGGACTGAGACCGCTACGATTGCGCCCGTTACGACGGCGGAAGCACCAGTGGGACCGCGGCCGGTGAACCGACGCTCTCCGAGCGGGCAAGGGGACGGTCGGTGACGGGGATAGGCGTGCCGCCTGCCCCAGCGACGCGGCGCCTGATTGCGTCCCAGCGCCGCGCCCCGCGCCGCTGGACCGCGCCAACCGCCGGCTGACCGCGTGCGCCGAGGCACTGGCCTTTGACCGTGTCGCCCCCGCCCTCTCCCATGCAGCTGCCGTCGTGACCCCACCACACACCGTCGGCGCCTTGACCGCGGCGGCTCGGCGCCGCAGCGGCGGCCGCGGGGACGGCAGCGAGAACCTCGAGCGTCGTGCCCGGCCCGCGGCCAGCAGCCACAGAGTGCCGTGGTGACAGCCGCCACCGATGGACACGAGGCCTCCGCGTCCCTGCGTGGCCGCGCCAGCCATCGCCCTACCAACACGGACAGCGGCACATCTTGCGGTCCGAACACGAGCGGCACGCCGCCCCATACCCCCCCCCCCCCCCCCCCCGGCTCTCACCACCCACCATGCGGTGTCCACCGTCCATGGTCCGGTAGAAACGGAAACGGCGGCCGCGAGCCGACGACCCGCCGCCGCCGCCGGCCACGAGAGCGGTCGGCGCCCACCGCGGCCGAGCGGGCGCCGCCGCGCTCCGCGCACGGTTGGTGGCGGCCGCGACGGATGCAACGCCCACCCCCCATGTTTCCACAGACGGCGTCGGGGTCGTGCCGCACCAGGTCGTGCCGCGGCGCCCGTCGTCGCCGCCCGGTGGTGGCTGCCCAGGCGCGAGGCGAAAGCCACGACGTGGAGGCGGAGCCACCGCGGCTGCTTGCCGACCGCGTTGCTGGCCGCCCGGCGTGCCATCGACGCCGGTCGGCTACGTCAACATCGGGGGGGGGCTCGGGACGGCCGCCTCGTCGGCCAGCGGCGCCGCCACGCCGAACCCGTAAGCCGCCATGGATGTGGCTGAGGTGGGTGGTGTACCATCCATGGCCTTCAAACGGCCGGGGGGGGAGGGGAGGGATAGTGTACCACGGTTCTACAAGGGCAGAGGGGGCGGGGGGTTGGGGGGCGGGTGTGAAGCCGCGCGGCCGTGTCGAGACGTGACAGCACGTCACGGACGCTGCTGCGAGAGGACGCGGGCGAGAGACGGAGACCGCCTGCGACATCCAGCCGGTCCCAACGTCGATGGGCTGGTGGGCCTTGCGGAGGAGGCTACCCATGGAGGCAGGGGCCTGCGCCGGGAGTGGGCGGGGACCAGCATCAGGGGGGCGGTGATCGCCGCCGCTGTCTGCGGCCGCCGGCAGGAGCAGGGGCTCCCGGGGGGGGCGGGAGCCACCGGCGCTGTCATCCTCGGGGGCGGTGGCCAGCGGCAGGGGCCTCGGCCTGCGGCAGGGCCGGCGGCTACCGTCGAGAGTGGGGGCCCGCGGCGGGGGTGAGGGCCAGGCCCTGTCCGAAGTATCGTTCTCAGTTTCGGGTACGGTGTATATAAGTTGTTAAATTCGAGTACGTGTGCCGGCCACCTGTCTCTACATATGTATCAATACGGGATATACCTGGAAAACACGGGTGCGAATCAATTCCTGAATTGATCAACTTGGATCACCTGCTAACCTTCAGCAGCGCGAAGCACCTATTTAGCCCAAGCATGTCGGAACGGATAGCTCACGTGAGTGAACCTGTTGGCCGCGTTGTCAACGGCTTACTTGAGAATTCGAACGGGCGCCCCCTAGCGAGCACATCAGTGTTCGGAGATTCCCCCCCGACCAGATTCGTTGTAGCCTTGAAATCATGTCCAAAAATTAACTGGTACTTGGCGAACGTGAAACGCCATAATTACTGGAGAATGGCAGGCTCTTCTGGCTCTAAGTCCGCTGGCGGTCAGATTTGATCGACACCCACGGCTACCTACTCATCTGCTGATTTGGGTGTGGGTGTGAAGTGTACTTCCGCAGTCCCCCAGGGACAACTGGCCCTTGGATATGTCGTAAGTCGTTGTATTTGTCTGGTGACACTGCATGTACTTGTTTGTAGATCTTTCGGCGGGGACCCATTAGGGGTTGAGCTCCGGGGGAGATTCGTGTGGGGAGCGGCGTCTTGAGTGTGA
>Ga0209093_1000390_pt1 | contig 23253 bp, 16 predicted proteins | sample SidtaG_4_FD_187450 | JGI IMG/M metagenome (GOLD analysis project Ga0209093, IMG submission 187450) | Marine algal microbial communities from Sidmouth, United Kingdom - Sidmouth_Male1 metaG (SPAdes) (version 2) | ecosystem: Host-associated > Algae > Red algae > Unclassified | place: Sidmouth... | reverse complement strand
GACGTGGGGGGGGGTGGTCGTCGGTCGGGCGGCGGGCCGACGCGGGGGGGTGGCCCCCGCTGGCCGGGGACGGGCGGGCGCGCTGGGGGGTGCGCGTGCAACGGGTTGGACGTGGCGGCGGCGGCGGTCGCAGGGGGGCCCCCCACCCGCGCCGTGTCCTTTTACGCTTCCCGCTGTCGCGCCGCGCCGCGCGTCGCGCGCGGCCGCCGCGGCGGGGGTGGAGGTGCGGCCGAACCCCCTCGGCGCCCCCCCGCGGCCGCGCCGCCCGCGCCGCCGCCACCACCCACCGGCCGAGCCGTGGGCGACCGCCGACGGGGGCGCGCGGCGGGTGCGCCGACGCAACCGACGCCCGCCCGCCCGCGCGTCGGCGGCGCCCCCCGCGCGCGGGGGGGGGCACGTCCCCCCGCCCCCCCCCCCCGCCCGCCCGCCCCGCACCGCCCGCGCGCGCCCGGTCGGCACGCGCGAGGGGGCACACCCGACGGCCGCGCCGGGCCGGCCGGCCGCCGCCGACGCTGCGGCGGGCGCGCCGTCGGCGGCCGACGGGGGGGGCGGGCGCCCGCCGCCGCCGCGGCGGCGGGGTCGGCGGCGCCCCGCCCCGCGCGACGGCCGTGGCGGCGGCGGCCGCCGCGGACGGCTTGGCCGGGCAGGGGTGGGGGGGCGGCGCGCGCACGGCGGGGGGCGCCGCCGGCAGCAACAGCCCCCTGCAGGGCGTCGTCGCAGGGTGCAGCAGGCGGCGCCAGCGCCGTCTGTGGGGCAGCGTCGCGCCGATCGGCGGCCACTGGTCCCACACAACGCGCGCCGAGGCAGCCCATCGGTGCTGTTGTCCGCGGCCATGCGGGCGTGTCCCACGATCCGGGCGCGTCTTTACCAAGCAGAGAAAGACAGGGGAGGCGCGCATTGGGCCACGCACAGCAAGAATAACAAACAGAAATGGTACGGGAATGATGCGTGGCGACGCCGGAGAAGGCAGCGTCGGGTGCAATGGGGGGACCAAAAACAGCGCCGGGTGTGGTGTGCTCGGCGACCGGCCACCCGCCGCTGGTCTCGTCCGGTCAGTCGTCGCGGTGGCGGCAGCGCGTGACGGCGCTCTCCACACGCCGCCCCACTCCACTCACTCAAACAGGGCGCTCAGAAAGTCGACTGCGCAAGAAGCCACCTCTGCCACGCCCTCGCCCTCAGCCACGCCGCACTCCACTCCGCCCATCGCGGGTGCCACTGGGAGCACCTGCTCCAGGCCAGCGGCGACCACGTCGCCGCCACACGCCTCCGCGCCACTCGGCGCCAACTCCAGCAGAGGGGCGGCCCCACCGGTAGGCCCCCCACCCCCCTGGTCGAGCAGCAGCGACGAGACAGCCTCTTGCAAGGCAGACTCACCGGGGACCCCTTGCTCCAGCATGGATATGACACGGCGGACTTGCCTCCCCGTCCCACCCGGCTTGCGGTGCGCCATGTAGTCCCCAAAGCGGCGCATGGCCGCCCTGGCGATCTTCCCCGACGCGGCCGACGCGCTAGCAGACGACATGGTACCCCCCGGTCCCGCGACGGCCGGTCGTGCAGCCGCCATCCCTGTGATCGGCAGCGGCACATGGGGAGCCGATGCTGCCGCCGGCGCTGCATTTCCTTGACCTGCCGGCGCCATGTGCGCCTCGGTGGGCGCCGCAGCCACCGCGCCGTAGGCCGGTACCTGCGGCGCCCTCCTCGCTGTCAGTGGCGGGGCGACCGCGCTGTTTGCCGGCGGCTGCATCGCGTCCGCTGCCCCAACCGATGGAATCGCGTAGGGCGCCGGCGGCACGCCCATCGGTGCATTCGGTGCGGGCAACGCCGGGGCGGTGGGGGCCGCAGCGGCCGTGGTGTGTGCGGCCTGCCGCGTCGCGTCCGCGTCCCCGACCGGCGGAAACGCGTAGGGCGCCGGTGGCACGACCGCCGATGCGCTCGACGCGGGACACGCGCGGGCGGCAGCAGTCGCGACGTTTGCGGGCAGCCGCGTCGCATCCGCTGCCGTAACCGGTGGAAACGCGTAGGGCGCCGGCGGCACGACCATCGATGCGCTCGACGTGGGCCACGCCGGTGTGGTGGGGGTGGCTGCAGCAGCGGCGTTTGTTGGCATCCGCGTCGCGTCCGCTGCCTCAACCGGTGGAAACGCGTAGGGCGCCGGTGGCACGACCATCGATGCGCTCGACGTGGGCCACGCCGGTGTGGTGGGGGTGGCAGCAGCAGCGGCGTTTGTTGGCATCCGCGTCGCGTCCGCTGCCTCAACCGGTGGAAACCCGTAGGGCGCCGGTGGCACGACCATCGACGCGTTTGGCGGGGGCCGCGCCGCGGCGGCGGTGGCGGCATGCGGCGGGGCGCCGTAGCTCGCCGCAGGCGCCCTTCGGTACCCGCCCGCCAACGGCTTGGGGGCCACGGCAGGCGCCCTCAATGCCGACCTCGTGGCGTCCGACGCCGCGATGAGGTGCGGACCAGTGCGGGTAGCCCCGCCATTGCCACCGCTTCGGGCGCCATCGTAGCCACCACCCACGACAAACGTGGCGGGAATGCCAGTGGCAGCGCAGCCCCGCGAGCCACCAGCTATACCATCGTTGACGCTGCCGGCCGTCACTGGCGGTGGGGCGTAGGCGGACGGGGCATGGGGCCACACGCTGGGTGCGGATGCCATCACCACAGGCGGCTGCAGCGCTTGAACGAAGCGATTGAGCAAGCGGCCCAAGGCGGCAACGGAGGCAGGCGGAAGGTGGATGGTCCTGTGAGGGAGGGTTCGGAGACGGTGTCGGGAGGGAGGGCGGGGGACGATCCTGTGAGGGATGAAAGATGGCTCGGAGCGACTGCCAGACAGAGCAGGACGGGATCCACGCGATATATAAGGGCCAGCTGCAATGGTGGCCCGTACAGAGCAGAGAGCAGGTGGCCACCTCGGCACACCAATTGGGCACAGCCGATCGCTGGCGCTCGAGCCGCGGGGGCGCGCTGCGTGCGGATTTTCACCAAGTCCTCCCACACGGGCGTGCTCCCAGTCGCCAGCGTGCGCGGTGAGCGCGCCCGTGCCGCCCAGCGCGCACTGGACCTACGTTGCGCCCCTCATCAAACGACACCCACCGCCGCGCCCGTGCTCGCTCTCCGGCGCTGCCCAGGGACCCGCAACGATGAAGAAGTGTCAGTCAGGACTTGATCGCGGCCCCTGACATTGACTCGAGGCGCGCTCTGATCTGGTCAATGATCCATCCTCGATGAATCCTCGCTGTCGCCGATCTCATTCTGGGGCCAACCGACCCAGTGACGTCGACAACACTGTCACTGTCGTGAGAGTTGTCTGAACCGTTCGCGTGCAGTATGTAGTCGCCGCGCACCACGACTTGTCATGCGCCAACACTGGTGGACGGAGTTCGGGGTGACAAGGACTGTCATGGTGGCTATTTCTGGACTGTCATTGCAAGAGCTGGCTCCACTACGAGCAGCAGCACAATCAAGGCCCAGGAACTCAGCCGATCCACTGCGCAGTACCCCCAAAACCGCGGTGACAAACAAGGTCTAAATTTCACCGAACGCGACCCACGCCAGTTTGCAGAACCCTATGTTGACGTGTAGTGAAGACAGGCTGTAGTCGCAAGCCGTTGGAATTCGCCACATTTCAAGATTTGCATGGCCGTGCTTTACACCATTGGAAGCCGCTTCACGAGCGGCAGCATGTGGCCGGCGAGAACGGCGTGCAAGCATTGAAATAGGGCGCTTCACAAAGCGTTCGCAGACTGCTGTAGCTCCCCTTTACAAGGGCGTGCAGGGCGGCCACACAGACGTGCGGCACACGTTCTGGGTCCCAATATCTCCGCACAGTAAGCTGGCGGTACACCTCGGACCACTGACCCAAGGGCATGCACGAGGTCGAGGCCGCCGGAGGCGGACCGCGCCGGACTGCGGACAGACAACAAGAAGTCATACACAACGACAGCTCGATCACTCCTGGGGCTGCCGCCCATCTATGTGGTGGGGGGCCAGAGACCTCTAGGCCACTAGTGTAGCGGCCTCACACCGTGACGCTCACGCAGTTGTCCCCCCTCCGCCCCCGGTGAGCTTGACCAGGGCGCGGATGAGAGCGTGACGCAAACTCTGTGCCGCGCGCTCCACGTCCCACACCAGCACACCATCACGCCGCACCCAATCAACAAACTCAGTTGTCTGCAGACGTGCAATGAGGAGCTGCACGAGAACGAGGTCCTCCTCCACCCTCGAGCGTACCAGAGCCGCTCGACGGGAGCTCGGGGCGTACCTAGCGGTGCTGAGAACAGCGTCCACCACGTCCACCGACGGCAGGAAGGGGGACACACCGTCGTCCTCCGCTGCTGCCTGCAGCAGGAACTCCCCATTGCCCTTGGCCTGGTCCACCGGCTGGAATATTGGCAGCGCGTCGTCCACGTCGTCCGCGTCGCTGTCAGCGTCGGTGTCACTATCTTCTCCATTGAGGTCGTCGCGCTCCAGTGTGTAGGAGCGCGGCCCCTCGGCAGGCGCGTCGACAGGCTTGCCGTCGGCGGCGACCGTTGCGTCCCGACCGTCCGCTGCCTCGTACTCCGCGCCGCCCTCAAACGCCATGTATCCGCGCGCGTCTTCTAAAGTCACCGTCCCGGCCTCAGCTTCAGCAGCAACCTTCATGTGTGCATCCACACCCGCAGCCACTCGCACCTCCGCGTCGTCACCATCCCCTTCCCATTGACCGCGAGGAACCCCCGCCACCCCTCCGTCGCCGTCGCCCGGCCCCCTGCATATGTCCATGGCCTTCATCCCCACTTTGCTCGCACGTCCCCCCGTCAACGCGCCGCAAAGACAGACCGACATGCGCCGCTGCACCTGTTCCAGCTTGTCCTGTAGCCGGAGCTCCATGCTGGGCTCAAATTGCGGGGTGGAGTTGCGTCGGACTCCGTCGGCCTTAGAGCCCAGGGTGAAAACGAGGGGCACCAGACCGACAAGAGCTTCCATTGCACTCTCTTCCGTGGCAGCAGCGGCCGCCGCGGCAGAGGCCGCATGACTCGCCGGTGCCTCGGCAGACGTGTGAGCCGTGGTGTCGGCGATGTCACACGTCACCGACGCGTTGGCGGCCACCGACGGGTCGGCCATCGCGGGAGGGTCGGCTGTCACAGTCAAACTTGGGTCACGGCACGCGTAACGCACGACGGCTTTGAAGTCGTCAATCGCTGTCGGCCCAACCTTACTCACACAGGGGCACAGGACCACTTCTTGCGTGAATAACATCTGGTCGGCGGCGTCGCGTCCCTTGGGCTTTTTGAACTGTGTGGGGCTCAGAGCCTCCTTGTTGATGATGGACTCGCCGCGAGAGACGTTGTTGGCTCGCCGGTTGAAAAAGCGGTTGAGCTCAGCGATGGTACCCTCGATGTTGTCATCACAGATGAAGTTGAGAGTCGGGACGGCCTCGCCGATAGTTCCGCGCACGTGCGCCATCGCCGTGTGCAGGTACAGGTTCCAGACGCCGGCCTTCTTGGTAACGGGGTCCAGCGGCTTTAAAGCGGAGTAGATAGGCGCCAGTAACGCGGCCGCCAGCTGCAAGGTCGAGGCGGCGCTCTCCCGCTCAGCGACCGGCTTGGTGCTGATGGCGCGTCGCCACGACGCGGTGAGCAACTGGCTCAGTTGCAACATGACAACTGCACCGTGGTCAACATTCACGTCCTTGCCGAGGACTCCCGGCACGGCGACGATGAGAGCACCCAGGCGCCCGAACTCGCGGAGGTAGAGTCCTCCAAGGTTGCCCCTCCCCATGAGCTTGTAGATGGCCCTCTTTGCCTTGGTTTCCATCGGTTCGCCCATCAACGCGAGGAGGAAGAACATGAGGCCTTTGCTGATCTTGCCGGTGCAGTGCAATACAGGGGCCTGCAGCACAAAAGGGATGTCCCCAAGAAGCGGGTACCCACGGGATCCCCCCAAGCGCCGACGCAGCCGCTTGAAGAAGTTGGAGAGGGGCGTGTAGGCTACACGCGGAAGCAACGGCGCCTGCGGGTCCTCAAAGCGGTTGCACGTGCGATCTTCACACGCCATTATTGTCGTCGACGTGGAAAGAGCCTCCATGTCGGTGCCGCATCCATCGCACGCCCACAGCACCCGCCCGTCACTTCCCCGCCACTGGCCGTGACCAGACCCGAGCGAGCACCATCTCGCCAGGCCCCATACCACAAGCTCCCAGTGTGACGACAGGAAGGCCGCGTCTCGGCCTGCCCCCGAACCCCTTTCGAGCAGCGATCCCGAGAGGTAGGATGCCGGCAGACACGGCCACCAATACGGGCATCGGCTGACGTCACCGCAACCCGTGAGCGTCAGCACGTGGGCCAGCAAGGCAAAGTCACCGCACACTCGCAAAAAGAAGGGAAGCGACAGAGGCGCCGTGCAGCGCAGCGGCGCGCTCGTCGTGGACGTGGACGACGTCGCCTTGACAGGCACCGTGAATGTCTCATGCAAGGTGGTTCTTAGCAGCTCCTGTAGGCGCTCACCGACCGCTGAGTGAATGGCGTGCTCGCCGCTCAGCAAAAACAACACAGGGATGAGCGGCGTGCGGCCCGAGCGCAGAAGCGTGGACGACACCGTCAGGGTGAACACAGTAAGGGCGCTACGGCGTACCGGTCCGCCATCGCCCGCGAGCGTCACGGCGACAGGGGCCGCCTGGATCTCCGCCTCGGTCGCTGGCACGCAGCCCTCCGAGAGAGCGCGCTGGAGGGAGCCGACAGGGTCAAACTCAATGGCCACGACCACTTCGCGGCCGGTGCCCCCAGCGCTCTCACCGGGACCCACCCGACCAGCAGCCTCGTCTTCCTCCTCCTCAGAGTCTTCCGTCTCCGTCTCGTCAGCGTCCTCCAAAAAGGTTGACTTGGCGATATGAAACGACGATACCAAGTCCGCGTCGGCCTCGGCCGTCGTCATGGGCTTGGCGTTCGGGTCTCGTTGACGGCGTCTGTGGTAGGGCGCCGCGAGCCTCTTCCGCGTGCCGTCGCCCGAGACGTACCACCGGGTGCCAGCGCTGGCCGATCCGAGGACATAGCGCCACACGCGCACGGCGCCGTCAGGTTCGAGGGTGAGCAGGGAATGTGGCGTGCCGTCTGGGTTGTCCACGGCTGCCTTGATGACTGCGCGGACCTTGCGAGCGTTGGGCAACATCTTCGCCATGCTCTTTCCGAACGCGCCTGATCGCCTGCGGGCGCGCTTCTTCTTGCTTCCGCCGGACTCTTCTTCACCCGCCTCCACGAGCTCCAGCGCTTTGCGGACCTTAAGCAACGCGGCGGCACTTGGGGCCGCGGCGATCACCGCAGCCTGCTCCTCGAGCGTCAAGGCCGCAAACGCGGCCGCCTCCCGGATGACGACGGCGACGTGGTTCGATACCCGTCGGTCACGTAGGTGCTGGTCATATTTCACCCATGGGTGGGTGTGGGCATCTCCCACCCAGGCAATGGTGACGTCGCCGCGCTCGACAGAGTGATGCGACTTGTCAGTGATCGTTTTGGCTCGACGCAAGACCCGCTCACACTCGAGCGAGGTTAGGCGCGAGGCCGGCAGCTCGGCCCACGACGGCTCCTCGTCCCCATCGTCGTCATGTAGCTTGGACTTGCTCTGGAGAAGATGCAGAGAAGCGTGTGCAGCTGCTCGTGACGTGAGGCGTTTGCGATAAAGGAGCTTCACGACCGCACGCGCGAACACCTCCCGACCCGACAGGCTCGGCTTCGCCACCACATGCGCCGAAAAAGAGAATCTGCTGGGGTCGATCACGTCTGGGTCTCGCACCGGCCCGACAATCAGCCAGACCCTCCTCTTGGCCTTCGACCCGAGGTAACTGATGGGGGCACATATCCGCTGCTGCCGCTTCCGGCGGAGGTTGTGGATGTGACCAACAGGGCGGCCGTCAGCCGGACCACCGACCACGCCGCCCGCCACACCGCTGGCTGCTCCGACGGACGCTCCGACGGACGGGCCGCCAGCCTCACCGCTGGGGCCGCCGGCCGCACCAATGGCCTCGCCAACGGACGGGCCTGCCATTGTGACGCCGCCGGCCACACCGCTGGCCGTACCGACGGACGGGCCGCCCAATGCGACCCCGTCAAACGCGGCCGCGCCACCAGCCGCGACCTCCCTGGCGCCGCCTTCCGGTGGCGCCGGAGGGGTCATGCAAGACGCCTCCTCCGGGAAACAGGGAGAGGGCGGAGCGGAGTGGGGTAGGGAGGGGAGGGCGGACGGGGACGTAAAAAAACAAACCGGCGGGGACGGGGGGGGGACTGGGGGGACCGCGGGCTTAAACGCAAGTGTGGGGGGGTAGTGCACCGACAGGTATATTTACGGCCGAAAGAGAGGGAGCGCCGTGACGGAGGGCGCCACTGCGCCGTTGTGTGTCTTCCGCCGTCGTTGGAAGGAGCCAAAGAGAGGCGCTGAGGAGAGGGGAGAGCGCCTCGCAACGGGAGAGGCAGGGAGAAAGCCCAAAACCGGGAGAGGCAGCCGGCTGGCAGTCTGGAACAGGCGCCGTTACGGGTCGGTCAGGAGAGGCTTTGACAATGGGGGAGACCGCCCCGCAGCGGGAGAGGCAGCCGCCATTGTCAGTCATCGGGAGCCCTGGGCACGCCGGAGACGTGGAGGCGACAAGCTGGACAGTCGACAGGCTGCGAAAAAAGGCCAACAGAAAGCAAAACCGTCAATGACGACGTAAGTACACAACAAATGGAATGCAAAAAGATTCGAAGGTTTTCCGAAAAGATACACAGTCATCCAAGACAGCAAGGAAAGTTGGGCGAACAGCGAGAAAGCTCACAGTTTCCTGTGGGTGCTACTGTCAAAGAGTCCTCGGAGAGGGGGTGTTACTTCCACAATTGCCCCTTCGGATGATGCCCTTTTCGACGATGAGTCAACGTGTCAAGGCGGAGCAGTCCCGGCCCCTCTCCTGGACCGTGGCGATTCGACGTCGCGCTACCAGAGCTTGTCGCGACCCGTATAGCGCACGGCACCCGTCGTCGTCAGAGAACGACAGCCGTGCCTCGTGCGTCTCCGTTGACGGCGTCCGTCTTTCCCACGGCCGGTGCCTCCGCGATAGCATTTCAGCTGCATAGCTGCGGGATGGCAACTGCACACCACAAGGAGGCGCGTGCCCCTGTTCCCTCGTCGGAGCGTTCTCCGTCTCGTTGCTGGCGGCATGCGGCTGCAGTATTCCACGGCCATCCGTGGCAGCCCCATCGTCAACCTAAGGCGCACCGGTCTCGATGGCAAGATGCTCCATGGTGCTCCATGGTACGGGTCCACCTGTCTCAATAGTATGATGCTCCATGGTGCTCCATGGTACGGGTCAGCGACATGCGCGCCCCTTGAGGTGGACCCTTGTACCTCGTGGTTGCATCAACGAATGTGCGTTTGGTTCGATTGGACAGGTGGGCCTTGTGTTATTTTGTCGTGTTTCACGGCTACTGAGCGGTTTCCCGCTGGTTCTTGTCTGTCTGACACTTGTATCTTTGGATTCTGTTTGCATGCGACACTATTGTATTGATTGTTCTTCTGTTCTATATATGTCGTACTCTTATTCCTCCTGCTCCCCCATAGCTACATCGTCTGTAGCTACCTCATCTGCTTCCGTCGCAGCGGCTTCGACAATTGCCGTGGCTACTGTCCCCCGGGCCGTCGCTTCCATCGCTTGAAGAGCAGCCTGCATGGCATCTCTGTGCGCAGACGTCAAGTCAGGCGCGGGGCCCTCCACCTCCACGTCCGCCATGAGTGCTGCCGCGGCTCCCGCGGTATTCGCCGCCGTGATCACCTGAGCCGACGCGGCTGCGCCGCTCTCGACGGCTGCCGCCGCGACCGCCGCGATGGCTCTTGCGCGTCCCTCATGCACCTCCACGATACGGATGGCCTCGGCCGTGGCTAGCCTCGAGCGCGCTTGGACGACTGGCGTCGCTGTCAGCGTCCTTGTCCGTGCGTCGTATGCGCCCACCGAGTTGATTGCGGCCTCCACCGCAGCTCGCGCCTCGTCGGTGGCATGCGTCGCCGCCTCTCGCAATGCGGCCTCGTTGATGTCGGCAATGGCGTGCATCACAATCACTTCGTGCGTCGCCGCTCTGGCAGCTGCAGTTTTCTGTTCCATGACCTGCAATATCAACGCGTCAATGTCGCCGTGTTGGACACTGGCCGGCGTGGCCGGCGTGCCCGTGGCGGCAAGCGGAAGAGGTAGTTGGGGCGGTACCAATACGGTCGGCACCGACGCGGTCGGTGCCGCTACGGCCAGTGCCGACGTGGTCGAGGCAGCTGGCGTGGGAGGCACCGCCCGCGTCGGAGCGGTCAGCGGGCGGGCGCTCGTCAGCGGGGCGGGGGAAATCTCCTCCATGCCCAGATCCACGGCGCGGGTCCCAAGAGACTGGGTCGTCACGTTGACGGGCGGCACCGCGGGAAGACTGCCACGCGCAGGTGTCACCGCCATCGGCAGACTTCCAGCCTCTCCAGCGCGTCGCGGTGTCCCGCCGCGCGCTCGCCGCCGGTGCTCGACGGCTGCTGGCACGGCAGCGCCGCCGTCGCTGGCGCCTGCATGCACGGCGGCGCCGCCGTCGCTGGCCCCTGCATGTCGTTGATCGTCGACGTCGAGAAATGTCCAATCGCCGGCCGATGAGTCGCGCCGGGTTGCTGTGGGACCGCTCCCAGCAATAGACACCCCGCGAACGGTGTCAATGACCATCGAGTCGCGGACGACGACCCCGTTGAGCACCGCCTGTTGCACGGCCTTCATGGATTCATGAGCGCCCATGGACTTGTGCGTGTCCTGGTTCTCGTGCGCGCCCATGGTCGCGTGCGCGTCCGGCACGACCGCCTCTTTGACGGCCGCCTCGTTCTCCTCACCGGGTTCGTCGATGAGGTCGTCGCATGGGCCAACAGCGTTCCCGTGCGCGTTGGCGGCGGGGTTGAGGACGAACGCCTCGTTGGCTCCGTGCATGTCGACGACGTTGACGGCCACGTCCCTCACGTCCACGATGGAGCCGGTGCCAGAGGCCACAACTACCTCATCGGAAGAGAAGCCAGACACGGCCGCGACCGCTGCCCCGAAGAGCGTGGAGGTGTTGACAACCTCAACGGCGCGCTTGTTAAAGGAGAGTGCCGTTGCAAGGCGCCGACGAGCAACCGCGCTTGCCGTGCGGCGCTCGCGACGCTGACGCCGTGCTGCAGCCAAGGATGCAGTCTGGTCGTCCACTTGACGATCATCCACAGGGAGCCGCGGTACTTGCTCGTCTTGCTCGTCTTGCTCCCGCCTCATGCGATACGCCTGTTGAGCTGGTGTTTCCATGTGGGCGTTCGCGACCTTGCGCATCCACGCACAACGACGGCGGCTGCCCATCGCAGTCGAAGCGCCCGACACAGCGGAGCGTTTACACGCCGCGGCGTGGCGCTATCGCCGACCTCGGCGTCCTTTTCGGCGCGGCTTTACGCTATCCGAACGTCCTTGTTTGCGTGGTCCGTTGGCGGCAGAGTGAGGAAGGGCGTCGGCGGGGGGGCCTGGGCGCCAAGCAGGGGAGGGCGTCGGTAGATGGCGTCTGTGACGAGCGGCGGTGTCCTTGCCGGCGAGTGCGCGAAGGTGGTCACAGAGTGAGGCGGGGCGTCGACGGGGCGGCCTGGGCACCGGGAAGGGGGCGGCGGCGGTGTCCTTGCCGACGAGTGCGCGGCGGTGTCCTCGCCGACGAGTGCGCGGGAGCTGCCAGTCGCAGCGCGGCCGACGTCGAGGCCCTGTGTGCCCAATGTGTCACGACGGGACGGAGTAGTGGCTTGGGAGTGCTGTGTTCAAGTACTTTATACTCATCGGCGTCGCCAGTCGTGTGGCGGCCGCCGCAAGCGGGGGAGTGTTCGAGTGCGTGGGGAATGCTCGCGCAAGCGGTTGGCTACCGGACGCGGAGCGACGGAGCCGTGGCACACACTCCATCGCAGCTGCAGAAACAACGTTGCCGTGGTGAGTAGTCCCGTTTCCGCGGGTCGTGCTACGTTCTCGCTCGGCGCCCGCGAAAGTGGCGCGCTATCCTTTGGTCGGTCTACGTTTCAAGACTGCCGCTGCTGACCTGTCGCCACCTGAAGAACGCCAGCGGAGACGTCAACCATCTACCGCTGCCAACATGTCAGCCTTCGACCGACCCACTTCTCAACCGCTGCAGCGCTGCAGCTGCAGCGTATGCAGCTGCGAGCTGCAGCCAACCTGCAGGTACTGCACATCTGTCGCCACGCGGCGATTGGCAGCTGCCTGTGTCAACCATCTGGTGCTGCCTACATGTCAGCCTTCTACCGCCTGACCCACGACTGCGCTGCAGCTGCGCAGCGGCCAGCTTTCTCCGCGCCCCGAGTGCCACGCTGCTGCCTGCGCGTAGAGCACGTCAGTCATCTACCTCCACGGCCATCTGCGCGTTGGAAAGATGTCACCAGTCGTCTCGCTTCTGTTTTGGTTGGGGGAGACTCGGGCCAGGTAAGCACCGTCTCTGAGTGGTGACGGTGGAGGGGGACCTGCAGCTGGGCCAGGGGGACCCGGGCCAGGTAAGCGCTGCTGCGTGGTGACCCTCGGCGCGCGCTGGTACCTCATCGTGAGCTGTCGTGACGGTGGTAGGGGACCCTGGCCAGGTAAGCGCGGCCGCGTGGTGACCCTCGGCACGCGCGACATCGTGGCTGTGCGCCAAAGGGTTCATCACGGTGTAATCGCAGCTGGAGCACGTCAGCCATCTACCTCCGCGGTCATCTGTGCATCGAACAGATGTCACTAGTCGACTGCTCTGTTGTATTGATTGTTGATGGACCTGGGCCAGGTAAGCACGGTAAGCACCGTCACCATGTGGTGACTCACGGCGCAGACCAGGGCCAGGTAAGCACAGTCTGGTGGGGGACCCGAGCCGGGGGGACCCGGGCCAGGTAAGCGCGGCGGCGTGGTGTCCCTCGGCGCCCGCTGGCATCTCGGCGCTCGGTTAGGGGCGCGCGCGCCTCAGAGCACACCGCTCCGTCGCGCTCCGCATAAGAGCGCGGCCCAGCTCAACCATCCTCTCCGTTTTTCATCACCACGCACTTCCCGTCGCACCCGCCACTCACTTGATCACCCCTACCCACCCCTGGCCTCGTATGCACCTTGTTGTCCATCTGGCCACTCCCTGCCGTACCGTACCCATCCTCCTGCCCCTACTATGGACAAGGTCAACGCTACACACGCGATGGTTCTGCGCAAGGGACGTCGTGTCAACTACGTGATCAAGAAACGTGCCATGAAGGGCAAGAGGTCGGCCTCGATCCTGCCCCCGCTGACTCCCGGCCAGGCATCCGCGGCGGCCGCCTCATATCCTATGTTGGATGCCTTGCCGCTGCCACCGACTCGCCAGGCCGAACAGCCGTTGTTCAAGCCTCGGTTTCCCCACGTGCCCTCATCGATGAACCCGCCGGTCGTGAGATCGCTGCCGGCCATAATGATGCTCAAGACCGCGATGCGTACCTCTCTCTCCTCGGGCCGGGGTAAGGCGGCCTCTACTGACGTACCGCTGACGGCGCACCCCGTGGAGATGGCGGCAACCGCGGCAACGGCGGCGACGGCGGCGATGGCAGTGACGGCGGCGATGCCAGCGGCAGCGACGGTGCCGCCCGTTCTGCCCGAGCCCCGCGTTACGGGAGGCTCCGCGGGATTTGCAGCGGTGCCCATGACGGCGCGCACCCCGGCAGCCGTTTCGGGCACCGCAGTGGTGGGCGTGGCGGCAGGCGCGGGAGGAGTCGCGATCAAGCCGACGGTGTCCATCCTGGCGCGCGACGGCATGGCGGCAGGCACCGCGAAAGGAGTCGCGGTCCAGCCGACGGCGTCTCATGTAGCGTTCGATGGCATTGCGGCTGGTGCCACGCACGCGCCTCGCATGGCTACTGGGGCCGCGACCGGTGTGGCGGCTGCTGCCTTCGGCTCGCCAGGAGTGCTCAAGACGCGCGCTGCGGGGTGCTCCGCAGATCTAGTTGCCGTCCCCACGGCGGTGCGCACCGAGCATCTCATGGCGGCAGACGGTGCCTCCGGTGGAGCCACGGGCCCGACCGCCGTGTTTACGGCCAAGCACGAAGAGCGTGTATCGGTGGCGGGAGCCGCAGCCATTCCCGCAGTGCCCCGAGCGGCCCGCGCCGCGCCCCACGTGGCCCACATGGCGGCAAGCAGCGCTGAGTCGCCGGCAGTTGACGTTTCCGAGGACCTAGTGGTGGTATCCTCGTCGCTGGTCAAGCTTCCTGGCGCTTTCGAAGACAATGCGGATGTAATCGTCGTCTGCGAGAATGTGCGCCCGGTCTGCCTTTTCTATCCCATGGCTGTGTAGCTCGTCTTTCTTTCGAGGCCCGTCTTGTCATCGTTTGATGCCTTCAGGAGTGCGGATGACTGCCGCGTGTCTTCTTTGTATCCTCCCATTTTGTGCAGCCGTTTCTAGTACTATTACTTTTGCAGGTCAGTGGAGCAACTGACTGGTAATGTTCACGTCACGAGAAAACATCACGACAGGCCGCTTCGTCGTGCATATTGTATCTCTTGTTCTCGGCCGCATCCGTCCCTTGTCACTCGGTCTCTCTTCAGTACCCACACCATTATTTTATGCTCCTTGCCGCATCCGGATCGCTGCCGTACTTATCACAGTACTGAAAGAGTCGCCACTTGCGCTGGTCCGAAGTGTGCCCATCTGGTTCCCCACTGGTCACTGGGCGACCGCAGGAACTCGTATGGATCTCCAGGAGGTGTGAAGTTGACAGTAAGTGCTGGCGACCGAATGATCGGAAGACAGTTTCGTATTTATCCGTCGTAAAGTGGCGCTGTGCCATATTCCACGTGCCATTTTCCACGTTGCGGTGCCACTTTCCACCCCAATGAGACTTGCGTCACACTTCAAGCGTTGTCGCTTCCGGCTCTGGCTGCGTGCTCTTCGTACCTCGACCCTGTGCCCATGCGCCACTCGCGTTGTTCCTTCTTTCACCGCAATGTTTACTGAGCTGGCCGTGGCCCCGGATCCGGCGGTGGGACGCCTCCACCGTGTGGGCGTTGCTATTTATGATGGCCTCGATGCCGCGAGCGTCGACTTCCCCGTTCCGCTCGACGTCTTTCTCGCTTCGCCCCCCCTCCTGCACGCTCCGCTCAACCCATTTTCTCACGTACTTTCCCCACTTTCTGCCGACTCCTGTTCCTGGTCCTGCCGCTGCCTGTGCTCTCAACGATGTCGGGCTTGTCAGCTGCGGGCTCGGAGAAGCCGGTCATGGTTGTTTCCTGCTGCAACGACAGGCTCATGTCGCCGGCGACTGAGCACACTCCGATGCCGTCCATCTCGGTGCAAGATGCCGGAGCCCAGGCGGACAACACAGTCTTTGCGGACGCGTCGGCGGACGATTCATCCGGCGCGTCCAACGGCGAGTTGGGGGATGCGGACGATGCCAACTGCAAGTTTGGGGTGGCGGGCGAGCGGGGCGTAGCGTCGGGTGCCTCCGAGCCGGGGCCATCCTCCGGGCTGGGGTCAGCATTGACGCAGGAGCAACTCTTCCTTTCGCTCGTCTTGCGCTCTATCCTCTTCCTTGGCCCAGCTGTTTTGCCTTCCAAAGTGGCGACTCCCGCGCTTGTCTTTCTCTTCTTTGCGTCGGAGATGTCCTTCTTAGCCGGCATTGTGCCGGGCCGGCGTGCTGCCTTTGACGGCGCCATCGAGGCGCTTTTCAAGGATGCTCCCATGAAGGGGTGGGATTTCTTGTGTCGCGAGTTTGCGGTCTGCGAGCGCGGCCTCTTCCTTTCCGGTCGAATTTCGGCTGAAGCGCAGCTCGTCGGCCAGCCGGACTCCGTGCCGCTCTCGGTGAACAAGAAGGTCAACCCGACGGGCCGGCACCAGTACGTCTCCAAGCGCATGTCTATGCGTCCGGATCTGGACCTGTGGGTCGTGCAGCAGAACGAGCTCGGCACGGGTCCAGCTCCTGGCGCCGTCACCGAAGCGGAGCTCAGCGGTTTGCGCGCGCTGCTGTCCACCGCCAATGGGCGCGGGACGGCGTCCGCAGCGGGCTGTCGGATCGTACCCGGGGTGACACCCGATGGCGAGGCGACGACGATGGCACGGCTCGAGTTCAACTGGCGGTACACGTGGGCGGATCAGAGCCCTGCTGTTTTGCTCGTCGGCAAGCTGCAAAAGGGCCTGCTCAAGGGCCCGACGTCCGACCTCGCCACGGTGAGCAAGTTCCCGCTTCGCGCTGTCGAAGGTGCCCCGAGCGACTGCCAACCAACTCTCAAGGGGAAGCGCCCGGCCTCTGCCCGAAACCCGTCGTCACTGACCAAGACGCGGTCGGCTCCCCGTCGGTCGAAGAAGTCCAAGAGTGCCAAGGTGCCCGCCGCGACGCAGATGATCTTCCCCGCTCTGTCGGCCGTACCTGGCGTAATCACGGGCGTACTCGACGCGTCGGCAGCCTGGCCACTTGGGGCATGGGCTCTACAGCTCCCACTCGACTCGTACATGGACTTGGGCGCAGAGGGCAAGGTTGAGGTCACCATCAAGGTTTTGTCAAGGCCCACGACCAAGACTGACAGGTCTCTCTACGGCTACAACCTTCTCGTCTCGCAGACCCGGATTATCCCCACGCCCATCTCCACGGAGGTGGGCCAATTTGTGACGACTTGCGGCTCCCTACCCCTGCCAAGCCGGTGTCGGTCCGTTGACTTCCTGCAGGCCGCACGTCGCATTGCGGCGGAGGTGCTGCGTGTACGCGCGACAAGGCGCGCTGACCAGCTCTACCGCGTGCAACAGTCGGTGCGCAGGGCGGTAGATGGCCTGCCAGAGAACAACCGCTTGGCCGGCAAGGTAGGCACACCTTTGGGCAGGGACCGCGAGATCGACGTGGACGGTGGGGCGCCATGGCTGGGGACCGAGGTGGGGATGAACACGGATTTGACGGATGCCGTGGTTGCCGAGGTACATGGAGCCTCGTCGTTACTCTCTACAGACAGGGAGTCTCTTTCGCAGTCCATGGGCCAGAACAAGGCTTTGTCGGCTGCTGTCACCAACGCGCTGGGCGGGGCGGCGTCATCGGGCGGAGAGGGGTCGCCGTTTTTGTCACAGACTCTATCAACGGGCGAGGCGCCGGCGCGCACGGGCGTCCTGTCCGCCATCGGGGCTTCGGCGTCAGCGGCGACCACCGGCGGGGCGTCCACCGGCGCGGCGTCCGCCGGCGGGGTGTCCGCCGGGGCGTCCGCGCGAGCGTCCGCCATGACGACCGCCGGCCGGGCGTCCGCCGGCGTCCGCGGCGGGGCGTCCGCCGGCGAGGCGTTGTCGGAAGCGGCGGCAGCGGCGTCCATCGGCGGGGCTTCCGCCGGCGGGGCTTTCGCCGACGGGGCGTTGGCCGCAGCGGCGGCGGTGGCAGCGGCGGCAGCGGCGTCCACCGGCAGGGCTTCCGCCGGCGAGTCGTCGGATGGCGTGCCGGAGGGCGGGACGTCCGGCGCGGCGTTGGCGTGCGGGGCGTCGGCGGGCGCAGCGGAATCCGCGTCCGTGGATGCGGCCGAAATAGCTAATGTTGCTGCCAAGTGTTCGGCGCGGACGCGTACCGATGCCATGGGGATGCGCCTCACGTTTGCTCCTCCGCCGCCGGTGACGACCTTTGCATTTGCGCACTCGTTTTCCTCTCAAGAGTGCTTGAGTACGAACGTCGTGGAGTTGGAGCGGGCGCCAGGACGTCTGTGGATCGTAGTACCTGTTGTGTCGCCCGTCGAGCACCGAGCGCAGGGCTCATACATGTTGTGTCGCCCGTCGAGCGCCGAGCGTAGGGCTCATACCAAGCTTTCTCTTCTTTCGAACATATCCTTGCGCGGCCTTCAGGGTTTCTTAACTTCGTAGCTGGCTCCAGCTGGAATTCTACTCCTTTTTTGCCATTGAATGCTCCTGCTTTGCGGGATGCCTCGGTGAAGACATGTTCGAGCAAGCTCGACCAGCACGAAATGACCGGGAAGCATCCTTTACACACCGTCGTGTAAGTTGGCACCGTCGATGTGTGGCCAATGGTTGCGCTGCTTTTGGGACCCGCAGACGAGGCGGCGGCCACGCCGCCTCCATCCTCGCCTCTGTAGGCTACTTTGCCGCCCCCACCTCCGCCGCCTCCCATCGTCGAAGGCGCGGGCCACCGCAGTGGCGAACGACCGCGGAGGAGCCTCGCACCCCGCCGGCGGGCGAAACCGTAGCAGCTATCACGCCCCCGCGCGACTGCATGCCGCAAACACGCGGTCCGCAAACATGCGGTCCGCCAAGAGCTCCCCGCACACCTGCGCGGAGCATGAGGCTGACGGGTTGGTCGTGCTGGGCGCAGACGCCAGCAACACGGGAGGGGCAGTCCGCCCGCCACTGGAGCGGCTCTGCTGTTGCGACCCCGTCCTAAACCTTCCCCAGCCGCTCCTGGTGGCTCAGATAACGTGGACAGAGGCCCAGAGTGCAGGGTGGTACCGGCCGTGCGGCCGCGGTGTGCCACTGCCGGGTGAAAGCAGCGGCTTTTTTTGTTACAGCGCCAAAGGAGGGGGGCCGGCGCACGCACCTTTGTGCTACGCATGGCCGTTTTTGGCGAGTTGGCATGCTTCGAGGTTGTTCGTTGTACTCCACGCCCGTTTTAATCAAATGTATTGAGAGAGAAAAGACATGTGCTCAGCGTAGGCCATGTGCTCCCCGTCGACGTGGACCGCCAAGTACGCGTGGATACACCGCAGCTGCCCCCGCGCTCGGAGGTTCTCCGTCCCGCGGTGGACCAAGTCCGACCTCACAATCAAGCAAGAACCCACAGGAATAGCCACACGCAACGGCGGTGGCAACGCAACAGGCTCAGTCCCGTCCCCAGCCCCGCCGAAGGTGCGAGACCACACGTCCACGAAGGTCCCCTCCTCAAAAGATACATACACACTCAGTAAAGTCGCCCCAGATCCACCCTCCTCCAAGTATAAGCCGGTGTCCGTGTGGGCCAGTTGCGCAGGTGTGCGAGGCATTGTAATGAGGATATGAGGGGTTACCCCATCGTAGGCAACATCGAACTCATTACCAACACGTGCCGCGACCGTCGCAAGAGTTCGTCGCACCTCGCGCGCGAAGTGGTTACGTTGGCGGTTCCCTCGACCACGGCCGCCGCTCGGGACCGGCACTTGCCGACGCCCGGTATCAGCGGCGTCCCCGAGCTCCTCCATCTTGTCATGCAGCTGCGAGTTGATGATTGGTTGAGCCGTCCGAGAGGACTTCCGGTACGCCCCGCGGCGTACAAATTCCGTCCACTCAGAGGGAATAGCGTTGCCCATGATGACCCATCCCCGTCCGCCTTGACTGAGCGCCTCCCTCAGTGTCTCTTGGTCGTCCGACAACTCCTCCTCACCGTCCTCGTCTTGAGAAGCGTCCGCCCTCGGGGCCTGGGACGTGGCAGGCGCCGCTCGAGCAAGCACGGAAGCGGCTGCCAGAGCTCTGGCCAGCGCGCCACTGTCCTGCGCGCCGGCGCTCGGCGCCGCTCGGGCAGCCGCGGTAGTGGCGGTCGTCGGCAGAGTCCTCGTACCCTCGGCACAAGAAGAGGCCGCCGCCGTCGCGACCACCTCTGCCACCGCCAACGGGGCGGCGGATGGGGCCTGAACGTCCGATGGGCGACCAGCGGAAGACATAGGGCGGGGGGTGGAGGGGGGTACGAGGGAAGGTTGCGCGCGGGGAGTGAACAAGGCCGGAGGCGCAACGTCCAGCGCCATCGCCGCGCCCACCGTCTGCGGGGCGGCGGACACGGCGCGCCCGTGGGGTGAGGGACCATGTGAGGAGGGAGGGCGGCGGGCGGTGGGGGGTGGGAAATCAGGTCGCGTACAGGGAGCGAACGAGGCCAGAGGCACAGCGTTCAGCGCCATCGCCGCGCCCACCGTATGCGGGGCGGCGGACACGGCGCGCACGTGGGGTGAGGGGCCAGGGGAGGAGGGACGGTGGCGGGCGGTGGGGGGGGGGAAAGCAGGTCGCGTACGGGGAGCGAACGAGGCCAGAGGCACAGCGTCCAGCGCCATCGCCGCACCCACCGCCTGCGGGGCGGCGGTCACGGCGCGCACGTGGGGTGCGGGGCCAGGGGAGGAGGGACGGTGGCGGGCGGTGGGGGGTGGGAAAGCAGGTCGCGTACGGGGTGCGAACGAGGCCAGAGGCACAGCGTCCAGCGCCATCGCCGCACCCACCGCTTGCGGGGCGGCGGTCACGGCGCGCACGTGGGGTGAGGGGCCAGGGGAGGAGGGACAGTGGCGGGCGGTGGGGGGTGGGAAAGCAGGTCGCGTACGGGGAGCGAACGAGGCCAGAGGCACAGCGTCCAGCGCCATCGCCGCGACCACCGCCTGCGGGGCGGCGGTCACGGCGCGCACGTGGGGTGAGGGACCGGCGGAGGGCGGGGGCCGGGGGGAGGGAGGCGCATTGGGGGCGGCCAACGCCGGGGTCGACGTCGCGGCGGGTGGGAAGGACCATACCGTGGGAATTAGGCGAGAAAACAACGTGGAACGGAGGGATGGCGGACCCGTCGGGGCCTGTGCCGACGACGTTGCCGTGGAGACGTTTTGTGCACCCCCGCCGTGCGCCGTGCCGCCCAAAGTGTGATGGTTCATCTTCAGCTTCTTCGTCGGATGCGGCGTGTCCGGCTCCCGGTTGGGGGATGCGGTTGACGAACAGCCGCTGCCTCCCCCACGCCAAGGTCGGCGGCCGTGCGTACTGCGCCGCGCAGGGTTGCGAACGCGGCTTCGGTGGCTCCCGCCACTGCCTGTGCCGGCGTGCGATGACGACGAGGTCGGCATTGTTAACAAAAGTTGGAAGTAGGGGGGGTGCGCGGGTGTCGTGGGGTCCGTGCAGAAGGTGGTTGTCGGAAAAGGGGGTGGGAGTGAGACACCGTACGAGTCAACAGAAGTCGGCGTGATGTCACAAGCGGGACACTGGCGCGTACAGGTGCAGGTCAGACTCCCCGCCTAGCCAGGGACTACGCGGTCTGCAGTCGACGCGCACGAGGGCACCGCACTGGGCGATGCTCCCCGCTGGCCAAAGGAACGGCGTTGGATGCAATTGGCTCTCCTGGGGAGGAGCACACACACCGCGCGGCAAGCGGGCGCGCACACGACAGAAGCACACCACACACGCATGGAGCGCGACCGCACAAAGGACAAGCCAGCACGAATTAGAACGCACCTGCCACAGCCGTGCACGTCGAGTGGGGACGCGGCGACGCCGGCGCCCGCTACCGCAGCCTGCGGCCGTCGGCGTCGCTGCCGCCGCCGCCTCCTCCTCGGCTGCCGCCAGGGCGACAGCAGCAGCGGCGGCGCCCGGCGGTGGCGCTCCCGTGCCCACAACCCCCCCCAGCCCTACCTCCGCCCGTTGCGCTCGGCGCCCTGAAGGCGCGCGCAGGCGCTGCTCAGCACTCACCACTCTCCTTGCGGCGGCGCGCGCAGCTGCTTTTCCCCGCCGCGCCGCGTGGCTGGAAGAGCGACTCCCGGAGAGCCACCGCGCCCTGCCAGCTGGCAGGTCGCGAGCCCGCCGCAGCGGCAAGGCGACACGGGCGCCTTGCATATCATCAGCATGCTGGAGGGTGCCCGACGAGGCGAGCGTTGGCGTGGGGTCGCGGGAGAGGTGGAAGGTGGCCGGCCGTGCGGAGGCTTGCCCGACAACCACGCCTGCACGCCCCGTGCGTGATGACTACGGGGAGAAACGACCCTCAAATAATGTTTACGCTCCGTGACCACGAGCGGTCGCGACCGGCTGGGCTGGTTCCGGGCACGGCAGTGGTGGAATTGGGGGTCACAATGGACCTAACGGGTGCCGCGATGCGCGAACCAGCAAAAAACATCTTGATGATGAGGGCTCCACGCCCGACGAGCGCCGCCCACGAAGCGAGACCCCCTCCCTACAGCTGTCGGCCCGCTCCCTTCGTGGTCGCTGGTGTCGCCGCCGCCCGTGGTGCTGCTGCCACCGAGGCCCGCACAAGCCACATGTGGGCGCCAGCGGCAATGCCATTCCCTCCCCCACCCACACCAACACGCCAGGCTTACAGCGCTTCCCCCCCAGCTGAAGGTATGACCGTCGGCGTGCTCCCATTTTGGTCGTTGGTGTCGCCGCCGCCCGTGGCGCTGGCCACGGCAGCCGCCGAGGTGGCGGCGGCGGCGGCGGCGACTGCGGCTGCTGGGACAACGTTGTCAACAGGGGGGGCGGCGCCGGCGGCGCCGGATGCTGTGGCGTCGGCAGCACCGTTGCCCCGTCAAACAACTCGAGCTTCGTGTGTACGGCAGCACTACAGGTTCGGCAAGCACATACAACAACCAAGTACCATACACAAGCGCAGTAGCAAGAACACACAAGCACGTCAGCGTCCGAACTTACTATGACATGTACATGGGATGTACAAAAGCGGCAGAGGCCGCAACAAATACAGAACGTGATGCATACCACGACCCCGCTGGTAGACGCACGGAAGCACCTCAAACCGGCAGCGGGCACAGCACACACCCAAAGTTTACACATGTCCCTGGTCTCCACCGTAGGTCCGTGCTGAGGGCGTACGGCACGGTCTCACGCTCGACGGTGCGACTCGTCGCGGCCGTAGCCCCAGGCACCCTCCCGCCAAGCCGCACTTCCCGCCAACAGCCATCCTCGTTCAATCGCGCATGCGCACTCCCCAGCGCCATTGCTCCACCCCCACACCGCAAGCACAGCCATGTGCCCTCCACAGGTTGCCTCTTTCGCTCCTCGAAACCACCCTCCTCTACCAACAAAAACATGACAAATAGCGACGACAATAAAAACGCACCAGTTGCTAAACAGCGCCGCGTTGGTCGGGTCATGCCCAATCTCCTCTGTGTACAGCGACACCGCCTGCTCATACTGCCCCGTCTTGAAGTGCTTGTTCCCATCGGCCTTGCACGCCTCGGAGGTCAAGTGGCCCTCCGGCTCCTCCCCGCTCGGCGGCGATGCAGACGCCGCCGTCGCGGCGGTCGCGTCCACGGTTGCCGCGGTCGCGGCGGCCGGCGGCGCACCGGGCGCGGCGCCGACCGGCGGCGACGGCACCACCACCACCGGCGGTGTGGGGATGGGCGGCAGCGGCGGCGCAACATGACAATTGCGCCGCGCATGGGCGATGCCGCCGAGCTTGTCGACTGCCGCCGCCACGCGAGAACCTTCTGCCAATTGGCCGCCTCAAGGCGGGCGTGGCCCCCACGCGGCCGCCGCGTCGTCCAGCGGCGCTCAAACGGTGGCCAGTGGCCTAAAAGCCGTGGTGAGCGGAGGGGGGGGGGGAGGGGGGGCACCC
>Ga0209093_1000388_pt1 | contig 23259 bp, 19 predicted proteins | sample SidtaG_4_FD_187450 | JGI IMG/M metagenome (GOLD analysis project Ga0209093, IMG submission 187450) | Marine algal microbial communities from Sidmouth, United Kingdom - Sidmouth_Male1 metaG (SPAdes) (version 2) | ecosystem: Host-associated > Algae > Red algae > Unclassified | place: Sidmouth... | reverse complement strand
GACAGTTTAAGTCTGGACAGCATACTTTTTGTGTCCTACGCTCCGTTATCGATACTTTACGTAAACGAGAACTTAATGTATTCGAATACTTATGTCGAATCGTAAAACTACCCACCTGAGTAGTTACCCCAATTTAATGAGTAAAGTAAAAGCAAAAGCCGCTACCATAATTAAGTTGGAGATGGCAAATGCTGATTTTAAGCGCGTTTTATGCAAATTAAAACTATTGGATTTCAAGTCTTTGAATAGACATTCAACAGAATACCTTCTGCCGTAGGCTTCTATGATATCCAAGGGATTATCAAAATTAGATACAATGGGTATAGGGTCATCATGTTTTGGGGAGTGCCAAAGTAAAAAGTTGACATTTTTAAACCGCTTACGAGTAAACTTTACATCAGGGATGAATAAATAGTCCAGCCCTTCGGGTACTGCCAAATTTTTGGCTTGAAAGCGGTCTTGGTTTTCATAAAGTACGGTATCACAAGCTGTTCTAAAGGCATATTTCCAAAATTTACCTTGGCAAAAGCTTTGTAGTTTATCGCTATCAAATTCTCCGTCTCCAAGTAACACAACAGGCTGTTGTGCCAATTGCTTTGCGTAGTACTGCTCAACAGATTGAATTAAGTCCAGATGCATCTGTGAGGTAAAATGTCCCTTGCCGCCTTTCTTGACGACCCAACAAATAGGAATGCCGCGTCCTTTGTAAAGCAAACTAACCATAAGGGCAACGTGTTTATTTCCCATTTGAGAACCGTCAATGACTAAATAAACGACTCCTTGTGTTCCGGCTTGCTCAATAAAGTCCGTTAAAAACGCTTCCATGTAAGGCATGTAGTGCGTTTCATAATCATTCCAAGCATTGTCTAAAAACAATTTGCTGGCTTTTTCGCGACTATGCGCTGTAATGTATTGGGGTAAACCACTGCCTAAAGCACGCATGCTGGACTTTTTCTTACGAATCATCCCACAAACTAGACCCGCGAGCTTTTTCAAGCGACGACCAGCGTGACCTTTTAAGCCTTTGGGGTACAGACTTAGGAGTTTTTTCAGTATCTTGCTATATATTTTTTTTTCATAAGCAGGTAATCTTTGATATTTATCGTAACACAAAGAAAACCTGCTTTTGTGTCTCTTCCTAATTTTCCTAATTTTCAATGAACTTTATCTCTGTTTTTTTAGGGTGGTTGTAAAAAATAAATTGAGTATTTTGTGCTTAAAAAATAATGATTCATCAACTCAGACCAAAGTCTAAAAGAGAATGGCAAGCTGTAATAGGTATTGATAATGAACGTTTTACGATACTTACAGACTGGTGTAACGAATCACATTTTATTTTGAAAGAACAAACTTATGAAGAATCTTTGAACCAAAGCCCAAAGGGGAATTTGGCAAAGCTTAAATCAGTCGAAGAACTCATATTCTATACTTTAATGGTTCTGAAATCGGGTATCACTTTCGATTTTGCAGCTTTTCTAATTCAATTTGACCAATCTCGAGCACAGCGACAATTTGTGAAAGGACTTCATTTAATTCATACCTCATTAGAAATTCATGGGTATTTACCGATAAGAAGTTTCAACAGTATTGAAGAATTTGAAGCTCAATTTCAAAAATCTGAAGTTCTAATTTTTGATGCTACTGAACAGAAAATCCAGCGACCTCAAAATTATGAATTTCAGAAAAGAACTTATAGCGGCAAGAAAAAATCAAACACCGTAAAGTCAATGATTGTCAGCACTTTAGATAGATATATTCATTATGTAAGTGATTGTTATATTGGTAAAACACATGATTTTTCACTATTAAAAACAGAGTTTTGTCCTGATTTAAATTGGTTCAAGGGATACCAATACGAGTAGATTTAGGATACCAAGGATTTAAAAACGATTATCCAAATGCTACTTTATCTATTCCTAATAAGAAGCCAAGAGGTGGTCAATTATCGGAAGAACAACTCTTGGAAAATAAAAAATTAGCAAGTCAAAGAATTACAGTTGAGCACAGTATTGGAGGAATGAAACGATATGATATACTTAGTACAACTTCTCGAATTCATGACTTCAATCTCTATAATCAGATACTTGCTTCTTGTGCTGGATTATGGAACTTTTTTATAACTCATTGATTCTCAATAACGCATCAACTCTACTATCTATGGTATCTAGATTGGCAGCGGTTATCAAGGCTTGACCACCTCCGGATCCTCTCAATATTTGTCAGTTATTTCCATTTACAAATCTATCAAAAAAATCGCGCATTTCAAAAACTCCTGCACCTTCCTGGATTGTAATTAAATCCGGATTTATATCATTAATTACTTTGCCTACTCTTTCAGCTAACTTAGGCACATCACTTATCGCTGGAGAGAAATTGTTACCCGCAAATGTTTGTCTCATTATCGCTGGATTTCGGAGTCCTCCTTCCCACCAACTGTTCATGTGTTCTATATTCCAATTTAATAATTTCATTGTTTTAATTTTTTACAAATTTTAATTGCATTGAGTTTATAAATAATACGTAAATTTAATATGTTTTGCTATTAAGTACCAGAAGCCAACTCCGTAGCTCTCTTTTCTGTTTTTATGGCTGCTATACCCAAAGTAAGTAGTAAAAGAGCAAGAATGATTAAGCCCCATTGGGAGAGGGTGGGAATGGGATTTACAATTTTGGGAACTAAATGTGATTCACAAAATCCTCCTTCATACTCGAATCCAAAGTTGAATTCAGTAGCTGAAATAACTCTATATTCAACATCTACATTACCAGTATAATTATTTGAAATATAGGAAAGTTGAGAAGAAGGTACAGAAGCTAACATTATCCAGTTTTCAAGTATTCCAGGTGTCTCGTTTTCATAAATATGGTAGTAATCAACAGAGCATTCAGAATCGTCACTAACATCAGTCCAAAAAATTTGAACACCTCCAATAGTTCCCCCGTTAAAGGTGTTATCATTCTCATTCACTATAACGGCGTTAACTATTTGGGGACAATTACTTTGAAAATCGCTTGGTCCACTTCCTAAAATCGTATTATTTTCAATAACAGTTAAAAATGGAGATATAGGATTAGATAAGTCTTGTTCAAGAAAATAATCGACAGGACTATTTACCATATTTAATTCTAGATTATAAGGAGGCCAATTATTAACCGTACCAGTTAATATGGGCTGTGAAATACTCTTTAATGTTATTATAGAAGTATCATTTTCAAATTGAATATTGATAATCATTTTACCAGACAATGTAAGCGTACCGGGAAATGTGGGATTGCCGTCACCATCTAAAGACCGCACCAATTTACCAGCAAGACCGTCACAATCTTCCATTCTTACTAACCAATCAAATTTTATTATCCCGTCATCATAAGTATTAGATTTCGCAAACCTAGTAATGTAAACATCTTCTTCATAAAACATATTTTCGGCTACAATAGGCGAGGCAACTTTTCTACAACCACTGCCACATGTGGCTGCAAATATGCTAATGTTTCCTCCTGTTGGTAATACTGCGTCTATACTAAAATCCAAAGTAGCCGTAGATAAATCATCTAAATTAATTGAATCATATTCAAAATTTATCCCTGATGTTTGATGTTGTGGGATAGAGCATGATTCCAAAGAAATCTGTCCAGACAAAATAGCAGGTGAAGTAAATAATGCAGCAAGAAAAAAAATTAAACCATTCTCATGAAATTTCCATTTTGATTTTACGTAAGTTTTCATAGTTTAGTATTTAATAGTGAAAAATAGTGTAAACATTGAATTTGCCTAAACATACAATTCTAATTTGCTTTTGAACTTTTGTGGTACTTCTACGGGGATTAGACCACTTTCCTGCCGCCTAAAACACCCAATCTCATGTTTGCCTTTCGCAACAAGTATATCATTTTCTGTTTCGCCAATTTTATAATATTCAAAGCTCATACTGATACGATTTTGCTGAATACGCTCCAAATACATGCAGATACGAACTTCGTCAAAAGCCCGGAGTTCGCTCAAATAATTGCAGGAGCAGTTGAGGGTAATCAATGCCAGTCCGTTTTTCATGTCTTCTAAAACGTCATGGACGTGTTCTTTTAAAAACCGTTCTCTACAGACTCCTTGCCACTTGACATAGTTGGCGAAATAGACATTGCCCACTAGGTTGGTTTCTTCAAAACTGACTGTATGTATATATTCAAATTGTTTCATATCTGATTTATTTTACCCAATAAAGCCGTAAATATCACTTCTGATTGTGTTTCTTTAAGAGAAAAACAATAGGACAAAAAACGATATTCTTCGCATGTAAAAAAGTACAATTTGTCGTTTTCTTGTTTATCGAATGTTATGGTTTGTATGATATTAAGTTCGGCTTTTTTCATGCATTCCATGACCCCCCATATTCTTGTAGAACCTATTGAGAGGTCTTCTCCAAAACTATTGTATAGGTATTTGGCAATTGCATAACGATTTTCCCCAAGCAGGGTTTTCCAATGTGCCTGTTCCATTTGGTGTACTTCTTCCAAGTCGCATCCGACAACTGCGGGAGATACTAAAGAAATTTCAGCGGTTGCTGTGTTTGACTTCGAGATATTGCCTTGACGAAGTAGTGGTTTGCCATCGTATCTTTTTAGAATCTCAAAGTGTGTAGAGACGGTATTTGTATTTAATTGATATTCATTTTTGATGCCTATACATTCGTCTATTCTTCTTTGCAATAGCACTCGCGCCAAATCAAGCGGCATAGCGATATTTCTTTTAGAAGAAAAAGTTTTAAATGTTGTTGATGCCCAATATTCAATCAGTACACCTGCGCTATCTCGAAGAAAAATGTCATAAATAAAAATGTTCTCGTTTCTGGAAATTTCTACCGCTTCTATTTCGTATTCTGCATGGCTATTGATGCTCGAATATGTGTAAATGGTATCCACACCTACCGGAAGTAATTGATATTCCGGTACACAAGCCTGTACCGCATGTAGCATGGTATCTCGCATTACAGGCTCATTAGAAATGATTTTGGCAGGGAGAAAATCGCTGAAATACTTAGTCGTTCTATCGGAAGTTGTCTGGACTATGCAATGGTAAGGTGTAAGGTGTTCGTAAGTCTTAATGCACTGAAAAATGCCTTTATGGAACAATAAATCACCATATATATCTTTGGCGACATCTATTTGGGGCATATTATGTGTGGTATTATTTAGTTTACAATCGGGTTTTTCATTATGGAGTAAAATAGTCGCTTGAAAATGGTCTTTACTGAAGGCAGTAGTCGAACATCGTAAAACAGCTTTTATGCTATTCGATGACTTACGGTAAGCCAATAGCCGAACTTTAATGGGTTCTTTATCTCCGACTGTAATGGGGAACAAAAATTGAACATTCCTAAAGGTGATTTTTTCGGTATCGACCCCAAGTGCCTTTACTGCCTGACTCATTGCTTCCATGCCCATCACTGCGGGAAAAACGTATTGTTCTTCTACCATGTGATCTGCCAAATAAAGGTCATTATATAATGATATTTCAAATTCGATAATGATTTCAATGCCCGGATAAAGAAGGCAGATGTCTTCGAGGTATCTCAATGGTGATATTGGAGATGCAGATGTTCTAAGTGTAGGCATTTTACCGTATCTTCCCGAAATGATAAGATTGGTCGTTGACGGAAATTTATCAAACCAACTTAAAAAAATCTGTACCCCTTCTTCGAGATTTATGGGGTGTATATCTTGCCGGAGTAAATTTTCTAAAACGCCTAAATTTTCTCCCATACCTGCGCCACTCCACACTGACCACTCGGCATTGAGGCATTGGCAATGAGGGATGGCATCGGCAAAATCTGCGACGGCAATACGCAAACATTCATTTGCCATAGCATAATCCGCATTTCCGGGCATTCCGCTTGTTGCGATGATAGAACCAAAGCTAATGACAAACTTCAACGAATCCGTATCAAGACATTGCGTAATATTTCTGAAACCATATAACTTTGGACTAAGAGTATGATTGATTTTTTCTATATTTAATTGCTGCCACTCCACAGGCTGATTAATGCCTGCGCCATGCATGAATCCGGTGATATTTCCGAGTTCTTTCTGTATATTTTTTATCGTTTCTTTTAATGTCTTAATACAAGTTATATCAGCTATATAATACTGAAAATCAATTCCTTGTGATTCTATTCGTTTGAGGTTGTTTTGAAGATTTACATTGCCGTCAGGGTTGGAGCGACCCAATAATGCCAATTTTACATTATAACGTTTTGCTAAGGCGATAGCACATTCGGCAGTAATCCCTTTTCCGCCTCCCGACACTATGATAACGTCCTGATGCGTCAACGCAATTTTTTTAGGTTTTTTTTGCGTAAAAACAGGTTGGAAAATGGGTAGATACCTTTTATTATCGGTATAAAAAATTTCTGAAAAACCTTTGTTGTTTGTTATTTCGGTTTTGAGTGTTGGCGTATCAAAAGTTGTTTGATTGGTATTTAAAATCAATACATTAAATTGCTTATTGGCTAAGAAGATACTTTTTATAAAGCCCGAAGCCAAGCCCCTGTCTGATTGCAAAACAACGATATGTTTTATGTTGGCAACTGACTTTAATAAATTTATTAATTTGCATATCAACACGATTACTTCTTCCTCATTGCAAGCCAATAAATCCAACAAAATTCCATTTTCTTCTGGTATGCTAAATTCTTTGAATTGATTTTTGTTAGCTCCTTCCTTCCTCATATAATGCCATATAGCACCTTTTGTAGCTTGTTGTATGTTCGTGTTTTGATGAAGTGAATGCTGCACTTTTTTAATTTCAAATAGGTGTATCCACGGCGCAATTCCCGGAAAGTCCTTAATCGTCAAATCGTTATTTTCTGAACTTCCAAGTTCTAACATTTCAACGATTTCGATGATACTTGCATTGGCATATTCTGTTGGAGCTTTAGTCATTTTAATGCCGTATTCGGATGCAAAACGCGCTATGAATTGTCCGACTTGAAGTGAATTTAGATGCAAATCTTCCAACATTTTATATTCTTGCAAAATATCTTCAAGCGGTAACTCCAAGTGTTTTGCAATCATTTTTCTGAAAGGTATCATCAATCCTTTTTCCGGCTTTATGCTTTTTTTTGCAACCTGTATATTATCATAGGGAATTGTTGTTTTAACGCCATTATGCCTTGATACTGGTATTGTTTGTTGAAAATTTTCACATGGATTGGTGATAAACGAGGGTTTCCAATCCAATGAAAATTTACGGTAAAAACGATGTTCAAAGAGCGTAGCAATATCAACAGTATTGCCCAATACCCAAAGCATGCCTATTGTTTTGAGCATGCCTTTGACACTACTTCCGTCCAATTCTAAGGACACGGCAGGTTTGTTTGAAATGTTTTTTACCATTTTTTGAAGGGTATTTCCACCTCCAAGTTCTATCCAACAATCCACATTTTTATCTCCTTCCGAAACCGCTTGAAGAAATAGTACCGGTTGGGTAAGTTGATTGATGAGGTTATTCTTTATTTGTTTTGAGGTATTAATTTCCTGTCCTGTTACGGTAGAAATAACCTTTTTAATGGGTTCTGCAAACTGAATTTTCTCTAATATCTTTTGTAATAAAGGGCTTGTAAATTTCATTTGTGGGGCATGAAAAGCATTTTCGACATGAAGTAAAATGGATGGAATATTTTTAGTTTCCAATGCTGCTTTTAGCTCCAATACAGCTTGTGTACTCCCTGAAACTACGGTTTGTTTTTCTGTGTTCATTGCAGCGATGACAACATCTTTATTTTGAATATACGGTGCCACTTTTCCGTATGGCATCCCGATACTCAACATTTTGCCCTTCGCTTCTTTAGAATCTTCCATAATGCCTCCCCGTTGTTTGGCAATATCAAAGGCATGGGATTCGTCGAAAACACCCGCCCAATACAAAGCAGAAATTTCACCCAAACTATGTCCGATGCCTATATCACCTTTTACGCCCAATGTATGTAGCAACTTGTTGGCAATGATGGCAGTACCAGCAATCGCAGGTTGGGCTAAACGAGTAGAACTAAGTTTTTTATACGCGCATTTAGGGAAGGTGTCGGGAACAAATTTTTGAATAAATGGAAAGCGGTTGGATAACGTTTTGTCGTTTTGATAGCTTCTACTGCCTTGTCCCGGAAATAAAAAACCAATCCGATTTTTAGGTTTTCCTACATAAAAATAAATATCATTGGAGGTGTTAATGTGTTCTTTTTCTGTATCGAGCACTTGGATAAGTTTTCTGAGTTTATTGCCGAGAACTTTGGGAGAAGATGCTATGACAGCCGCCCGATATGCCCGAATTTCTGTGTTTTTGAACAATTCGTGGCTCAAATCTCCCATTTCTGCAAAAGAAATAAGGTGGGCAAAGCACTCAATTTTTGATATTTTTTCTTTTAGTTCGATGAGGTTATCAGCATCAAAGAGAAATAGCTCACAATCTTGAAAAGAAGTCGATAATTTCTTTTCCTTTGAGGTAAAATCAATTCTTCTAACCGAGTTGTTTTCTTCTATTGTCAAATGTGTATTAATGCCACCGAATCCCATTGCACTTACACCTGCCTTTAGCGTCTTATCTCCTTGATATAGAATAGGAAATGAAGGTAATTCCAAAGGAGAATCGTCAAATATCCGGTGTTTGTTTTTACAGTTAGCGATTGGTGGAATAATTCGATTTTCAAGCACCTTTATAGCTTTTATTAAACCTGCTATTCCGGCGGCGGCTTTGGTATGTCCAATGTTTGATTTTATAGAGCTGATATAATGTAGTTTTTCTGTCGAAATGTTACCATTTTTTATGTTTTCGATTATGGTACTTAATTCTACCTCATCTCCGACTTTAGTACCTGTTCCATGCCCTTCAAAATAAGTGACATCAGAAGGTAAATATTGGGCTTTAGCATAAGCTCTTTGCATTGCCAATGATTGTCCTTTTACAGTCGGGCGCGTAAGTCCTCCCTTTCCGTCCGAAGACATACCCCAGCCCTTGAGCCATGCTAATATATGCAGTCCGTTTTCTTTTGCAAAATCTTCGTCAGCCAACACAACAAATCCGCAGCCTTCGCCGGGCCAAAAACCATTCGCATTTTTGTCATAAACGAGCATTTCTTTGCGTGCTAATGCACCTGTACGCGAAAACCCGACTAATTCAAAAGGATCCAAGCTTAAATCAACTCCGCCTGCCAACGCTACCTTTAAATCACCGCTTTCCAAAGCCTTGCAAGCATTGATAACAGCCAGCAAAGAGGAGCTACAAGCTCCATCAACGGTATATCCACCACCATTAAAATCAAAATGATTGCAAATACGCCCGGCAATTGTGTTGGACAATCCACCAGCGAGCGAATCTTCTTGCATTTCAGGAAAAGAAGATTTGTATCTTTTTTCCAGTTCGTATAGAAATAAACCTATTTTCTGATTGCCCCAGCCTTCGTTATCGAGTTGAGCCGTTATTGTTTTAGCGACGTAGGGCCAACGAAGTCGCATAATATTAGATCTCGAAAATTCTCCGGTCAATGTATTTCCGACATATACTCCAGTGTGTTTATTGGGCAATAAATTCTGCTGACCAATCAGCCCTGCATGTTCAAGTGCTTCTGTGGCTACTTCTAATGCCAACCAATGTGTCAAATCAGTGCTTCGATAGTTTTCACCCGATACTTTAAATTTTCCTCTGTCAAAATTATAAGCACTAATAACGGCTGCAATTCTTGAATAAATTTTGTCTTTATCGTCATCGTTTGTAGAGAAATATTCCTCCCCCAACCTATTATTCGGAATTTGCCTGAAAGCCCGCCTTTGCGCCAAAATATTTTCCCATAATTCATTCGTATTTCGGGCATCGGGATACCGACACGCCATGCCAACTATTGCTATATTGGGAGAAGTATTTTTCATTATCAAAGTTATATTGGTAGTGGTAATTGGGTAATCAGGCTAATGTTTTCATTTTCAGTTAAATAAAAATAATGTCATTTTAATTATTTGATAATCAATATTTTAGTCCAATTACCCAGTTACCTAATTACCACTTCCAAAGTTATGATTTGTCTATTTCAAATATTGTGCGTGGGACTGATTTAATGTCGCTTGGTCGGGGCTTCGATTTCCATTTCAAATTCAATTCATTTACCCACAAGTAAGCACCTCTTAATGTACAGACAATGAGTAGGGAAAAGAAAAGTCCGAATACAATGTGAAATACCATCAAAAGCCCATATACGGTAGCAACTGCAAGTCCAAAAAATGCTTGTCCTTTTTTGCTATATGGAGTGGTTGCAGGGTCAGATATCATGTAAAAAGTAAATAACAGAAAAGCGATGCCCGTAAATGGAAGTAAAGCCGCTGTTAAAGACATATCAAAAAACAAACTTCTAATGAACGCCTGCATGAAAAAGCCTACTAACCAAACAAGTATTAATACTATTTTTTTCGTATATTTTGTATTTAAAAAACTGCCTACTAAAAATAATATCCCCAAAAATATCCAATCGGGTGCGCCTACAATATTTTCGGTAAATTGATAAGGCGGTGCTATTCCAATCCACGGAAATAAAATCAGCGTGATTGCTATTCCTGTATTGGAAGGGTTGAGAAAATGCCTTGACCTTTGTCCGGTTTTTACCCTAAAAATCACTTTGGATGTAATAGCTACGGCAGAAGCAAAAATTATAGGGATTAAGCCTGCGTTTGTGAATAAAAGCATCGAAACCGCTAAGGCTGTAATATGAGCCGGCAGTAAAAAATCAACCATTTTTCCGAAACCGCCTTTATATCTCGGCGTTTTTTTATTTAAATAACAAAAGAGTGTTTCAAATAAAAAATCTAAGGAATATGTAGTAAGTATTGCGACTAGAGGATGTGCCCAAGATTGTTCAAATCCCAGATAAAAATGTCCAAGAATATTGAGTATTGTAATTGCGATTGCAAATCTCCTTAAAGCCGCTAATCTTAAATTAGTTTTCATAGCATTAAAAGTATTAAAAAGGTAAAACGATAGTATGCCAACCAGAGGTCAATGACAATTGTTTTTGCAGCGGTTCTCCGAGTTTATTGAGGTAGTGGATTTCGATTTTTACATCGTCGGTTTGTTTATCCAAACCAAAGAAAACATCTTTACTATTTACGCCAGAATGTCCGTTTCCGCCATCTACAAAATTGATTTGTGCGAGTTGCTCTCCATGATATAATTTTACAATAGTGCCTATGGCAGGTCTTGTTTTCGGTGTATTTTTAGGATTGATGAGTACATCTTCGAGCAAGGTATCTATGGGAAAAAATATCTGTAAGCCAAGAGATTTTTTATCCCCTGAATAATTGTTTTGATAATAATAAGAGCGTTCCCATTGATTGGCAACTGCAAAATCTAAATCACCGTCGTAGTCCATGTCTCCCGTAGCAATTCCGCGTGTAACCTGCCCCTTGCCAATACCTATCTCGGATGCGAGGTCATAAAATTTACCCGAATTACTTTTTACAAAAAATGGATTATGGTCATGTCCTGATAAGTCGTCACCGGGTTGAAATTTAGGCCACATTCCGGGCAATGCGAGTAGTTCATCATTGCCAAGTGCAAGTTCTTGTAGTTCGGGCCAACGGTCTATTTTCCCCTTTAAAAATCCGGTCGCTTGTATTGCTTCAAGTGTGCCATCATTATTAAAATCACCTAATTTGGAATCCCATCCCCACGAACTTCTTGACACGCCCAATTGCTCACCTTCGTCAATGAATGGTGCTATTCCTTGCGAGTACTTTTCCGTTTCACCGGTATTAATAAAAGCAAAATGACTTTCGTGGAGTGCGTATTCATCGGCAATATTGCTGACATAGATGTCCATCAAACCATCGTTATTCATATCGCCAAGTCCTACGCCCATGCCTTTAAAAGAATCTTTGCCCAATACGCTTGACGCTATTGTTGTAAGCCCTCTTTCACCATGAAGTTCTTTAAATTTGAGTTGTCCGGGAGATGATTGATTGAGTAGTAATTTGTCCGGTCCAAAGTCATTGGCGAGGTAAACTTCCGGTAGCAAATCGCCGTTAAAATCTACAGAGCCAACTGCCAAAGTCCAGTCTTTAGGGTTACGGATGCCTTTTTCCCAATTTTTATCTTCTACAAAAACAGGTTGGTTATTTACAATATCCTTAAATAGAAAAAAGTGATTGGTGCCGCCATTAAATGCCCTTGACATGGAATGTTGCATGGTTTGCCCACTATCCATTGCCTTTTTGTCTAACACTCTTGAGCCATCCGGAAAATAATTGGTAATCAGTATATCCGTATTTCCATCACCGTCAAAATCCGCGAGAGTTGCTGCGTTAGTAAACCAACGTTCTACATTTTTTGATAATTCTAATTCGGTATAGCCCGCCTTATTTTTTAAGAAAATAATCGGTGTTCTCCCCCAATAATAAACCAAAATATCTGACAAACCATCGCCATTAAAATCATTGGTTAGTACGCCCATTGGGGCGGTCGTTTCTTTATCGTAAGGCAATATTTGAGGCTCAATAGTGTAGGGCAAATATCTGCTGCCCGTTTGTGGTGCAGGAGATACAATAACTTTATCGTATCTGGGGTCTACATGAATCAAATCGTTATATTTCCTGTCATTATCTGTGTCGGCAACAGTGACCGCAGCTCCCACAGCGGATATCCATGCAGATATTTTTTCATATTGAGAATGTACTGCCCTGACCTTGTTTGCAATTTCTTCGGGTTGATATAAAGGAATTGATTTAAATTTAAATTCTTTTATAAATTGCTTTTTCTCGGCATCACTGATGCGACTTGGAACGGCAAGTCCATACAAGACAAATACAATGAATAAAGCAAGTATGCGTAGAATGTTATTGGTCAAAATTTTTTTCATAATATCGAAGTTTCATAGACAGACAACTTATCTCGGATAAGCATCCGCCACGTCTCATATTCTGTTTTTTCTATTTTAGATGTGGATATTTGTGCTAATGCTTCATCGGTAATGAGTGCCGCTTCATTTAGGTCTAATCCTGTCAGTATTTTTACTGCCATTTCTGTGTAAGCCAATACGTTCTCGGCGCGTTGTCTGGCTTTTGCAGCAAATGCTGCTCCTTGCATGAGGTGTGCTTCATATTCGCCGGAAAGTTGTTTGAGTTGTTTGAGTTCATAAGCCTCTACTACTCCAGCGTAAACTGCTGCAAGCCCGATGCCCGCCCATAAATCGGGATGATACGCCACCGGAAAAGTCTTGATTCTGTCTGTTATTCGTCTGACGGATGTTCCTTCAATAAACCATAAGCATCGCCCTACGCCTTGATAAAAAATAGGTGTCGCAACAGGCGATAATTTGGGTTTTTTCTTTTCATAAACATATTGCCGAGTTTTAAAATAGGCTTGATGAAAACCGTAGCCGTCTATAATCAGCCACCGTAAAAGCGGGTCGTATTTCAATGTTACTTTTTCAATATTCAAGGGCAGTTTTGCATAAGCCCATCCTGCGCCTACGTGTAGCATGTATGCGTGATGGCTGCCTTCGTTTTGAAGAAAATGATAAAATCGTCTATTGGATTTAAACCTAAAAAAATCAGTGATGACCAATCCCATCGCCGCACCTTCGTAAGCAAAACCACTATAAATGTTTTCTTTTTGGTCTAATGTTTTGCAAAGTGATGTCAAAGACTTGGAAGTGAGACTGTCGTGATAACCATCTAAAAAAGAACTACCTATGGATTCTAAATGCTGATTGTCAAGTAGTGACTTTGAATAAAAACCTCTGACATCAACTTTTACTTCATCATAGGAGACTTTTAGTAATTCAGTCATATATGAGTTTTTTAGTAAATGACATTTTGAATGAGATTATAATTTAGAGTATAAAAATTAGGGGTTAGACAATCGGCAAAAAAGTGACATTTTTTTTCATAAAAAATTGATAATCAATTTATTGTGACTTCAAATAATTTCTTTTTTAGTCGATTATCTATAAAATTACGGAATTGATCATTTACTGTATCTGACTCGTTTTTGTGCGTATTTCCCCAATGGAACATGTTCCATTGGACAAGCGATACACTAAATGGTCAATTCCGTAAAATTACAAGTAACTAAAAACCCGTTATTTATGGATTTTACGTAGTACTATCTTATAGTGACTTTAATCCAATGAAACATGTTCCATTGGAAACCTATCTAGCCACGTAAAATCATAAAGAACCCAAACTTTCAAAGTATAGTCTCTAAATATTTTCATCTGTATTTGAGCGCAACTTCTCTATCACTTGGTCAATTGAAGAAATGGAAGGGATGAAAAAATACCCCCCCGAAACAATCTCTACAAATTGAGGAACTTCAATTTTCACATTGAAAATAGAGCCATCATTCTTTTCTATAGGTATCGTAAAAGTTCCTTTTTCCTGACATGATGACTGCCACATGATAGGGTCGCTCCCCGTTTCTGCTATGGGAAAATTCGGGTTATGTAAATAATTTTTGTAAATGTATTCAAACTGCTGTTCAACAGAAGTTTGGTAACACAAAAATAATAGTCCCTTGTCTTCCTCTGTAGCATTTTGATTCATGTATGGTATTCCTCTGCGAATAATTTGCTTTTTTGGAAAGTTAGTCGCAGGGTTCGCTTTTTTTACATGAGCCGCAAAGGGGCAAACAGTACCATTTTTATCCTCGTTTTCCGGTTGCTCTAAAGGAGAACCGTCTTTATGTACTCCCATTAGCTTAGAACTCAGCCAATCCTCTGAAATTTCTTGCAATTCTGTGAAACTGCTTTTCAATTCTTGTGTAGTATTTTCAAGAAAACGATAATAAGTTTCAACATTTTGCTTGATTTTCAGAAAAACTAACAGTGAACCGTCTTTTGTCCATTTTTCCTGATTATAATATTCAGGAGAAGCAGGTTTATCCATACATTCTTTACTATGAGTTGGATAACCAAAGATAAATTCTCCCGGATATACTAATCTCCCTGATTCAAGAAGTTCTTTAGTCAGGGTGATGTCATGCTTGGATAAACCCATAATTTTAGGTTGTGCCAATCCGTCTTTAAACCCAAAATGACCTCTACCTGAGGGATCACCTTCGAGTCTACTTCCCATCTGTTCAAATTCAAATTCACCATAGTCTTCTAACATCCTCCTCAAATTAAAAGCTTCTCGTTCTAACTCTGCTTTATCGTCGCAGCCGAGCAGGAAGATGAATTTGGGCTTAAAGCCACTAAATTTTTCTATATTTAGTGGCTCATAAGCATTTGAATTGTCGAAAGTATCTACAGATATGCCCATATTCAACCAATTTGAAGGAATAGAATATCCGGTCTTTGTTTTCCTTAACTTTCGAAATTGCAGTACCTCTTTGGCACTGGTTATCCGAAACTGTAAAAACTTAATCACGTCAATACCAATAGGTTTGCTCAGGTCGGGAACAAAAATCAAGACCATTTGATGTGGCTTATTAAAACCTATCAGATTTCCTTGAATGTCGGCAATATTGATTGATGTTTTTTCGGACTGCGTGCCGACAGCCGATTCCTTTTTGAGTAATTGAGCAAAAGTATTACCTAATTCTCGATAATCTGGTTTACCTTTCATCACTTATTTCTTTTTTTTCTGTGGAGGTATAACAGAAAGATATTCTATAAAAGTGAATGGGTCCGTAAGCCCTTTCATTGATCCAGTAATTGGTGATGTATCAATTTCTTTGACAATTTTCTTAGTCTTGAGATTGAATCCGAGTATCTTCTTCTCATAAGTTTCCGGCATCCATAAAATATCGTCAACAATAACAAAGTTAGGTCCGTAGATTTTAGGTGAATCAGGAGAAGCTGTAAGTAATATCTCTGCTTTTCCGGTTTTTTTATCCAATTCTACAACCTTACTTGTTGCCATCATGGGCCAATCTACTGTCACTGTAATTATTTTTGAATCGGTATTCGATGGGAAAACTGAGATGACAGTTCCCGGAGTCGTTCCTTTTTGTTCCCAAAAGACTTCCATCTCTTTACCGGGTTCTGCACGGATGATATTTCCGTTAAATTGATCGTGCATACCATTGGATATCCAATAAACTCCATCGTTGTCAAGATGAACTCCTTGTGGGTCCACAAATGGCCACCCTTCTAAAATGACTCTCTGTGTACCGGATACAACGTTAATTTCCCAAATCTTTCCGGTACCGCCAAATCCATTGAAATCAGCGACTAAAAGATTGTTATTACTAGTAAATTCGATACCTAATGGATCTACGAAATTTCCAATTTTTTGTAGTTTATCCTCTTTGTAATTTACTTTAAACAATCCGCCCCATTCACCAAATGTGATAAATTCTTGTGGGGTTTTAGGGCTAATTTCTCCAGAGGCTGTACAGTAAATATTTCCTTCAAAATCAGCAATAGCCGTCCAAAGAATTGTTCTAGGAACTTTGTGTAATTCAAAAAGAAAAGTGTATTCACCAGTATTAGGGTCTAACTGATAGCAAGATTCGTCATATAAAATCAGGAAGTTACCCTCTTTGAGCGTCGCTGCTTGGTTAGATTTTAAGGCTAGCCCATACGCTAAATTATGAGAGTCATTTCCAATAGTATAGTTACTCGAAGAAGTTGCTTTTTTATCGTTTAAATCTTCTTCTCCGATAACACCACTCAAAAATTCTTTTAGTTCTTTAGTAATTCCGCTCATAGTAATTTTTTTTATATAAAAATTGACATTACACCAATATTATTAGTTATGAATAGATATATTCTTTTGCATAAATAATTGACAATTAGACATGTTTTGAAAAAAAATGTAATGCAAAAGTTGGCTACCCGTCTAATCTTGGACAGTTTAATAATCAATAAGTTATAACACCTTTAATTCAAACGATTGTGATAACTATAGACTGGTAGCCCAAAAATTGATTAATGTGTAGTGGGTAAATGTGGATCTTCAGAAGGTGATCCAGTTAAAGCATAGTCCAATTTTCCATCAATTGTACCGTGACAAGGAATTGTATTAACATCTAGCATATTGTTATTATTTCGGTCAGAAAGTTTACCTTTGAATGTTCCGAATAGATATGTGTTTGTCAATTTCATTCCAATGAGATGAAACATATCAGTGAGTTGGACTTCTCCTGAGCCAATACGCATATTGTTTTCGAAGAGACGCTCTGTGTTTACATAAGCATTTCCTGAATAAGTACCTCTGACCGAATTGACTATTCTTCTTACTTTTTTTCCCGCAGTTATTTCTTTGGTATTGTTCGTCTCAATCTGATAATTATTTGATGCCGTAGTGGCGGTTCTTCCTACGTTGACGACCATATCAGATATTGGTTTTTCTTCTTCGGAACGCACCAGTCCGACTTTGCCTGACGGGTAAAATAAATGATTACTTATACCGTGATAACAGTGTTTTTTCAAATTCTTGTCTATGGCAAAAGAATGACCTGTAAAATCATAAATTTCATAATAGTTGGTACCATCATCATAAAAGTTTTTTATTTCCTTTTCGATGATTAGTTTGTTATCAAAAGTTGCTTGTCGGGTGCAAGCCATAACACGCCCCATGATAGATTCAAACCATTTTGGAGATAAAGTAGCTTGTACCCACCCCATTTCCGGTACGAGGGTTCGGGCATAACCTGAAATTTCAAGCGGAAGCGTTTGGTCAAATGGATTTTTTGGATTAAAATCAAAATTCCGCTGTTCTTGTATATTTATTTCTCCGGTAGATTCATAGAGGAATAAATTGCTCCAAGAACGTACTTCCTCATTTTCATCATATAAGCCTTTACTAATAACCGACAAACCTTCTACGCCACAAAATTTTTGAACAGCCCATAGCGTAGTCCACCGAATTGAAGGATCTTTCTCACTATTCATTACATCTTGCAAAATCGGTATTGCTAACTCATTGTGTCTGTTTGCATATTCCCAAATTGCACGTTCACGTTCCATGCCGGATTCCATATCAAAAATGGCTTCCTTTAATTTTTTATCGCTTCTATTATCAAATCTTTTCATGATTTCTCTACCGCGTCTTCTTGGAGAGATAAACTCTGCGGGATCCATACCGCTTGAGATAGAGTTGATAAAAGGTGATTTTAATTCCTGAGTGAAATTACTTGTCAAAGTCATATTGATTGATTTAATGGTTAAAAATATGTATTGTTGCAAACAGTATAGTTGCCAATTAAATAGAGACAATTTAAGGAGATTAAGTATTTATTACATTGGTCAAGTTTTTGTTCTTATTTCTTAGGTCTATTCCTCCTTCCAATATTGATTTGAGATTGGTCATATAGAAAGTCCAACCTCTCATACAGCCTAAGTGTTGATTTACCCTAGACTCCGGTGTTAGTGGTATTTCTGACTGGGTTAACTCTACAATATTTTCGCCTGCATCTGTTTTTATAATAACATCAACGAAACAGTCGTAAAATGTAAATCTTATCTTATCTTTTTTATTAACAGCCAGCATTTTCCCTCTTTCAACCACATCACTTCCATGCCACATCCATTCAAAAGTGTCTCCTTCTTGAATCTGTTGGTTTTGTTTGCGAAGTGTGCCATCAGGGGTTTTGAATTCTGCTTTTGCCAGAAACCATTTTTCTATATTTTCTTGGGTAGTCCATGCTTGATAGAGTATTTCAGGGCTTGCATTGATGCTTATTTTTTTGATGAATTTTGACCAATCATAGTTTTTAGAATCCATACAATTTTATTTTTTTTATTCTATAAGATATTTCAAAATGCTTCTTGAGTTAAAGGGTAATTTTCGGTCAAACAGACTACAGATATTCAACAGACATAAATATCCTATTCTATATGATTTGAAGCATATAGTTATCGAATTAGAAGCAAATATCAGTCGTTCAGAAAATTGCTATGAAATGCGCTATCGGCAAGGTCTTTCCATTGATATTCATATTCGTAGGGTACTTGTATCCACTTTTTCATAGCTCGCCCTTTGCCCGAAGGATCCCATAATTTTGCTCCATCTAATCCGATAGCTTGTCTGTAAGCATCTTCGTGAGGCATTTTAAAAACCATACAATCCTTGTAAAAAGCGGCAAATGCTTTTTTCTTATATTTCAAACATGGTTTTCCGAACATTTGACCCGAAATAATTCCATGTTCTTGTTCAATATCTGATGCAATTTTTCGATAATGTTGCTCTGCTTTGGTCATACAATTAAGTTATTATTAATTTAGAGCATATATAAATCGAAATTCAGAGTGACCGTGTGAGTTATCATTTGTTTATTAATAAAGATTATTAGGAAAAATTTTGTAGCTGACAATCTGTTTGAATAAAAATTGAAAACTGACGCATGTACGAAAAAAATCCTAATAACCTTTAATCTATTAATAATTTTATATCACGATTTTTCTAACTGATTGAATGTAGTCCAATATGGTTGCCCTCTGTATCAATGAAAAATGCCACGTTCCCATTTTCTCCAATGTTTGTTTTGGGAACGGTAACCTTTCCTTTAATGTTTTCAATTCTATTTAATACTGTTTGTAAGTCAGGGTTAGCATTTAGATAGATAGAAACTCCTGTCATAGAAGGAGTATGGTCTTTACTTTGGACTAAAGCACCTGAAACCTTTTCGGAATTTTCTTCTTGTGGAAAAAATGCCATTTTCGACCCATGCATATCCACATTTGTCAGAGTGATATCTAATATTGTTTCATAGAATTTTTTTGCTCTTTCAATATCCAAAGCAGGGATTTCAAACCAATTGAGGGAATTTGTAGTTTTATTCATGATAAAAAATTTAATTATTTAATTAAAAAATTACGTAATAATATGGTATAACAAAAGCTTCTTTTTGTTAAATAACTTTTACTATTATGCAATAATAAGAAGTTATTTCAATTTTTTATAAAATTAACAAAAAATTATACGTAATAAATTACATTCTAAATAACCGAAAGAATATTGCTGTCACATTATTGTTTTCCTACAAGGTTATGAAGGACACTTGTACTCAAATAAGGTATTGCCAGTTCTTGAAATTTCATTTCTGGCCACCTAAATTTAACTAATCCCTCTACTACAAGCATTGATAGTATAGTCATAATGAATTCAATTGCACCTTCGAGTTGGTGTTTTCGCTGGATGTCAAACAACTGATAAGAGAAATTACCTACGTTAAATTCACCTGTAGCAAGCCTTGCGTTTTTTGAGATTAGTTTAATTACGTCATTTTCAAAGTTTTGATAAACAAAGCCTGGGCCTTGCGAAGACGATGTTTCAAATAAGATTTGGGAGCATTTTTTACCGTTATTTGATATAATCCCTATAAAAAATTGTCTAAAAAGAGTAAGCGTTTCTTCTTTAACTTCTGCTACAAATCCGGTGTCTAGGATTACTAAATCTCTTTGATAATTTACTCCAATGTTGGCTGCATGTAAATCACAATGGACAAAACCTGTTGTAAAAACCATTTTATATAATACATGAATTCCTATTTTAGCAAGCCGTTGAAAATCTGATATTTCGATAGATAAATCGTCAAATCTTTTGAAGCCTTCTATAAATTCCATGACTATTATTTCTTCTGTAGAAAAATCAGGATAGATTTTAGGCAGAATAATTGAGTCATTATTTTTAAACATTTCCTGAAATCTATAATTATTTTCAATCTCTTTTTCGAAGTCTAATTGTTGGAGTAATGAAATACCAATCTGCTTAATCATACCTGTTAGAGGCATGTGTTGAAAATATTTAAATGCAGTTAAAAGGCGAACCAATTTGTGTATTATTGAAATATCCTGCGTGATTTGTTTTCTCAACCCTTGTCGTTTGATTTTTACTGCAACAGGTTTTCCTTCTTTTTTTAGAATAGCATAATGGACTTGTGCAATGCTACCGGATGCAATAGGTTGAAAATTAAATTTTATAAATATTGACGACATCCTATCTCCGTAAGCATTTTCCAATGTATTGTAAATAATCTTGGGAGGGGCAGGGGTCACATTATCTTGAAGTTCTTTTAGCGTATTAATTATATTAGGATTTACAATGTCAGCTCTCATACTTAATAACTGACCTATTTTTAGAAACGAAGGTCCCAAAGACTCAAACAAATTCTTAATGGCATTTCCCAAATCTGCTTCATAAGCCCCATTTCGGATTCCAATTTTAGCTTTACCCCTTACAATTAAAAAATTAAATGTGTGAAAGACAATCTTAAAAAACAATTGAAATGCTCTGACTGTAAATTTCATATCATTTATTTTTTTGAACTTTGGGCGGCCATCAATCCAATATTTATATCTGTACTCCCCCTTTGCTCAAAAATGTAGTAAGTACAAAGTCAGAATTATCTTTAACTAATTTTGGCTTGGTAAGTAAGTGGGAAGACGAAACTAAACGACACTTTAAGTTAGTATAACTCACTGAAAATGAATTATTTATTTTAACTTACGCTTACGCTTAAACTTGTACTTCCACTTACTTACTTTTACCTATTGTTATTCTATAAAAAATCAGGTAGTTCTGGACGACTTCCTTTCTGGACATCTAATCTTGCTGTTCTTGCATGCCTGGCCATCTTTACTCCTCTATAAAAAATAGGGGATAGAATCTCAATCATACCTGTACACGTACCGGATCTCATAATAAGGTCTGTATTCATCACTCTTCCTTCATAAGGTTTTTCGAAGGCTACTAATACATCTACGGGAGGTATCCTATCTACCCCGACAGCAATAGCAACTCCGGCTTGATCTTTTACAAAAATTTGGTCATTTATAAATATATCATAACTTGCACTATAAGAAATTCGCGCCGGAAAATCTGCCGAATCTTCAGGAGCTCCAATCTTCGGGCCTTGGTCTGCGACACATAAGCTTTTCGCCGGACTCACTTCGTGGATTTTCCCGAACTTACCTACTTCCGGATTTTCGCCTAATCTCCAAGAGATACTCAAAGGGTATTGTAACTGTAGTCCCGGTTTTAGAACTGTATTTCCTTTTGAAAAAACGGTATTCAGTCCTTTTCTTTTTTTTGCAGTAAAGCTTTCTCCCGGTTCAACATCTTGTGCCTCACAAACAATATATTCAGCATCATTTTTTTTATCGAACTTAATTTTTCCATTTTCTTCAGGTAATTTATGGTGAAAAATGACATTATATTTCCCTTTTGAACCTTTGTCGATATACCAATAAATATCCCCATTAATTGTATCGTGATGAGTTATATTGTCAATTTCTAATTCCTTGGCAGTAGCAAAATTTCGATTGTTGTCATCTCCATACTTTATATAGTGATGGCTTAAACTGAAAGTCATTGTAGCCTGCTCTCTTCCCTTTTCCTGACTCATGCCGGGTTCAAGATAGCCTCGTTTGTCTCCCATAAAAACTTTATTTAAAAGAGAACTATAACCAAATAATTCCCAATCTCTGATTATAAACTGAAATTCTCGTGTTCCAAGTCCATTTAAATAAGCGGGAAAGACCTCTAGCCTCATAAACGCCTCTAGTTTGAGTCGTTCGGATTCCCATTCTCCGTTAGGCAGTTTTACACTTATGGGTATTGTAATAGTAGAACCTTCGTACTCTATGAAGGTTTCATCAGGGTTTAAGTCTCTAAAACACCTGTAAGGTCCGTTGATGATTTGTGCCATAGTAATTTTTTTTATATTAAAAAATACTTCCCAATAGGTAATGATATTACAAAAAACTATTTTGCAGTAATTACCATTTTGGTTAGATAAAATACTTCGAAATTATACTTGTGCTATTCATTATTAGTTTTTTCGAAGCGAAATGGAATTTCCATGTTATCATTTGAAATTTTCGCGTTGAGATTTTTTCCATCAAAAGAATACTCAATTATTTTTGGGAAGTCATTTTTTTCATTCTTGCATATAAAACTATTACTTGATTTATCTACAAAAGAAAATAGCATAGGGTTTTCATGAATGCCACTCACCTCATAAGCCCAATTTCCATCTATTTTTATAAGTTTGAGATATTCTTTAGCAATGGTATCATTCCCCTCTAGTGTATATCCAAATCCGATATATTCTTCTTTTGACATCTTTTTCCAATGTTCATATGTTTTTTTATTTTCTTCGTTATCCATCTTACTCCAATGACCTGATATCCAGTCAAGATTATCCTCTACAACAGGGGGAACGAAAAGTCGTTTTTGTAATTTATAAAATATTGTTTTTCATTGGATAAAGTTCTAACTTCCCATTTTTTACAAAATATAGAAAATGGGAAGTATTGAACTACTTGTGGAAGAAGTCAA
>Ga0209093_1000387_pt1 | contig 23312 bp, 21 predicted proteins | sample SidtaG_4_FD_187450 | JGI IMG/M metagenome (GOLD analysis project Ga0209093, IMG submission 187450) | Marine algal microbial communities from Sidmouth, United Kingdom - Sidmouth_Male1 metaG (SPAdes) (version 2) | ecosystem: Host-associated > Algae > Red algae > Unclassified | place: Sidmouth... | reverse complement strand
GACCACGTGAGCTGCTTTTTGTGTGAATATCCTGCGGTGTTGCAGTACGCAGCGCCGGCAGGGGGCGTGGCGGGGTGGGTGGCGGTGGGGGGTGCGTGCCTCTGCAGCAGCCGGCTTGGAGGGAGCCGGGGGGGTGGTGCCATGGGCGGCGTCGGCAACGGCTGTGACGGCGGCGGCGGCGTCGGCGGCGGGGACGCCATCGGCCATGCCGGGTGCGGTGGCAATGACAAGGTAGACGCGGTGGCGGCAGCGGCGGCGGCGGCCGCAGCGGCGTCGGCAGCGGGGGCGGTGGACCCCCCCCCCCGACCCTCGACGCGCTTCTCGGCTCGACGTTTGGGTCTTTCTGCCACCGCATCCTCCGCGCGCGTGCAGCATCGCTGCTCGCCCCCCCCCCCCCCCCCCCCCCCCCCCCCCCCCCCCCCCCTCGCTACCGCCCGCCCTCACCAAAGAGCACCGTTAGCTGGAGGTCCTGTGTGCGGCACGTGATGCACCGGCGGGTGTTGATGGGGCGTATCTGCTGCGCGAGCCGGTTTGGCGACAGACGAGCATCCGGCTCTTGGTGTTGGCGTTGAGGGCGGACGCCGTCGCCGCCGCCGAGCCTGTTGCGGGTGCTGCCGCCGCTGCCGGCGCCACGGGCGCAGCCACCGCGGGCGCCACGCCCGCCACGCCCACCACGGACACGGACGGTTGCGGCAGCGGCGCGCCGCGCGGCGGGCGGCCCGTCGTCGGCCTCGGCGCCCGTCGCGGAAGCAGCAGGAAGGAGGGGAAAGCCGACGCGCCGCCGCTGCCGCGCGGCGGTCAGCAGCGCGGCAGGCTGCTCCCCGCCGTCGGTCAAGTCGGCGGGGGGAGGGGTGGGGGCCAACAGCACACCCGGCGCGTCGAGCGGCGGCCACAGTGGGATGTGGGCGGGGGAAGGCATGGGTCGCTGGGGGGGGTCCGGGGGGGGGGGAGAGACGATATGCAACCGGCCTATTGTCAGCTGCGAAAATTGTTGGGCGGGGGTGGGTGGGCAGGGCCGTGGCCTCACACCCAAAAGCGTTCGCGTGCCCCTTCGAACCGGTTGCGCAACGGATCTCCCGGTGATGACCGTTGGCTGGCCTGCCTCTCTGTCTGCCGCGCCAGCTGCAGGTGGGCGCAAGCAGACCATGCCGCACGCACGCGCAATTGCGGTGGCGTGCTCTCGAGCGCTGTGCGCCACAGCACAAAGCTTGTGCTCTGCGGTCACGGTGCCGCACAGATGCGAGTTGTGAGCGAGGGGAGGGGAGGGGGCTGTCTGTGGCGGCGCCAGTTCGGGGTGCGTGCGTGGTCCGCAGACGAGATCGTGTAGTCCTGCTGTCCGTCATGGCGGGGAACGGCCGCAACCTATGCTGAAGCAATGCCCGTTCCTTCCTCGTGCCTCCACACATCACACCCTCCGCCCAACACTATCGCATGCTACCCCCTCCCGTTGGGGGGGCGGGATCGGAGAGCAGCCATGGCAAAGGAAAGTTGACCTCGTCTGGCCCGAGTGGTCGCGGCAAGGGTCGTTCCCGCAGCCATCGGAAGCGCAACCCGAAGAGGCGCAGCAAGCGGGGCGGGCGTGACCTCCACAATGAGGATGGCGACAAGAGTATGTCGCCATCGTCGGCGTCCGGGTCGACGAGGAGCCCAGGATCTGCGGCATGCCACTCGTCTGGAAAGCGGCCGAGGTCTGGTGGGGCTCACCGCGCACGACCCGCCAAGCGCTCCCGACGCGGTGGCCCCTCTACTGGTCGCCTACCGCTCGTGGACGAGTCACCCGTGCTGCCCGAGGAGGCCCGTGGACGGTCGGAGGAGGTGCTGCAAACACAAGAGGAGCGGCCAATGGTGGAAAAGGATGGCATGCACATGGACGGCACGGACGGCGACGAGCGGCATCATCGCCCTGCAAGAGCCGTCCCCTGCGCGGCGTCAACACCACATGATTTATTGACGACAACAACCCATCGGGCGGCGATCGCCCGCACGCCGTCAACCGCGCCAGCAGTGGGAATCGCGCCTGGAGCGCAGGTCCCAAGCCGACGGGGTCGCGGGTGCGACGAGCTGGTCACGCCCACCCACCCGGGAGCAGCGCCAAAGGCGCGGCTCTCTTTTAACGCATGTATCGAGGAGCAAGGAGAAGACGTCACGCAGGCCGCCCGACTGGTGGCCATGACCGCGGGGCTTGCCCCACTGAACCGAGACAAGACCAACGAGGCGCCAAGCGCCACAGTGGCCAACATGAAGGGGCCCGCTTCGTCGGTCCGGGTCCAGCCCGAGCACCAGACCACGACAACCAAGACGGCCGCCTCCGCAGCCACCAAGACAACGTTGCCCGCCCCATCGCGCGCGGCGTTGCCCGAGCGGCCGCGGCAAACCGAGATGACAACTTTGTCCGCCGCCGCGGCGGCCAAGCCGACGGCGATCGCTCCGTCGGATCGGGCGTTGACCGAGCATCAGACCAAGACAACCAAGTCGGCCACCTCCGGGGGCGCCAAGACACCGCTGCCTGCCCCGTCGCGCGCGGCGTTGCCCGCGCGGCCGCGGCAAACCGAGAAGACAATTTCGACCGCCACCGCGGCGGCCAAGCCGACGGCGCTTGCCCCGTCGGATCGGGCCCTGCCCGAGCACCGGACCAGAACCACCGACTCGGCCTCCTCCGCGGGCGTCAAGACACCGTTGCCCGCCTCGTCGCGCGCGTCGTTGCCCGAGCGGCCGCGGCAAACCGATAAGACAATTTCGCCCGCCGCCTCGGCGGCCAAGCCGACGGCACCCGCCGCGTCGGACCGGGCTTCGCCCGAGCTGGAGGCTAAGCTGACCGAGACGGCCACGTCCGCGGCCGCCAATCCACCGTTGCTTGCCCCGTCTCGCGCGGCGCCGCCTGCGCGGCCGCCGCCAAACAAGATGACGAATTCGTCCGCCGCCGCGGCGGCAAAGCCGACGGCGCCCGCCCGGCTGGATCGGGCCTTGCCCGAGCACCAGACCAAGACCGCCGAGTCGGCCGCCGACGCGGCCACCAAGACCCTGTTGCCTGCCCCGTCGCGCGCGGCGTTGCCCGAGCCGTCGCGGCGAAGCAAGACGACGATTTCGTCCGCCGCCGCGGCGGCCAAGCCGACGGCGCTTGCCCCGTCGGATCGGGCCCCGCCCGAGCACCGGACCAGAACCACCGCCTCGGCCGCCTCCGCGGGCGCCAAGACACCGCTTCCCGCCTCGTTGTGCGCGTCGTTGCCCGAGCGGCCGCGGCAAACTGAGAAGACAATTTCGCTGGCCGCCGCGGCGGCCAAGCCGACGGCGCTCCCCCGGTCGGATCGGGCCTTGCCCGAACATCAGACCAAGACAACCAAGTTGGCCGCCTCCGCGGGCGCCAAGACACCGTTGCCTGCACCGTCCTGCGCGGCGTTGCCCGAGCAGCCGCGGCAAAGCAAGACGACGAATTCGTCCGCCGCCGCAGCGGCCAAGCCGACGGCGCCCGCCCCGTCGGATCGGGCCCCGCCCGAGCACCAGACCAGGATCTTCCAGTCGACCGCCGCCGCGACGGGTGAGGCTGTGCCGCCGACCGCCTCTCATGGGGCTACAGCTGTCGCTGTGTTGGCCACGGCCGCGGTGGCGGCGTTGAGCGGTGGTGCCGGAGCTACTCCTCCGATCTCGAGCTCATCTTCGTCTGACGACGATGTGGAGCTAGTTTCCAGTGCGCTGGGAAACGATGGACGCGGTTGGATGCTGGTCCCCGTGCCGAAGGATCGAGAGGCGGCCGTGCGCCGCTGTGGCTACCACCACAAGGCAGGCACGGCTCAGCCAATCTTCAATTCTCAGTCCGTCGAGGAGATGGAGACACTCCCAAAGCGGAAGCAAGACCGCCGCCGCCGCCAAGTTCCAATCACCGGCAACCGGGTATTTGCCAAGGAGATGCGCCGACGCATGTCTGTCGCCGCCGAGTGCGCGCGTGAGGCGTTGGGGCGTGATTTCACGTTTGTGTCACCTCATCTGCTCATCGCTATGCCTCGTGCCCTGCCCCAGCTGGCACATGCCAGGGTCAACACATAGAAGATGGCGGGTCTGGCGCATTGCTTGCTTTGTACATTGCGTTTGAGAGTGGTACATATGTCGATGTGTGGTCGCACACTTTTGGGGGGGCTCCGGAGGGGACAGCGGCTGTGGCGCTGCCACCCCCGGAGCGTGTGCACATTCCTGTCGGTTTTTGCTTGCTCTTACGCTCTGACCTTGTACACAGGGGTACGAGCAACCTGCTCTCGTGCCAGAAGCGATGCGTGCATGCCTACTTGGCTGTCTGTACCGCGGCCGAGCACAGAGTGTATGCTACCCACACGACTTTGCTTCGTGAGTACATCTAGAGCTATGCCCATTTTTCCTCTCCATGATTCATGCTGCCCTTGATTTTCTTGTTGCTGGTGGTTGCCAGTCAGGGGCCTCTCAGTCTGAGAGACTGCCACGCCGCCCGACATAGTCAGCAGAGCACTGAAGGCAGCGGCGAGTACGACTATGGCAAATGACACACTGGCCTTCGCGAAAATTCACGGAGTTTTGCCTGCGTGCAACACACCCAGGTTGCATGGTGTGAGCACGTGATCGGTGACGTGCACCGACTCATGTACGAGAACCTGACGGAGGTCACCGATCGACCATGCTGCTGCCGCCCTGGTACGCCACAAGCCGTCAGTCAAGCAAACTTCTATCTCATACAGGCATATATATGGTCCACGCCGAGCGCTTCATGCGAAGCGCAAATGTTTCGCAAGTGCGCAATGATCTTTAAACATCAGTGTTGTTGCCAACCTGACTCTGAATACATTGTGTTTCGAAAGAAAAGTGAGCTTCTTATCTGGCTGTTGCGTATTCTTTGATTCTGATCAACTATTCTTACTTCCCGACAGAGACGATTTGACAGAGTGCTGTGAAGCTTCAAGCTAGTCGCCCATCTCGGTACCGCTGTGGACGGGCGAGCGGCGCCGCTGTGGGCCCACATCACTGACGTGCCTTGCTCCGCCGGGCCACCCTCGCACGGTGGTTGGCCGCCAGTCCGCGCCTCCCCTCCTCAGCCCCCTACCTGACGCGCCTCTACTGTCCATGATAGACACTCTGTCGCCCCTCCTCAGCATCGACTGCGTCACCCTGTTGCCCGACAGGTCGGACAGCATCACGTCGGACGGGTACTCTGCCCCGCCGACGCCGACGCCGGCCGTCCGCGCAACGATCACGGCGGCGCTGTCCCCGCATGCGGCGCCGCCGTCAGCGTATTCGCGCTGCGACCCCTCCCTAAATTTAGTCATGACGGCCTGTCTTTTCAGCAAGCCGCTCTCCTTTTACCTGATTATGGCGCACGGGCGGTTGGTGTGTTCACGGTCGGCCGCGGCGGTCATACCCCCCGTGGTGGTGGGGCGTGGCCGCGGCGGCGGCGGTGGCGCGGCCGCTGTCACCGCCCGTTGCGCGGCGGCCGCTGGGGCGGTTGGGCGCCGGGGCGGTTGGGCGCCGGGGCGGTTGGGCGCCGGGGGCGGCGCGCCCACCCGACGGGCTGGTGGCGCTCGAGCCGCCGAGCCCCCCCACAACTGCCCCCACCGCCGTCGCCGCGGCGTCCACTGGCGCGCCCATGAGGGCGGTGGCCGAAGCCACGGTTGCGTCTCCGTCCCGCCGCCGCGGCTTCGGCGGTCGCGCGCGACTGCCATAGCACAGGCCGGCCGGCAGGCGGCGCCACGGCCGCCCTCGGTGGGGAGCCGTCGCGCCGCCCACGGCGGCGCCGCCGCGGGCTTCGCCTTCCCCTCCCAACGGCGTGGCGCCGGCCGGGATTGGTGTTCTCCCGACCTTTCCCCTCGCCGCTGGTGGTCGTCGCCCCCGCCGGCGGGTGCGCCCCGTCGACGCTGCGCGTGTGCGCGCGTGGGCATGGCCTGTGGCGGCCGCCCCGACGGCCGCCGCCACCGCAGCGTCGGAACCCCCCCGCCCCACCTGGCAGCGGCAACGGGCACGCAGCGGCCGCCCTGCCGGCCGATGAGGCGGGGGCTCCGGACGGGCGCACCCTAAGCCGCCTCCCGCACCGAGGCGTCGCGCGTGGGCGCGCCGGTGCGGCGGAAGCGGCTCGCCGCCGCCGCTGCGCACCCGCGACCGCGACGCCGACGGCGGCTCGGTGGGGGCACGGCGGCGCGGCGGGCGCCGGTGCCGAGCACCACGCCGACGAGGGGGATGTGGGCCTTTCCTCTGGCGTAAAGGACGAGGGAGCGCCTGGAGATGGGGTGCGGGGGGGGTCGGAGCCCCCCGCCGTAGCCCCGCCGGTCTGCCGTCCACTCGCGCGGTCTACGTGGCGGAGACTGCGCACGGGCGATTCTACGGGGCTCCCGTAGTGGCCGCTCTCTGGTGTAGGTGAGAAAGGGGTGGAAAAAAGACAAGGAAGCTGTGTTGGTGTGGCGAGACAGTGGCGAAGGTGTCCGTAGCATTGTGTCTGAGCAGCGTTGCCTCTTGTCAGGGCACCCTCAGAAGATGCACGTGACGTTCTTTTCAATCTTTCGTCGTATGAAAACGGTTTTGTCGTTTCGCAAGTCCAGGGTGTTTTCGCGAACGCGCTTTTAATCACGGGCGTCAGGCCGCGTCGCCTTGCCCTGCGACACATGATGAGACCCGTCGCGCCAGCCGCCCCGGCCAGCGCATCGAGTGGGCCCAGCGCACAAAAATCTTGCAGGCTCGCGAGATATCGCATCATCCGCCACTGCTCTTCTTGACCCGAGAACACACGTGGCACGCCCTGCGATCGTCTTTTCAAGGGCTTGACAGTGCCACAAGCCCACTTTCGACGCCGAAACGGCCTAATTGGGCCAATGTTATTTCGAAGCGGCGTCAGGCGTCCGCCAAAAGGGCCGTTTCTTCGGACGCAGAGTTGTTACAGTGCGTTCTCGTTACAAGAGACAGCTGATTCAGCTCAATATGAATATATGCGGCGTACACGGACTGAAATGCAAGACTCGCGACCCATATTCTCTTGTAAACGATTCTCTTATATCGAGAAGGCACTGTGTCGAGATTGTTATTCGTTTCATTCAAGATGTACTTTCCATGGAGATCTAAGTGGCTTGAGGGGCGTGTTCGGACCGGACCGCCTCGTACTGTTGGTGGAACGTCATTTCCGGAAAAGTAGGGCCATATGCGACACGTTTCTGCAACGTGGCGCTCATCATGGTTAGTATCGGTACAGTTGGAACCGGCCCGACGGCGTCGGCTCCGTCGTCAGTTTGGAATGGACTTCGCATTATCACCAATCTGGCGCCATCAAGCCCCATCAGACCATCTAAATCGCTCTTCAATATGGCCATCAACAGTAGGGGTTTCCAAGCGTGGCACTTTTGGATTGGCGTAACATTGAAGAAGTAGACTGTTGGGCAGCGAATGTGTACAACCAGTTCTGGACTTCCAGCGAAGCTAATAGACTTGCTCTCTGGCAGTGAGCGTACATGTCAAGCGTATGTACGCTTGAGAACGAGACCACAACATAATTGCAGCTTTGCTGGACAAGCGTATATGAACCGTCGACCTGTGGGTCAACCATCTCTCCTCGACTTTACTTTTTGACGGGTAACCAGAGGTGGGTAGGCATATTCCTGCTGTGGTGTATCGCGTCTCTCAGAAAAGGCCGAGCGGGATCCTTCGAAGCACACTCTCGTCAGAACGCCACAGACACACAAATGAAAATTGGTGTGGTTCAGACGAATCGCTGCGATGGGTGGACCGCCTAACTTGGAAACATGGTCGCCACGTCAGCACCGCCCTCAACCCCCTATGACCCCCTCGGGCGCTGTGTCGTGAATTCCTGCACTCCAAAGCGGTGACGTGTACCTGTCGGACAGCCCCTTTCGCTCCAATGACAGGCCGCCAATGGAGGGTCGACCAATTGCATGTGAGACTTGCGTCAAGACATACTGGAGAGGACGAGATTGGATCTTTTCGCCGCTCGCGTGGGTGTGCGCTGGCGATGGGCGTGCCATTTCCGACGGGCGGCTCGTCTGCGACAGGCCAGCACACCACTGGGGCCCAGCCGGGCGAACCCCCCCATCACTGGGAGTGGTCGCCATGGTGGCTTCGTGATGGACGTTAGCGAGTGAGACGCACACTGCGACGCAGTCACCTATAGGGTGGGAGCATTCGCCGTACACACGCGTGCGTGGCCAACCTACAACTTACGGCGGCACTCCTTACGGGGTGTCGCTTGTGATGCGGACGCAATCCCGGGGGAGGTGGCGAGTCACCGACTCTCGTTCCAACTGGGGCCTTTCGCCTGTCTAGGAGGGGCGAGGTGGTTGAGTTTCTGGCCGGGGAGGGGCTGTTCAGACTTTGACCCACCTCGAGTGACCTCTGCCCCTCGTCCTGATCCGGTGCGCTTCGGCGTGCCAGCACAGGTGATAGGACGGGCGGTGGCGCACGTCGCGGGAGACGCTATCCGTGCTACTGTTGGTTGTTGGTTGCGGGTGGCCGCGCGCGTGTGTGTGCGTGGGGTGCTCTCTCCCTCTGCTCCTGCTGACCATCTACCTTCATCTTAACCACGCCGGCAGCTCCTACTTACGAGATCGACGATGCCATTTGTCGGGGCGATGAGCACCCACGGCGAGGGTGATAGCGCCGCCGACAGAGGTGGGATGGGCGGAAGTGACCTGCAGGACGTGCCGCCGGCGGATCGTGAACCAGACCGTCAGCTTGGTACAAGCGGTGGTGTTGACGACCAAAGCACTCTTCCACCTAAGCGCGGTGCTGGTGGTCAGCAGCGGTTGGCACCTCTGACCAAGGACGCAGACGACTGCCGCCTGGAGTCTGTGGACAGCATTTTGGGGCTGTGTGGTGCCTCGCGGGAGATCCCTACCGCGGTGATGTACGAGCGTGCGACGTGCACGCTGCTGAACGAGGACGTTGAGACTAAGGGCCGGCGGTCGAGCATGTGGAACTTTGTCGAGCTGTACCAGAGCCCTGGCGATAAGGACGAGAATCTCGTGGCCCTCTGCATCCTGTGCCACCGGCTGCAAGAGACCGAAAAGGACTGCCCCACGTTCCTGCGCAAGGGAAACAACAGTAACGGGATCAAGCACTTCGAGTGAGCGGCGGCAAAGGACTTGCCAACGACCAAGCAGCTCTCCCACGCTCGAGCAGTAGTGCACTTCCTCAAGAACGTTGCGGGCGGCAACCGGTCGAAGCGCCTCAACCCCGACAACTTCATTGACCGGTTTGTCAACAAGGACCGGCGATCAGACAACCTACGATTCGTCACCATGCAGGTGATGACTCTGTCGTCGCATTCCCTGGCGGCCAATCAGTACGTGCGGGCGTTCCTTGCGCCCATCACCAAGTACGTTTCGCCCTCTCATGACACCGTCGTCAAGCTGCTCCTTGAGATTTACACGCACCTCATCAGCTGCGTCCGAACGAAGCTCCAGGCCGCCGAAAAGAGAATACGTGGGCTACCATTCATTCACGTCGTGACCAACCTTTGGACCGACAAACACACAACTAAGTCCTACGCCTCCGTTGTCATCCGCTACGTCGACCCTGCGGGCTGCAAAATGACGGTTTTGCACCTCGGCGACTCTCTATATGTTGGCAAACACGACCATGCAAACATTGTGCTCTTCCTTCGCGGCCGGCTCGCGTTTTTTTCGCTGGCCATGTCGGAGGTTTGCTCAACGACTACGGACTCTGGATCCAACGTGCGGAAGGCCTGCGTCGATGACATGGAGGCACCCTGGCTGCCCTGCTTCGCGCACTCCATGCACAACGCGGTGCAGTAGAGCCTGGGATGGACCTCCAGCCGACCATAAGGCGCCTTGGAGGATGCGGACGGCATGGTAGCTGCAAAACGGGACCAGAGCAGAAACCCGCGTACTAAGGCGTTACTGGCACGAATGCGCAAGGTGACGGGGCATCTAAACCATTCGGAGCGTAGCGCCGCGATCTTCCACGACCTGGACGTGCCGCAGCAAGGTGACTCGCGGGAACTCATCACAGACGTGGTAACCCGCTGGGGCTTCACCTATCGCGCAATTGCCCGCATGCTCACTCTCTACGACCGACTGGCTGCGTTCTTTCCGTCGCCGAAAGTGGGGAGTAGCCAGCGGAGACGTCGCCTGACGTCGGCAGGTTGGGACAGGTTGCGTCAGATGCTAGGCGTTTTGCGCTCGGCCGTCGAGGTCACCACAGCGGCGGAGGGAGACGACGATGCGCTCATTGGTCTTGTGTCCATGCTGGGATCCCTATGTCTCGCCTTACACTCCCCCACTGTGACTGTTCCGTGCCACACTGCCCCCTAGCTCGCCGTAGGTGATCGTGCTATCGAGGCCTACTGCGATTCCAACCCCACGGGGCTCAAGTTTGAAGTCGAGAACTACCTGTTTCCCTCTGAGGAGCTGTACTTCGATGACGAGCCAGGAAAGGAGTCGCCATGTGCCGAGGCCGCCGTGACTTGCGGAGATCAACCCGAAGCAGCAACCGCATCACTTCTGGCGCGGGTACAAGGAAAAGTTTCCAGTGCTGTACCTCGTGGCGTGCTCCTCTCTTGGGGCCGTCGCATCGTCGGCCGCCTCGGAGAGAGACTTCTCGACAGCCGGTGCTGTCATGCGCAAGAACAGGACCCGCCTTCTCCCCCAGCGCCTAGAGATGCTCTGCTTCATACACGACAACGTCGATCTGCTACCCACGCCCATCGAAGCCGTGCCCGCCATGACCAACGAGAAAGCCAACAAGGTGCGAGCAGCGATGCCCATGGCGGGGAGGCAACAAGACTTTGAGGGCGACATCAACACGTCTGCTGATGAGGAGTGATTTGGAGAGCCTGCAAGGAGTGTGTGTCTGTTTCTCACGTTTGTAAATGGTAGCGGTAGGGATTTTCATCGAGGAGGACGCGTGCGGATGAGTCGTGTGTGTGAAGATGGTACGTCAGCGCGCTCCAATGCAGAATATACGGCGGCTCAGGTGCTGCCTCTGGTTGCCACGTGCCGTCATGTGGGCTGCCCCCGGGGTAATGCTCGCTACGATCTGACAAAATCGTACCAAACAGTAGTGCCACAGGTCGCACGCGTCACTATCAACAACGCTTACTCTGGCCCGGTCGACGCCGCATGGGCCACCCAGCGCCCAGTCCAGCCCCCAGGAGGCGTACGGTGGCAACACCCAGAGCTTACCCTCCTACGAGACCTCGCGAGTCTACCGGCTGCACGGCCGGCCGAGAGGGGGTGGTGCTCGTGTTGAAATCTTCGCCCAAATCCTGCGAGGAAAACCCGGACTGGGACCGCGGCAGGATGCCGGTGGTCGTGGCTGACAGGGTGCCACGCAGCGTGGCACGCCGAAACTGCCTGATGCATCCCTGCCCCACGCCTAGTTAAGGGCCAGTGTACCTGCTCTTCTGGGTTTTCAACAGGGTTGTCGCACCGGATTGGCTGGTGCTTCAAATGGGACAGCTCATTGGCCGAAAGGGTAAGTGTCAGATCAGGCTTCCACTTTCCCGCGCAGAATCCAACGTGGACAATGACCTGGTGCCAGATGCAAGGAACGTCGGACAGGCTCCACCTGACCCCTGCTCAGGCGTAAGGGGGAGTCGCCGGATCCCGAGAGAAGCAAGACTGGGAGCTCCCCCTATACCAGCCCACTCAAACAGGGTGTGCAGAGCACGATTCTTCCGGAAAAAATAGGCCTTGACCACTTCCTACCCACATGCCGGCCCGTTATAGGCAGAAAAGCTCACCAGGTAGAGCTCGTGGCCTATCTTCTCTCTCGCCTGCGTTTTGGCTACTCTGTATCCAGAATACTCTAGAGGCACCCCGTAGCTGCCATGTTTCCGCACAAGCGCCCCAAACTGACACCTACAGTCGTCGCTAGAACCGCGCACGTTTGAGCCGGCCGTAACACGGGTCGCACAGACCCGTGGGAGTCGTGGCGACGCCCGCGGCACTGGCCTGGACCGCCCGCCGACACTGAACCACGGGCAGACAGGCCGCGACAGCAGGGGGAGATGCCAGAGGGTGGGCTCTTGCCCACTCCTGCCAGGTCCCCATCCCTGTTGTTGGTTTGAGAAAGAACCGGATGCACTCGACACACTGGTAGGCCCATACTTTGCCTGGGAAAGCTTGAAGGATGTCTGCGGCCGTCGCCCTGTTTCGAGTCACATGATACCAGAAGAGAACGAAGGAGGCAGGCGCTTCGGGGGGCCGTTTCAGTGGACATGTGCGGCCGTGGTGGAGGGTGGAGGGGTGAGTACGTTCTCATGATGACATTTATCGAGGATATCTTCTCCCACCACCCCTTCCCCACCTGTATTGCGCCCTACTGCACTCGCAACACACCCAGACCTAACTTACGTCTGGCCTTCATCAGCTTCCGCCATATTGTGTCCCCCCACAGAAAGACAGCAACCGCACGGTGATGACAAAGGCGTGATGCAAGTGCCTGCAGGCAACAGGATCGACGAAGCACGAGCAAGACGTGATCCGCCCCGGATCACGTTTTTGACCGCTGCTGATCCATTCGGATCAACAGGCCCTCTCACAGAGCCTGCACAGGCCTCTGAAAATTGGGTCGCGACCCGTCGCTTGCACGACTCACGTCTTCGGAGAGCTGCTGATCCACTGGCGTCAGAAGGTGCTCTCGCAGAGGCTACGGAGGCCTCCGAAAATTGGGTCGCGACCCAATTTTCTACGGACCACTGGATTTCTAACACGTCGCTCTGGAGCTTTCGCAACGACCGTGTAATGCTCAGACCCAGCAGAGCAGTCTTAACTAGGCGTGGCCCCCCCCCCCACTCATCGTGTATTACGCTCGGAGAGATTGTGAATATTTCGCGAGTGCGTATCTGTCCAGACTCGCCTGAAAAATGGCCGGTAGCGTATCGATCTCAAAACCAAATCGGAGCGAGGCGAGTCCGGAGCCGCAGCTCTTCAGAAAGAGCGTACGCGAGTTTCGCTTGAAAATTACGCGCGAGGTACGCATGAACCAATTACGTTTGGAAAACCCTAATCAACAGCGCCCATCGAGCCCATCGATTCGATGCACAGTTTTCTGGACCGTTTGATGGTCTGATGAGGATCACCAAACCCGGACAATCGTGACGAAGGTTTTTAACGACACCTCATTGGTCAGTTTGGAACTCGTCAGATCATGTAGCCCACCCACAAGCTCGCCTTGCTGGCGCTGCTGAACCTTGGCTCTTGGCGCACCCACGAGGTAGCTTTGTGCTGTGCATGCTGAGGAGGGCGTGGCCATGGTGTTGCGGCAGAGGGATTGTCACTTCGCGCGCCGAGCACGTAGTAGTGAGCAGCCACCTTTGCTCCCGGTGGCGGCTTGCGCACCTATGGCTATCCCAGCGCGCCACGGGTGTACGTATGGAGCGCACGCCTTGTCGCTCTTTTGGTGCGCCTACTATTCCCCGCGGCATGCGAGCAGCCTCTCCCTAGAGAGTGAACCAAGCCATGAAGATATAGCGGCCTTTCTCTACCAAACGAGTTTGTACTGGCCTGCGAACGTGGCCTCCCAGGTGTGGTAAAGGACAGGGAGTACCGCCAAGACTGATGCAGCAGAGAAGAACAAGAGAAACACGGAGCAGTAAGAGGCTTAAGAACAGCAGGTGTCATTAAATTATTTAGGGTGAGAGCCGCTGAGCTGGACGAATCTCCAGTAAATTGTCTCGCCCACGCCCGCTTCCGCTCCTGCTCCAGGAAGGAGTCGTCAGCGCGAGCAGACACACCCGCGCCTCTCGGCCGCGCGTGGGGGCAAAAAGCTGCGCATAATTTTCTAGTCACGCGGGTCTCTCTGTCGACAACCGCTAACGGCAGAGGCCGCCATGGCTCTTCAGCGCCTCCCGTATTCATCCCGGTGCCCAGCGCCCCCGCACTGGGATTCCTCTGCCGTCCACCCGGCCCGTTGGCTAGCGGGGCGCGGGTGGGCCCCCGCCTCACCTCCGCTGGCGGTCGGCAGCGGCTCCCTGTGTGTTTGATGCTGAACGTCGGTCTGTCTCCCTCGGAGAAACGGGCTGGGCGGCTGCGTGGGCGCCCGCGCCGGTTCCTCTCCTTGTCAGCCGCCGTGCAGGCCGGCTGCGTGGCCGGCTGCCGCGCCTCCCCGCACCTGTGCGGCGCACGCCCGCCGCTGCGGGCGACGGACCGTTGCCCGACGAGCCTGTGGGGGGGGTGCAGCGCGGGTGCGCGGCGTAGGCACCAATGGGCTCGAGGCCGGCCGCGCGGCGCTCGTGCCGCCGCGACGCGGCGCGGCTCGCGCCACCGCCTGTGGCTCGTGCCGCCGCGCCGCTGTGCCCGCGTGTGGCCGCGGCCGCCGCCCGACGCACATCCCCGGGGAGGTCACATTGATAAGACTGTCCCCAACTGCCGGCGGCCGGCAGCCACCCCCGTCTGTCCGTGGTGCTCCCCGACGAGGTCGAGCCACGGACCACCGCCAAGGTCGCGTTGGCAGTGTCGCTTGGAGCCCCTGTCCCCACTTTGTTTTCATCGCTTCTTTGCGCTACTGCTGCCCTGCCCCCCGGTATGGGCGCCGTCCAAGGCATGGAGGCAGCCGCCGCCGCGCATGCCGCGGCGGTCAAGGCGGCAGCGGCCAAGCCGTCGGCGGCCGACCGCCGCAACGGTGCAGCGCCTGCGGGTCGCTACTCCGGCCACGGCCATGAGTACAAGGGCTGCCCCGCCGCTGTCACCTCCGCCGCCGCTGACGCGCCGCCTCTCCCCTGGTATGCCGCCTCTGTGCCCGTCGACGACCTTGGCGTGCGGGTGTTCCCGCGCGCCCCCCCCCCCGGCGTGCACCCACGCGTCCTGTGCATCGCGTCTGAGGTGCCGGCCTTCCTCGCCGCCATCACCAAGTCGCCGTTTGGGACGTCGGTGTCGGCGCCCATCCTGGCGTCGGCAACCGCCGAGTTTCGCACGTACGCGGCGCGCCTGCTCGGCGCGATTCCCCCGGCCGACCGGGAGCACCCGCCGCCGGCGGCGGTGCGCACGTGGTGGACCGCCGACGAGCGTCGGGCGAGCACGCTGACGCTGGCAGGGCTGGCGGCGCTGGCCGCTGGGGACGAGGCGACGCTCAAGCTCCTCGTAGAGGTGCTGGTGCTGTATGCGCGGCTGACGCTGGGAGCGGCGGCTCTGGCTGCCGCCGCCCCAGTCGGGGGCGCCCTAGAAAAGCCGCTGAGCCTTTGGCGGACGACCAAGTGGGATCTCGGGTGGGGGTGGGCACTCGGCGGCATGGCGACCCCGCTTCTGTACGATTGGCTCTACCACCGCCTGTCGGACGAGCAGGCGCGAGTGGTACGGTCGGCCATGGTGGCCGGCACTCACGGGCGCCGTGCGTGGGGGATGGGCTTCGCGGGGCCTAGAATTCAGTCCAACTGGGCCCTGTACCACGGGCATCTGGCGCTCTACTGCGCGGCGATCGAGGGGGAGGGCTCCACCGCGACGGACGACGCGCTCGACCCGACCGTTGACGCGCTCTTTTCGCAACTGACCGAGAACTATGTGGAGTATGCGCTGCACGACAGCGGGCACCCCATTGAGGATGCATACGCGCTCAACCTCGGGTTCCGAGAGGGGAGCCTGGCGTTGCTGGCTCTTGCGCGGCGTGGCGCCAACCTGTTCCGCCACCCGAAATACCAAGCGCTGTGGAAGTCGGTGCTGCCGCACCTGTTGGAAGCACGCCCCGGGGGGGACGTCAAGCTTCTGGGTGGGAGCTCAGGTAACGCGTGGCAATACCTGACGTCGATTGTTGTTGCCAAGTGGGCAATGCCCCAAGAGCCCCTGATCGACTGGCTGTATGGGGTGCTGTCGGGGGCGGCGCCGGTCGACCCCAAGGCGAGGGGCAAGGCGCCCGCTGGGGCGACGGTGGCATACCCACGCCTCGACGCCAAGTGGCAGGTGCGGACGGAGGTGGCACTGCTCGGCGGCTCAGTGTTTGTGGATGGCGCGGTTGTCGACGCGCGCGCGACGGTGTCGGCGCCGCCCTCGTCGGTCGGCGTGCTGCCGCCGCTGCCGGCGGGCGTGACACTCCCGCTCACGTGGTACGACCCGCAGCGGGGAAAGCTCGTCACCCGCTGCTCGTGGGCGGTGCCATCGCCGACGCTGCTCATCCTCGACGCCCGCCCCGAGGCGTATCTCATTGGCCACGACACGCCTGACCGAGGAGCGATTACCTTCTCGGCTGCCGGCCGCTCGTGGGTCATCCACAATGAGTGGCGCCATTTCCATGACCACGCTGACTTTTCAGGGATGGCGCTGGACGGCGTCGGGCAGGTCGCCAAGGCCCCGCCGGGGCGGTGGGTATCGGCGGGCGATACGCCGACGCTGACGTATGGCGCCGTGGATTTGACGTACGCACACAACTGGACATGGACGCAGTGGGCGGGCGCGGCGTCTCCGGGTGTTGGCTGGGAGCCGGACGTGTCGGCGCCCGTGGATTTCTTGCCAACAGGCGTCACGCCGCCATCGTGGCTACCGATCTCTCTCTTTGGGCACCCGGATGTGGCTTTCGAGGGCCTCTACCAGTGGCGCCGCCGCATCGGTGGCGGTTGGGCACCCGTCGACGGCATCACATCGGATGGGCTCGCCGCGGGCCGGTCGGCCGGCCTCGACATGGACACCGTCTTTGCGCGCAACCGCCTCGCACGCGTCACCCGCACGGCGGCGCTGGTGCGGCCCGCCGGCGGCGCGCCGCTGGCGTCCCGCGCCTACGCCCTTCTCGTTGATGCGGTGGCGGTTGGCGGCGCCGCGGCGCCGCCCGACGACGGCACCGGCCATGTGGTGAGCTGGCGGCTGGCGCTCGCCCCAGACGTTAAGCTGCTGGGCGTCCCGGTGGGGGGGGACGTGCTGCTCGGGGAGGAGGGGGAGGGCACGCGCCGCCTGCTCGTTCGCTTCCTGTCAACGCCCGTGGGGGCGGCGGCGCTTGCTGCCGCTCCAATGGCGGGGCTCGATGCCCGCCTCGACTCGTACGCGAGCAACCTCGGTGGGGGGGGGCCGCACCCGGCCAAAAGGCTGGTAGTGTCGCGCAGACTCGCGCCGCGGGCGGATGCGACCATCGGCGGGAGTAGTGAGGTGGCTGCCCATAGTAACGCCAATGGCGCTGCCAATGGCGATGGCAGTAGCGGCGGCAACGGCGCTGCACGTCACGGAACGGGTGCCGGCGGCAACGGCGGTGGCAGCCGCGGCGACCCGTCCAAGGAAACCCACTTTATCGTCCTGCTCTACCCCCACACGGCCGGGGAGGCGCTGCCGACGACCTGCTGGGTGGAGGGTGGCATGCCCGCCGCAGGTGCGACGCCGGGCGGCGAGACGACGGGGTCAGTGGCGGGGCTGCTCCGCGTGGAGGAACGTGGCGGGGAGGTGCGCCACCTGCGCCTTAGCCGCGGTGGTGGCGACGAGACGGTCGTGTCGGACGCAATCGTCTAGAGGTGACGGCGCTGCGCCGTGTGTGGGTGTCCCCTGCGCTGTTTCCCGGCAGCGTGGCGGTGCCTGCGCGGGTGGCGCAGAGGGAGAAACGGCGCGGAGCGGGTGCAGGACTTGGTGGACAGCCATTTTGTCTTCGCCTGGCGTCGGGTTCGGCGATATCGGCTTTGTTCTTTCTTTTTTTTCTATGTGTGTGTTCGCAATGTGCGCACCTTTCCTTTTCTTGCTGAGAAGAGTGGTGTCGGGGGCCTGGCACTTGATTGAGCTATGGCTCTTTTTCCCTGAGGCTCGTTTCGCTTCTTGTGCTGGTCCAGTCGTGCGCAAGGAACAGAGAAAGTGGATTTTTCTGCTCTGAACTGGTACTCCTTCGCCACTGTACTTCTTTCAACTACGAAGCGACAAGGTGGAGAAATTTTTATAAATACAAATCTATCGACAGGGATCAGCGCACGACAGTCCACCAGCGATGTCACTTTCGGACGCCCACGCCGTGTCGTGGCGCCGCGCGTCACCGTCGGCGTCCCGCCTCGCAGCAGCTCTGACCGCCACCAAGTCCTCGCTCGTGGCCACCCCGGCCCACCTGTACCGCCATCATGCAGGCTCCGGTTGTTGTACTCAGTATGTATTGTTTGGCTTGTCTGCCAGGGCAGGGTCTCTCTCGCTCTTTTCTGTGATTGTGCCGGACCCGGTGTGGCAGGTTGCTTGTTGGATCCGGCAGACAGCCGAGAGCATTTCCTGACTTTCATGGTTTCTCCGCCTGCCCATGCTTGTGTTTGGTCTTTCTGGGGCTTATTGTTCTGCCAATGGCTCTGCCGTCACAGACACCAATGCAAAGCGGGAGTCTGGGCGGCGGGCCCAGCTCACCAACATTGCGGCCGGCAAAGCCGTTTCGGACATCATCCGGACCACGCTCGGCCCCCGTGCCATGCTGAAAATGATCCTCGACGCGTCTGGCAGTCTGACGCTGACTAATGATGGCAATGCCATTCTCCGCGAGGTCGACGTGTCCCACCCTGCCGCGAAGAGCATCATCGAGCTGTCCCGCACGCAAGACGAAGAGGTTGGCGACGGCACGACCACCGTGGCGGTCCTGGCTGGTGAGTTGCTCTCCGTGGCGGAGCCTTTCCTCAAGGCTAACATGCACCCGACGGTGGTCGTGCGCGCCTACTTCGCGGCACTCGACGAGGCGGTGCAGCACGCGGAAAAGATTGCGGTCGCCCTCAACGCCGACGATACGGAGAAGATGGAGGCGATTGTGGCGTCGTGCATCGGCACCAAGTACATGCACCGCCACTCGGACATGCTCGTCCGCATCGCGCTGGCGGCAGTCAAGACCGTGCGGGACGAGGTTGACGGCCGCATTGTCATTGACACCAAGACGTACGTCAAGGTGGAAAAGCTGCCGGGTGGTGAATTGGAGGATTCGCGTGTCCTCGACGGCGTGATGCTCGCCAAGGACGTGACGGCGGCCAATATGCGGCGGCGAATTGAAAAACCGCGGGTGCTCCTGGTCGATTGCCCGCTCGAATACCGCAAGGCCGAGTCGGCTACCAACGTGGAGCTGACCAAGGAGTCGGACTTCCGCGCCCTCCTCGCCGCCGAGGAGGACTACGTGACGCGGATTGTCGGTGACCTGCTCGCTCACAAGCCCGACCTCCTCATCACGGAGAAGGGGGTGTCCGACTTGGCGCTCCACCTCCTCGCCAAAGCCAACGTGTCGGTCATCCGGCGGGTGCGCAAGACGGACAACAACCGCGTCGCGCGGGCGGTCGGCGCGACCATCGTGTCGCGGACGTCCGAGATTGTCGATGCGGACGTTGGTACTGGCGCGGGCCTCTTTGAGGTGACCAAAATTGGCGATGACTACTTCACCTTCATCACCGGGTGCGCCAACCCCCGCGCGTGCACCGTGCTGCTGCGTGGCGGTAGCAAGGACGTGCTCAATGAGGTTGAGCGCAACCTCCAAGACGCTCTTTGCGTTGCCCGGAATATCCTCCTCCACCCCAAGATGGTGCCGGGCGGGGGCGCCATTGAGATGGCCGTCGCCGCCCATTTGACTGCCAAATCCAAAACGCTGACGGACGTGTCCGCGGCGCCCTACCGGGCGGTCGCCTCTGCCCTCGAGGTGGTGCCGCGGACGCTCGCGGAGAACTGCGGCGCCAAGGTTATCCGCGTCTTGACCGCCCTGCGGGCCAAGCACGCGGGTGGGGGCGGGGAGGATGCTGTGTTTTGGGGCATTGACGGCCGGTCGGGGGTGGTTGTCGACATGCGCACGCTCGGCGTGTGGGAGCCGCTGATCGTCAAGACACAGACGATGAAGACGGCAGTGGAGGCGGCGGCGATGCTCCTGCGCATTGACGATATCGTGTCCGGTCTGAGCAAGCCCAAAGGGTCAGGTGACGGCGTCGGTGGGGGGGGCTTTGAAGAGGAGTAGCGCGTTGTGCGGGGCGGGGAGGAGAAAGAAGAGACACATGCGCGACGCAACCAATCCAAAAAAGAACGTAGTCACGGAAGCGTTTTTCCCCGCCGCCAGTCGTGTTTCCAGACCGCCTCTACATCCACTCCCCAACACAACAGCTGCATGCGGGTTCTCATTACCGCGGCGGTGCCGCACCGGCTCCCTGCCGCGAGAGTGGGTCTTGGAGAGAATTCGGAGCGCACAGGCGGCTGGGAGGACGGGGCTGTCACCATGCCCCCCCTCATGGCCGCGCAACGACGCGCACAGCCAAGCCCGCTCATGTGCCGCAGCGCCCTAGCCATCACACCCCCGCCTGACCGCCTGGCGAGGGACCATCCCCTACCATCCCTGACCCCCACTGGTCAGTCTGGCGCGCGCCGCCAAAACGTCCCCCTACATTGCTCTCATGGCCGCAATCGCCCCCCCAGCCACGTCTGCCACCGCCGCCTCGGTCGCCTTTGGCAGGTAGTGGTACGTGCCGCCCGCGGCAGCGGCCACCTCCTTGGCAAAGCCCGTCGACACAAACTTATTCTCCGTGTCGACACACAGTAGCTCAAAGCCCTGGATGGCGCGCATCTGCTTGGCGAGCGCAATGACCTCATCCTTGAGGTCTTGCTTGCTCATCTTGTCCGCTTCGTCCCCTTCAATGATCATGCCGCCGCCGCCGCCGTCGGCCTTGGCCAACTCCACGTTGGCCCGCCCGTCTGTGATGCAGACGACCATAACCTTGCCAACGTCCCCAGACTTGACCGCGTTTAGGCCCGTCCGCACCGCCAGGGAAAGGCCGTGGGCGAGCGGCGAGCCGCCGCCACAAGGCATCGTCTCGAGCCGCCGCTTGGCCATGGCGATACTTTTGGTGGGCGGCAGCAGCACGTCCGCCTTGTCGCCCTGGAAGGGAATGAGGCAAATCTTGTCCCGCGTCTGGTACGCCTCGGTAAGCAGGCGGATGGCGGCGCCCTTGGCCGCGTTCATCCGGTTGAGGGCCATGCTCCCCGACGCGTCGACGAGAAAGATGATGAGGGCACCAGCCTTGCGGGCGAGCCGCTTGACCCGCATGTCCCCTGGCTCGACAAACACCTTACGAGTGGAACCGGGCGGTGCGCGCTCGCGACGGCCCTTTTGGTACGGCGCCGCCGACCGGAGGGTGGCGTCAACGGCCAGCCGCTGGGTGCCACCGCGGGGGAGCATCGCCTTGATGTACCGCCCGCGGTCTTGGGAGAAGACCAGGCCCCGCCCGCCGGCAGCGCCTGCCGACTGGGACTTGCTAAACGCGAGGAGGTCCGGGTCCATGATGACACCCTCCGGGTCAAACATAAACTCTTCCGGGATCTGCGGGGCCTCTTCTGGTTCCTCAGGCTCATCCTCCTCCGCATCGTCCTCCTCCTCGTCTTCCGGGTCCTCTTCCTCCTCGTCCTCATCGTCGTCCTGCTGCTGTTGTGGCGGCGGCGGCGGCGGGGGTTGTTGCTGGTCCGGCTGGTCGGGGTCATTCGGCCGCACCATGGAGCGGGGGAGGATGGCCAGCTGGACGGCGAGCTTCAAGTCCGCCGCGGACACCGCGTCGCGCGCTTCCAACGCCGCCGACGCGCGGGCCAGCTCCGCCGCAAACAGCTCCGCGCGGTGCCCCTGCACCTGCGCCCGCACCGCCTCGGTGGCGAGGTACTTGACCTGTTCTTGCGTCAGACGGACGTCCGTCAGGTACTCGCGCGCGAGCACAATGTTGGTCGACATTTCAGACGTTGCGTCGGCCACCGACGACACAAACGTTTCCGGGTCGTCCGAGTAGGACGTTGCCGCGCCGACCGCCTCGAGCCGCTGCTCCATCGACAGCGGCGCCGCGTCGACGGACAGGTTGACGGCCATCCGGTCGAGGAGGTGCAGCCGCATGTCCCCCTCCTCGGGGTTGTACGTGGCAATGACCAACGGTACGCAGGGGTGGGTGAAGGAGATGCCCTCCCGCTCGACGCGGACGACCCCCCCCGAGATAACCTCGAGGAGCACGTTGGCGAGGCCGTCATCCAGCAAATTGATTTCGTCAATGTACAGCACCCCCCGGTGGGCGCGGGCGAGCAGCCCCGGCTGGAAGACGGTTGCACCCTCCTTAACAGACGCTTCCACGTCGACCGACCCAATGAGCCGGTCCTCCGTCACGTTGAGGGGCACCTGCACAAAGGGTGTTGGAATCACCTCCCGCTCGACGCCGTCCGACCCCTCCTCCGCACCGGGCGCCAGCGGTGGGGGCTCAATGTTGTACGGGGAGCCGGCAACAACCTCAATAGGGGGCAGCAACGCGTGCAACGCCCGCGCCATGATGCTCTTGGCCGTCCCGCGGCGGCCCGACAGGCACACCCCGCCAATGCGGGGGTTGACCGCGCACAAGAGGAGGGCGAGCTTGACCGCATCCTGCCCGACAATGCCAGCGAGGGGGTACGCCCGCGACGCGTCCTGCTCCGCCACCGACGAGCGGGAGGCGGCGGCGGCGGCGGCGGCGGCGGCGGCCGATTCCGCCGCCGCCACCTCCTCGTCCGCGGCAGCAACGCGGGCGGCGGCGGCAGCGGCAGAGGCGGCGGCAGAGGCAGCGTCGGCGCTCCGCCGCTCTGCAGACGTGACCATGGCCACGGCGGGGGCGCGGGCGGGCGCCCGCCGCCGCAGGGGGCGGCCGGCGGGCGTCAGCGGGGACCCGCCAGCGGCCGCGGCGGCCGCCCCGCGGGCGCTGACCGCGGAAAGCCGCAGGGAGGCGCCGAGAAAGGAGCTCTGCGTTGGAGCGCCATGGGGCACGAGTGGTGCAAACGCTGCCGCCACCGGGGCCATGGCGGCGGCGGGGGGACCGGTCGGGTCGTCCGCTCGGGGACGCCGCGAAAGGCAGCTTCGGTCGACGTGGGCGCAGCCGAGCCGGAAACGGAAAAGGAAAGCAAAGATTCGAGGGAGGCAGTGTTAGCGGGCGCCGTCTCTTGAGACGTCAGCGGGGTGCGACGGCGGCCCAGACGGGGACGCTCGTCGGCGTAGGCGGGTGGAAAGGCGACGGACGGTGGCGGCGCGTCGGTCGCGTCGTCGCGGAGATCAAACGGGCAGTGCTCCAGAACAGTTGTGTGCTATACTTCAGATGGACGCAATTTTTCCCAGAACTGAAAGCGCGTTCGCGAAAACACCCTGGACTTGCAGATCACACAACTGTTGAGTCAGCGGTGCGTCAACATCAAGTACAGTCTTTCTCCATTGCTGTGACATCCTTTCCTTTAGGCACGGAGCCTAGTACGAGACGCTGGTGAGTTGGTAAAAGAGGCCGCTGCCCGCCAGGTCGGTCGACACCGACACGGCCGTCGCGCGGAGGACCGTAGACGCAGACGCGTACGAGCTGGTCACGGACGGGGGGCCCGCGCAGCGGCAGGCGGCGGCGGTCGACGCGACGGCGGCGGCGGCGACGGCGGCGACGGCCAGAAACGCCTTGGAGAGCGGCGCCATGC
>Ga0209093_1000386_pt1 | contig 23347 bp, 32 predicted proteins | sample SidtaG_4_FD_187450 | JGI IMG/M metagenome (GOLD analysis project Ga0209093, IMG submission 187450) | Marine algal microbial communities from Sidmouth, United Kingdom - Sidmouth_Male1 metaG (SPAdes) (version 2) | ecosystem: Host-associated > Algae > Red algae > Unclassified | place: Sidmouth... | reverse complement strand
GGGGGGGGGGGGGGGGGGGGGGGGGGGGGGGGGGGGGGGGGGGGGGGGGGGGGGAGTGGCCTGGTTCACGGGTGCAGAAAGCGCGTGTGCGTACGCACCAATACCGCGTCGGGCTGGAGCCGTGTGTGCCGCATGCCGGCAAAAACGCGCAGTGACCAGAGCGGGCGGCGCTGCCCCTGAAATGTGTTTGTCGACGCTGGAGTCTGTACGCTCGCAGGCGGACTCACCGTGCGGGGCGAAGGCGGCGCCAGTCAGGCGGGGGCGGCGCTCGGTGGTGTGGTCCCAGACGCATCTGTTCCCGCAGCGACTGGCCCAACGGACGGGCGTGGCGCTGGTACAGTACTGTACTCGTGCACGCCGTCGTCGCTGCTTCCGCTTGTCGCGTGTGGGTGCTTCACCGTGGCGAAGGAATGAGAGCACACTCTCACCACGGGCACAAAAACGCCAGTGTCCCATTGGCCGGGCGATAAGACTTCCAGTACGTGTACACATACATTCAAATGCCAACAACTTAGAAGGTAAATAACAATGGTAATCAATACGAACAAGACAATACATTGGACAACCAATACATTACATGCATTTATTTGGTTGTTCATGTTTTCGAGTCACTTTCATTGTCTTGCGCTGAAACATTTCTGGCCGCGTGCTAAGTGTTTCTCACAAATGGCGACGTGGGTCGCGTGTAACTTCTTCTGGCGCCCTCCAGCCTCTGCACGGTTCTTCCTTTGGCCACTTGAAGCCAAACCCACACGAGTTGCGGCCCCGCGCGTGGCACAAGCCGTCGCGGTGAAGGGGACGTAGTTCCTGCATCGCACTCTCGGCTCTGTTTTCCCCTCGTGGACTCTGCTGTCACGTGCCGCGATGGCGGAGCAGCACGCCATGATGCAGGCTGCGTTTGACATTGCGCATCAGCTCAACGCTGAGGGCGGGGGGGGGAGCGACGACGAGGGAGGTGAGGAGGAGGACTTTGGTCTTGGTGCTATTGACCCTGTGCGGATGCACCCTGCCGGCGTTCCGGAGGTGGGACGGCTTCCATTCGAGGAGGAGTGCGTTCAGAGAGCTGCGCGACGCGCGTCCTCAAATAACGCCGCGTCGTTTGCGATGACCGAGCAGTCATGGTCCGCCAACGACCGCGCGGCGGCGCGTTTTCTCCGCTTTCTCGTGCTCGCGTATGGGGTGGTGGGGCACGGAGAGGAGCCGCTCGAGGACCAGGCTATTCTCCTTGCATCCGTCCTGAACGCGGCACTGCCCTTTCGCATGCGTCGTTTTTCATCTCTATTGCGGGAGGGAGGGCGGGCGTTTCTGGTCGTTGAAAAGGGTACCCCGCTCTCCATGGCGACGATTTCCAACATGGCCTCATCTCTCGGACACTTCTACGCGAAGGGGTCGCGGGATTTCGCAGGTCAGACGCCCTATGTCGTTGGCTGCTGCCAGCGCACGGAGGTCTACCAGGCTCTTCCCCAGTCCGCGCGGTCGGCGGCGCAAGTCGCAGCTGGGGAGACGCACCGGGGCAACCCGCTAACCCACGAGGCAGTGGCCGGTTGGGTGCCTGGGTCAACCAAGCGGGCGACTCGCTTAGGCGAGTCGGCGGCGCAGACCCCGCCAGTCACCCCGGACACCATGAAGTCGGCTTTCTTTTAGACGATGGAAGGGCTGGAAGACGGAGACGCGGACCACCCGGTCACGACGCTGATGATGGAGCGTCTTGTATTTTTCGTTGTTATGGTATTTTCGTGGTGCACAATGCTGAGACCGGACAAACTGTTGGAGTCTGTGCTGCCGGGACGGGGCGCTGGCGCCTAATGACGACGCCGCCAACTGGGCATTTATACAGACGCATGGCCATCCACGGTGGGTGCGAGTCCGGTACTCCCAGCTCAAGACCAATGTGGCGGGTACGGCGCCGACCCCGGCATACTACATTTGGTCGGCTATGGCTTCCGACCACGAAATACGTGCGTCGGCTGAGCTTGAGTCCGCCGGCGAGTGTGTTCGTTGTCCCTGGTCTTGTTGCAATCTGCCTTTCTTCACCTTCCTGTAAAGACGTCTGCGGGAGGCGGCATCGGGGTTCTCTATGAGCGCGCCCGCACCCTTCTTTGTGACGCCGGTCGCTGCAGCGACGGACGGATGGGGGGAGATGAGCCACGTTCCTATCACAAAGGCGTGGTGGAAAACCCATCTTGACGCTTTCGTGCTCGCCTTTGACGCCGCACTCAGCGCTCGGGGGGTTGGGGGGCTCTACGGCTTCCGAAGGGGTGCCACGCAGTTTTGGTTGGGGTACACTGGGGACGTGGAGACGGTGATGCGCATGGTGGTGTGGAAGGCCAACTCTACTCGATTCTTGTTTTAAGTGCTCAGCATTAGGTGCCAGGGGACCATCCGCGCGCGAGTGAAGGACTGCTTTCGAGTTGACCGTGAGGACCTGACGGACCGTATGGAGGGATTGGTGGAGACGTTTATGGAGTGGTTTGAAGAGCGCGTGGTGACCCTGATTGACGAGGGCCACGGCAACTGTTTTGCAGGAAGGCTCGGATTGGAGGTGACGGCGAAGCTGATGACCTTTGTAGACACCCTCCTTCGTTCTCACGCTGGTATGGTGGATGGGGCCATCGCCTGAGACGCCTGCAACGGGGGATGTGTGTGATGGCTTGGCGGCCAGATATCACCGTTTCATGGTACGTTGGGAGCGCATCATTGTTGGGTGGACAATGTGGGATGGCGCCACGTTTCCGTCTCGCTTTTCAAACTTGGGATCATTGAGGAGGGGGCGACGGAGCGTCCCTTCTCACCGCTCCTGCTCGGGGTTCTGGGACTCACGGCTGCGCCTGCCACTGTTCTCCCGCTTCTAGGTCACCGACAGCTCTCTGCGTGTTGCCTCTTCTGTATGGACGGATGCCGACGTTATTGTTTTGTTGTTTGAGCTCTACTTCCCTCTCTTCGATTGTCTCATACGTAGAAGCGTCAAGACGTGCTGTGGACATAGGGCGCGGAAATTGTGGCTGGAAGTCGCCGCCGCTGACCACAGACGCCGACAAGGTCCCCGCCTCGCCGCCGCGCGTGGTCGGCAGCGGCAGCCGCAGCACGTCACCGGTGTTCGCGCGCGCAGCGGCCGAGCCCGCCAATAGGCCTCTGCACGCAGCCAGCGGCAGCAGCTGCAGCATATCGCGGCAACCCGCCACGGACGCCGACAGGGGCCCCAACTCGCCACTGCGAGCAGGCGCCGGTCGCACCAGCAGGTCGTCACTGCCACCGGCCCTCGACATATACAATGTCACTGTATCGCCATCGCTTGCGGGTGCCGTCGGCGGCAGCAGCACGTCGTCACCACTCTCGAGCGCAACCACCTGGCCCACCAACACGCCTCTGCGCGCTAGTGTCGGCTGCGGAAGCAGAACGCAGCCAGCGTCCGACACAAACGCGAAAAGGGTCCCCGCCTCGTCGTTGAGCGTGGGCGGCGGCAGCAGCAGCAGCTCGTCGCCGGCGCTCGCGCGCAGACGTTCCAAGCACGACAACACGCCGCGGCGCGAGGGCGGTGGCAGCGGCAGCCGTGCATCTCCACGGCGCGCCACGAGCACCCAGAAGGTCTCCGCGTCGTCGCTGCGCGCTGGTGCTGGCGATAGCAGCACCTCGTCGCCGCCGCCCTCACCGATTCCGGCACGGTCGCCGCCTTGCGGCCGTGAGCGGGCGACGGCAGCGGCAGCAGCGTGTCTTCGCCACTCACCCACGCCACCTCCAAGTACGCCAACACGCGGCTGCACGCGGGCGCTAGCAGCGGCATAAGTACGACGTCCTCGCCAGCTACCGCCGCCGACAAGGTACCCACCTCGCCGCGGCGTACCTGCAGCGGCCGCGGCAGCAGCACGTCGCCGCCGGTCACCACTGCAGCTGATATCAGCCCTGCTTCACCGCCACGCGTGGGAGGGGCCGGCGGTAGCAGCACGTCGCTGCCGCCCGCGCGTATGGCCGAAGAGGCAGTCGCCTTCCAAGCCCGCGCGGGCGGCGTCAGCGGAGGTAACAGTACACCATCGTCGCCGCTCACCCGCACCACCCCCAAGCACGCCAACACGCCGTTGCACGCAAGCGCCGGCGGCGGCAGCAGTATGACGCCGCCGCCAGCTACTGTCGACGCCAGGGTACCCGCCTCGCCGCGGAACACCCGAAACGGCCACGGCAGCAGCAAGTCGCCGCCGGCTACCACTGCGGCTGACATAAGCTCTGCTTCGCCGCCGCGCACGGGAGGGGCCGGCGGAAGCAGCACGCCGCTGCCGCCCGCGCGCATGGCCAACATCTTAGCCGCCTGAAAAGGGCGAGCGAGCGACGGCAGCAGAGGCAACAACGCATTGTCGCCGCTCGGACGCACGGCCAGCACGCTTTCCGCCTCGAAGCCATGCGCAGGTAACGTCGTCCGCCGTAGCAAGTCGTCGGCGCCCACATGAGCCGCGGAGCAGGCCTAAAACGCATCGCAGAACACAGGCAGGGGCGGCGGCAGGGGAACGTCGCCGCCAAAAAAGCCAATCGCCGTCGTCTCCGGTTGTCGCTGCCAAGGCCGCCGCTGTTGTGTTAATTGTGGCGAGCGGTGGAGACACCGGCTCGCAGCTGCCGCCCCCAGGACGTCGCCAACACAGTCAATGTACTGTTGCACGCGGGCGCTGCGGCCGTATAGACGTTTCGCCACCGCAGGCGGTCGCTGCTAATGCGGGAGCAGCAGCGATGGAAAGCGCGGCTGGCTGCTGTGTGACCCGTCTCCGCTGCAATCAATTGTTACCACCAACTCCGCAACATCGCTGCCGCGCTCGAGCGGCTCTACCAGCAGCAGCTCATCGCTGCAGCCTCCTCGCGCCGCTGCCAGAACCGGCACGTCACGGCCTTTCAAGGGCGCCGGCGGTGCCACGCATACCATGCTGCCTACGCCGGCCGCCGCCAAGCTGGTCGCCGCCGCGTCGACGTTTTTGGGTGGCAGCGGCGGCCCCACAACCGCGCCAAAGATATTGACCGCTGCCTACAAGGCCGCGGCCGCGCTGCATATCTCGTGCACCGCGGCGCTACCTCCAACCAGCCGCTAGTAGCGGCCACCGCCAACGAGGAGGAAACCGAGCCGCAGATCCGGGGCGCCGGTGGAGCCACGACGACCTCGCTGCGGCCGCCTACCGCAGCTGAAACGGCCGCTGCCGCGCCGCTGCACGTAGGTCGCTTCGGCGGCGCTGATGACGCGACACTGCACGCTACCACCGTTGATGCGGCCACCGCCGCGCCGCTGAAAGCCGAAAGGGTCGGCGACAGAAGCTCTGTGCTGCATCCGGTGGCTACCGCCACCGCAGCCGCCGCCGTTTCGCCACGCCACCGCCGGGGCGTTCCCGCTTGTTTTTAGCGATGAAAATTCCGGTTGCCCGCCGTCGCTCGCAAATGGCCGCCAACTTGAAGACGCGGCGCCGTCGCCAGCGGGCGGCGGCCGCGCAGCCGCTTCTTGAGGGCGGCGGAGGGTTCCAGGGGCTACGTGCTGCCGCTCGCCGATGGTGGGGGCACCACCCAGCACAAGCCGCCGCCCGCGGGCGGCCGTAGCCACTGCGCCGCCGGGCCAGCGGACGCTGGCGGCGACGACGACGCCACCCACTCTCCAGAGAACGGGCGGTGGCCGCACCGCCAACCTCTCGCCGCCGCCTGCTCCATCCAGTTTTTTTCAATTTTTGCACTCGCATGACGTGATGGACGACGCTACAGACACCTTTGGTCCACCAAGCCAGCGCCACCGCGCGATATGTTTCCGCGAGAACGAATCATCTTGAATCATGACAATGTCGCCCCCTTGTCCTGGCCACTCGCAGGCCGATGTCTTTGATCTTGGGAAGTGGGCCAAACCAGACAATGTCACCATCTGCCTCTGAAAGCTACAAGGAAGTGTGCCGGTAGAAAATATTTAGGCAAGCTTTGAATCACTCGAAACGACTCCAAGTCAGATATGATGCCGCACCCTCTTCTCGACAGCGTGCATCAGAACTGATCCAACTCGCCGCTGCGTGCCGAACTTCGAACCAACCCCATCCCCGCGCGTCATCTCTTCCAACCCCCCGCCACTGTCTCTCTTTAACCATGGCTGTTTCGGGGGCCGAGCGCAATCGGAAGTACAAGGAGCGGAAGCGCCTGGTCTTCAGCCCGCGCCGCGTGGAGCCCCGCGCATATCCACCACGAATGAGGAGCGAGCGGTCTCTCTCGTCGCTGGTCGGGTCTACAAGAAGCGGAGTCGGGCCACCGGGTGGGGGTGCACCTCCCCCCTGAATGCCCCCCGCGTCTCGACCGGGTGCCGCTCCATCACACCAGTCAACGCTGACAGCGGGCCTGCGGCTGGGGGTGCACTAGCCGCGTCCAGCGACGCTACCGCTGCTCAAGCTGATGACGCAGTTGCAGACCGCGATGGTTGTCTCCTACCCGCCGCTCGCCCCTCTTCTGATCCCCCTTCACTTCCTTTGGGTGATTCCTATCTGCATGTATTTGGTGAGGACCGCGAGGAGCTTCAGAGCAGCTTGGTCCGAAACGCGGATGCTGAGTCTTGCGCCGATCGTGGCACAGCCGCGATGCGGGCGTCTATCTGGGCGGTGGGTGCCCCTTTGGAGCTGGCGCGTCGTGCACTGAGTATTGGTGGACAAGGTCACTGCATGTTCTCGCTGGGTATCTCGCGGTCTCTGACGGCAAACGTCCAAGCTGAGATGCGCGCTCTCGCTGGGTCGGGGCTCGTCACGACCATCTCCAACTCGACGAGCGTGAGGGCTATTGTCGCACAAGGACGGTCAGTGGACCGAGGCCGCGGCATGGTGCACCTGTGCGACGAAGCTGCAGCCGCAACTGGTGGCGCGCCCGGCCTCATGGCAATGGCTGCAGTGTTTTCAGGGCTCTCGTTTCTTGTTTCGACTTTGTTTGATTCTACATATGGCTACCACAAGCCAGTTTCATTGGTGTCTTCTCTGCGGGCATGCCAGCAGACCGCGCACACTGACGATCGACCACCGTTTGTGACAGCGGACCCCCCTCACCTTCTTGGCGCTCTCATGGCCGTAGGGCCGGACACACGCCAACGGTTGTGGCCCGACTCGCACCGAGCGGTGCGTGGGGGTTCCACTACTGGGGGAGGACCGGGGGTTCTCTTTGACGTCAACCCTCATAATTGTCTTGTTTTGCGTGAGGATTCTGTGCACTGTGGTGTGCGCAACAGCTCCCCTCTACCTCACCGCCGCATCAATGTGTATCTAATCTCCGCTGGGCATGAGCCAGATGTCGACTTTGATGCAACCAACCCGCTGCCTCGCTGGGCGGGACCACGCAGGGCGCGCAAGTGATAGCAGGATACGCTCTCTTTGTCGTGGTCGCCTTGGTGGGCGAGAGGTGTGTGAGTGTGTGGGTTACTGTGATTGATGTGATGTCGCCCATATGCTGCGAAGAGGAAGGCATGGCAAGCATCTGCGCCAGGATCCACAGTGGGTACATGAGAGCTGAAGTCGCGGGGCTCGGTCTGCGACTTCGGTGGCCTGCACCACTGTGCGCGGGAGCCACCTTCCCTCGTTTATCTGCGTATGTTTTCTATTGCTACCTCGTCATGCTTTGTGTTTCCCTACCCCCCCTGGACAGCCTAGACAGGAAGACCCGACAAAATGGGAATTCCGGCAGACAGTTTGGGTGCCGCGTCGTAGGCCGCCGTGGCCGGGAGGGCGCCTATCACGACATCATTTTCCGGGAGCGGGGTTGCGCAGCGGGCGGTGCGCGGTCGTTATGTCAGCATAAACGGCCGTGGTGGACCTTGGAAGGCACTAAACCGACCCCAACTACAGTCAGCGTCTCCATCATGAATTTTCTCGTCTACGCAGGCACCACCCGCCGCACCGTCCGTTTTCCACCTCGCCACCCCCAAAACACTTGTTGACACACAAATGTGTCTATGCGCGGCGGGGGCGGATGCGTGGCGCGCGTGCGGCGTGGAGGGCGGCGGTTCTCTCTGGCAGATCTTAGGGTGCACGACGCTGTCGCGTGATCTGGTGTGCTTCTTTACACCGCCGATCTCTAGGCAAGCAGACATATGCGCAAGGCGTCTGCGTAGATGTATGGCAGAGCGCCTTTTTGGTGCGCCCGTCTGCGTTGCGAAGTGGCCCCTTCGGAGACTTCGTGGCGACCCACGACGTGTCGGTGTCGCCTCGAAATCTCCAAGAAGTACCCAAAAAAAGGGGAACAGCAGAACCGCCGACGATGGGGCGTGACCTTGGCTGCAACACCGTTGGCGGCCAACCCGAAAAAGACACCCGGGGAGCGAGGGTCTGCGTGTGCCGCCCAAACGAGGGACTGAAACACCCCCATCAGCAGCCCGCTCAGCGGCGGCTCGATGGCCGACGGTACGACCAGCGGGTACAGTGTTAGAGGAGGGGGCATATCCCAGGGAATGATGGGGAGGGACTGTAAAGCTCGATAGGAACACCGTTGGTGCGTAACGGGGGGTGAGGGGAGACAGGGGTGCTTAGCAGGAGGTTTCTAAGAAAAAGAGGGCAAGTAGGAGACGTCGATGACCCACAGGCTGCCACCAATCGGCGCTCCTAAGAGTAGAGGCGTCGAAGAGCAAGGTCCATTTGGTCCTTGTGCTGCGAATTCTCAAACTCAAGTCGTTCGCGGGCAAGCTCCAGAAACGATAACGTACCCTCGGGTGAGACGGTCACCGCAGGGACAGAAGGTGAGGCACGGGGGGAGATGTCGGCAGCGGGTCTAGGTGAAACACTCTCAGCATTGACAGGTGGGTCATGAACGGCAAGTGTCTGGGTGTCCTCGAGCACGGCCACACGACGAAGCGCAGCGAGATCTCGAAGTAGGGAGCACAACAAGCTGACCACGCCCGCTCGTTGCATGGAATGCAAAAGGAGGGCCTTGATGTTGTAGTCCCCCCCCAGACGCTACTCCGCGTTGTACGAAGCGATGAGATTGGTCAGGCTGGCAACCGTCGGATGCGTTGGCAGATGCAGCGCACGCCTCCTGCACGAGGTGACCAGGTCATACATGGTGGTGGGGGTGGGTACGAGGATGGGGTCGGGTGAGGCCAGGATCCCTCCTTCCACGTAGTTGGTTGGCAGGGGACGTGGATGACTTTCTCAATGTCCTCAAAGACAAGCAAGAGATGGGGGACAGTGGTTCTAGAGGCGCGCCTGACGTCAGGGGGGGGGGGGGGAATGCCCAATCCACGTGTGCTGCGTGGCGGGTCGTTGCCCGCAAGCCGAGAATGACTGCGGCGCGGATTGAGACGGAAGCATTGCGCGCATCACCGGTACGGTGTGGCGCCAAAGAAGAGCGGGTGACGAGTGAGTTTGACTTTCGTGTTCCAGGACTACAGATTTCAACAGATGAGGAGTTCCCAGCACATAAACAGAGCTGGGGCTATCAACTCCGCAGCACTCACCAGGTCAAAACAATGATATGCAAAGTATGAATATGTCGGAATGAGGCTTGGTGCACTCGCCTTGGTATGATTCCAGTCAGGGACACGTTTATTTACCGGGGGACACGTTTATTGCCCGGGGGACATGTTTCCTGTCCGGGCACTCACAGGCGATCACACCCGGCACTGTCGCCTGTTCAGAGCACAACCACCGATGTAGAATTTTGCTGCATACGAACCTCAATCAAGGTGCCACGTGTGTCTCTCTGAGTAGCGGGAGAGCGTATGTGAAGACTGTTCAAAGATCTCAGGATGATCGGGACCCCGGGCCGAGGGGGTTTACCTCAACACGGGGGCTACATATTTTCCAACGAGACAGATTGGAGCTTGGCATGGGTGGGAGAAATCGTTCTAATATCCGTATGATACCATTCAACAACCAAGGGTCACCATTCAACAACCACTGCAAGGCGGTCTTTTCCACAGTGTCTACGCATAAATCATTTTCTGGGGTTTTCCAAGACTGCCGTACTGCAACTTGGGTCAGTTTTCTATGGTCGGAAAAAACACGGAAGCGAAACACAACCCACATGACTGGACGTAACAGGTCGTCAGCTGTCGAACGGTGGTACTCTCGACCAAGTCGGACACCTGGGTGGGACAACACGGACGAAAACGCGTCGTGAGGGTGTTTGCCTCGGAGCGCGCCAAGCGTGTAGTTCTGCGGTCAATTCGCCGCCAGAGGCACTCTCAGACGTCCCACCATGGTCAGCCCGCCAAAAACCACCATCGACGCGCCCGATGCCAAGCGTCAAACGACGCTGCCCGCCTTGGCTCCCCCACGGAGAGGTCCTCTCGACTCTGAGGGGCTCACCCGACGGCGAGCGAGATAGGTGGGTGTGCGAGCGGTCGTCCGGTGTCTGGTGGGGCACGCAAACCGCTGCCGAGGCCGGATCAGCAGCGGCAGATGGCTGCTCTGCTACCGAAGGGCCTGGCCGGCACCGCTGTCGCTCGAGAGGTTGGGGTTTCTCGTGGTGTGGTGCACCACTTTTTCGCTACTACGTGTGGGCGCAGCAGTTTGCCGCATTCTTCAAGAGCTACTGCCCAGAGGAGAACAAGCTGCTGGCTCTAGACGGAGCAAAAGTCCACCTATCAGCTTTTGGCCTGCTGGCGCTCGTGCGGGCTAAGGTGCATCTTATTGCAGAACCCTCTAAATTGTCGCACCTCATTAAAGCTTTGCACAACAAATCAGCGTAGGGCAGCTTCCAGACAGCCATTTGACGTCAATTTTGCAGCCGGTCCGGTGGGTGTGTCGGTCTCGGGTGCAATTTCTCAGTGCTGTACTTGATGGACTGCATCAAGAAAGCCGCCGACCACGCTTTCTCCCCCTCCCAACTAGACGCCGCGCTTGCTAACGTCGGAGTGTGGCCATTGGACACCAAAAAGGTCTGTTTGGAGGAGGTCAACAAGGGAGCCGACCGCACGGCAAAGGACGTCGACTTACAGCTTTTGGCCGACCGTGCGGGCCCTACCATGCGCAAGGACCGCAAGCAGCCCACCATCATCCAGGGCACCCTGTGGACTGCTGGGCGGCCCGTCAACCTGACGGCGCCGGATGTGATTTCCGCCCTCGAGAAATTGGAGGAGGACAAGCGAGTAGAGGCCGCTGCGCAGGAGCAGGGGCGGCGGGAGAAAGCTGCACGGGTGGCGGCGAACAAGGCCACCAAGGCCAAGCGGGACGCTGCTCTCGAGGCGGACAGGTTCGAGAAGGCGTGGCGCGTTGCTTGCACCGACGCCGTGGAGGAGGCGCGCCACAGATTGAGCTGGGCAAACCCGTATCCACGCAAGCGTAAGCTGCAGATGGCTGCCGCAAGGCAGCGCGCACGCTTCGGCGTTGCATCCGATTGAGCTGGAGAGGTGGTGTCCGTGTACTGCTCTGATGTGTGTTCGTTTGTTTGTGTGCGAGTGTCAAAGCGAAGAATGAAGTGTCGTCTGATTGGTTCGCAGCGTTCGGTAACGGATGGTCAAACATCAAATGAATCTTCCAATTATCGTCCGACACTGCGAGGTGACTGCTTTAGACGGGAAAGAGGAATGGTTGTTGAATAGCGACCCCGTCGTTTGCCCCGTAAATCAAGAACAATATGAGAGTGCTCTCCGAGAAAAAAAAAATGGACACGACCTCAGGAGGCTCTCACCAGCACATCGGTATGCTCGAAAGAAATAAAGGACAGCAGCAGCGCCCATGGTGAGTTTTGTGGTTGTTGAATGGTAGCATACGGATACGACCTGCGAACCGACGTGATTGGGCTGGTGGAGCAGAGGAGAGACTGAATCAGCCCGACTGCTGTCGATACAGCGACAATTGCAATGCGAGACAGGCGCGCCCGGGTCGGGAGGTGGTGGGATACCGTGTCACGAAGCACATTCAGAGATAAAGTCAGAGCTGTCACACGCAGATATCTTGATCGAGAGACAACTTGGGGACGACGCGTGGCACCTGCCAAGTCCGAGGTGACCCCTTACGGAGAATTTGTCGTATGTGGCGAGGACAGTGCCTTTCTGTCGCCTAGTCCCACGCGCGCGTGCTCTCTGACGCACGCGACGTTGGCAGCGACTGGGGTCTCCATCACATCAAAAAAGGAGGCACGGCACGCCTCTCGAAGCTTGCGCGAGGAGCAGTACCCCGCCAGAGGGTGGTCTCTTGCACTTCGAGGTTTTCAGGTGTGATGCATCGCCTGGCAAAGGGCCTGACCATCGAGAATTTGAGCACCCCTGCAGCCACGTGAGGCCGAAATCTCGCAGGTCGGCACATGGTTGGCTGTGCGAGGGACGCTGGAAGGCGTCCTGCGCGCCGCCCGGGAGAGATTGGTTTGAACGGAGGTTCTGGGAAGTCAATTCCTCGACGCCAGCTCCTGGCAGACCCACCCGTCCCCGCTCGCCCAACGCTGCCGCTAAACCGCCTCGGCGGTGTCCGTCCCAGCGAGAGTGAGGGAGGCCTGTTGGCGTAGCCGTGGGCGGTGATTTCTCGCTCGACACCGGTGGGTTGCCTCTGCTGGGTGACCGTTTCTGGGTCCGCATCGCCGGGCTGGCGCTGCCGGGCCCACCAGGCGCAGTTTCTGAGCCACTTTCTCTCTTCGGGGCGCTTCGGTGCAATTCTGGGTATTACTGGGCGCTGCTTGGTGCTGTTGCTGGATGCTTGCAGACGTTGCCGGGCGTTTCCTTCAGTCGCTGTTGTCCTACGTGCTTGACTGTGTGGCCGGCGTAGCCGCCTTTGGGTGCTCGGCGTTGATAGGTGCTGCTGGGCGCTTTTTCTGGACGTTGCAAGGGGTTTCCGGGCGCTGTCGGGCGTTTCCTTCGCCCAGTGGACTCGGCGTCACGGCGGTGCTGGCGGTCTCTGAGAGCTCTTGGGAGTTTCTGGGTGCTCTTTGGGCGGGCCCTGTGGTTCTCTGGCGGGATGGGCGGGGTAGGTGGGTCGGACGGGCTGAGTGGGCTGGGCTTGCATGCAGGGGGGGTGGCGCGCGGCGCCTCCCGCCTATGTTAGCAAGGCGCAGACGCTTTGAGGGCAGCTTCATCAATGCTCGGTGTGTCGCCATTCATTTGCGTCGCCGTAGCACCCGCTTTGCCAGTGGACTTGCCCGTTCAATTGGGATGCAAGTTCTCCTTTCTGGGAGCGGCGGCGTACACCGCCGCCGACTGCCGGGGCAGTGTGGTCTGGGCGCCCGCCCCCGACGTCAGCCTCTTACCTTCTCTCTCCTTTTTCCAGGCCTCCACTTCGATCGTCACCCCCCCCCCGCCGATATCGCTCGTGGATATCACCCCCTCACGGAGACGCCGTGATAAGGCCCGTGTCAGCGCCAAGCATCCGACAGTTGGCGGCATGCTGTGGCAGGCGCGGCCAAGCCTGGAAGGGACAACATACGAGCCCCCCCCCCGCCTACCTGCCGGATGGCGGTACCCGACGGCGCGCGCGGCCAAGCCGGGGCGGGACGGCGAAGGAGCCCCCACCCCTGCCTACCTGCCGACTGGGGGCACCCGACAGCGCCCCCTCCAGGCTTCACGTGTTCCCGGCTGGCGGCGGGACGGCGGAGTTGAAGACGTGCGTGCGGGCGTTGACGTCGTGGCGAAAAGGATCGGAGGTCCCATGGGGGGGCGCGAGAGCATCAACACCGAGGCGATGCTTTCCACTGAAACTGCCGCGCTCGAGGAAGCCGAAAGAGACGGGATTAGCACGCCCTATCCTGACGCCAGGGCTCGTGCAGTCCCCGTACGCGCACGGAGGTCTGCGCGCCGAGCCACCGCGTCTCCTCATGATGATGTGGCCGCCGTCGCTGCTGAAACCGCTCCCTGATCCACTCTGGGGTCCTACGGCACTGCCGGCAACCCAGAATCTGCCGCGGGCGCCGGCCGCCGCCGTTCCAATGGCCTCGACGCCGCACGCCTCGACACCGCCCACGTCGGCACCGCCCGCTCCGGACACGACGGTGATGACGGCGGGCGTGGCGACGGTTGGCGCTACGACATAGTGCGTGGCGTCGGCGGGCGCAGCGAAGTCGGTCGCGGCGAAGGCGGGCGCGGTCAACGTCGCAACCACGGCACCCACGCGAGAGCCGCCGTCGGTCGTCGTCGCGTCACTTTTGACGGCTTCCACGGCGAAGGCGGCAGCTCTGGGGGCGGTGGCCTCCCCCTCCCTCACTCCACCTCCACGCCCGCTGGCGAGGCCGCGTCCAACGCCGGATACGCCTCTACTAGGTCCGTGATGATGGCTGGGTGCCGCATCGCCCACGTGGGCGGCGTCGTCGGCGAGAAGATGGTGGAGCGTGATGAGCGCATCAAGCGAATTGAGCACGAGAAGAAGATGGAGGTCGACGCCGCGTTGGCCGCCTCCCGCGCGGTCGCGGCCACTGAGGCTGCGGCGCGGATGGCGCAGTCGATCGAGATGGAAGCGGAGGCACGCGGGTACAAAGACGCGAAGGAGCCGGTGGTCTACGACGACGCGTCGCCGCCGGCCCCGGCGGCTGCCGCGGAGCCTGTGCGCCAGTCGCCAATGGACGTGGAGGCCGCCTTTTAGTTTCCGAGACCGCAGCGGCAGGAATGGCTTGCACGCATACGCACGAGTCGCGAGCGGGCGGCGTGGGCGCGAGGTGCCACCGGGGGCGGCGCGAGCGAGTCATTCTCCGTCGATGACGCCGTCGAGTGCCCGCCTCCCGCGAACGTGTCTCGGAGGTGACAGTACCAGGACTTTCTGGCGGCGTGGCACTCTGCTGGGGGCGGTGCGGATACAGGTGGGGACGAGCGGAGTCGCCGCGGACGCTCTACTGGACGGAGCTGCCGAGGGGGCGCCATCTTCTGTGGTGCAGGTGAGCACGCCTTATCAGAGCATGATGGCGCCTCCGGCAGAGGCCGGGGGTCGTCATGGTCACACGCGGAGAAGATGGCGCTGTGCCGGGCGTGGCTGGTGGCTAGCCGGGACCCTATCATCGGGACGGAAAAGACCAGCGCCGAGTTCTATGCGACAGTCGTCGAGGCGTACCGCCGCGGCTTCAAATTTCCGGCAGTGTGGCTGCCGCGACCGGCCGCCGCCATCGCCCGCTTCATGTGGTGTATGCTGTTCAAGAACGTTCAGCTGGCGGCACGGGCAGTCCCCGACCACGCGGCCCCGAGGAGACGGAGGCGCAGGGGCGGGCCCGCAGGCGCGGTTTCCACTCCGAAGACTGGATTCCAGGCTGGCGCGTCCTCCCCTCGTCAGACAAGCTCGGTGGGGCGGCCGCAGTGGCGGCCGCCGCGTCCACGGCGCCGCCGCGCGGTCGCGGACCAACATTGGCGTCGACACGCGTGCTCGAGCGCAACTAATCGGGCACCGGTGAGGGCAAAGAGGAGGATGATGATGAGGATCAGGATGAGCGGTGTGGAGACGACGGCCATGGGCCATGGCGGGCACCCAAGTGGGAATCCATCCCCATCGGCATCAAGCGGGCCAAGGCGACGCGCTTGGTCGAGCTTTAAATGCAGCGGGACTGCGCCTTGATGGTTTGCACGCTCGGGTCCCTGGTGGAGGCGGCCAAAGACCGCGTCGACCAGTACTTCTACTTCTCTCGCTGGATGCGGGACTCGGACGACACCCGGATCTGGGTGGCGGCGGAGTCGCAGCGGCGCATGCTACGCTCCAAGCAGCGATTGCTTTGCGCCGAGGCGGCCGAGGCTCGGCGGGCACGCGGCAAAAAGGTAAACAACAGCGCGGTGTCCTCGGCAGAAACGCGCCGCGTCGCACACCGCAACAAAGCTTCAGCGGACAACGACGCGGCCTCGGCGGCGAGATGCCCGTATACGGCGGGCCGGGTTGTGACACCGTCGCAGACGCCGTCAGCGTCTATTGCTTCGGCACGCGCCGCGGCAGCGGCGGCATCGACTGGGGTGACAATGGGGTTACCCTTTCGGGGACCGTCGCCCGTGCTGCGGCCGCTGCTGCCGCCGCCGCCGGTGCCGCCGCTGCTGCCACCGACGCTTCCTCCCGCGCCGTCGCCGCAGCTGCCACCCCCGCTGGCGCTGCCGACCGGACGTGTGCCGCCAGTGACTCGGGCCACGCCGCAGGCTCCGCAGCATTGCACGCCCTCGCCGCCGCTCCCACTTGAGCGCGTTTTTCTGCCGCTGCTTGTCTCGACGGCGGCCGTAGCGGTCATCTGCATTAGCAGCGGCGCGTCGTCTGTGGCGGAGCACCTTCCTGGCGGGGCAGCGGTGAACACCATCAGCCGTGACGACTCGTCGGGAAGGGAAGCCCGCGTGCCGGTTGCCTCGCGACCGGAGGCGGACGGCAACGCTGCAGTCGACGCGGACGGTGACACGTGCGAGGCCACCAAGTGCATCGTCGACGCCAAACGCGGCACCAACACGCAGGCCGCCAAGCTCCGCAACAACAACTTTTCTGGACTGCTGACGAGTGGGCCGGACGGCGCCCCCAGTAAGGGCCGCCTACCGCTGTCACGCTGTCGCGGGGCTGCCGACATGGACCACGACGCGGACTTACCCGACATCGACGAAGAGTTGTTGGACTTGACTCTGCGCGACACCGGGCAGGAGAACGACGGGACCGGAGAATTCTGATCTGTGCTGATATCTTTGTACGGGCTGGCGTGCTAGCGCACTGCCCTTTCTTGAATTCTGTTGTTTTTGTCCTCGTGTTTGTGCTTGTGTTTGTTTGTGCAGATGACGCGCTCGCCGATGGGCGTGGGGGCGCTGCGCGTTGTCTGTTTGTGTGTGCTTTTTGCATGACCTATGGGCGCTTGGCTCGCGCTCTGGGCGGCCTTCTCGCCAGGATACCGAGCATTGCGTGTGTGTGCGTGCTTGTGTGTGTGTTTGAGCGCTTCTGTGTGTGTGTGTGTGTGTGTGTGTACGTGTGTGTGTGTGTGTGTGTGTAGGTGGGTAAAAAAATAAGAGAAAGGGCTTTTTCCGCGCCCTCTGGCGGGGAGTGTCCTACAAAACATGCCGGACGCAACGAAGACAGATGGTCACCTTGGCCAATAGGTGCTATCCCCAGTGCGCACCGCCCCATGTCTGCGTTGGCAGCCGTCTGCGACCTCAGGTTGGCCTCGCACCAACCCACCCTCAATTCGCCACTGCCCCCTCCGCGCCGCGCCTCCTCAGTCGATGCTGCTGGTCAGGACGTGAACAAAAAGGTGGGTGCCGACACCGGCCCCACGATGACCGCCTTTACATTGCGCTAAAGACGCGGTCGGCCGCGCGGGTGCAGCCACTCACCCCTCGATAAACGCCTGTACAGAGCGCCAGAGGCGCGGTCGGCAGCATGCATGCAGCTACCCGCCTCTCGGTGAGCTCCTGTACAGCGCGCCAAAGGCGCGGTCTGCAGCAGCCGTCCGCGCGGGTGCACTTATTTGCCTCTTGGCGGCCGATCGCGCAGTGCGCCTGAGGCAGATACGGATGTGGCCGCCGAGGGCGGGGCATCCACCCGCCACAGAGACGGTGGCCGCTGCCTCCCACTCGGCCACCGCTGTTATAGGACTAGAAATTTATGGGAGTAGGCCGCTGTGGTGGCTGCTGGCGCCGTCCACCTCTGAGGCTGCCGACGGGCAGCTTCTCAGTCGCAGCGCACCTTTCCCTGGCTCGCCGCCCAGCACACCAACGGACTCTACGGCAGAGCCGCCAACCAGGCCGTTGCGGTCGCCCACCTTCAAAGGGTCTGACCTGCTGGTCTCTAAGGTGCCACAGGCCTCGGCGGAGGCGGCGCTTACTATAAAAAAACTCAACAAGAAAACAGATCGAGGAAAAGAAACCCGAAGGGGAAAAAACCATTCTAAGCGGTCGACGCTATACCGCTCTTCTGCAGCACCACACAGATATGTCCTCCTGTTCACGTCATGCACCTCTAGAGGTAGGGCGTCACGTACTCGCCACGCTTTCCGTACACATGCTCCGCCTAGTCGTCCCGCAACGTCACACACTCATCATTATCAGGGGTTGCGATGGATCAATCCTTGCCCGATATATCCGCCCGTTATAGTCACATCTATCTTTTTTGTGGGAAGCGTCAGGGCGCTCTTATTTTAATCAATCGTGGTGCACGCAGATACAATGGTCCTTATCGGAACCCAAGGATGAGAATACACAGGTCTCAGAGTGCATTTACAAAATTCGACTGTATCCAGCCGACACCTGTCGAACGGTCTGTCCGCGGCTGGCTGATGCAGCAGTGGCCACGGCGCGGCCGTCGCCGGCTCCTTCAAGGCCTGGATCCTCGCGGGTGCTATTACAGTCAGACGTTGTCGGACACCTCACTGTGCGAGTGGTGTCGATGTCGTGCGCCTTCGCATTTTGTGCACTGTGGCCCTTCTCGCTGTGGTTTCTCGCAACCCAGAGGTACTACCTGCCAACGAAGCCACCGTGCAATAATCACCGTGGCGATCACGGACTCTACCGGCAGCGACACAAGCGGCGGCGACGGCGCAGGTACCGGTGAAGACGCGACAAGACTGGGTCCGGCACAACCGCAGGGCCAGAGCCGTCCAGGTTCTGCCAGCCCGCATGACGAGGGAGAGCCGGCTTCATCACAGGCATCCGGCAGTGGTGATTTCCTTGCCAGTATCATTGGTACGTACCCTTCAACACCCGCTTTTCAGTTTCCTGCCAGTGTTACTCACAAAGGGGCATTGTGACACCCATTCAAGGATGGATACAAGACTTGGACGTCACGCGCTCACGCGAACCACTTTTGGGACACCTTTAATGGCGATGGAAAGGACCAGAGGGGCCACTTCGTGGTGCGGTGCCGTGTTTGTGCACTCGCAGGGGTCAGCTCGTGTTACCTTCTGCGCAACGGCAAGTCGAGCAATGCGTGGCGCCATTTCAAAAACGTCGCCTGCTCTGCAGCCTCGGAGGAGGTCCAGCGTCGCCGCCACCAGGACGGGGCGGAGTGGCGGGCCAAGAGTACTCGGCCGCTCGTCGCTGGACCTGGAGGACCAAGCGGGCCTATGGACGGCTGCCTCACGGAAACGCGCTCTCGCGAGATGACGCCTTCCCAAGCCCGTCCTCATCATCTGCGCTTCTTCCTCATGCTGGTGATCACGATGTCTCCATTTTCTCTGTCCGGCAGCAGATATATGCTGGAATTCGTTCGTGGCCTCGGTGTGTCGTACGACCCGTCCGCAACTAGTGGAGTCCGCGACATCCTTCTTGATCTCTACTCCTTCATCAGCGATCAACTACGCGAGAAAGTGCGGCGTCTGCAGTCGCGGTACAGAGGGCTACCTTTCTTTCACCTGATCACAGATCTGTGGAGCAAAGGAAGGGAGGAGGCAATGCCCAATGCGGCTGGTGTGGAGAGGGGCAACAACGAACGGGACGCTAGGCGTAGGCCCTTGTGAGAAACCGCCCGCGGGGACCGCACACCTCGAAAATCCTGGTGCGCTCCCTCTCAGCCCTTGTGGTAGTAAGTCTCGCATTTTCAATCCGTGTTGGTTGTCCGCCAGTTTCGCCAGATGCGATATGCAAGCAATCAACATGACGTTGACCAATGGGAGGCTAAGTTCCCAGTCCGGGCCAGTCTACGGTGGCCGGAAGGGGGTCGAATATGGTCTAGTATGGTCGTTGCGCCAAAAGCTGGACAGTCCCAGACAGGCGGATCGACGTTTGGGCCAATCAAACGCACAAAAGCGCCTCTTTGACAGGCCGTGACTCTCCACTTTTTGGCGGAACGACAATACAGGAGGAGTTCGGAGGCAATTTCAAAATTGTGGGCCCCGGCGCCAATACAGAAAGTCAGGCCCTTTCGCAGCACGTTTCGCAGTTCCGTGGGGCCCGCAGAACCGGGGTGCATTTTCTGCGAAAGAACATGTGGGCACCGGACAGACCGTTACTGTATGTACGAGGCAAGCGAGCCAAGTATATTTCCAGTGCGATTCAATTGATATTCAATACTGGCGGGCACCTTCGTGGTGGCCACCTTCTTCACTGCAACTCGCACCGCGATGTACCCTCCCGTTTGGCAGTCTGCCGCTGCGGCGCACGTCAATATCGCGTCTGCGGCCATGTCTCGCGGGCGTGGACTGTTAGCTTCTCCATCCCCTGTTGTAAACACCCTCTTTACTCTTGAGGACGTACAGACCCGCTACGGCGGTTGCTTTGCCCGCGCCTTGCGCATGCCGGCGGACGCCGCTTTTGACTTGGTTGACAATTTTCGCCCTCGTCTTCCACGTCGTGGGCTGTCTCCTTTATGCCGTACAGCTCTGGCCTTGCGGTACTTAAAGTCTATCTGATCTTATTAGTCCTCTGGAAAAACGGCTCTGGTTTCGGCGCATGTACACCAATCAACCCCAAACTTTGTAGAAGTGTCAGAGGGTGGCCCTCGGGTCCGCAGGAAAAAAAGCGGAGCACGAAGCGCAGCAGATCCCACTCGTTGGTGCCCACTTCCGCATTCGTATCCATCAGGGACATCCGATCCGTCCGATTCTCGACAGCACCCGATTTATCACCGACCAAATCGGGAGGAACGCAATGAAAAGGAGGCTACTTTTCCAGCCTCGTGAGCTCGATTTTAAGATCTCGTGGTGCCACACGGATGAAGAGCGGGGACGCTGACAGCTGACTGAAGAAAGAGACTTCACTGAGGATAAGTATCCGAGAAGCGCAAGCCAAGTCAACCACTGTCAGGGGCCTACGATTGACGTGCAGCCCAATTGCGAGAACTACACGACAAACAGGAATCCCTGGACAACGGTGGAAATCCCACGCTCCTCCGCTACACGCACCTCCGCTCAGGCCAGACTCACTCCTCGTCCTCCTCCTCATCTTTTTTGAAACCGTTAACACCCTCCCCCTCAGCAATCTCTACCACCTTAACCGGAATGCGGCGCATCGCGCCCACGACTGTACGGGGCGATTGCGCGACAGTAGATGTCAAAGACATTGCGACCCGCCGTGCGCGCCGATGAATCCAGGGGAGTGTCACAGTGTCACCTACACCCTGCCCAATGACGGCGACCGCGGGGAGTGGGCGGGAGGCACGACGGGGACGGTGGGGGGGGGGTGGGGGGACGGCGCTTGAGCGACGCAGGGCGGCTCTTGAGGACAGCCATGGATTTAATTTGGAACTTCCGTGAACGGGCGCTTATTGGCTGCTGACGAAGCGCACTGGCGCGCAAGCCGATTGGCTGCGGGGTCTCGTGGGAGAGATCACAAGAGGCACGCACGAGATTGCGATTTTGGATCGGCGAATTTAGAAGTAGCCTCCGCCTGTCACGGGACCGCTGCAAGAAACTGTTACGCTTCTTCTCGATAAACTCTTTACGGTCGTCTACCTTCGGCCAGTGGCATTGGAGCGCTGCGCAGAATAGTGCAATCGAATGCACGAGGTATGTGAACATGGGACAAATGCGAGAAACGGGGCTGTGAGCTCGTGCGGCTCGCCCAGTGCGCCGGAAGGCCTGAAAACGAAGCGTCTGAGCCGAATCTTTCCGATATAGGTGCGCCGTTGAAGGGCTTCCTATTGAAGAATGCATACCATTTCTTGCAGTAAAAAGGTATAGGGGGTCTCTATCCTTTGTGAGAAGACCGCTTGTCATTTGCGGTCGTAGCGGCGGAGTTGTGTCCGCTCCAAAAAAAGTGCGGTTCTCAGAGGACTAATAGAGTGAGACAGACTTTAGGTGGCCGTCGCTACGTTGACATCTGTGCAGTATTTGGCGTGCACCCCGCCACGCTGTACCGGTCTCTGTGGGATGCGATTGACGCCATCAATGCGACCCCTTCCCTTGACTTGGACTTCCAGCTGAGCTCATACGAGAGGCCATGGGTGGTTGATGAACAGGTGGAAGGGATGTGGTTGTCGGTGGGGAAAGACACGACAATGGGTCCGGGGTGGCGAGGGGACGAGAGTGATTTGCCGGACTGGCTGGTGCGGTCGCCGCCGGTCACGGAGACAGAAATGGCGCCTTCATGTCAGGGGTCTTCAAGCGTACCCATTTCAGAATAGAGTCTGCGTATTTGGTATGGTCCATGGCAGCGTCCGCGTATGTCGAGCGCGAGAGGTTAGGTTCAAGCGTACTTTCCAACCAGCAAAATACAAGCGTACATTTCCGCGTATTTTTTGAACTATATCTTGACCAAGCATATTGGCGAATCTGGGTGCTGTTCGGGTACTAGAAGTAATTGACGGTTGGCAGAACGGACTTCTATTGTATGTTTACATAAGAAATTCAACTTAAGAGTGCCACTTAATTTGATCGGCAGTCAGATAAGTCGTCATTTTCTTGGACTGTGCGTGAGAAAATACGCGCTCGAACGTCCATGTCGCGCATATCTTCCTTGTCGACATTCGGGTTAGCGTCTGTCAGAAAATACCTGATTAAACTCACCTCAAGCGTACATTCGAATGGGCAAAATCACCGTATAGCGTACATCCTTGTGTGCTGCGAAAGTCAAGCGTTCGGGTATATACCCGAAAAAAGTACGCGCGAATACGCTTGAGGAAAAGTACGCTTGAAGACCCCTGCTTCATGTACACAAATTGGTCTGCAACGAAACCATTTAAAGTAGTCAATTCTTTCTCATTCGCGGGAAGTACGTGAAGCGCGGTGCATCCCGTGTTTGTCAACATACGCGGCGCGGCCGCGTATGTTGACAAACCGGGGATGCGCCGGGCTGCAGCGCGGCCCGCTGCGGCCGTCACGAGCCAATAGGAGCTTCGAATCGCGGGCCCCGTCTTCTGCGAAAGCGGTCTGCGAAAGGGCCTCAGCATGTGCACCACTTTCCGACGATGGCGACGCTTCATGCAACAGTTGATGCTGCCCGCAATACGAAGCAGAAATGTTTCACGTGGCACGTGATTGGCTGTAGTGGGTACCGGGTCTATACATACTGTATCTGCCAGCAAATACACCACGTCCGCCCTTGACTAAAAACTGTAGACGAGTGGACCCCCCCAGCCGCCTCGTTGCCGGCGGCGGCCGTACTGCTGCAGTCCCCGAGCAGCAACGGCGGGTGCAATCGTGGCTGCGACGGCCAGCGGGCGGGGCCGGGACAAAGCTCCGTGCCTCACTCACGACGACGGTGCCAGCGCGACGACGCTGACATGCGGTTCGTGCGGATGCCACAAGCGCTCGAAGCGCCCCGCGCCGCTCCCCACGCGAGCTGCCTCCCCCAGCTGTCTCTTCCCCAAGCCCCTGCCGTTTTTGCTCCTTTTTGCTCCTTGGTTGCTACTCCGCCTTGGTCGTAAAAGGAACCCTGCCCGGCCCAATGGCCGCCGCTTCCAGACGCTGCGTGTCGATCTACCGCTCGACCGCCGCCCGCCCGCTCCCCGCCGTGGCGGCCACCGCCGCCGCTGTCCTCCTCGCCGCCGCCGCGGCCGCCACGGCCACGGCGGCGCCCCCCCCCCCCCCCCCCCCCCCCCCCCCCCCCCCCCCCCCCCCCCCCCCCCCCCCCCCCCCCCCCCCCCCCCCC
>Ga0209093_1000385_pt1 | contig 23364 bp, 23 predicted proteins | sample SidtaG_4_FD_187450 | JGI IMG/M metagenome (GOLD analysis project Ga0209093, IMG submission 187450) | Marine algal microbial communities from Sidmouth, United Kingdom - Sidmouth_Male1 metaG (SPAdes) (version 2) | ecosystem: Host-associated > Algae > Red algae > Unclassified | place: Sidmouth... | reverse complement strand
CTCTACCCTCGACCAATGCCCAAACGCTTGTTTTTAGCAGACCTCTATGTCTCCTCATGCGAGAGGTCCTTTAACAACTCATGTGCCCCTCCTTTGCGAAGCGTCCTGAGCTGCACGCGGTCCCTTCACTGTCCAAAAGCACCTTCGTGTGGTGGAAGGGCACACCCAGATGGCCACTCGGGGCTCCCAGATGGTCAAATACTCTAGAAATCAATAAGTTTTTCTGACTGTAATGTGCGATTCCGAGCTGTTCTCATATGAGAAATCATTGTGTCAAGAACTGGTGCAGACATTTTCTTGGGTGCATTTTCGAGTAGGAGAACGGAATCGCCCCAGCGGAAACGAAAAAAACCGCCGACCCCGCGAGACTCTCCTGAGACGAGCCATATTTTTATTTTCCGGTGGGGATAAGATTAAGCCTTGATCAGAGGCCAGTTGCTAAGAATTGGTGTCGGACGGATACTGCTCGATCGGGTGAATCCAGCTGAGGCTTCGATGCACCTTGAGACGGTTCTCCGATACAGTTCCGAAAAGAGAAGAAAAAGAACGGGCGCTTGTAACGGATATTGAATTTTAGTGGGATCGAGGATCGAGGATCGCGACGAAATCGCAGCTGGCTCGGGGACCCGCTCCGGCAGCCGACAACAACGCGTGGGGCGGCGCTGCTAGCACCGGCGTTTCAGGATTCTGATCCTCCTACGAGCCCGCCAAATGCGGACCAGTGCGCGGGGCGGACGGGCGCGCGCCCTTCGTTTACGACCCTCGTGCTCCACAACACGACACTACACGCGCAAACAAACAATGCACCCGAAGACGCTGGGCAACCAGGCACCCTCGAGAGAACGCGGGGCTACTCCCCACGCCTGCAGGACAATGAAGCTCCAAACGACGCCCCCTACGCCTCGATCTCAGCGAGGGCGGGCGGTACAACCTCCGCGTCAAAGACGGCGACGTTGGCGTCGTCGCCGTCGATCAGCGACAACCCGTAGTACTCCTTGTCGTCCTTCGGAAGGACGTGGCCACGACAGCCACCTCGCTCTGCCAGCACGAGTAACGCGTGCCTGACGGGCCCGTCATGGCCGACACATTTCCATCGCGTCGCTTCACGAGAAACTCGCGCACGAGCACGGAGCCGAGCGCGTACGTGCCAATCACCGCCTTGACACCCTCGCCGCCACTCGGAGACGTGAAGACGCGCTGGCCGGCACCGACAAAAATCTGCATGTCCTTGACCACCTCCACCATTGCCGCAGTGCCTAGCGCCGAGTCCGTAAAGACGTCGTCTGTCAGCCAGGTCCCAGCGTCGACGCGGGAAAAGTCTTTGTTGGTGCGGTTGAGAGACTGCAGCCACTTTTCCACCGCGCGGTCCTTGATGGCGCCGAGCATGTGATGCCACAGCTGGCCGAGGGGCTTGCCCGCGCGGATGGGCGGTTCTTCGCCCGTCTCCTTGCGCTTGCCACCGCGCTTCGGCCTGTCAATCTCCTGGAGGAGAAACTCCTCGGCCAACTCAGAGTCGACGCCCAGATGCTCGACCACCGCCATAACGTACTCGTCCAGGCGCTCATCGGCAGGGAAAAAGATGTAGCGCGTCGAGGTAGATGTGGCCAGGCGCTTGTTAATGCGAATGCGAAGCGCCGCACGGATTGCCACCATGTCACGGCACCCGCGGGCGCGGCGCTCCGCGGTGGCGATGGCGTCCGCCTCCGCCGTCTTGGTTGCAGCGACGCAGGCCGGCGTCCGGCCAGCGAGCGTAACGGGGCGGCCGGAGATGGACGGCAACGAGACAGCGGCGTTGTGAATCTTTCGGCGCTTGGCCGCCGGCGGCTCCTCGGAGTCCTCCGAGTCGTCCGTAGCGTCGTGGATGCGGGGGCCCTTCGCTGGCACGGGTGCGAAAATCTTGAGGTCGTTGATCGCAACAGCGAGTTTCTCAATGGAGTGTCCATGCGTCTCCAGCACCTTGTTGATGCCGTTGGCCTGCTGCGAGAGATTGCAGACCGTCGCGCCGAGGGCCTCCAGCTCCTCTCGTGAGACCGCAGTCCCCGCGGAGGTGTCCGACGAGGCGCCCCCGTCGGCCGCCGAAGCCGCGACAGTCGGCAGGCGCGGCGGTGCCATTACGACCGGAGCCACTGTCCGCACCGTCGGGACCGATGCATAGGCGTCAATCTCGGCCGCCACCCTGCTCTTTGCGGCCGAGGCGTTTTGAAGGCTCCCCGTCAGGGGCGTCACGCCGTCCGCACCAGCAGTGGTCGCTGACTGCGACGCCGCCGCCACCTGCCATGGCAGCACGGGCTGGGCCGTTCTGCTCGGCTGCGCGCTTGCCGAGACGCGCAGCGGCGCCCCCGGAGCCGAAAACAGAGAAGAGAGTGCCGCAGCGGAGCTCGTCTTCGCCGCGGCCTTGGTGGAGCGGCGGCGGCCGTAGCGCGGACGCGGCCCCGGGCGGGAAGGCGACGGCGAGACCGGCACCTTGGCCACCGCCCGCCGCGTGGGGGTGGCGCGGGGGATTCCCTCAGGGAGGGAATTTCGGGCGGCGGCCGCTGCGGCCTCCGGCACCGGTGACGGATCTCGAGACGCCGCAGGGCGCTGGTCGAAGCATGCTCTGCCGGCAGCTTTCAGGCTCGTCAGCGCCCCACCCTCAGAAAGCGTCCCGAGCGCGGCCTGTCGGCCCTGCCCGCCCGACGTGGCCTGCGCCCCCGACGGCGCGGTCGTGAAGCCATATGTGATCGGCGTAGGAGACGCCACCGGGCCCGCCGCAGGATCAGAAGAGGCCGGCCCCGCCCCTGCGTTGGCTGCCACAGACGCTGACCCAAGCGGGAAAGTCGGCAGGTAGTGTGGCAGCCCCGTTGGCATGTGCGGAAGAGGCGCGCCGGGGAAGTTGACCATCGTGTTCCCGGGATGCCCCCCCCCCACAAAGTACTGCGGAAGCGCGGGGTAAGAGCTCGGCGTAGCGGCGGGGAGGTCATTGGTGGTGAGACTGCCACCATGATTGGCAAAAGGGAGCGCACCCAGAAGATCGAGTCCGGCCAGAGCGGCCGAGTCGCGGCGCGCGCCCTCACAAGAGCGGCTCGGATCGGCCATGGCACGAGTGGGAGAGAGGGGGAAGCGAGGCAGAAGGGGGATGGAGAAGGAGAGGGGGTGAGAAATGAAAATGTGGCTGTCGAGGTTGGTAGAGGTGATGGAGAGGTGAGGCGATGGGTGCGGACGGTGGCGACCGTCTGGCCAGTCCGCACGCGCGGGTGACCTCTTTTACCCTACGGCGGCGCACGCCCACAGCTTGGGGGTCACGCGGTTGCTCGTCAAGCGCCTGGTGCGTGTGTTCCCTCACATGTGCAAAGAGTTTTACCCCGTGTGCGACACCGTGACGGCCACCTGTCGGGTCGGTAACAGACGATTCGAGCACATGCACCGCCGAGGCAAGACCTGTACCCTTGCTCCAGGGTACGTGCAGTGTGATCGATTCAGAGGGTCACTCCGTTCCAGTCCATTCTCTCTCGTGCACCCGACACAACGCCATTTCGTGCAGGTTTTGACTGACCTCCCAACATTTTTTGTGTCCATTTTCGCGTCGCACTTTCGGTCTGTCTTCGACTACTGTTACATGATTTCTGGTCATGATTTTTGATTTTCTGTAGGTATCTGGTGGGCCCTAAGGAGACACAGGGGACCTTTACTGGCGAGGACCAGCGGAAGGGCGTTTACATTTTGCCCCTGGTGTTGCCCGGCCTTTTCCGTCTCAGCAAGCGCCGTCGACCAACCCCTGCCCCGAATGCGCCTGCCAAGGGCGCCAAAGGCAAGGGCCCAGCGGCCAAGAATGCGGCTGCTGGTGGCGCCTCCGCTGCCAAAACGAGTAAGAGAGGCTTTCGAGGGACCCGTGGCACTGCAACAGGGTCGGGTGAGAGGGGGGAGCCATTCGTGTTGGGTGAGGGCGATGAGGAAGATGAGCTGCCGGCGGGGTACTCGTTCGACTGGGCGGCCTACGAAGCCAAGTTTGGGGACACCCCCATTCACGTTGCTGTCACCGCGCTGTTCGCGGAGTATGCCGTGCTCTATGGACGCATCGCGGGGTGGACAACCACCGACGCGCCGCCGACCATGACTCTCGACGAGGCGGCGGACATTGACGCACACGCCAAGGAATTTGTGTTAAACTACCTGGCGCCCATCTTGGGCGTGAGCAACACCAGCAAGGTTCACAAGCTCTTGAGACACCTCCTAGATGCCATCCAGATGCACGGGAACCTCAAAAACTGTAACACGAGCAAGAACGAGTCGGGCCACAAGCGGGACAAGCCCTACTACAACAGGACAAACAAGTCGGTCAAGGGCTTTACGGGCCAGCTCGTCCGGCAGTCGCAGGGAAGTCTCGAGCTGCAGCGCCGCCTTGACAAGGCAGACGCTATTGCGGAGAGGATGCACCAAGAGCGTGCTGGGGAGCGCGTCGGCGAGGCAGCCGTGGAGGCGCCCCAGACCAGCTACTCGCAGCCCATCTACAAGCTGCCGCGCAATACCGTCGGCAATTTAGCTCGTCGGCCGGGCCTCCGCACCCTGGCTGCAGTTTTGGGACTGGACGCCGGCCTGGCAATGCCTGTCGTTGGCGCTGTCGACATCACCGCGCGGCTGGACTGCGGGGCGTTGCTCCAGCAAACATTGCGGGCCAATCCGCACTTCCGAGGAGGCGAGTGGTTTGACGCGGCCATGTACACCCTGGAGGACGTCTTCAAGACGCGGGGGGGGGGCAGCGCCAAGGGGGGAACAGCCAGCAGGGGCTCGGCGGTCAAGAGGGGTGCCATCGCTCTGGCGCAACAGACGCCGTCGAGTGCCAACCACGCCGCCACGCCCCCCATCTCTGTGTTTGTCGGCGAGGTGCACGCCATCATTCGCTATGATGAGGAGGACGTGGCGGTTGTGGTGAGAATGGAGCGGGTTCCGACTGTGTCGGACTGTCCACTTGGGGAGCGCGGCTGCCATCGCGTGCGGTGGGCCGTCCCAGAGAACGACGGGCAGTGGGTGGTGGACGCCGTCCCGCTGCACCGCGTCTGGCGCGTGGTCAACCTCGCCGCCGACTTTGCGGAGTTGACCAAGCGCCGGGGTGTGCTGGCCACACCGCCCAAGCGTGATGCCCCGTTGGGGGACCTCCGAGCAATGAGGTACTTCGTCAATGCGCTGTACCCGTGGAAGTAGGGCACCTGCCGCATGCTGTCTTGCCAGAGCTTTCGTGTTTTTTTTCTCCGTGGACCCTCTCATAGTCAAGCCAGTCTCTATCCATAAAGAAATTTCAGCTGGAGCCAAAACACTGCCATGCGTTGGCGAGCAAACAGCGCGCGGAAGGTACGCCGGTGCGGTGTGGAAAAACATGCTGCAGTCCATGCTGTCAAAGGCTGGCACGGAGCGCCACAGGTTGACTAGAGGGTAGTGCCGACTGAGAAGCCGCTCCAGGACGGTGGGCGTGCCGGAGTCTACCGGGAGTCGGGAGTGGGCGGGCAGTTAGCACCACAGTCGAAGCCAGCAGGTATTCGCGTCTTAAAGAGCGTCGAGCTGCCCGCTACGAGAAAAGTGGCCCATGATCAACGGATCATGGCACTATTCAGCCAATCGCAGCCCTCGACTGCTTTGCCTCACGCGACTTTGTCACTTTTGGGAACCGTGCACAACCTTCTCGTGGGGAGAGTTCGAGATGACCACATCGGCAACTCCAGTGGATCACCGAGCCGCCTCGAACACCCCCGATTCAGTTACTCCTATGAAGGGACGATGGCCGACGGACGCGCGGCGGCGGCGGGCCGAGCAACGGTGGTGTCGGGGCGCGGCCGCCACCACCCGCGGCACCGCCAATCCCCTCAACACACTGGCTGCCTAGGCAGACATACAGTAAACGCCGTGGTACAATGGGGAGTCGGGCGAGGTCGGGGCGGGCGCCTTCAGGGCAGTGGAGACGACGGAAGGCCGGCACCGTGACAATTCTAGTCGCTCGACAGAGATTGACATAACGAAACTCCAAAGATAACTGCACAGACTGGATATGAATTTCATTAACAGGTTTACGCATTCCCGCGCTGAGAACGATCTGGGACACTGACAACTCAAAATTTCAAGGGTATTTACCCTTGATACTCGCTCTGCAAGGTTTGGGCGACACTCATACTCGAAACTCGGAAATCCATCTCACTGTCAGCCAATACTCGTTGGCTGGATGCGAGCCAAATACCGTACAGTACTCATGACCAAAATGGATACCCTTGGTGAGGCCTGGTGCTGATGTAGGTTTTCAGGCAGAGCTGTATTGGCACACAAGAGCATGTGAGTTCCAGGGGCGCATCTTACTGGTTGGGAGAGTGGTCCGCCAGTCAGTGTCGGTCCCCGATGACGAAACTCGGGGATCAGCAATGGGGTGGTACAGTTTGTAGACGATGGGTGCGCCAGCTTGGACGGCACACGACTTGCGGCCTTCTTGGTCGTTCAACTGCTGTCGTCCAGTAATGGTCACGCTTCTGTATACAAATACTCAGTCTTAGACGGGTACACGCCGTTGCCGACAGTACTTGTAGAGAGATCGAGCGATCGAGGCACGTCATGCGACCAATCAACTCTCGAGATCACATCCGTTCCGGCTGGTGATTGGCTATCTTCACATGCAATGTATTTATTTTAATTTCAATCTGCTTCGTGTCGGCTCTCCTTGAAGACGGGCATGGCGGCACCGCGAGGCCAGCGTGTGCAGTGGAGGCTTCCCCAGCTGGCTGCAGCCCCCCCCTCCTACACCTGCTTGCTGGCCGCCTCGTCAACTGGCCTGCCGACTCGAACACCCACACGAGGGTCCCTCGCTGCAGCCTCGGCCGCACGCCACGACCTGTTCTGCGGCAGTGGCGTGCCATCGTGTACAACCCCACCCCTCGCCCCACCTGGTGGCGACTCTGCGGCTACCCGCCCCGTCTGCCCCCCCCGCCTCCCAGCCAGCCCACTCCCCGTCCGCGTGCGCCCGGCCGGGTTGACAGGCGTGGCCGACCACTCGCTCGGCGGCGGGTTCCCACGGTGCGCGGCGGCGCCTGTGGTCTGGCCCCGCCCGGTCCCACCGCCCCGTGCCGTGCCGCCTTGCGGGTCCCGGTCGTGGGTGCGTTGGACACTTTGTCTCCCCATTTCCTCCCCCCTCTGGCCTTGTCTCGGCGGTAGCGGCCGGGTCTTTGGCTGCTTGCTTGTGCGTGGCCGACCCGCCGTCGCCGGCGGGATTTGTGACGCGCGGTGGAGTCGCTGCAGGCGCCGCCCCCAGGGATGGGGAAGCTCTTCAAAGTGGACCTGTCAGGTCCACGGGTATACGCGTGCACCAAGTGTCGGTGTCACTTGGCCAAGAGCGAGGACATTGTCTCCAAGGTACGTGGCGTGTTGGGCGCTGGCGTGTTGGGTGTTTGTGTCCGGGGATGGCGGGGTGCACTCTGTCCCCTCGTGCCCTTATGTACGGCATGGTGCTTGTTGTCCAGCCGTTTCTCGGTAACGAGAGAGAGGTATGGCCGCTTGCATGACACGCCTTGCACAAGCAAGCGCGCTCGACGCCGTAGGGCTCACAGCGGAATGACTTCTGACTGTTTTGTTTGGTACCTGTTGTTGCCTGTGCGTCGGTTCGGCAACTCTCTGTCTGTGTTTTTTTCTTGTTATCTTTCGGTGCAGTCCTTTACAGGCCGGCATGGCCGGGCTTACCTGTTCAGCAGTGTGTACGTCTGTGTTTTGTGTTGTGTCTCCCTGAGCTTGCTTCCTGCTGTGTCTTGGTCAAGAGGCTTTAACAGTCTCGTGCATTGCACTTGAGTCAATGCCGGTTTGCTCCTCGTTTGGGTATGTTTCGCATGCCGTGCGACTCACCGACATGCATTTCTTGGCCCGTGTTTTTGTCTGGTGCTAGTGTGGGCATTGTTTGGCTGTTTCCATGTTTGTATGGTACAGGGTCAATGTGGCCGTGGGCAAACATGAGGAGCGGATGCTGTTGACGGGTATGCACACTGTCGCGGACGTGGTTTGCATCGTTTGCGATACCGTCGTTGGATGGAAATACGTACGTCGGGGGCCTGGGGATTCTTGGGTGGTGGCACGTCTCTGTCGTGCTCTCGTTCTGTTTCTGTTGTCCTTGTCGTTCGATGGCCTGATACTGAATGGCGGTGGCGATTTCACGCAGCTGTTGTACTCACGCTGTGTCCTACTGCTTGTCCATTTTCCTCCTGTGTTTTGGTCCGGGTGCTCGTGCCCTTCTTGCTTGCTACGTGCGTATTGACTTTCTTGGTGGTGCAATAATATTTTCCTTCGTCATCCACTGAGCAGCTGGAGGCATACGAAGAGGGGCAGAAGTACAAGCAGGGCAAGTTCATCCTGGAGAAGCAGCGGATGGACAAGGAGTCTGGGTGGACGTAACTCCCGCGGTAACTGCCTTCGGGCGCCCTTTTGTGCCTCCCACGTCAAGCGCCGGTGAGGCTGTTTGTCAACGGCGCGTTGGCCGGTGTACGTGACATCGCGTCGTGGCCTGTATGCACCAACTGCTCTCCTTGTGTGTCGTGTCTGTCTCTTTGTTGTCGTGCTCTTGCGAGCCACTCGTCCTGGTGTTGCTGAGCCTGTACGATGCGTGCATTGCGGACATCCTAGTGCATGGCGGTCGTATTGCCGAGGACGTGAACATGCGGCTCGCCGTGATACGCTTCGGTGGACGACGTTGTGGTTGCGTACCCCTATGGCGGTTTGGGATTGTGTGGGAGGTATGGTGGAGCACCGTGTGTCCATTGTCCTCTTGCGTCGTGGGGTGTGGGTCACTACAACCAACGGGCTATGTGCCACCGTACACAAGATGCCGTGGACTGTTAGTTGATTGCCGCTGTTCTCGTGTTGTTGGCGCGCACGCTTTGGATAGGACGGGGTCCAGGGCTGGACGGGGTGGCGCTTGACTCGCCCGTCCTTTGGGGTACGCGACAGTCTCTGCGTGTTTTCTTGCGTGCCTGATGTATGTTTAAGCACTTTGCACTTGTTCCTGTCAGCGGGGCGCGCTCCAGTCTCGCGGAGAACTCGTCTGATTCGGCACGTGCGTTCAGTGTCCTTCCACTCGCTGCTTCCTGGGAGCCTACCTGAGCTAGGCGAGTCATGCCCGCAGTAAGACGTGGTGAACGGCTTTTTGGTCCGGTGTGCGAGGCGGAGCAAGAAGGACGAGCATGGCGAAGAACAGCTTTTGTGACACGAACCTGAAGAGCGAATCAATCCAATGCAACATGAAGAACAGGCTATCCGCCAGTTCCTCAGCCCAAGCACCGTCTGGAACCATCGTCGCACGAGACCCACGACTTGTGGTGCTTCTCAGACTCAGACAATCCTGGCATCAACCCGACAAAACAAAGGACGCCCAGTCCGCATCCACGAAGAGTGGCAGGACTCTGCACCGCCTGCGCTCAAGAGCAGATCATCATCAGCGGCCACCAACTGTCGCACATCCGTCCTCGCTGAGCCCCGCCATGATCCATCCACGAGGACCACACCTAGACGGCCAACGAGGGTGCGAAGTTCTTGCCAGGAGCATTAGCTGCAGCCCCCAGGCCCTTCTTAGCTATAGCAGCGACCAGTCGCAGGTGTCGTCACATGACGAGTACTTACGCCTGGGCTTCCTCACCGCCGAGCACCTCCTGGTCAAAGTGCCACACGCCGTGCGGGGTGCCGACGCGCTTGAGCTGCGCGACCATGTCGGCCGCCTTCTTAACCGCCGATACCTGCTCCTGCAGGTAGTCATCGATGACATCCGCGAGGCTCAGGTCGTTGTCGGCATTGGCGGCGGCGGCCACCTCCTCCAACTTGTGCCACACAAACTTCTCCAGCTGCAAGTGCAGGTCCATGGCGTAGACCGCGTCCGATGTGCCGTCCATGTTGTTGAAGCTCATGCTCGGCACAGCCAGCGGCTTAAGCACAACTTGCCCGCCGCGCTTGTTCATGTAGCGCATGAATTCGTCGGCGTGGGTGCGCTCCTCGAGGCTCTGCTCCTCAAAGTACTTGGCAAAGCCCGGTAGGGCCACCGTGTCGCGGTTGAAGTAGGCGAACATGGCATGGTAGGCGTAGCTGGCCGTGTACTCAACTTGGATCTGGTTGTTGACCGCGTCTTGGCAGTTCTTGGAGAAGCCCACGTTGGCGCGCGACAGCGGAGCGTCAGCCGTATCGGGCGAGAAGATCATGCCAGAAAACTGGGTGCCGGCCTCGGTCAGATCCACGTCCGAGAAGTCAATGGTCTCTCCCGACCGCGACGGGCCACCCGACGAGAAAGTCATGCGAGCCGCCGACCGGGACGCCACGGGTGCGGCAGCGGCGGGACGAGCCGACACGGAAGCACCGGCGGCAGGCGCAAAGGACGAGACGCCAACGGCTGCGGCGGGGGCAAAGGCGGCCATCGTCGTAGTGGGGCGGGAGGCGGTCGGGTGAGGCAAGTGAGCGTACTAGAGGAGAGGCGGCGGGGGGACGACCTAGAGGATAGTGGGAGGACGACGACGGTTGGCTTGGGAGAAACGAAAAGGGGTGCCTTCAAGTGCACGAGGCAGCGTGTCTTCACGACGAGCAGCGGCGGCCGTTTAAATGCCAAATCGGCAGATGGGTCCTGCTGCAGAGGCCCACAGGGGACCCCCCCACCAATGTTTGCGTCAGTGCCCCCTCCTCCTGTGTGGAACCCGCGAGAGGCGCCCTAAACGCCCTCCACTGCCCCTTTGAGTCAACGACGACAGCCTCCGAGTGGTGCCAAGATGGCTCGAAGCGATTGGTTGGGAGATCAGCAGAGCTCACCCCTGGACTGCGTTTCAGCCAATCGGGGCCCTGCGTGTCGGTCGTGGTCTCTGCACACGCAAATGCCGGTTGAATCTTGTGGGCCTCCCGGACCAGGTGAGGCGAAACAGATCAAAAGGATTTGATATTATACGGAAAACACTGAATTCCAAGAAATCTTCGACTGTGGTGTCTCGTTGTCATCAACTGTCCTGCTGACGACGCATCGCCATCGAAGCTGTGTGCAGCTCTGGACCATAGCACTAAATTAGTGGTCCAAGGCCCCACCAACGGCGGCGCCAAGGAGGACGCGCCGTTGTAGGATTGTGAACTCCAGGCACCGGCGCTGTCGACTACACTCACCGCCGCGTCAGCAGACGACGTCGCAGTGTTTGGGAACGCTGACCGCGGCCGGCGGGGGGCCAGCGCCCAAGCGCAAACAACGGGCATCAGAAACTCGACGGTCCTTTCTAAAAGGCAGCGCTGGGAGCGGCTGATTCACGTGCCGCAGAAGAAGCGCTCGCGAATCCTGCACGACGCCGCCCCACCGGCCCGTAGTCCCCAGCTGGGGCGCGCCCCGCGCCGGCGGACACCATGACTGGGGTGCAGGCGTGGCGCCGCGAGGCCGTCAACGGTCCCACAAACGCCCACGGAGGTAGCCGTCGCCACCCCTCTCGGGCCAATGGCGTACCCGTCGCGCCGCGCCGCACGTCGCGGCAGCGGTGGTGGGCGGACGACGCTGCCGCCGCCGGCCGCTGCAGCGGCTGGTGCCGCGGGGCAACGGCCGACCACCGCGCGGAGCGGAAGCAGGAGCTTCAACGCCGTCTGTCGCAGGGTCTGGCGGCCCCTTGGGACGCCACGTGCGTCTCGCGGCGGCACCACGCCAGGCCGCTAAAACGCTCCGGCCGTGGCCAGCGACCCCTCAGAGGCGCCTGCACGGCAGCGCGGCGGCGCGCCACGCACGCGGCCGCCGGCGCGTCGGGCGGCGTCGCGGCGCGGCGCAACTGCGAGCGCCGCTGGCTGCGGCAGCCGCCGCGACCGCTCTGACGGCGGCGCGGTCGCGGCGCGGGGCGCGCGGTGGCGGCAGCGGCGCGCACGCGACGCGCCGCCCGCGTCGGCCGTCGGTCGGTGTGCTGGGCAGCCGCGGGTGGCGGCGAGGGCGCCCGCCCGCCGGCGGCGAGACGGGCGGGCGGCGGGGCACTCGCCGTCTACTCTATTGCACCTGTGGACCGGACGCGGGGGGGGAGGGGGGTGCGCGTGGCGGGTGCGGGCGCCCCTGCGGGGCGTCGGCAGCGACGGCGGCGGTGCCGGACAGCGGCGGTGCGTGGGGGGAGCCGCGCCGCACCGTGGGGAGGCACTGGCACGCGCGCCTGCCCCCGTGGACGGAGCCTCACGGGTAAAGCTTGCAAACGATTCAACTAAGCAGCAAACAAGACGAAGCACTCTCTCCACACAGATACCCTCAAAAAAACAAACGCGCACAGAGTCAAAACCTGTGGCAGAGCACTCGCAAACAACCTCAACACGACCCCCAAGGCGGCTTCCCGCGCACGAGGCCCAATCACTCCTCTCCACTCCGAGGCACACCCCTCTTCCACCGCTTAGGTCGTCAGGATGTCTGGCAGCGCGCCGTCGGCGCCCGCCACCTTGGCCTCCGTATCAGGGAAGCAGGTCACCCGCGTCGACACTCGCCCCGACTGCGAAACCTCGATCGGGTACGGGCACCACCCGTGCATCTCCACAACCTCGTCCGACATGTACGCCTCCCAGTTCGCTTCCGCAATCTCCCGCACCTTGCGCACACACTCGATGCTCGACGGGTCGTCAAAGACCGGGTCGTAGCAGTTGAGATGCTCGCCAAAGAGGTTGAGGCGGAAGCTGTGGATGTCGCCGCGGGGAATGCCCCCGCCGCCCCCGCCGCCGCCGGAGACATGCGACGGGCGGTGCGGCTGCGACTGATGGTCGCCTCCGTATGAGCTCTGTTGGTGCTGCTGGTAACCGCCACTGAGGCCCGACTGGTGGTGGTCCCCGCCCCCGCCGTACCCGCCTTGTTCGGGCTGGCCATAGCCGCCGCCGTAGCTCGCCTGCTGGTGCCCACCATAGCCGCCGCCGTAGCTCGCCTGCTGGTGCGCACCATAGCCGCCGCCGTGGCTCGCCTGCTGATGCCCGCCATAGCCGCCGCTGTGGCTCGCCTGCTGGTGCCCGCCATAGCCGCCGCTGTGGCTCGCCTGCTGGTGCCCGCCATAGCCGCCCGACTCGTGCTGCGTCTGCCCAGAACCGCCACCACCGTAGCCGCTAGCATGTTGCTGCTGCTGGTACCCACCTCCGCACCCGGACTGGCGCCCGTCGTTACCATCGTCGTGGCGCCCGTGACGGCGTCGACGGTCATCGTCATCACCATCCGAGCCGCTTCCATGGCGCCCGTGGCGGCGGCGGCGGTCGTCATCATCGTCCGAGCCGCTGCCGTGGCGCCCGTGGCGGCGGCGGCGGTCGTCGTCATTGTCGTCCGAGCCGCTGCCGTGGCGCCCGTGGCGGCGGCGGCGGTCGTCGTCATTGTCGTCTGAGCCGCTGCCGTGGCGCCCGTGGCGGCGGCGGCGGTCGTCGTCGTCATCGTCCGAGCCGTGGCGCCCTCCGCCGTGGCCACCCCCGTAGCGGCCCTGCTGCCGGTGGCGACGGCGCCGTGCATCATGGTCGTCGTCGTGGTCGTCGCCGCCCCCATTGTCGCCCCAGGAGAAGCCCCGCGAGCGGGAGGCGGTGCCCTCTGGGAGGCCACGGGAGGAGGTGCCGGGAAGGCCGCGCGAGCGTGATGACGCATGGCCGCCGGCGTAGGCGGGAGGGAGGTCGCGCCCAGACGCCGACGGGTTGCCACTCCGCCCGCCCCCGCACACGTGGGCGGGCTGGTAGGCCGCAAAGGCAATCTCCGAGTCCCGCGCGCCGTCCATGCTTCGCGAGTTGCAGTTCGCACTCCCGATGATGGTGATGGCGTCGTCGATGATAACGGCTTTCGAATGGCAGTAGACCGAGTGCCGCCGCGTCTGCGACAACAACTCCTCGGTTTCATTCTCAAACTCGCCGTCGTCGACCGCCTCAGACCCGCGCTCCGTCTCGCGAATGGCGGAGAAGTAGAAGGAGAGGCGGTCGAGCGGCTCCTCGTCGGTGCCGGCCCCGCGGATGGCTTGGGCCACCATCCGGTACATCATTGCAAACGTCTGGTACTGGAAAGCCAAGATCTCTTGCACAGACCCAGACGCGGGGGGGCCCTCGGGGAAGAGGGGGATCATGATGTACGCGTGATACGGCTCGTGCGCAGTGATCGCGCGGGCGACGCGCATCGCGATTTCAACCGGCAGCAGGTGGTCCGCCGACTCGTTCTTGTTCTCCAGCCAGTGGGTGCTCGAGCCGAGCCCTGTAAAAATGAATGAGTGCAAGTAGAGAACCAAACGGGGGAGCAAATGGCCAGAGGAAAAGGAACGAATACACCGCGGCAGTCAGGGGCCAATCCAAACGAGAGCGAGCACTCACAAGCAAACAGACACACACAGGCGCCGCTTGCGCCAAAGGCAGCAATGCCAAGACCCCCGACCACAGAAGACCCCGAAGCGTACAATACTGGTTCTCAAAGAACAAGAACTTCTTGGACCGCCGCACGTGATGGATGTACGCGTGGTGGATGCTCTGGTCGATAAGAGCCCGGCGGCGGGTGAAGAGCCCCGGCGAGTTGTTGTCTTCAAACACCGCCGACGCTTCGTTGATCGAGCGCAGGATCTGCACGTTCCACCCGTCCTGGCGGTGGCGCCCCGCCTCCTCCTCCTCCGCCGCCGACACGTACCGCCGCCCCGAGATGTCGACGAGCGCGTGCTCTTCGTCACCTGCCTGGCGGCGCCACCGCTCCGTGAAGTTCTGCAGCACGTCCCACGAGGCGGCGCCCGCGGAAACGTGGCCGGCCTGGTCGTGCCACGGCTCACGGGGGCCCTTTGTCGGCCTGACCGTCACGCACGCCTGATGAAAGTCGGGCGGGCGGTGGGTCGTCGCGAGCGAGCGGAAGAGGGAGTGCGTCGGCGTGTCGAAGCGCCCGTTGGTCAAGTCCAGGCCGCCGACAAAGGAGACGAGACGGCGCTTGTCGCCCCCATCCTCCGGCTCAGCGTCGCAGATGATGGTCTTCCTGCTCATAGGAAACGGCAGCAACACAGCAATAGACAAAAACAACCACCGGGAGTCCGTCAGTGTCAAGAGCCCCCAACGACAGCAAGGAGCCGGAGCACACCCAAGCAACGACGCAAACACAGCAGGGCACGGAATGCAGCGCGCGACAGCCGACGTACTGATGATGCGTAAACATGGCCGTCGAGCCAAAGTCAGCTAGCGGCCCGTCCGAATCGTTCTTGCGGGCAGCCTTGACAACCACAACGTTGCCGACGCCGCTGAAGTACTCGCGAGTCTCTGTTACATATCATCAGGCAAACGAAGGGACGGCAGGACAGAAAACAGGAAAGAGCCACTGGCAGAGTTAGAACCTGGCGGCATTCATACGACATGTGGCTGCCTGACGGCCAGAGCTTGCCCTCGTCAACCAGCAGCACCATGCACAATATGTTCCAGACGTCCCCCCTTGCCCGCCCGCCCACGCTTCCCCCACACCGCATCTGTCCTCCCACATGTGGCCCCCACGTACCTTCATCGTGAGTCATCATCATGCCCTTGTGTTCAAAGTCGTGCCCGAGCACGCTCCCCGACGTGCTCATCAGCTCGTCCCACACCATGATGCGCACCTGGACACCCTCCTCGGCCTTGCGTTTGAGGAACACACCGAGCGTCTCAGGGTCATCCCCCCCCCCGTGGCGCTCCCGCAGTAGCGCAGTCTCGGTGAACACCGACCACCCCGTGATGTAGATGAAGTCCTGCGCCGCCTCCATTGCGTTAAACATGTCGCGGAAGCAGCAGCCCGGCGTATAGGAAGAGCCATCGACCGCCGGCAGCTCGCCTTCGTCCACATGAGCGTCCTGGTACAGCCGCACCTGGCAACCAGTCCGCAGCGGGAAGTACGTGCCCGGCACGTCGAGGCGGTCAGCGTAGGCGTCAAGTGGCAGCAGGCGCATCTTGACCGTCACGGAGCCGAGACGCCCCTCCTCCGCGTCGCTGCCATCGTCGTCGCCCCCGTACGGCACGAGGTCGTAGGTGCCCTCAATCGACCCCGACTGGACGAGCTCATCGGCGGGGAGCTCGACGCGGCCGAGCTTGCGAGTCCGCCCAATGCCCGGCCGGGCGGCGCCCTTGACACGAAGCTCCACAAAGTCGAGCTCGTGGCACACGTCCAGTAGGACAGACGACTCCCACACCGGGTCAGAAGAATTGTTGATCACCCGAGACTGGAAATACTTGTTCTTGCCGCCAAGCGCCACGGACACGTAGGGGTCAATGCCCGACTGCAGAGCCAAAGCCGAGAGGCGGTTCAAGAAGCCCTTGGGCTTGACCTTGCCGAGGTCCGTCCCAGAGATGATCTGAATGTCAAGGTAGCCGTGTAGAAGCACCATGACGGCGACGACCGCGCGCCCAGCGCCACGGCAGGTCGGGGTGGGGTGAGAGGAAGAGGGCCAGAGGGAAGCGGGCCAGAGGGAAGAGGGCAACGCGCAAGGAATGCCTGAACGAAGGGCACACCACTCGGCGCCCTAACAGCAGCAGGCGCTCACCCAGACGGGAAACAGCTAAACGCAATGGCGCCGCGCGCGCACAGAAGGGAAGACCCGACCGCGATGGTGGAGGGGGTGCCAGCGGATCCGACAGACCCGACCGCGTCGTCGAGACTCTGGAGTCCACAATGTCCCAGAGGAGTGCAACGCAGGGGCACTGACAGCGCGTCAGCGGGGACCGGCACCAAAGGGCGAGGGGGGGACGGGTTGCGGTCAACTTACACTCTGCCTCGAGAGGCGATGCAAATGGACCTATCGGTCCACCCACCACGCAGCTGCGATTGGCCAATTGGACAGTCTGCGATGCACATTCAGAGAGACAGACAGTGCCACGTCTCGAACATGCGTGCCTCCATCCATGTGTCGTCTGCAATGCCATCCTGTTTTTGGCTGGCAGCCTGATCCACGTATTGCTGATCCCCCAATTTTGTCCTCATCGGCAGAGAACGGGAGTGCAACAGCGATGCAGGGACGTTTCTGATTGGCCAAGAGGATCGACAGCAGTGCATGCCGGGTCCCATCATTACAGCATGTGCCCGTACGGCCCGCAAACGCACAATCGGCGCACTCGCTTTTCTGAGATTATCTGAGAATCTCGAGGAAACTCTCGACAACAAACTGCTCTGGGCTACTTTACCCCATGAGACGACTGAGAAAGGAAGAATATCTGAAGAAAACGGAGAATCTCGATTCTGCACGGACCTGGCGGTTGGAGAGCCAATGGAGCGTCGTAGATTTTTACTCAGCAGCTGTTTGCTGCTGTTCTAGACCAATGGTTGGCCTGTTTTACAAAGCAGTCCCAGTCTTGGCCGATGAGGACAAAATTGGGGGATCAGCAATACTATACTCCCTTGCTCACCCTTGACTGCATCCGCACGTCTCCCTCCATGATTTGCTGTTGCATCGGTGGGCGAGGATCAATAAGATCTCTACCAAGGTCGAAGTCCCGTTCTCGCCATGTCCTTTGACATCTTCATGGTGTCGGCCGAAGCCGACGTCTGTCGGCGCAGCCTCCGCCTCGAACACAATTTCTTTGGCGGCGGAGGGGTTGGTGGACAGCGAGCGGCATCATCGCCAACTATGAAGACAGTCAGCCAGCTTCTTCCCCTCCCTTTTGCGCATAGCATCGAAGCTTGTACTAAATTTAGGCTCTCTCCCCGAGGACGTGATGTGCGCAGTCTCGCATCGTCCATCCCGGACGATGTTATATCTGAGGCGGAAGTGGAAGTATGGTCGGTCTCAGAAGAATGATGGGATGCTGAGAAACCTCACAGCAGCGCAGAACAGAAACCTCACGATGGCTCTGTGGCAATGCTCCGTTGGGGGGGCCGTCAAGGCCTATTGTACGACTGCCAACTTGTGACTATGTGCTGTGAAGTGCTGTGGTTTCTCTCAGCATCCCGTCAATCCTCACCGACCAGCCATAGCGCAGTGCTCCTAAAAGCATAGTGGCGCACCCGAGCAGACCGATGGTAGGACGGATGCAGCGTCGGCCAACCTCAATTTCGTAATGTACTCGACGACAGGAATTGATGATCATATGGGAGGTCACGAAGGAAGGTCGTCGAAGCCCCCTATTGGTGGACGCAGGCAGAGTTTGCAACGGCCGTGTGCGCCACTCCAGCTCGCCAAGCAGAGCTGTGTTGACGTTGTGCGGCGGCCGTGGCGTATCGGATACTGGACGTCGTGAAGCCCGCCGCTCGTGTCTTTCCTTTTCGCTCCCACCGCCGGCATCTCAACGACGTTGAGTGCTCGGTACAAGTGCCGTGACCAGTTGAAGCGGCCCCACCCTTTCCGCACAGTTCCTTTACCACCGCCCAACCCCTCGCCCGCCACCCTGCTTGGTGTCCCTGCGTGCTGTGACGATGGCCTTCGTAGGTGCCACAGCCCTGGGCGCCACGTCCCTGCTACCCACCTCCTCTGCAGCGGTGGCGTCGACGGCGGCTCGCCCGGCGGCCGGTGTCTGTCGCCCCCCCCGTCGTGCCGCCCTCCGCATGCAACAAGCGCCACCGTCGACCGCTGGCGGGGCGGAGCTCGTGTCGACCTCAAGTGCCCCCTCATCGGTGCTTCCTCTGACGTTGGCGAATGTGGAGACGGTCTTGGACGAGCTGCGGCCGTACCTGATGGCTGACGGTGGCAACGTGTCGGTCGCCGAAATCGACGGTGCGACGGTTCGGTTGGCTCTAGAAGGCGCCTGTGGCTCCTGCCCGAGCTCCATGATGACGATGAAGATGGGCATCGAGCGACGGTTGCTCGAGGCTATCCCCGAGATTGAGGAGGTTTGTCAAGTCGAGCCGGCAGGCCCCCCGCTGACTCCCGAGGGCGTGGAGGGGGTGCTCAACGAGGTGCGCCCGTTCCTGAACGTCGCCGGGGGGGGGATTGAGTTGGTCAAGATGACGCCCGACAGTGCGCTGCCGGTGGTGCGACTCAAGATGCAGGGGACGGGCGCGGCCATCAACAGCGTGAAGATTGAGATTACGCAGCGGCTCAAGCGCAACTTTCCCAAGATCAGCCAGGTGGTCTTTGAGTAAGCAGTGCTGAGAAGATAGAGAGAGGAAGGGGCTGGGATGACAAGAAGGGTGTATGAGCGGATATTGAGATGTGTATGGGTACAGGTGCTGTGAGGTGTTTGAGGTGGCAAGTGGACTAGGTTTGTAGGGTTTGTCACGGACCAGCGGCATTGCGGGGCTTGACCAAGGGTTGGTTGAGCGGTGTGGCGTCGTGGACGAAGTGTGGTTGTCATGGCCGTCATTGTGTGGGTTTGTGGACGTACCTCTGGACATCTTGACGGTCCAGCCTGTGCCTGAACTCTATATGTGCAGCCTAGCTACTACCCCCCCCATCGCGCACGTTTTTCATTTTCCACTGGTCGTGTGTGGTATCATCTCAAGGAACACGAACGCTTTTCGGACCCTCTCACAAAGGTGTCGGTTTAAAAAAGAAAGAGTCCCCAATACGGTCAACGTCAGGCGACCACCCTGGCCTCTGGCACAGCCAGACTCTCGTCCCCGTCGTTCGTATCGGTTTGCCCGATGTCCCCAATACTCGCATCCGCCCCCGCACTTCCGCTGTCGCCAGCCCCCTCCCCGCCGCTGCCGTAATCGCCCGCTGCGTCACCCGCCGCAGCCATCGGCATGTCGTCGTCCTCGGCCTTGCGCTTGCGGCCACGACGGGACGGCACAAAAGGCGTGACCTCGCCGGCGTGGTACTTCCACCAGCATTCCCGGGGTACCCGGTTGCATAGAGGCACCGGCCCCGGCACGCACTTCTTGCACTCGTACGTGGTCTTGGCGCGGCACGACCAGCAGCGCCCTCTTGGCCGCCGCTGCGACGAATCTCGCACCTCCCCAATGAACGAGGCCTCATGAGCGGTCGCGTCGTTGGGGTCCATGCCGCTTTGGCCACTCCCAATGCCGCCCTCGACAGCACCAGCGACTGCTCCCGCGCCAGCGCCACCGTCAATGTCGGCACGGTCCAGGGCCGGCGGTTGGCCCTCAGCTGCTGCCGCCGACGCTGCCGCGGCGGCAGCAGCAGCAGTAGCAGGCGCGAGCGGCGAAGTCACATCGTGCGCGTCACTCTTCACGCCTACCACCACTGCTTCCTCTCGCGGCGCACCCGGCGCTTGCGGCATGAGCAGGGACCCTAGTTGCGCCCCAGGCACTGGTGACGGGAAGAGCTGCGCCGGAGGCCCCGTGAATGGTGTGCGACTCGGTGCCAACTGGTGCGTCTGCAACGGCAACGGCAGCATGGACGCTGACGCGGGAACCGCCCCCGCAGCCGCCGCAGCTGCGGCCGCCGCAGCGTGCGCGTCAGGTGCAGCTGCTGCCGCTGCTGCCGCTGCTGCCGCTGCCGTCTGACCGTTGGTATGTGCCGCCTCACCGCGTTGTTGCGGCATCAACAGCGACCCCATCGGCACAGCCGGCGTACCAAAAAGCTGGTTAGGCGCTCCGGGGTAAGCCCCCCGCGCAGGTGCCAGCGTGTGGCCGTGCTGCTGCATCGGCATTAATCCAACAGCTGCACCAGCGGGTAGACCCGCCGTGGCAGCTACCGCCCCATGGTGCTCGACCGCACCACTATGACGAGCCGCCGCTTCAGGTCGTTGCGACTGATTCAGCATCAGCACCCCCATCTGGGAGTTGTGGCCCTGTGCTGCGTTGGGAAACAGCTGGGAGGGCGGCCCAGAAAAGGGCGGCCGTGTCTGCGCCAGCGCCCGGTTATGACCCAGAGGCAGCATCGGCGCCGCCGCTCCCGCGACATACGGCTGCTGCTTGCCTGCAGTCCCCGCAGGCAAAACCCCCGGAGGGAGGTAGGTGTTGCCAGCCCCTGCTGGAGCCGCACCATGGACCATAGGCGCCACACCCACGAGCCCAGCACCGCCCGCTGGGGAGTGGCCGTCGAGCGAGAGCAACGTCCGGTACATTTCCGGTCGCCGGTCGCGGAAGAGGCCCCACTGGCGTCGGTCCTGATCATTCACGTCCAGATCAAAGAGGTAGCTCAGGATGGCCTCCTCGTCACGACCCGCGGACACGACAACCTCCCCCCACTGGTCCGTGATGAAACTGCTGCCATAGAAGGTGATGGCATCAGTGCCCACAACGCCCGCGCGAGCCGCGTCTACGGCCGACCCTCCAGCCGCCTTGACTCCCGCGCCGCCGCCGGCGACGGCAATGGCAGGGTCGGGACCCGTCCCGTCGGGCAGCCCAATGACCCCATCGGCAGGTAGCGCCCGTGTCCGATCCTCATCACGGCCCGCCGACGGCACAACCTCTCCCCACTGGTCGGTAATGAACGTGCTGCCGTAGAACGCGAGCGAGTCCGCCCCGTCCTCGGCCGGTCGGTGACCATTGGCATTGACGGTAGCGCCTACGACTTGACCCGCTACCGCCGTGGCGTCCGGGCGGCCGTCGACGCCAGCCCCATCAGCCAGGGCCACGGTTGTCTCCCCCGACGCGGCACGCGCCCGGTCATCGTCCGCCGACCCCGTCAAGCGCACAGTCGGGTCTACGGCCGCTGCCCCGGCTGCCACTACACCCGCAGCAGCACCCATAGCAGAGGTTGCCTTGGAAGCGTCCGAACGACCTGTCGGCGGCGCGGCAGCAAGGCCCTGCTGCCGTACCTGCTGCGCCTGCAGCGCCCCCGGCTGAGGCGTCGGCTGCCCTGCCGCGCGTGCCGTCGACAGCCGCGTCCGAAACACCTCTCGTCCGATGCGGTTAGACGCAATTACCGGGATGATGTTAGCCGCCGAGTGACCCTCCATCGTCCGTCGCCAGTGTGCAGACGAGTCAATAGAAGGGTCTTGCGGCTCTGAGCCAATGGCGGTGGGGAAGAGAAGCAGGTCAGCTCCGGCGAGCGCGAGGCAGCGAGCCGTCTCAGGGAACCACTGGTCCCAGCAAATGCCTACCCCAACTGCCGCGTAGGTCGTCCGAAAGACACGGAAGCCCGTATCGCCAGGGCTGAAGTAAAACTTCTCTGCATACCCAGGTCCCTGTGGGATGTGCGTCTTGCGATAGATCCCTAGGTTGGTACCGTCTGCGTCAATCATCGCCAGGGAGTTGAAGTACGCGTGGTTGGCCCGCTCGAAAAAAGAAATGGGCAGCACCACACGAAGCTCCGCGGCAACTTTTTGGAAGCGAGCCAGCAGCGGGTTGTTGGCAGCCGGGCGTGCCAGGCTGAAGTAGTCCTACGCAGAACGAGAGAGTAAGAGGCAAGCATCCAAGCAGGTAGTAGGGCCGAGAATGCCGATGGTACGGACGTCAGAAAGAGCACAGAACAACAGAGCCGCATACAGAGGCGATATCCAGAGAAAAAAGAAAAAAAGTGACAGCGTCAACAGCAATCAACGGGCGCGCCAGGCGAAAGCACCACACGTACATCCTGAACTTGAGGGAAGTACTGTGTCTCAAACAGCTCCTGCAGCAAAATAATATGAGCACCTTTGGCCGCAGCCTCGCCTGCAACGCGGCACACGTATAAAGTGCACAGGAGGACGACGACACACAGAATGCGGTTCACATGAAGTAGTACCAGCACAAGACCAACGAGGCGCGCGTAAAGGAAGAGCAAAGAAGGTAAATGTGGTCAGCAACGCTGGATCAATAAAGACAAAGAACGTGCGACCAGAAAGCGCACCAGGTATGACCTGGCGCGAGGGGCGACACCGCGGCGAGCAACACAAGCCGTGCAATCCAAGTTACCGCCCAACCACAGCGCCTCCACCAAGGCTCGGTGGCGCAGCAGCAACGGCCACACGTAGATAGACCAAAGCGGCGGTACAAGACCGCAGTCTGCCGCAACACACGACCTCAGGAGCACCCGTTCACGGTTGACAACCAGCTGCTTCCATGCAGCCGCTGCCGGACGCCAGACACCACCTCCATAAAAACGCAGACCCTCACAGGAGCTAGTGACGTCAAAGGGCATGACGGAGCCAACAACTCGCCGACGAGAGCAAGGGCAGCGGCGGCGGCGACCGCCCCCACCCGTGCAGCTCGAGCAACGCCGCGCCCGCCGCACCCGCTCGACGACAAGCAGCTGCAGCAGCGAAAACGTCACAAAGGCATCGCATTCATAAGCGCTGGGACCAAGACAGTTGGCCACACGGCCTGTTGAGCCGCCCTCACGCACGAGAAAAGGTTAGAGACGAAAAACAAGTCACCCAGGAAAAAGAGAGGCACTCAGAACGTACGGACTAACCGCTCTGCCCGCCGTACGTTGGCCTCAGCTGACGGCCCGCAGGCAAATTGGGTGGCGGCAACCACCACTTGCCGCGCCATGGGAGCCGCAGTGCGTGGCGTCGCCCCGCGCGCCCATCCACGCACCAGCGGGACGCAGATGGCGCCGCCCCGCCACCGGAGCGCCGACAGCACCCCGGCACGGGGGGTGGGGGGGACAGGGCGACCGTGGGGGCAACCACACACACCGG
>Ga0209093_1000384_pt1 | contig 23415 bp, 22 predicted proteins | sample SidtaG_4_FD_187450 | JGI IMG/M metagenome (GOLD analysis project Ga0209093, IMG submission 187450) | Marine algal microbial communities from Sidmouth, United Kingdom - Sidmouth_Male1 metaG (SPAdes) (version 2) | ecosystem: Host-associated > Algae > Red algae > Unclassified | place: Sidmouth... | reverse complement strand
CAACGGGCAGCCGCGTCTAACGCCTCGGTTCGTTTGAACGTTGTGCTTTCTGCTCTTTATGCGCGACATCCCCTTGGTCTGTTCCATGCTCGTTTGCGCCCTTCTTTTGGATACCTCCGCTCCCCCCCCCCCCCCCCCCCCCCCCCCCCCCCCCCCCCCCCCCCCCCCCCCCCCCCCCCCCCCCCCCCCCCCCCCCCCCCCTTCTCGCGTCCACAGCGACAAGGACCGCCTCCGCAACCTCCTCGACGTCACGGGCGTTACCCCCGCCGAGGCGCAGCTGCTCCTTGCCGCCCGCATGGGCGACGCCCCCACCGTCACGGCCCTCCTGGCCGCCGGCGTCAACGTCAATGTCCCCGACGCCGAAGGCAGCACGCCCCTCATGCGCGCCGCGTCGCGCGGCCACGTGGACGCGGTCGCGGCGGTGCTCGGCGGGCCCGCCCCCGTCGACGTTGGCGCGGTCAACGCGTGGGGCTACGACGCCATGATCTACCTCGGCAGCGTGCGCTCGTCGCAGCCGGCGGCGTACGCGGCGATCGAGGCGATGCTCGCCGACGCGGGGGGGGACGTGGAGCGTGTCGGGCTGCGGTGGAGCCAGCGGCCCGAGTGGCGCCGGGGGGAGCGCTCGTGAGGTGGGTCGTGGGGGGGGGTGAAGGGGGGTGGGCGCGGGAGGGTAGGGGTGGGGCTGACCACGTGTCGCCGCGCGCGGCGGGGGGGGAAGCGGCGTCACGCCACGGTGTCCATGAGTGCCATGGATGGTGTGTGGCGGCGGGTCGGTTGGCCCGCGTTCACGGCTCGTTCGCTCTTCTCAGTGGCCCCTCGGCCTCTCAGCCCGGCTCGCCACCGTAGACACCGTCGTCGTGCGTCGGCCGACTCGCGTCCACCCCCCCCTGGACAGCCCCCCTTGCGGCTGCCATCTTGGCCGCCCGCGCCGCCGCCTTGGCCGCCTGCCGCCGCTTGTTGGCGCGCGTCGCCGCCTCCCGGTTGCGCTCGATGCGCCGCCGCTTGCGCGCATCGTCGACGGTCGCCAAGTCCAACCGCCGCCGCTTGCGCGGGGCGCCCCGGCGGGTGGTCAAGGACAAGTCTGCCCCGGCGGCGGCCGCCGCCGCCCCACCGGCGGCCGCCGCCACCGCAGCCGGCGGGGGGTGGACAGAGCCACCCTCCCCCCCCCAGGCGGCGGCGCCCCCCCCCCCCCCCCCGGGGCCCCCCCGGCCCCCCCCCCCCCCCCCCCCCCCCAGGCGGCGGCGCCCCCCCCCCCCACCAGGGGGCTCCCCGTGCGCCCCCCCTCGTCCCCCACCGCCGCCCGCACGGCGGAGGGCGGGAAGGTTGCGGCCGCCAACAGCCGCAGCCGCAGCGTCGTCACGTCCGACCCGGGGGTGCACGTGTACTTCATCCGCAAGGCGTCGGGGGCGACTGCGGACGGCGCCGTCGTGGCCGCCGGCGCCACCCCCACCGCGTGCGTGCCTGCGAGGCGGCCGACGAGGCGGCGGAGGGGGGCAGCGGCGGCGGCGACGGCGCCCGCCGCGGGGTATGGGGGGCCAGGCAGCGACTCGGCCGTTGCGGACGCGGCCGCTGTTGCTGCTGCCGCCGCCGCGGCCGCCGCGGCCGGGTCGACGGCGGCGATGCTCCCCGCGGCGGTTTCCGCGACGACGGTGTGGTGGAGGAGACACGTAATCTCCCCCATCGTGTGCGTCGGGCGGCGGAAGAAGAAGATCGAGTCGCGGAAGCCGCCCGGCTCGGCGGTCGGCGCCAGGCACCGCACGTACACGAGCGTCGGGTCTGGCGCGCAGACGGCCATGCACAGCATCTCGAGCGTCACCGCATCAACAGCGAAGCGGAAGCGTGTTGGCGAAAAGGTGGTTGTGGGGAGGAAGCCCGCCCGAATGTCCAGGGTCGGCTCGCGGATGGCCACGCCAAGCGCGACGGACTCGTCGGGGGACATGAATAGAGGGAGAAACGCCTCGGTGTGGGCAAAGAGGAGGGCGCCGAGGCCAGTTCCGCTGCACATGCGGCCGGCGAGGTGCTCGGCTGAAGGGAGGGGGCGGTACGAGCGGGGGGCTGTCGGTAGTGACGGCCGTCCGCCAGCGGCAGGGGGCGAACAGACGGATACGGCGGGGGGGCCGATGCAGCCCCCGACTTCAACCTCCCGCCGCCGCCCGCTGTGCGTCGACACGTCGGACAGGGCTAATGACCCCACGGCCGCGTCTTCCTCGTCCAAGAGAGGTTCCATCGACCGCACGGACAGGTCAATAACGACGGACGTGTCGATGGCAGCGGCAATCTCGTTATCGTCCAGCTGCGGCATTGCGTCGCCGGTTGGGGCTTCGGACGTGGGCAACACCGGGGAGACGGGGGAGAGCCACTCTGCGGCGGCGCCCGAGCGGAGGAGGAGACCAAACTCGTCGAGGCTGAGAACCGTCTCGGCCGGGAACGCACGGGGGTTGGGGAGGAGGGGAACCAAGCTCAGCTGTACGGGAAAGGATGCCATGGTGGGGGGGACACAGGGGAGGGTGAGGGGGAGCGACGGGCCTACCGTTCAAGTGCGTGAGCGCAAAACACCGTGTAGACGTAGATTGGCGGGCGTCGTGGCCAGGCGCGGCACTCCCGGGACGTCGACACCAGCCGCGGTACTTGCAGGGCGTCAACGCTCGGTACCGGCAGTGCAGCGAAGCGCTTCAAGGCACTACCACGGTGGGTAAGCTTCTAAAGGTCAGAATGGGGCAGCACACGGCGCCAACCCGCACACACACCAAACCACGCGGCAGCACAGAGGTGTGGGCGGCCGCGGTGCCGGCAGTGGCGGCCCTTCCAGCACGATGTACGCGTCACGTGCTCGCCCAACGACCCGCGGCGGACACCCGGTGGACCGCCGGGGGCGCGTCGGACTGGCGACGGTGGCACAGGCGAAGAGTGCATGCCACTTTGCACCCCATCCACGTTCGTGGATGGGATGTCTCGCCCTCGCCGGTGCGTGGAGCCCCTGGTGTGCCCCCTGCGCAACAGCCGTTCACGAATCTCGCCGTTCACGCATTTCCCAGAGCAGACACCACCGCTGTTAGCAAGAACACAAAGAAATCAGCGTGCCCACGTCGAGCGGGCAAGAGGACGTCTTCTAGACTGCGCCGCCGTGGCCGTCGGTACCGACGGCCACGGGCCCACCGCGGTTGGCCCAGCCCGCCGCCGTCGATTTGTCGCGTTGACCTGTGTCACGCTGCGTCACGGTGGGAGCGGCACCTCGAGCGGGGCGTGGCAGGGATGTACGACCCCCCGAGCTCCATCGGCAGCCAATGAAGCGCTTCCATCCTAAAACTCCCAACCGTTGGGCCGCGCCTGCCTGGCTGCGTTCAGTGTCAGGATTTGATACATTCTGTAAGTGTTGGAGGTCCGCAGCGTTGGCCCAACGAAGCACGACGGGCCATGTCAGAGTCAGGTGTCAATGGGGCTTCGCCTGGCCAATGACGACAGGGAGGGCGCGATCGTGAGGTGCACTTCGTGCCTTCGGTAGTTTCGAGCGAGCACCATGGTGCTGGTACACAGGGTTCTGTCCTTCCTCAGTGTGCCCAGATAATCGACCTCGTGGAAACACGTGGAGGGAAAGAGACGGGGAAGCCGGCCCGTTTTCCTTGAACAATACCATGTGTGCTGACCGCCGTGTTCCACGTGACGTGTGACCATTGATGGAGCTTGTTCGGTTCCTATTTCAGGTTCCATAGATGCCGTCGCCCATTGCGTTGGCCTCATACATACATACATGTGCTGTGTTGCGGCACTGCGGCCGCGTTCATGCAATGGATGGAGTCACAGTAGCCACCATCCCTCTTTCAAGTGTCCTGCGCAGGCTCGAAGTATGGTCTACCAATTTCCTTCCACAGTGGCAGCGGATCTACTGGAAGTCGCCGTTCCCGACGTACCAGCCGGAGACTTGGCGATGCGTGTGGCACAGGAGCGCGTCAATTGGCGGCGGCAATCTTTCCGGACAGCTGAGTCAGAGCGCGACGTCGCAGTGTTTGGCTACGCGGCAGTGGTGTTCGCCTGGTAGTCCTGCCTGCGTCAGCTTGGCTCGAACCATCAAACGGATGACACAGGGACCAGTCACTGCAGTGGAAGTCCGCATCAGTGCTGTGCATAGTTGTCAACGAGGGCCTCGCGAGACACTCGGAGAGACAGCGGGGTGTGACACGCGCATCGACCACATCGCGCACCGCCCTCAGTCTCTACTGTACCGGAGGCTGCTCCACAAGGGTCCTCCCTGGTTCTATTGTTTTGGCCCATGTTTCATGCACGTAGCGTTATTCAGCATTTGAATGCGACCGAGAGAGAAGGAGGGGGGCCACTTATCTATCCCGCTAATTATTTCACAATTCGAAATAGGGCTCTGAGTACAGTGCGTTCTCGTTATGAGAGAATCGTTTACAAGAGAATATGGGTCGCGAGTCTTCCATTCCGGACCATGTAGGCCACTTTTTACTCATTTTGAGCTGAATCAGCAGTCTCTGAAAACGAGAACGCACTGTACCTCACTGGGGCCTGGAAATGGAGAACATTTTTCGCACACTTTCACAGTGAACCTCTGCTAGTGAGTGTGCCAGCAACTTTCCCTCTCATGCTCTTCCTACCGCCCGATCATGTTCCAATTTTTGGCAAATGGTACTAAGCTGGGATGTGGAGAACATGGATATGGAGCGTTCTTGTTTGTGAACCTCTCATACGGAGTTGGTCCCAGTTGTTTTCTTATTTTTTCATACCGTCTTTCATCGGCTGATGCGTTAGGAATCTAGTTAGAAACATCTGTCTCATATTGATGTGGATGCGGGGGTTACAGTACTAATATAGCAATGATGTAATACTTCATTTATTGAAGTCGTTGCACATTACACGGAATAGAACGCACAGGATCAAGTTGGATCAGGTGGATGAAAATCCGCATGACAGTGTGACGTCAGACCTGGCGTGTGGCCAATGGCGTCTCGCTGCGCGGGTGGACGTTCCCATCTCAGACGCGCGATTCGCACCCGTCCCGTTGCTCTGTGTTTCTGGCCCGTCAGGGCGTGGCCACTATGGTTGGCATTTACCGAATGTTGCGATGGATGCTGTCTCCCGATCGGTATACTGATTTATTGATTTCGTACCGATATCTCGGTAGTCTAATGTTTTATAATATTTCCGATTATGTGGCATATGTGATTGGAGCCCCGCTCGCGTCCGCACTCTCACTCACACACTGCAACGGCCACCGCATGACCCTGACCATACCAAGTTCCCGCCTCTGCAATCCACCCAACCAGCACCACGACCTCGACAGTGTCTGACCTGGGCTAGCTCGTATCCATCCGTTCGCCTCTCCACCAATGATTCTCCTGCGTACCACAGCGCGCCATTTATTCCCCACACATCAAGGAACATACATTGACAACATACCGCTCGCCCACTCTGCTGCCAACATTATGACGCAAAAGAAACTTGGCGGCGAAGAAGTTTCGCAGCCGCAACACTACCTCTTGGGGATACCTAGGCACGTTTTGAAATGGCAGTGGGCACGCTTGCTTGGGCAGAGGGGGCCGGCTGGACTGAAGCAGGAGGGTCTGTATACCAGACACGGGTGCCTTGTGCGATCAATATTGTATCGTGGCTGTTTTGTTGGTCTATGTGGTCGGCGACTAAGAGCATTGTTAACAATGACATGCTATCGCTATATTCACGCCACGTTGCACAACGTGTCCCATTAAGCACCTGAAGTCCGATGTAACACCACTTTTTAGACGAAGAAGCCCTGTTTTTGTTCGGGCCATGGAAATCGAACTACCAACTTGACTCTGGCTTCCGCTGACCAAGAATAGCTGTGCGGCTATCGCTTTTCCATTTCGAGTCGGAATAGCTTTTAGGATAACCGAGGCTATCCCACGGGAGCCTCTGATTGGCCCATGTGATGGATCAACGAGCCGTTTCACAGCAAATAGTAGCACGTGGCTGAAACGTGTGCGCCACGTCTGCAAGATTGACTGCCAGTTCCTTCTGGGCAGAGATGGTCACTGTTCCGGAACGTCTGCATGAGCTGTCGTACATGGCAATGGTCCTACAGCGACGCCCTTCTAGGCGTGGACGTCATCAATCGCTGCACATTTTGACCTGTTTCTTTGTCCGTCTGCCGACGAGCGTTTTCTGCGCCTTCGTTATGGTTGATACGGCTGCTCACCAGAGTTGTCAACTGCCGCTGCAGTGAATCAAGTCCTGGCGGAAAATATCGTCTTGGTCGGGCCCAGAAAGGACGTGGTGTAAGGGATCCTGCAGGTACTTAGGTTAATGACAGCAAAGCAGCCAACCGCTGACGTACATGTGGCTGTCTAAGGACGCGGACTTGGTTCTAGAATAGAATAGCCGATAGAGATAGCCTGAGTTGTTGACAATGCTCTAATGGGACTGGTGAGAGCCTCGCTCGGTGTGTGGCGTCGGTCGAGCTCTCCCAGGATTGAAGACGAATATTATTACATTACAGACACGTTGATAAAATGGACAATACCGACTATTGATCGGGATACCGACCCTTACCGATCAAATTTATCGATATGCCAACCATATGGCCACACGGCCTGACATGCGAGACGTTTCACCCTTCCTTACAGCGGCGATGACAGCATCGTCAAAGAACCAAGAAAGTATCAGAATTACGTATTTGTCATGCGGCCCCTCTGGGCCACGAATAATAAACTATTGTGCAGTCAACCTAAGTGCTATGGATTATCTTAACTAAGACTGTTCCGAACACGGCGGCCTCGCAGACAAGCGTGGACTGGGGGCATGACGAAGCGCGGACTGGCGGCACGGCGCGAGTTCTGCGCTGGTACCTGTTGGTAGTACCCCATGGAGTGTTCATTTTTCTCGTGGTGGGGTGATGCAAACTGGATACCCGAACGTGCCCGCAGTATACAGAAAAGAGATGCATAGTGTCGAAACCTTTCGATGCAAGGCAGCGTGCGCAACGCCGGGGTTCAATTGCGGCGGTTCCGGCAAGCACAGACACACCACGAGCGTCCTGGGAATGGCGCCGCTGGTGGGAAAGGGATGTGGGTGGGCATAGAAATGGAAAACGGCCGGGAGAAGCGTTTTATTGACAAGGCTGTTCGGCCGCACACCGCTGGGGGGGGCACCCTGAGGGCGTGATGCTCTGGGGCCTGAATCGCCAGAGAATATTATGTCCTTAGAACTCATCTGGGGTTAGTACTGATGTCTTTAGGTACCAAGAGCGGAGGTCAAAAAACCCCATGTGAAAAGTCTCGCAGATAATCAAGGACATGCGCATTACATGCACTGAAGAAGGGTTGAAATCGGAGCAAGCTTTGGAATGCCTTCAATATTTCAATGCGTGGTGGGTCGCGGATAGCTGTGTGGATCGGAGTGAGTGCACGTGGCGCACGCAGACCCAGTCGTTACAAGGATGGCTGAGAGCCGCCCTGAGGAAGCCGTAGTAGCCAGTCGTTACAACTTTCGAGTTGTAACGACTGGACAGGGATTCGTCTCAGTATCCGAACATCCTACGTGCATGGTGCGGGGGCCTTCTATTGCCGGTGATTGTGGGCCAGGATTAGAGCAAACCCAACAACGTCGATTATCGTAAAAATATGGACCACGTGTCCCCACGTGTCTAACGTGGCACCATATGCGGAAACCAGCCCAACCGACAACGTCCCGTATGCAGAATTTCCGCAAACGCGCCAGAAACGATTTACAGCGGACAGATGAGTCCAACCGGAGAACCCGCGGGTGAGTTCGGAAGCAGTCGCGAATCACGGGTCGGCTTCCGCATAGAAGCCAGACTAGGTGCCCGTGGGCCGGCTAGCGCCTCGTGCTTCCGTGACTCGCATCACAGCGGGCAAGGGTCCGCTCAATACAGTCATTGTGCGCTTGTAAAGCAAGGTGCAGCTCTTTGTAGCCCACGTCATATTTTACAGCTGATTGGGCAATCTGTTCCGAAACGACAACGATCCGAGGCGCTCATGGCGCTCGATCGTGGAGTGGGGTCATAACTGGCACAATGAGGCAGAGAAGGACGTTGCAAGACTTAAATCTCGTTCTTCATGAGGTGTTCCTGGGGGGTAGGCAGGCAGAATCTGACAGACTTGCGGCCACAGATTACTCGATCGCAGATCAGCTGTGGATGAGCACTTCAAGTGCTATCAAGTGCGACGGGCCCCGCACTGGAGCGATCGAGTTGCGCTCAGTTATAAAGCAGGGTACCTTATAAGCGGGACACATATAATTGCGCAATGACTGTACCTGTCAGAAAGCTATGTTATCATTGGAAAAATATTGTTCTTACGAAAACTCTAATTCACACTCATTGACTGCGCCTCCAACATGCCAATTCCAAAACAGTACCCTACCGTACTCTCCCCGCTGCACCCCAACCCAGCCCACCTATGGTCGGTAGGTCAAAAGCTGGAGAGATCCCAGTCAAGCCAATCGCTGTCTGAGCCAACCAAACGCAGAAAAGTGCCTCTTTGTTAGGTCTGGACTCTCCACTTTTTGGCGCAACGACAATATCGGTCCCAATGCATCTCACCCCACCATAACTACGGCGCCTGCACCACCCCGCTCACCCCGCACATCCCACCCTACGCACACCCACCCCACCTCAACCTACTGCGCCCCGCCCCTCACGCACCCCACGCACCCCACCACACCCACACCCACCCTCCCCTCACGCACCCCACGCACCCCAGTGAGCAGCTTGTCGTAATTTTTTTTCAGTTGTCGTTCGTCTGAAAAAGCGTCAATTGTTGGGTACATAATTCTGTCATGGGCAGGAATGCCGACCGATCTGCACTTCTTGTGCACGCCGTGTCATGAAATCCGTAAATACGTGTGAACACTGGCCCACTGGCTGGAATCGGGGGTGAACACTGACACTGTGAAGCGATCAGCAATCCGGGGTGGTCGTCTACGGACAAACAGTAGCCTACAACCGTCTATAAGAGAGGAGATATGTGGACGCCAGAGGCCGATTACGGACTGTTCCGAACTGGGCCGGCCTGTTTTAGGCGAAATGGAGCGCTGTCAGTGGCTCAGGAGGGCACCGAGACGATCGTGAAGGTCACCACGTGTGGCGTTCTTGATTGCACCGTCAGGGTTTGGCGCTGGGCCATCGGCGGCCCCGGGTGATTCGTGCCCCATCACGCGACCGGCCCCGGTCAAACGTCAGCCAACCTAAAAACTAGTCATCGTGTTACATCGCAGGCGAGCGGCGTACGTTTCGCTGCCGAGCATCAATCTCTGCGACCAACTTGTGGGACGTAGGGGCCGGTACAGGAGCACTCACTTCAGACCACCATCTGACACAGCCTCGCTCGAGGCCACAGCATGAGCCAGAGAAACACCAGCAGAACCACTTGTGCAAGCGCCCCGCATGCTGTCAACTGACGAGATTCGCATGCAGTGCATGACGGCCCCGCGGAGGACGATTGCTCCCAAAGAGTCACCACGTGGTGCCGCGCGGCTGGCGGACCTGTTTCTCCGTGTAGTGACGGCCGGCCTCTGGATGGCCGATCGGGCCGAGAGCCTCGCTACCTGGCCACCGGACGCCTTGTCGGCGTGAGGGGGCGCACGAGGGGGTGCCCCTCGCTGTACCCCTCTAAAAAGGCCTGCTTGGCCAGGTGGAGGGCAAGAGGCGCTGGCGGCCCCCCGATCAGAGCGTCCAAATAGCGGGGGTGACAGCAGGGGCTCCAGCGGTGCGGGTCGCCTGGGCCCAGTATCTACACCGCCGGCTCGCGCGGCCAGCGCGACGCGCACGGCATGACGCACGCCGACGTCGCGTGGTCGACGACACGCTGCCGTCGTGGGCACCGTCATCTTCCCGCTCCGCTTTTTCCGTCGTCTTCCCTCTCTGCTTTTTCCGGCTTGTGCCAGGCCCGGGGATCATGGACGACGATGTAGCTGATGATGACCTGCAGATGGCCGTCGTTCTCGGGGCCCGATCTAACCTTTCCACGCGCCGTGCGCTTCTATCTGTACGTGAAGGACGCGTGCGCAAGCGTGTTGGAGGCTCCCGTCCAGGCCGTCGCCCCAACCGGCCTCGCGATTTTGACCTAGGTGCGCACGCCATTTTGAGAGATTACTTCGGTGTGGACGGGGAGCCGCCGGTCTACGGAGAAGACGCGTTTGAGGAGCGTTTCCGCCTGCCACGGCCGGTGTTCAACCGGCTGTTCCGATCTATCTGCAACGAGCCCGCGTGGAGGCGCACCGTCAACGCGACCGGTCGCCCGCAGGCCCATGCCATCCAGAAGGTGGCTGCCGCGTTGAGGGTGCTTGGGTATGGAGAGCCCTTTGACCGCGCTGACGAGTACTGTCGCCTTTCCCGCTCCACCATTGACATGTACACCCGCCGCCTGACGCACTTCATCATTGACAAGTGGGCACCGACGTACCTGCGGCGTCCCAATGCCGAGGAGCTCGAGCACATCCTCACGCGCAACGCGGCTCGCGGACTGCCGGGCTGCATGGGCTCCATCGACTGTACCCACTGGACGTGGGCCAAGTGCCCAAAGGCCCTCGCCGGGCAGTACAAGGACCGCAACGGTAAGATCTCAATAGTGATTGAGACGGTGTGTGACGAGGACCTGTACATCTGGCACTTGTTTGTGGGGTGCCCGGGCGCCTACAACGACAAGAACGTGCTAGCCGCGTCGCCACTGATGCTGGACGTCAACGATGGAACGTGGCCACCGAGGATCTACAAGTACACACTGAACGGCCGCTCTCGTCGATTGCTTTTCTACGCGGCCGACCAGGGCTACCCCCGATACGCTCTCTTTGCTCAGCCCTACTCTAATCCCGACACGCCTCGGCGACTGGTGTACAACCGCCTGCAGGAGGCGGTGCGCAAGGATGCGGAGCGCCTGTACGCGGTGTGGTGGTCGCGATGGTTCATCACCAAGTACCCGGCACGCTACATGACGCTGCCGCGCCTCATCAACACGGCCAAAGCCGTGGCTATCCTCCACAACATGGCCGTGGAGCACCGGCGTCACGGCTTTATTGCATCGACGCGAATGGAGGCGGCAGCGGCGGTACGCGGTGCGGGGAGCGGACGTCACGACGGTGAAGACCAAGGCCCCAGTGGAGATGGGACGGCCTTTGTCAAGGACGATGGGCCAACCTGTGGCGGCGTATGGGGCGCGTCTGCGCCTCTATCTGATGGGCAAGTCAATGACGGATGTGGCTGTGAAGGCGCGCCTGTTGGGACGGCGAGGTACATGCGTATGGCCGAGACCGAGGCCAAGGACACGCACGAGCACTTCTCCTTGCTCAATGACTTGGCGGAGCACGTGTGGAACGACCGTGGTAGGCTTCTAGCACCCTAATTGAGATTGTCCGATGTACGTGAGCTGAGTGAGAGGGCGAGTGGGGCTGAGGTTGTGCTTCGTTGAGCGGGGCGGGGGCGTTGTGGATCAAAGGTTTTTTTCCCGCTGGGCAAGGTTTTTTTTTCCTTGGAAACACTCTCCCTACGATACGTATGTGTGCAGCAGTGTAGCACGACTATCAGTTGACCATGGGGTGGTGTACAGCTCATGCATTGCCTCTCGGAGACTGCGAATTGCCTACATGTGTGCGTGACAACCGTTTTCGGCTATGTAGCGTCCGACAGACAGCACCAGTCGTTTTTCCACCGTGCTCCTTGGGCTGCGTGAGAGTGCGGCAACGTACGCCCTTCAGGTCCTGGTGACTGTGCGCCACGCCGCCCAAGATGCGAGACTTGCTCTCACAACAGGCACAAAGGAGTCTTAGTCCGTCCGCGTCAAAGCCACGCCAACGCGTGTTGTAGGAGCCACCCCACGCGTGTTGTAGGAGCCGCCACTTGCGCGATGTGAAGGCGATTGAGCACTTTCGATAAATATTAAAGGTGGATTCCAAATGTGCCATCCTGTCCCGTAGGTGTATTTGCTGCTTACACAGAGATATCTGCACGCGTTGCCAGAGTGCATGGCATGCGAGCGTGCAACTGCAACTTTTTCCTCTATATTTACAGCAAGGTTCCTAACACAAGTCATTAACTAACTAGACACATTGGCGCGAGCAAGCTACATCGCACGCCAGCACCAAGACCAAGGTGTTTTTCGTTGACCTGGCCCAGCAGCCCACGCAGGAGATGCTCTCAAAGACCTGTGTTTCACATCTGCGGTGCGCCTGGCGGTGCGGCGACGTTGTTTCACACCATGTACTGCAAGCGTTCACGACAAGGCAAGGCAACCAGCAATGTCACTGCTGATAAGGAAAAATAAAACCCGTGACGGGAAAAAAAAACCTTCTCTGTTGCAGTCGTGCATGTCATGTAGCTTACCAGGAAACCGCAAAGAAAAAAAAGAAGCACAGCTACGCAGTCGATCATCCAGCTTGGCCATGTCATTGGCCATCAAAGCAAAGTTCAAAGAAAGAGAGCCACAGGCTGCGCACATACTCAAGCGGTCCATGATGCAAGTTGTAGGTCCTTGTCCTCGGCCGAGATACCAACGGCCGTCCGGCTAGGGCTCCTCCTCGTCGGCCTCTTCGCTGCTCGATGCACCGCCGTCGTTCCAGTCGTCCCAGTCCATGGTGTCCAGGATGCGCGAGTTCACGTCGAAGCCGGCGGCGCCGGCCTTCTCCTCAAAGCGGCGCCGCTTGGTTGCCTGCGCGGCACGGCCCCGCGTCAGGTTCACACGACGCTTGGGCGGTAGCGGGGGGCGGGCAGCCGAGACGATGGCGCTGTCGCTCACACGCCGCGAGTCTTGGCCGACAGGTACCTCCCAACCTTGGTCCTTGTCCTCGTCACAGTCGATGCCTTGGGGTTCGTCTCCGGCCTCAGTGTCGTTAGCGTCGCCAGTGCTCAAAGGTTGCGAGGAAATCCGCTCCGCGGCCGCGCGTGCGGCCTCAATGGTTGTCGCCGGTGCTGGCGCCGTCGTACAAGGCGGCGGGGATGTGGTGCGGCTCGCCGCGCGCGTACGCTCCAGGCGAGGAGGGGGGAGCGCGTCCGCCGAGTCGTCATCACTCTAGGAGACCGTCCCCTCCTCCTCGTCATCCGGTGAGGCTAGTCCGCTGCTGCGTCCTCCACGCCCAAGTCGAGCTCCACGGCCGCGACCGCGGACGCGATTACGGCGACCTCGGCCGCCACGAGCGACTACCGCAGCGCACCGACCGCCGCAGCGTCCAGATCCGCGCTTGCCACAAAAAAAGCCCCCGCGCCCTCGGCCACGCCCACCGCGGCGGTTGCTCCTTGGGGAAGCGGCATCAGCGGCTGATGTGGTCGCATCAAGTCTTCCCTGCAATGCCGCCTCCTCATCGGCGTCTGGAGCGTTGGCATTGGCCGCGGGATGTCCATCAGCATCTCGCAGCCGACGGCGCATCTCGCGCACCCACCACTCCCGACCCTCGTCGGAGTTGGCCGCTGCCGGGGAAGACCAGAAGGCAATTTCGGCGCGGTCTGCTGCCGACCTGGCCACGGAGTTGAGCGCCACAGTGTTGGCAACAGCTTCACGCTGTAGGGTGGCTTCCATGCGGGAAGATGCCTTGGCGGCCTTGTTTCCGACAGGCCGTTCTTGAAAGACGCTCCTCTCGCGTTGTTGCCGGCCACGCGCGTACGTTGAGCTACTTGGGCCCGTGCTCACGTCCTCGTCCTCGTCCGTCAGGCCGTCGAGAGGATCCTCATCACACAGTTCCGCACCCGATGCACCGTGTGGGCTTGGAGGTCGGTGCGACGCACGCATAGCCGCCACAGTAGCGGCGCCGCTAAAGCGGTCCAGCCGCCGCAGGATCCTCCAGTAGGGCAGCGCAGGGTGGATGCGCCGAAGGCCGACGCGCCCACGGGCACGGGCACCCCTCAGGGCAGATGGAGACGTTCGAGCTGATGCCCTGCGCGCGCTTGCACTCAGTGCAAATACTCCTCAGGCCACGCTGCAGCTGGGCCTTGGTGATGCCACGAGCGGGGGGCCCATGGGCTGGTCGCGGCGTGAAGGCGAGAGCATCCTTGTCCGCACGCTCAGTCGGCCCCGCACGAGAGCCCGAGCCCGAGTCCGATGGCTCCGACACAGAGGGCATCGAGCACGCGGGGGCCGCAGGCGACGAGTTTTTGAGGGGTGAGGAGCCGGAGAGGGGTGCCGAGGCGGCTGGGCGGGTGGAAGACGAGTCTGCTGTCGCAGCCGGCCCAGCACGCAAGTCCGGAATAGTGGTGCTGTAGCGCAGCACAACGTAGTACCACCAGGTAAAGCGTCACCAAGTGTAGAGCACCGAAGGGCGCACAGATCGCGTGCTGTCCGACACCAGAGGAAAAATACGCCGCTGGTAGAGAGGCCGTGCGCAACCTAGTCGGTGAAGAGCCGCCGTTGACACTGCCCCCCCGCAAACGCAAAGAAAGCTAAGGCGTCAGATGTGGAAACGCCGTGCAGGGGTCAAGGTGAGCACAGGGTGCGTGCGAGTGTTGCCAGGGACGAGAGGGTGGGTGCGGCGGCGACAACGCAAGCGGAACGAATCACCAGGGATGCGCAATCCCTCCCACGCTCTTTGCGTCAGACAGCGGGAGGGGCGCGCATGGCTAACAGGGCGCGCAAGGCCAACGGGGCACGGATGGCTAGCGGGGCACGGATGGCCCAGGGGCGCACACAGAGCCTAGCCTGGCTGAATGCGCGCCCCCTCGCATGTTACAGTTGATAGACTGGCCAGAGCGCCCGCGATCATGAGATTTTACGAGTGGCCCAGAAGCAGGCACTCAAGGTCGGGGCAACAGAAGGGCCATGAAGGCCATGAACTCAGATTGTGGAGACACTGGCGAAACGCCGCCTGGAGGCTGTGACGGCGTTGCGTAGGGTCAGCCGTCTGGGGACCGGTCGTCTAACCAATCGCATATCGCAAGAAAGCTGGAATCAGACGGTTTCTGGCGCGCCAGGAGTGGCCCGGGGTGCAGCCCGGCCCTGCGCATGCGCCACCTGTAGGACGCTTGCAGGTCCGGGAGTGACGCGACACTCTCCACATGCGTCCCCTTCTACCGCACCCAGCTCCTGCCGCGTGTGTCAACGTATTGCGTGCCAATAGGGAGGCACCCCTGTCTGTGGCTCGCGCACACCAATATTGGGCTGAAGTGATCATGGCCAATCAGCTGTGGTGTTGGATGAGGAGCGCCACGCCTCTCGCCGTGGCTCGTTCTCGACGATATTTTCTGGGCCTAAGCTGGGCCACGACGTGAGGCTTCCCCCCAGCGAAACGACCGACGATTTGTGGAGTCTGACAATTTAAAACACCTCCGGGCCTGACCGACGTGCTCTCATGACGCATCGTTGTGACGTGGCTGCCGATCTGGCGGTGAGACGACAGCCAAGATCTGGAAATCACGTTGTCCACGGCATTGTCGTCCACTGATTGGGCATGGAAAACTATACGTGTCCGTTTCAGGCGCTGCTCGTAACAAAATTCCCGCTCTCGGGCGTGGCCACAGCACTGGGCACTAGTGCCATACGTCGCCATGGCGGCGCACCGCAGTGGAATCTTCTGCGATGCGCCACCAGGCCTTGCACGAGATTTCTTCTCCAATAGATGTGCTTCGCGACTGCACAGAGAAATGGGTGATGCAGATCTCATAACGTTGTGATTTGATTGGCTAAATATACGATTGCATCTGGGGACCACGTCCCACTGTAATCCGATCTCCTGCAATCTTGGTTGCCGTGACGAGCAACACGCGCTCACAGCCATTCGTCGACTCTGCTGCTTCTTGTTCCGCTGTCTTTCCCCCTCGAGGCACTCAGAGCGTCACGGCCGCGCCGAACGCTGCTGTAGGGGCGTGCTAGACCGAGGCGTCAGGCTCTTCGTGCACTTCTACCTACGTACTCAGGCATGCTTCTGCATTAACGGGGCCGCCTTTGACGGTGGCCCGGTGACGACCCGGGTTGGCAATGAAATTGGGGCTGATAGAGCTCCTTGGGCCTGGCAACAGGGATACAGATGGAAAAAGGCGGTGGCAGGCGCCCGCCCGCCCCCCTCAGGTGCGTAATACCTGCTTTCACACTACAAACGCAGCGCGCGGGAGGGAACCGTGCGCTGACAGTTGTGGAAATGAACATACACAGCTCTCTCCCCTCTGTGTACCTTGTCGTCGTTCTTGCTATCTGCGTCCCCCTTTCATCACCTGTATATCATTCATACGGGACACAGTGGGACTGAAAACCATCAAGAGACGAAAACTACTCCTAGGAGCGGTGGCTTTGCCACTACACCACAACGTCACAACCCAAAGAAGCATGCAATATAAGAAAACATGCACGACAGAGCGCGTGGAGCCTGTACGGGCCCTCCCCCTCCTACCCCATAAACCTGCTCATCGTCAAAACGTCAATGCAAAGAAACAAATCCAAGAAGGCGGCCTGGCATGGGCCCTCGTGGCCGGCCCGGCGAGGGCCACCTTTTCGCCTGCGTCAGACTGACACGTCCATGACGACGTCGTGAAGTGCCGCGAGTCCCTCAGCCCTACACACCCTCCACCGCGTCACGCACCTTGTCCTCTTCTGGCTTGCCCGCACTCTCGGTCTTGTTCAGGGCCGGATTGAGCACGGCACGGTTGCCATCCAGAGTCACGCCGACAACGACAACGTCGTCGTCAGCATCACCGTCAGCGGCCGCTGCATCCGCTGCGCGTGAGGCCGCTCCGGCCTTGTACGCATGGCCGACCGGGACGGAGCCGGCCTGCCACTCAGTCGTGAGTGAAACCGAGCATAGCTTGCACAATCGAGGTGTGGCCTTGCGCGTCCAGGCCACCGCCGTAGATGGGAGAACACCCTCTGCCTGGCCACTGATGGCGTCCAAAGCCGTGCCGCACGCCGCTGCCCCGAGGGGCGCGGCCTGGTAGGTCTTGGCCGCCCGCCGGAGGTGCTTCTGCGCGTAGTGTATCTTGCTTGACATCAGGATGGTGCGCGTGCGGTCGTCAATGGTGATGGCCTGGAGGTTGGCCAACTGAACCTCAAGCGGCGCCGCGACGGTGCCAATGTCGTTCACGGCCTTCATGGCCGCCTCAAACTGGGCGGCCGTGTACCCCTTGTCCAATGCGAGCTCGGCCGCCTCAAGCTGCATGGCCGTCAGATCACCTGCATCATCGTCACTTCCAGCGACAGAGGCGCCGACGGCCGCGCCCGCGGCCGCTTCGCGCTTCACCTTGAAGTTCTTTCCGTGCATGTATTCCCCGTGGAACAGGCCGTCGGCGGCCTTGCGCTTGGTTCCAGTGCCGGCCTCGTCCGAGGCCGCCGCGCCGCGCGCCTTGTAGGTCGAGCCGCTGACAGGGCGGCGACCCGCGGAGGCGCCGCCCTTGATGGTACTGGTGGCCTCGTTGAAGGCCAAGCTCTCGTCAGCGTGATCCTTGTCGCCCGGTTCGCGACCGTCGTCGTCGTTGGCCTCGTCAGAGGCCAATTTCACAGCACCAGCCTCCTCTTGAACGAGGACATGGTGGGCGGCTGCTACGGCGGCTGCTACAGAAACGGTCTACAAAGCCTCGAGGTCGCCTCTACCGTTGTCGGCGAGCACACGGTCAGTGTCGGCCTCGGTCATGACCTCAGGCCGCTCAGTCGCCTGGTCGTCGCCGCCGGCTGGCTCAGCGTCGCAGTCGTTATTGATGCGGGCGCGCCTCAGCGTGGCCTTGTGCGCGGCCAAAAGGGTAGCGCGGAGAGCATCGTGGGGAGAGGCACCAGGCTCAGAGGGTGAATCCATCACTGATCATGAGGTCACGTGTGCCCGCGCAGCTTGTGCAAACACGCTACGGAACGAACGTTCAGAGCGCAGGGAGACAACGCGGCTCGAGAGTCTGCGCAGACGGCGGGCGTCGTCTGCGCTAACAGAAATCTCCGGCCGACCGCCCCCCGCGTCAGCGACCACACGCCGAGCGCCCGTCGCACAGGATCTTCTCCCCATTGAGCGCGTTGTGGCGCGCTGGCACACAGCTACGTTGCACGCACCATGAATACAGTGGGCTCCTGGTCTTGCATAGGGCCCTTCTCTGTAGCCTGCTGCTAGGACACGTCCGTCCAGCGCAGGCTCTTTGACGGCTTCCGATCCGCCAACGCAGGCCCTTTGACTGCTTTTGCTCCGCGCGGGGATCCTCCTCCAATCCAGGGCCCTCAAGGTTTCCAACATGAAAACCGTCTGCCCAGTGTAAACCGTCTGCCCAGTGGGCCTTTGCCACCGTCAATTGCGTCACACGTGCGGAGCCTTCAGTGGATTCTCTTTTCTATATGGCGAGGCTCGTGAGGTACCTCTCTAGTCCCCCCTGAACGTATCATTGGTGGCCGTGCGCTGCGGCTCACGCAACGCTTCAGGGCCGCCCAGCATCGTACTGGGTGCTGGCACCTCAGTAATCGAGTCGGGCGGCTGGCTCGTTGGAATCTAGTCGACAGGATGGCACTCCCCAAACGCCCACGACTTGATTTCAAAAGACGGCTGCATGACACGGATCAAAGAGATTTTTATCCAGGTACTAAACATAGGTTCCGTGATGTTCGAGCCTGATTGGCTGCTCACATCTGGTCCCGAGCTCTGACACGCTGGCCTGATCTCTCGTCGACGTCGCGTCTTTCGTGTCTCCGTGCTTCGTCTGGCACAACTATTGCCCCATCAAACGACCTGTGCGCCCCCCCTCACACGGGGTCCTCGGTCTCCCTTCTCTTCATACCAGAAGATACGAGAGAGCGCCTGCAAGAAACTCGGTTGCCTACCTCATGCGTGTGCACTGCACGTCTCATATTGCAATCCCTTTGGAACAGATAAAAACTACAGAAAAGAAGAACGCATTTACTGCAGGCACGTCACTTGCCCCACCGTTTGTCTCTCACCCGCCCACCGCCTCTTTCGCGCCGATAAAACACAAAGAAAATCAACACAATGTTGAGAGAGGCGGCCCGGCATGGGGCCCCTCCACAGGCCTGGAAAAGGCCTATGCCTTGGCGTATAGCAGCTTGGGAGTCGCTTTCAGCCTTGTCCTAGGCCACGTTCTTCTCTACCTTGACCTTCTTGTGTGTTTTGCGGTTGGGAGCGGCGGCGTCACCGTCGGTACCGCGCTTGATGGCGCTGCTGGCCAGGTTCGAGGCCATACCGCCGCCTCCGCCAGGACTATCCAGCGAGGCGCCGTCCCAAAAAGCCAGGTCGGCACTCGAAAGGCCGTCAAAATCCTTGCACTTGGTCTCTGGTCCGGCCTTGTCGTCGGCCGCGCCGGTGCTGCTCACTGAGGGCGTACCTGGCGTGTACAGGTAGACCTCCACCGCCGTCGGAAATCCGTGCTTGCCCTTGCTATCAGCAAGGCTCTCGGCCTTGTCGGAGGCCGGCGGGTCCGTCGTGCAGCTGCCGCCCGACGCCTTGTTCCGCACGTCATAGTCGGCCTCGTCCGAGGCCGCCGCCATGCCTGCTGGGTCCGTCGTGCAGCTGCCGCCCGACGCCTTGTTCCGCACGTCATAGTCGGCCCCGTCCGAGGCCGCCGCCATGCCCATACGAATCGCCTCTGCCAATCGGCGACGGTGCCGAGCCGCCTTGGCCTGCTGAGCCAGAATAGCAGGGAGACGACGGGCCCCCTCTCGTGCCGCGGCGCGAGCGCGCTCAAGCGCGGCCGCGCGGGCAGCCGAGGCCGCTTCGTCCATGGCAATCACAGAGGATCAGCAGCGTGGGTTGGAGGGATCCTCGACTAGGCAGACGACTCGCAGGGCGCGCTAGCGCGTCGTGCTTCGTTGCGCATGTGCACCGCGAGACCGTTCTGAGCAGGGCTAGCTGTATATGCGATTGCACGCAGCGATGCTCGGCCCTGAAACGGCCGCAGTGATACATACACCCAGTGTCGCTCGTCTCGAGCTCCGATGCTCCGTCAGCATCCCTCAGGATGTGCTCGGTGAGTTCCAAGCGTCGGAGCGACCGCGGTTGCCGCCACCCCAGTGCGAGTGAATGCCACAGGCCGCCACGTTCGCTGAGTTCCAAGCGTCGGAGCGACCGTGGTTGCTGCCACCCCAGTGCGAGTGAATGCCACCGGCCCCCACGTTCGCTTTGGGCGGGGACGGACGTCACGGCCGTGGACCCGTTTCCAACTTCAACCAGCTCGGCTGTGGGGCCACCGACACCGTCATCGGCGCTGCACGTGCCCTGCCCTGAGTGGCTCTCCAAGCCGTGCTGCGTCACTTCGGCCGAGCTTCGCGCTCCCCCTGGCAACGTAGTCCGTGCCTGCGCTTCCGAGATCAAATCAGGTCGAACGTGTCACCGTTCTGAGCACCGCGCTGCACAAGATATGCCCTGAGACACGTGGTGATCATGAAACTGGCATCTATTCGCGTGACGATCGCCTCCATGACCGCACATTTAGGCCAGATTCTGTTCCCAATAGGCTTCGTGTCACATTTTTTAGCAACGATCGAGCTATGATCGCCCTTGCACGCAGCTACGATTGCTCATCGACACGCGACGTGCGCGGCAGAGTCAACTGGGACGTCTGGGCCGGTTGAGTTCGGAAGGTCACAACCATCAACACGCGCTCTCATTTCCGCATATAGAAATAATGTAGCCTACCCTTTTTTTGACAAGTACATGGCCTCTGTCAGCATGAGTTCGGAAAGGCTCGACGCCAGTTCGACACCCAATCAAACAACTACACGTTTGCTTACGTGGCGCTCTTAAATAGTTCGGAAGCGGCTCGATGCGGACGTTGTTGGCGCTGCTCTTAGAGCATTGTCAACAACTCAGGCTATCTCTATCGGCTATTCTATCCTAGAACCAAGTCCGCGTCCTCAGACAGCCACATGTACGTCAGCGGTTGGCTGCTTTGCTGTCATTAACCTAAGTACCTACAGGATCTCTTACACCACGTCATTTCTGGGCCCGACCAAGACGATATTTTCCGCCAGGACTTGATTCACTGCAGCGGCAGTTGACAACTATGGTTAGCAGCCGTATCACCCATAACGAAGGCGCAGAGAACGCTCGTCGGCAGACGGACAAAGAAAGAGGTCAAAATGTGCAGCGATTGATGACGTCCAAGCCTAGAGGGGCGTCGCTGTAGGACCATTTCCATGTACGACAGCTCATGCAGACGTTCCGGAACAGTGACCATCTCTGCCCAGAAGGAACTGGCAGTCAATCTTGCAGACGTGGCGCACACGTTTCAGCCACGTGCTACTATTTGCTGTGAAACGGCTCGTTGATCCATCACATGGGCCAATCAGAGGCTCCCGTGAGATGACCTCGGCTATCCTAAAAGCTATTCCGACTCGAAATAGAAAAGCGATAGCCGCACAGCTATTCTTGGTCAGCGGAAGTCAGAATCAAGTAGGTAGTTCGATTTCCATGGCCCGAACAAAAAAAGGGCTTCTTCGTCTAAAAAGTGGTGTTACATCGGACTTCAGGTGCTTAATGGGACACGTTGTGCAACGTGGCGTGAATATAGCGATAGCATCTCATTGTTAACAATGCTCTTACGATTCCATTGGCGTCGTTCTCTGCGTCATCTCGGCCACACACTTCCACGCAGTGGCATGCCGTCTGACTGGAATGGCAGAGGCCTCAGATTCGTGGCCACGTAGCTTCCCTGCTGTTGAGCAGTTGTGCAAGGTGGCCACGCCCGGATGGCGCGCGCCGACTTGGTCGTGACAACTCATGGAGGGACTGGCACGCGGGGAGCGAGGGATGTGTGACCACGACCCGGGTCTAGGATGTATCAAGGGGAGAGCTGTTCCCGTTTGCTTGGGCGAGCATAGTGGAGCAGAGAGCCCCGGGCGGGCCGCTGAGCCGCCTGCCGGGGGCGACATGGGCGGCTGGGGCGCGCCCAGCCACCCGCTGAGAAAAAGGCCACCAATGAAATAGATACTGTTCAACAGTCGCCTTGTTGAGTGCAGCGTCGCTCTAAGAAAGGCACGAACAGCGAGTGTTTTTGCCTCCACACAGGACGCACTCACGATTGATTGTGGACATGGCCCTGGCCGATCTCGCTTCAGTGGTCCTATACAATACCGCTTCAGAGCAGTTAGTCTCTTTTTTCCACTTGAGAGTGTGCCACGTGTATGCACTGTGTCAGTCGTGGTATGGATCAGCAGCCAGCATTGATGGTAGGCTCTAGAGAAAATCTAGTCGCAGAGAAGCGGTGTTTGAAGAGCCACCCTACTCCATCGGAAGCGACATACCGTACGGCAGAACATCAGAACCGGAAACAACTCCGGCACTGTTCACGCTTTGGCAGCAATCTTTGGCTCATTCTCCTCCGCTGTGCGCGGTGTGCTGCATCAACCGGCACGGCCAGAGCACGCACAGTTCTCACAAAAGAGGTAGCTGGCAGACTTACGAGTCCGTGTTCGCGGGGTTGTCAGAGGGTCCCGAATGCTCCGATGCTCATTCTCACGACAGATTCTGGTTCAGGGCACCCGAGTTACTCCAGCTACCATAGGGGGAGGTACTGGTTGTGCCTTCTGGCACCCACAGCCCCCCCGACCGATTTGGTATGCCGGCATGTCGGGCCGTGTCAAGCGATCTGGTGGTAACACAGGCATACTCCGGCTGTATTTTTTATGTATGTTGACTGTTCTTTGGCTCTTTCTGCTGCGCTGTGCGGTGTGTTGCACAAACCGGCACGGCCAGAACTTGCGCACTTCGCACAACAAAGGTAGCTGGCAAACATACGGTGTCAGTGTACACGGGGTTGTCAGAGGGTCACAAATGCTCTGTACAGATGAAAACACGATAGACATAAAAGCGACGGTGGCGTGTGGCGAGGATGGCCGGTAAACAAAACGTGGCGACGGGGGATGGGTGAGTCTCTCGCTTTTCCTCACTTTGCGCACCAAACTTCATGTGGGTCCGCCCCCCCCACCTGCAACCGGAGCATGCGGCCCTCGCCAACAACGAATGAACGTAGAGCCGTTCTCCCAAAAATCCCGCACTGCAAAAGTTCCAAGAGTGTTCCAAATCGGCCTCTGCGGGATCGTGGAGGCCGATTTGGAACTCTTTTAGGACAGTTGGAGTTCGCTCTTCGTCTTCATCCGCCATATTGCGCCCCACCTCAAAAAGACTGCGACCAGGCCATGGATGGCAACGATTAAATTGGTACATTTTATCTAATGAATTAATCTGCGATTAATCGACGATTAATACGGAGCCGATCCCATGCATTTATTGCATTTTTTAATTTTATCGCGGTGCCAGCGAGGCGGCGACTTGGCACGTCGCTGACGCTGCCGACCATTTCCCCCTCGCAGTGCCTGTGGGCACTGGCTTTCGTCGCAGGCTATTGCCCGGTGCCGCGGGCGGCAACACGCCGCCCCGCGGCCGACGGCGACCGGCAGAGGTGCGGCTGTTGCCTTGTCAGGCACGACCGCCGCCCGACCGCGGCCAGCAGGACGCGGCCGGTGCCGGCCACGACGCTGGAACAGCCGGTCGTGACGCAGCCGGTTCCGTCGCCGG
>Ga0209093_1000383_pt1 | contig 23490 bp, 35 predicted proteins | sample SidtaG_4_FD_187450 | JGI IMG/M metagenome (GOLD analysis project Ga0209093, IMG submission 187450) | Marine algal microbial communities from Sidmouth, United Kingdom - Sidmouth_Male1 metaG (SPAdes) (version 2) | ecosystem: Host-associated > Algae > Red algae > Unclassified | place: Sidmouth... | reverse complement strand
AGAGTGTTTGCATGAAATGACACCCGCGCGTCCTGTCGTCATGGTGACACCTGCCATGTTATTGAATAGTGGCCGGTCTTACAATTCAAAGTGCCCTCCAGGCGCTAGCCGGCCACCGGGCACTAGTATCTAGGTTATAAAGGGGGGTAGGATAGTCGATCGTCGGACTGCCGGCGGACTGGTATGATTGGTGGGAAGCCACATCGGTCCGACGACCGCGCCCCGCAGTCCGCCGCGTCGCGGGATAGAAAGGGTGCGCCTGGAGGGTCTGTGCGTGGGGCTGCCCTCGCTCGACTCGGTCGTGCGCGATCGACCCGGCGACCGCCCCCCGGGCCCCCGCGGCCGTCACGGTCGTGGCCCGAGCGTCGCTCGCGCGGGCCGCAGCCAGCAGCTGTGCGGGCCCCCCCCCGCCATGTAGTAATCACAAACGAACCCCACCTGATAGAATTTGAACAGGTGGGGTTGAATGCCGGCCTCTCAGAGCTTCTCAGCGGATCAGCAGTCGCCGTCTCGGCTCCACACGTGGCGTACCACCTTAGTGCGGCCCGGCCCGGGCCCTCCGCCACGTCTCCATGGCCGGCCCGTCGCCCCCCCGTGGATTTTGGAGCGAAAAATATCCAGGCCAGGGATAGCCGTTCACAAAAAGTTTGAGCGGAAAGCAGCAATCATGGGTACGGGCACACGCGGGATTGAAAGCACCTGATCCCAGTCGTCCGTGGCGGCCGCCCGTCCGACGGCGCGGCACGCACGTGACTGCGCACCCCTCCCCCCACGGCGCTCGCTCACGCCCTGGTTTCCCACCACCACCCGCCGCGCAGCGCACCCCCCTTTCCCTCGCCCCCTTTTCACACAAAGGCCGACACAGACGCGCCAGCGCGGCTGGCCGCCGCGCGCCGAGCGCGCGTGCATAGCGCGGCGGCGCGCCCCGAAGCCCTCCCGCCCCCATTGACGAACCGACCGCCTGTGTGGGGTTAAACGCGCCTCCCCACCCACCCCCACGACCGGCGTCTACCGCCGCGCCGCCGAAAACGGCGGGCGACGCGGACGGCGGCGACGCGGCCGCCGGCGGCGGGCGCGGCGTGCGCTCGGCGGCGGCGACCGCCGGCCGCATTCCGGGCGCCCCCGTCGCGGTGGCGGAGCGGTGCGCGCGCGGCGGCGATGGAGACGGCTGTGGGAGTGGCCGGTGCGGTGCGCATGGCGTCCGTGGTGCGCGTGCCGGCCGTGGCGGTGGGGGCAGCGGCAGTGGGGGTGGCGCCGCCGGCGCCGCCGCCGTCGGCAGCGGCTACGCTTGGCCGCGCGTCGCGGCGGTCACTGGCTGGGTCGGCGACCTATTGGCCGCCGTGGGCGGGCCGGGAGGGTTGGCGGACGGCAACGCGCGGGAGTGCGTGCGCGATGCGCTGCGGCCACCGACGCCGCCGCCGCCGCCGTGGCCGGCGCCGCCGCTGCGGGGCGGGGCGACCGCCGCCGCCACCGTCGCCGTCCCGGCAGTGCCGTGCGCCTGATGGGTGGGGCTGCTGTCGGTGGGGGTGGCGGGCAGATGGCTGTGGTGCGAGATCGCCAGGGACGGCGGCAGCTAGCGGGGGGTGTCGGTGGCGGCTGGTGGGAAGCGGAGGCGGCGCTTGACTGAGGGCGGCGGCGGGGGCTGACGCGAGGGGGCGGCAGCGGCTGGCTGGGAGGGGAAGCAGCGGATATTAGCAGTGGTAGCAGCCGGCAGCTGCGGCTGCGGTGTGCGGCAACGCCTACCACCACGTGGTGGGAGGCGGCAGGTCGTGTGGCCGAGGCTGGCGGGCGGCGGTGGCGGCGGGCCGTCGGGTGCGGCTGGTGGCCGTGGTTGGCGGTGGGTGGCAGTGGCGGCCACGGGGGGGTGGCTGCGGTGGGGGGCGGCTGCGGCTGGCACAGGGGGGCGGCCGCGGCATTGCGGGACATGCGGGCTGGGAGGGCGTGCGGCGTGCATGGAGTGGGGTACGCGTTGTTTCTTGTCCGTTTGCGGTGGCTTTTGCGGGAGGATCCTTCTGCATGGGAGACTCTGAGTGTGTCGTGTGCTGCTATCGATCTAAAATCGACAGGTTGACTCGTTGGTGGCAACTCGTAACCAGTGAGTTCCATGGGCAGCAGGTGGTGTACCTGTGCACTGGGGACTCTGTCGCCGTAACTGTTCATGCTAGTGGTTCCAATGGCATGTGGGGGGGAACGTGCAGTACCTTGACGGCAAGCCACCTCGACAAGACACTCGCGCGCATGGCATAGGGTTTCTGGGCACGTTCGGACGCGTACATCGTGTGCTGAGCTTCTTATGACTGTGCCAGTCTATTTTTTTAACCTCAGTAGACAGTCCTGCATCTAGGGAAGCTAACGTACCCATAAAGTTGGTCAGAGTGTTGGTACGGTGGTGTGGGGCGCAGGCGGAAGTTGTGGCCAGTTTGACGTTGTGAGACCAGAAAAGACATGAAGGAATCGTTTGTGCACGAAGCGACACACTTTCCCGTGGTCAGCACCTCTCAACGGTCCAGAAACAGTCACTACAGAAAAGTTGAGCTTTTCGTCCTTTTCTGCTCGGAAGTGCCCGACGCTTCTCTATCTGGGACACAAGGGTATCGGAGTAGTGTGTGGTCACTGTGCCACACCGATTATCTCCGAAGTTTGTCAAAAGAGCACAGGTTGTTGCACAAGACACGCCGTGGTTGTTTTAGGCGGAGACAGTTATCGAAACGCCTGTAGGCAAGTGGGGAAGCGCAGGAGCGCATTCCACTGGATTGGCCAGTGTCATCACTGGCAAGTATCCCACTAGATTGACCAGTGTCAGCGACGATCTACTGTTTACACTGGATTGTACACAATGGGCTAGGTACGTTTCCCTGTCATTTGCATACACACTCGCTGTACCCGGCACCCCCACCAAGTCAGCCGTAGCCGACACGGCGACCAGAAACTGCAGCCCTTTCCCCCCCCGTCCACAGCCATGGCTACCCCCCACCTATCCATCCCCCCCTCGCCCCCGCCCACTAGCAGCCACAGCTCTCCGCAGCCGTCTACCCTCGCCTGGCGCCACAACCGTCCCCGGCCGCCGTCTCCCCATACGAGCTGCCACGGCCCCAGCCCGCTATTCGCCGCCATTCCCGACCGCCGCCCCCCGCCGCCAGCTGCACCAGCCCACCACCGCCAGCCGCCGCCTCTCCCCTTCCGCTGTCAGCCGCCGCTTCCAGCAGCCGCCCTCATCCTCCAGTAACCGACGCACCCCCACCTGCCTGCCGCCGCCGTCCACTTCCGACACCTGGCACATCGCCCACACACCAGCCGCGGACTCCCCCCAGTACCAGCCGCTGTCTCCACTCCCAGCGAACGGCTGCGTCCCCCCCGCTACGCCAGGCCGCCCCCGCCTGCGAGCTGCCGCCGTCCTCTCCACCAGCTGCCACCGCCCCTCCATACTCTCAACCGCCGCTCGTCCCCGAACAGTCCCAGAGCCAGCCACCGATCCGCCCTTCCAACTGCGGCCTCCGCCCCTCGCCAGGCCCCACCGTCCCCACGCACAAGCCGCCGCTGCCGCCCACACCAACAGCCGCCGACCGTCCCCACCACCTGCCACCGCGCCGCTCCGCCAGATGCCGCAATGCCCAGACCTCGACCGCGCACCGCTGGGATGCCGAGCGGCCGCGCGCGCCAGGGGACATGCTCCCACCCCTTTTCTGCACTGAAGCCACTCGCACGTCGGGTCAAGGCGAAGGGGAACAGACTGAGGACACGCAGATGCACCGAAAAGTGCTCATTGCACTTTTCGGTTCGGTGACGGGCCCGACGACGGGCCCGAGTTGCCCAGATTGAAGCCCACAGCCCGGGCCACACGAGCCACGTGGGAGCACCACGCGCCTTCCTCCCATCCTTCCCTCCTAGCCCCCCCACCTGCCACTCCTGCCATCAGGTGGGGTTCGATCTCAATTACTGCCTCGAATGACAACGCACCACGAGACAACGCGCGTCGTGGCAGATAGCGAAGACGTGGAGAAGCCCCGCTGGAAAAGCCCGCCCCGCCATCGCACCCAGCGCACGGCGGCCCCCGCCGCGCCGGCGGCGGCACGATCGCCGCCGCGCCGCCGCCGCCGCCGCCGCGCACAAGGTCGGCGGCCGCGGCGGCGCGGCGGCGCGGCGGCTGCCAGGCGGCGGCACGGCGGCGCGGCGGCGCGAGGGGGGTGTTGGTGCTGTCCTGGGGTGGGGGATGTTTTGGTCGTGGGCGGCCGCGGTGGGGCGGGTGCTGGAAAAGCCCCCCTCGCCGCCGCACCCAACGCGCGGCGGCCGCCGCCGCGCCGGCGGCGGCACGATCGCCGCCGCGCCGCGGATGCCGCCGGCCCACACAAGGTTGGCGGCGGCGGCGCGGCGGCGGCAAGGCGGCCGTACGGCGACGCAGCGGCGCGCGGGGGGTGTTGGTGCGGTCGTGGGGGGGGGGGTGTTTTGGTCGGGGCGTCGGCGGCGGGGCGGGTGCTGTAAAAGCCCTCCCCGCCGCCGCACCCAACACGCGGCGGCCGCCGCCGCGCCGGCGGCGGCACGATCGCCGCCGCGCCGCCGCCGCCGCCGGCTCGTTGAAGGTTGGCGGAGGCGGCGTGGCGGCGGCGCGGCGGCGCGGCGGCGCGGCGGCGCGGCGGCGTCAAGGCGGCGGTACGGCGGCGCGGGGGGGGTGTTGGTGCTGTCGTGGGGCGGGGGGTGTATTGGTCGGGGCGGCGGCGGCGGGGCGGATGCTGGATAAGCCCTCCCCGCCGCCGCACCCAACATGCGGCGGCCGCCGCCGCGCCAGCGGCATGCATCCACGTATAGTGACACGTGGCGGACCCCAGAAGCCCCGAAATCAGAGGAAATAGCCCCCGTTTTCAAAAAAATCAAATCACACCCAAGCATGGTAGGCGAGCCCATGCCCACCGCAGTGAATCAGCAAGTGTCACCACAAAACCGTGTCGATGTGTGTGGTTTTCTTGTTCCCCACAGGGTTCCCACATGATTTCTCGCTGTCCACATGCCCAGAACAGCGCTTGTGTCCCACCCCAAGTCAAGCGCCATTGCGCTGCCGCCACTGTGGCGATACGAGGGAGCACGAGTGCACGAGGAGGCATCAGCGCAACGGTCTATGAGGGGCACGTGTCGGAGCAGCGTGCAAGCGGGGGTGCTCGGAGCGCGCCGTCGGGCGTGTGGGTTTGGTGCCAGCCTGGGCAACAGGAGGGCACACGTGTGGACGAGGGCAAGATGGCCGACCACGGCACTGCCGGTAGGTAGATAGGATACGCAGTGAATGGTGAGGGCAGGCAGGAGAGAGGCAGAGAAACAGGAACCCATCGCCACAACACCATCCACACTCTCAGCAACCGTGACCCAACTGCTGCCTGTGAGACCGTGAGCGGAGCGATCCCTGCGGACGGTGGTGCACCTGTTTGGTAACAGAGGCGAACACTCAGACCTCAGAGGTTGTGCTGCCATCAGGTCGGGGTGCCGCGGCGGCGCCAGTCACCTCCACAGGACATATACGAGCGAGAGTGTACAAAAAAGAGATCCACCGAAGTCGTACAAGAGAAAGAGATCCACCAAAGTCATACGCATGAAAAGAGATCAACTCTGGTGCTCCGAGGAGAGGCGATCGCGAGCAGCACCTACCACCCGAGACGTTGTCGCCTCCAAGCAAGAGAGCGCTCACCGACATGAGAGGAGGACAGAACGCGAAGCACGCGCAGGCCAGCTGCACCCTACCGCGTCCGTTCCAGTTGGCACGAGGAAGCGCCCGTAAGCCCCACTCCCAGGGTCCGCGTGCACGGAGCTACATCCGTTTCTTGCAATACTCGACCGCGCTGGCGGCCGAGACGGGCATTAAGAACAACACCTGCTCCGTCTTGCAAATAGTAACACACTCGGCGCATCGCTGGCGACGGGTGGTGCATGCCAAGTATTCCGTCCAGCACTCCATGAGGGGGGACAATTTGCGGACAAGAGCACCGTCGGCGTCGTGAGGGGCAGTCAAGAGCGTCAAACCCAATAGGAGAGCGACCAGCAGCGCGAGACGTAGGGTGGCCATGGTGAGGGTGCGGCAGGAGAAGGAGGTGGCGGTGAAAGAGACGCACTCCGGCAGCGCGCCGGGATAGCGCTCTTGAGGGGTAAAGAGGTGGGACACCTTGCAGCGCCGATCGGATGCGTGCCAAAAGGGAGACGATAAGCTCGAGAGCGGCAAGGCACAGCACGCCAATCGAGGGTGGGTGAGGAAGGGGTGGTGTGCCTGCCGCGTGGGAGAGGTCGACGAGCGTTGGCCCCTTTAACGACTGCCTCAACAGCCTCCGACCTCCCCACCTGGCAATAGCAGTCTATAATCTTCCGGGCGCTGCCCAGGCACCGCTTGACCACAGCCTCGTCAGCCACACGGGCGCGCACGCCCACGCCGAGATGATTCCGTGGCCCCACTCCGAGCACGAGCATCCAGCAACAGGGGCCGAGTGCCAGCCGGCGGCCCACCACACAGGGCGGGCGTGCCGCGTGGTCTTCGTTGGAGCCCGGGTCGAGGTCCTTCGGGCGTCGCAGGGCTGATCATCCATCAGCGCGGAGCGCAGCGTGGCGCCGTCAGCGCTGACTCCTGCAGCGAAGACACCCAGTTTCTTCGCAGAGGTAGGTACGACCCAATAACCGCTACGTTCGACACTCGGCGGGGCATCCTGACCCCTCAGCCGCGCCATATCGGGCAGAGACCACACTCGGCACTGGTCTCAGGGCACCGTGGAAGGCAAAGCAAAAGCGCGGCAGCGTGACGCCGTCAATTGTCTCTGTGATGTCCATGTCATGGGCTCCTACGCACACGTCAGCTGTCACCCCCTCTTGCCGTGGCGCCAATCTCGTGCACACAACCGTGCGGCACTCAATTGGCACGTCCATCGTCACGGCAGACAAGCCGATCCATCCCCATCCAAGCCCATTCCACATCCAAATGCGTTTTTGATGGGCGTTTTGACCATCTGGGAACCCCCTTCCAAACTCACTCGGATGGGCATCCTCGACCAAGGGCCAGTCCACAGTCATCGCAGTTCGTGTCGCACAAGCGTGTTTTCCGACCATCCTCAGGGCCGCGGAGGAAAACGTCATCTGATTGGGCCAGCATCATTCCGACTTCCGCGTAGCGCGCCGTTGCTCACTGTAGCCCCCGTAAGTGTCGCGTCTGGCACGCTGTGCTTGGCCCAGTCCACAGGACGAGGTCAATCGAGTGCGTAAACGAGGCATCGTCACGGCTCCCAGACTGCCCATCCAAACGCGTTTTGGACGGGCTTTGGATGGGGACGGATGGGCTTTTGGATGGGAATGGATGGGCGTTTCCGCCCAACCAATGCAGGAACGGACGGGGGGTATGGTCGGGGATTTGAATGGGCGTTTCCAGGCGATGGCGTAGTCCCCAGTTCCGGCCTTGAGTATCTGAACTCGAGTGGCCCGCCGGAGGGGCAGCACGTGATCCTCGGCAGGCGCGGCCGTTTCAGTTTCAGAAATCCCGAGTGTTCGGCCCTCAAATTGCACCGTACCGAAATCCGGAAGAAGACCGTCGAGGCCAAAGTAGTCTCGTAGGATGCATTAGAGACCACGCTCAAAGTTGCGTGGCAGCTTGGGTAGCCTACCGGGCACGGAGACCTGGTCCCGCGGCCTTTGAACTTCCACACCTACTGTGCTCTTCTAAAATGTGGCCACGCATACTTGTGCATGTTTGTTTACCAGTTGTGTCTCGAGATGAAATGCCCTTTTTACAACCCTCTGAGCGCATGCCTCACGGCGAAACTGCAGACCAAACAGACGATCGTGAGTCACGAAACGGCTGCTCGACGGCACCGGTCCGGAACTGTCGGCCTTTCAGCTGGCCCGCACTGGCAGACTGCGGTTGTCGGGGGACCAGACGATTTCCAAGTAGCCCACACAAGTATGGTTTTCACAGTGAGGTGAAACGGGTGTGCGATGTATTCGCGGAGGGGGTCTAGTACAGGCATGGTTGTTAGTGCACCCCCCGCACAGTGGGGCTTAGACCATGTTCCTGGGAGAGCCCGAATTTCCTTGTATACAGTTGTATGGTGCTTTGCTATATTTTGCCATGTTAGCTCGACGGATTGTTTGCCCAAACACGCAATGGCCCACTAAGTCCCGTGAGCCACAACAGCGTGACAGCCAATGAAACGTCGAACGCGTTTGCGAGTGCGCAGCATTGAGCCGCTCTCCCGCGTCGGATGGGTGCGCTCGGGTAAAGCCGGGAGCCGCTCTCCCGCGTCAGATGGACAGCCTGCCTGTCACTCGCAGCGGCCTTTGCGGTGGCGTCTTCAATGGCAACACGACGAGTGCCTGTCAATCCCCCTTCTTCATGCCATAGATGACGACAGGCGCCGTGGCGTCTTGGCCCGCGGTCGACTGGCCGGCGTTCGCCGGCCAGCGCGGCCGAGCGCCCTTCTGCGCTCATCCCTCTCGTCCTCCCCCGTCGCCGACGTCGCTGTCTGTGTGACACGCGGTGCACCCCCCGCGACGGTGGCACCGTACCCCCCGTCTGACAGGCTGCGGTTGCCCCCACGTTGGTTGATCTCGGCTTTGGCGGCCGCGGGACGGTCCATTGTTTTGGCGGTTTGCAGGGGCCGCTATTGCCCCGCCCCCCTCCCACCGTCCTCCAACCACGCTCACGACGCCACCAATGCACCTCACGGGATCTGGGGCGCAGCGGGTTTGCCATTTTGCCGCCTCTGCAGCCACCTTCGCGGTCCGATGCGATCTCCCACGATCGCGCCCCCGCGACACGCCGGGCCGCGTTTGGTACTCTCCTTGGGCGCACGCGCACGCTCGCTTCGCATGGGCAGCCCTCCGGGCCACTCTTAGCGTGGGCCGGTGGGGCGTGCGGTGCCGGGGTCGGGTACAAGAGCTCTGCCACGGCTGCCTGCTGGCTCTAGCCGTCGATGTACGGCCAGTCGCGGCTGCAAGCCTCGTGCATCCTCTCCGGCTGCTGCAGCTGAGCGATCAGCCGGTGACGACGCGCGGGCGACGACGCGCGGTGCCCAAGGCGACAGTCGGCCGGGCCTGCTCCGGGCGTTGCAGTCGTCGCTACAATGAAGTGTGGCATTTGCCACTACGTGGCGCCCCCCGATGGGACGGGGCACACGGCACGGACGTGTGCGCTGCGGCAGACGCTTTGCCGCCGCAGCTTGCAGCCGGACCACCCCTTTGCGGAGAAGGGGCAGTGCGGCAATGCCAAGTGTGTCCACCACAAGGTTTGTGGCGTCTGTGGCCTCACTGGTCACCAGTACGGGACGCAAACGTACGCGCTCGACCGGTGGGTGGTCAAGGACGGGCGGCTGCTGCGCAAGAAGGCGAACCGCCCGCTAGACGAGACAGACTTTGTGTGCGTGTTGATGACCAGCGCGACGGTGCGCAACCTCGTGAACAACACACAGAGCGTGTCTGCCGCTGCGGCGCAGGTCGGCATTGAGCGGCGTCGCAACGTGTCGAGGCTGCGCGCCAACACGCACGCCGAGGCCGTCGGGCTCGACGAGTCTATCCGTCTGATGCAGTCTCTTGGCAGCCCCGCCGCTGTACTGCAGGGCGACAACAAGGTCGCGTTTGATGCGCTCGTCGCCGCACGCGACGATGGAGCAGTGGCGGCGAATCGCCGCGCCGCCGACGCCGTGGAGAGCGACGTCGACGGCGCCGAGGGCGGCGACGGCGACGAGGGCTTGGACGACAACAAGGTGGACGGGGATGTGGTCTCCGTCGCGGGCGCGAGCAGCACGCCTCGCAGCCGGGTCAAGTCCCTGCGTGGCCCCCCCGGCGGCCGAATCGGGCTATATGCCGCAGCCATCAACAAGGGCAAGTCCCCGCGCAGCAACGGTAAGAACAAGGCTGTGAAGGGGGCTAAGGCGGATGTCAAGCCTCACGTCCCTGTCGTGGTGGACCTCGAGAGCCTGTGGCCGCCCGGAACCCGTCAGCCGTGGTCCAGCTGCATGCCCGAGTTTAACAACCCGGACTTTGGGTCGTTGCCGCCTCTCAAGGTGGCGCATCTGGTCATTGAGAAGATGTGCCAATGCCCCGTCGCCGACGCTGACCCGGAGCTGGCGGCTCTTCTCATCTCAGGTGCCATGCAGTCGCATGTGCGCGGCTATTCGCTCATGTCCGGCACGCTGTCTGCCGCCCAGGTTGCGGATTGGCTTTGCTCGACCATGCCAGCAACCATGAAGCCGGCTCTGTTGACCACCATTGCCGTGACCGTCGACACACTTGTTCGTAGCGCAGGTAGGAGGCCGGCGTCATCATGGGGCGCCCATGCGGCCTCGAGTAAGGGCGGGCCTTCTAACGCTGCATCGGCTGCCGACACCGCGCCGTCTCGTGCACTGGCGCGTAGTGGCCTGCGTGGCCTGCCCGGTGGGTGTGCGCAGTCTGCGTCGCAGTCTTCGGCAGCACCGACGTCTGCCCCGGTCGTGCGGGCTATGCCTGCAATCGACGTTGACAACATTCTTGCCAGGGACGCGGCCACTTCGGCCGGCGTCGCATTCGTGCGTGGCTCCAACATGGCACCGATGCGCAGTGACAGGACGGGTGGTGCTGCCACCGTCGCGGCGGTTGCTGCAGCACGCTCAGGGGTTGCCGACGTCGAGCAGATGAATGTAGTCGACGGCGAGGACGCCGACGAGGCCCCTGTAGTTCATGCAAGGCGTGCCGCTCAGTGACGAGTGGTTTTCAATGTTAATCCGCGCAGCTGGTGTGCGAGTTGGAGGGCTTCGTCACGAGGGAGTGCGTTCATGCTCGGATGTGCGTGTCGCTGCCCGCGGGGGGGTCAGCAGGTTATTAAACGTAGTTTTATTCTCTGTACAGCGTACGTGCCGACAGTACAGCTAGCGAGCCTGGGCTTCGTCGCAGGTCATTGGCAAGCCCCCACTTGTATGCGTCTTGCGCAGACACGTCATCACTGGGTGAGGTGACGATGGGCGGCTGTTAGGGCGCTGTCGTGCCGCTGCCGACGGCGGCGCTTGCGGGAGGGTGGCATATTGCCCTGTGCGCCAGACATCATGGTCGCACAGAGTCACCCCGGCACGTTCAAGGGCGCCTTTGCAGGTCGCCGGTGTGGTTGTTCATGGCGCCAAAGGCAGTGCCCTTGCGCTGTTTTATTTATAACATGGGCCCCGGAGCGGTCCACTCAGTGCAAAGAAGATACTGCACTATATCTGCGTGCCCGCCCCCTTCCAGGTCGTTCTCCTGCTCGGTCACTCAAAGTCGGACAACGGGGATGAATAGATGATGAGTACTGTCGAGTTTGACTCCGCCGCTGCTTCTACCTCGGCCGCAGCTGGAGCCGCTGCCGCCGTTTCAGACTCTTGAGCGGCTGCCTCCGCGATAGCGGCTGCCTCTGCCGCAGCCGCGGCTGCGAGGACCGTCGCCGCGTGGGCGTCCGCGGCCTGGCATGCGGCGAATGCGTCGTTGTCCGCAGCCACGGCGGCCTCAACGCGCTGTGAAGAAACGTTGCCGCCAGTCGTCGCCACCGCCGTGGCGAGGGCGTCCTCAGCTGTCACGCCCAAGAACCGAAGCAGGTCCGCACGCGACAGAGCCTGTCTGGCTTTGGATGACAGTGTGGCGGCGCACGATGCCACCGCTGTTGTCTCGCTCTCTCGCAAGGGTGCACGCAAACCGCCGGTGTGGTCCGTCCGGGATGGTGTTCCTCCGGCCTTGCGCCGCCGGTGCAGCTGCAGCGCGGCCAAGACAGCCGACGAGCCATCACGGATTGTTCTGACGGGCACGGCGTGCCGGTGCAGCACGTCGAGCGCCGCAGGTTCCCACGTGGTGTCCGACCCGTGGGCACCAGTTCGCAATGCAGCCGGCCGTCCGCTTCGTCCGCGGCTTCGACCCGCACCCCGAGAAACACGTCCGACAGTGACGAGCGAGAAGCGCGGAGGCAAAAGCTTCCTCCGCTGGCGCAGCTCTCCCGGAATGCGGGGCGGTAGGCCACCCATGCGGCAGTCGCCGTCCGGAACGACAGCGCTTGTCGGGGTACTCATTGAAACCGCCAGAAGAGTGCCAGCGGCCCCACAAATGCGCGAAGGGAATCAGGTTGCTTGGGAGGCTGGGTGGTGACACTTCTTCCGAACAGGCAGAGTCGCGCTGGTGCGCAACGACCTTGGTGAGACGTGGAAATGTGATCGGATCAAACGATTTATCTTTTTGACAGCCTTGCACGCGGGCAATCGCATCTCGTCCAATCACCTCGAGAGTCGGCGACGGGTTTCTCCACGCGAGGGAGAAGCGCTGATCTCCCTCCATGGGTCGCTCTGTGCACGGCACCCGCGGCGGGCGTCGACGCCGGTGCGTCTCCTCCGCCAGCGACGCGCCCACACGACATCCTCAGAATGGGCATTGCCCTGGCCAGAAGCCGCCGTGGTCAGAGTGCGGATGTCGGCGTACGAGCGAAACAGCGACCACAGCGCAGCCACACGTGCGAAGCGCCTACCACCAGAGGCTCGGCCGACGCAGCAGCTCGAGGGGGGGGGGAGTGCGTGGTGTAGGACGATGCAGGGTGGAGAGCCCAGAAGTTCAGAGCCTCGCTCATGGCGGGCGAGGCACGAAACGGGCGCAGTTGCAACGGGCGCGTGCCGGAGAGGACCTGACGCATGCCAGTTCCATGGCCAAAGAGATTCTGCGCGGCCGAGCCAGTTTGTCCGTCGTGTGTCAGCCAATCATTTGTCAAGAGCGCTGCAAGTCTGCGGTGATCTCATCACGAGCGGTCGACCGTCTCATTTGGGTGAAGCGGTCCGTCTCCACCGGCCACGAGTGACGACTCGAGTAACGAGCCGTGGAGCGTCCCGCATTTCCTTGCATCGCGCGTCTTCTTCCGCCTCCTCGTGTTCGCCCCACGACTCTACGTCCCGCGATTGTGGTTGCTTCGATGCTGTTGCCTGTCGCGCTGCTTCGCTCATGGAATCCAAGATCCCTCCCTCTTCAAGCGACCACTGCAGCAGGCCGTATTCGTGTGTACCGGGCAGGAAGCGCGCCCTGACCACACCGGACGGAACTCCTTCCGTAACCGTCAATCTGGAAGCCTTCGCCATGGACGGAAAGCGTAGGCGGGAGGCTGCAGTATCCCTGCTGCAGGAGCTTCGCTCGACCGGGGCAGTGCGCGCCCTCCCCGGTGACGGCGTCCATCAAGAAGTCAAGGGCGGAGTCGCGAGGCCCGGCCAGCGCAGCGACGGCGATGGGGCAGCATCCGCCCCAGTTGCTGCGGCCTCTGGCACCAACGATGCCGGGACGAAAGGAGCCCACCCTGCGGCTGCGGATGCCGCAGCGGGGGCACCTCTGGCTGCCACACCGGGTGGGCGTGCTGCGGCGCAGATGCCCACGGCAACGCCCGAGGGTGTGGATCCTGCGGTTGAGTCCAGCCGCGGCGGCGCCCCTCCCGCTGTGGATGCATGCCGCCGTGGTACCGAAGCCGCCGCGGGGGCAAATCATTCCAGTGCTACCCAGGTCGCCGTGAGCTCGTCGACTGCGACTCTCCTGGCACCGCCGCTCGTCGCCGCGGATGCGGGTGGCCGCCCACATGCTGGATCTTTGCCACCAGATGCCGGCGTTTCCGGGAGAGCAACTCTGGCCATCCTCGGCTTCCGGTCTTACGCGCCTGCCCAAGTGGCGGCGGCCGTAGCTGCCGTGGCCTGTGTGCATCTGACTGCCGAAAGGCAGATGGATCTCACTCGTGCCATCTCCCTCGCTGCAGATGAAGGGGCCATCGACGGAAACGTTGTCCTGGATGCTCCCGAGGAGGATGTCATGACAGCGCTTCTCGCGCTCTCTCGGCGGACCTGCCGTGGAACAATTCCTCTTGGAACCCGTGTCCGTGTGCTGCGCTTCATCCGGGCTCAGCGCTGACGTGCATGTAGGTACTCTTGTGCGATAGACCCCGGAACTGCGGGGGTGTTGCGGAAGAGCGCGCATACCGATCGGGCGGGAACAGCCCGCATAGGGCGGGAATAGCACGCCAATGTTGTGTGGAATGGCTCCATGTTGTGTTATGGAGGAGACAAACAGAACGAGCGGGACTCATGCTGAGCCATCGTCGTCTTTGGCGCTCCGGGTCATGGTGCATTGTATGGAACGTTCAGTCACGAAGGCACCGATGCACACACCTCTGTCTCCCACTCGTCGCCGCGCGTCGTTGCGGATGTTTCCCTATGGCCATCCTCACTGTCATCTGCGAATGCACTGGGCTGGCGCCGTGTTGCGGCATTCGTGGGTCAGGTACAGGTTTACCGAACTGTACGAGGACGTGACGGGGCCGGTGAATGAAAACACCCGGTTGACGAGAAACAATACGCCCGACGTGGCCGATGTTGACGCGTAGGCATGAACGATTGCCTCACTCAACCCGTAGAGACGCAGCCAAGGCGAACATAAGGAGGAGTAAGGGGGTGGAGGAGGGCGCAGGGGGGGTGCCAGACTGATGCAGGTGTGAACAAGTGAGTGGTAGAGTTGAGAGTGATTGCGTCGTACGGGCGGACTGGTGCCGTCCATCGGCCAAGCACGTGGACGGGCACTGGGCGCATGGGTGCAGAAACACTTTTGGACAATGAAGAGGAGGTCGCAGACGAAACAGAAAACGAAGACCTGATTCATGTGCAATGAAAATGAGAAAGACCTCAGAAGAGTATGACATATACAGCGGTGGCATCTGCCGCACAGTGGTCGCCCTGGTGCGCCTCCTACGTGGCACCGCCGACGCCCGACGAGACGGCCAACAGAAGCAGCTCCTCGTAATAGATCAGCCCCGCGTTTGGGAGGCCAAGGATCTGCTTGAGGAAGAGCGCGCGCAGGTGGCCAGCGAGGGTGTCGTGCAAGTCGGCGCTCTTCTTAGTCCGCGCGGGGGAGCCCGCATGCGCGAGTGTCGCGAATCGAACTTGTCCATGGCCGACGACAGGAGCATTGCGGCCGTCGTGCCGGGGACGGCACGACCCGGACGTCCGTCGTCTACCGGCCAAACCTCGGGGCGGTGACGTGCACGGTCGCGTCCGACGCCAAGTTGCAGAGGTAGGCGGCGATGAGCTCGGTCTTGGACGGCAACGGCGCGGCGCGGTCCTTGGCAAGCTCCGACCCAAAGTCATACGTGCCGAGCGCGTCGGCGGGGACGGCCTTGGACTACTTGGCTTTGATGAGGGGCTCCGTGTCGGCCGCCGCAACGTCGCCGGCGTCGCCGCCGGCGCCGCCGAGCGACGCGAGGAAGTGGACGCGTGTCGGCCGCCGCAGCGTCATGCCGTAGCCGCCGGCGCCGTCGAACGACGCGAGGAAAAGGGCGCGGAGCGCCGCGACGCACGCGTTCAACTCCTGCGCACGGTGGCGGATGTGCGGCAGCTCCACAACATGGAGGTCAAAAAGGGCTTCCAGCGGCGCTGTGGCCGCCGCCGCTGGCTTGTCCTCAATCCTCGCCCACAGCTCGTCCAAGTCCGTGCGTAGGACGCTCAGGAGGGACTCGACCGACAACCCATCGGCGTGGTCCCACGCATCAAAAAGTAGCAGGGTGCGGCGGCCCTCGCGGCGCTGTAATACCTAGATACACAGACATGCCCCCCGCCTTCAAGCGCCCGAGGTCCGCCGCCCACACGTTGAACAGGAGGATGTCCCCAAAGGCCACGGAAAGGGTCGCGAAGCGCCCCGTCCTCGTCCGCGTCCTCCTCCTCCACCTCCACGTCGCCGCCGTGGACACCGTCGACGCCGCCATTGCTGACACGTGGGCGCTTTCGGGGGCGCCAGCCGACTTCGCCGCCGCGCTGCCGCCTCCGCCTGCCGCGTCGACGCGGCTGCGCGGGCGGTGGGACCCCCCAACGGGCGTTACAGACGCGTGGCCGCTGCTGCCGCCGCCGCCGCCGGCTGCCCCCGCCGCCGGCGACGGGGGTGTGCCGTAGCGGCCGTCTTCGGCAGCGGCCCAGCGGGCAGTGGCGGTCGCTCGCCGTGCGGGATCTTCGCCGCCACCACCGCGGGCGGCGCCAGCTCGTCGGGGATCAGTAAGGGGGTGATCCACACGTCGGACCACTGGTCGGGGGGGGGGGTTCTCGCGCGCAGCGGCCTCGCCTCCACCGTCGACCATCGACAAAACAGGAACGACACACGCAACACACCAAAAGTGGAAGGGAAAAAAACTGGGACGGGATAGGGGGGGGAGGGTGTCGCGATGCCAAACAAAGTCCCCCTCACGCCGAAGGCAAGGTAGGCCCCCACCCCACCCCTCCGAGCCTTCGAGATGCCCGCCGTCCGGGGTGTGCCGCCACTGTACATGTTGTCGGTCGGTGCGGTGCCTAGGTGGCGCCCTATGCGGCTGCACCAGTAGCGACACAGCCGAACTTCATGGTGATGAGGGAGTTGATGGAGGGGGGAACAGCGCATACCGATGGCGATGGAAGGGTTTGTGGGAAGGAAAGCACCTGGTCCGCCTGGGGCTGAAGATGCAGTGGCAAACGGGAACGCAACGGCGGGTTGCGTCATCGAGAGCACAGATTACGTGGCGCTTTCCCGGCCAATGACAAAGACGCGCCATCGTCTGGCCAATGACAATGACGCGCCATCGTACTTGACCGAAGGTCGTTTCAAATGCGAAATTTTTTGTTGACTGTGAGCTGTGCATGCTCTTCGACAAGAGCGCAGGTGGACGGCCGCCGTCGCCAGGTGCGCACCGACCGGCGGTACGGACGCGGCGGCGGCGCTACCGCCGCAGCCGCGGTGCCCGGCGCGCCCGCCTCCCCCCAGAAAGAGGCGATCGGCGCATATACCGCCGCCAGCAGGTACCCCCGCGCCTGCCGGAGTGGAGGAGCATTGGGACCGAGGGCGTTCATCACCCTGGCCCAGACGGACCCGCCCCCACATACGCGAGCGTCAGCCCATTTAGGGATCGGACGAGTAGCACGGCGCGGGCGCGCGATTGGCCACTGCCGGCAGCCAGCGGCATCCTATTTTTTTGGAAAGACGGCAGTGACAAAGCCGGCTGCGAGCGTTGCGAAGCGGCCGGCCACGACGCCAAGGGCGCAGGAAGACGGCTTGTGGCCCAGCTCGTCGTGCGCGTAGACGTCGGTCAGCGTAGAAGGCGAGAAAAGAGCTTCGAGGCGGCGCGCACGTAGCGGGCACCAAACTCGCCGAGCCCGTGGTTGAGTCAAAGGGCAGGGGACCGTTGCCGGCCGCGGAGCGCGGGCTCAGAGGTACAAGGAATTCCTAAAAGTGACGCGGTGCGCACACTGCCGTCGAGAACGTCCTCATGTGCAGCGTAGTTCCGGGGGGGGTCTACGGCAGCGCCGCGTGCGACGCGGCCACCGTCGTCGTGTCCCACGCCGCAGCGGGGACCATCATGCGGCGACACGGCCATCTCAGAAGCAGTTGTCACCGGAATTCGCCGATTGACTGGCCAAGTTACTGCCCCAGGACCGTGACTCGCCGTTTCGAGGTCGTCTGTGAAGCGCATGCAGATACGTATGCGCAGGCAAGTGCTGGCGCCACGCGTGCCGGCAACCGGCGGCGCGCCGGCGACCTGGGTCCTTCTTCCTCACCGCCGCCCGGCAGGCCGCATCCGCCGCGTTTCGCTTTCCTGGGGTACCGCAACGGTAAGGAATCCAGCTGTCGCGTGGACACCAGTGCGACGCCGCGAGTCCGACCAGCGCACGTGGGGGTGTGGGGAGAGTTTATGAAGTCGATCTGGCATGAGGGCGGGGGATGCACGACCCGCACAGCGCGTGCATCACACATGGACGCAAGGAGGCGTCTCGCACGTTTGTGTTGTGCACCCGTCGGCCCCTCCCGCCACAGGACCACTGTTCCGACCCTGACGACGCTGTGGGTCTGTTTCATCGCCATCGTGGACCCTCGAGCAACCTGTCCATCCTGAGACTTTGTCTTTCATTTCCACCTCCTCCATCTTGTGCTCACCGCATTGTCGGTCGGCGCGTGCGTGCAACTGTCTTCGCGCACCTTTTGCCGTCATGGGACGTGCTTGCTCCGTTTGCAGGGTCTCTGCCACTCCGCAGTGGCGGTCTGGACCGGAAGGCGAAACCCTGTGCAACGCTTGCGGTCTGCGGGGGCGCCATGGCGACCGAACCGGCCGTGCAGGTGGGCTCTCCGTGCCAGTGACACGGTCTGGGATACGCCGCCACGCAAGAAACGGCGGTGGGCGTCACCAGCTGCCAGGCCGACTAGGTCGGCTCGGTCACGTGCGCTTCCCGTCAAGGTCCACCTCCGATGCCCATTCGGCGGCACCAACGCCGTCGCGCATCCGAGTCCCACAGGCACCGCCCTCCGACACAAGCACGAGCAGCAGATCTTCGGGGTCCTCGAACACTGTGCCACCGCCTGCCGTCAAGCCACCACTAGCGGCCATGCCCTCGCCTGTCGCCACGCTCTCGACGATGGTTGTGCCGGTGGAGCGTCCGGGAGCCACGGGCATGCCGGCCCCGTGTCGAGACATCCTTGCCTCGTCACCAGGACCTTCCACGCCGTCACAGACCCTGCCGGCGCGGCGAGGACCTGCCAATGCACGTGCGGGCGCCCCGGTAGTCGCGTCGTTTGCGGACCGTGCCGCGGCTGCGATTACGTTGTCGAAGAGTGCCGCCTGTGGTGGTCGGATTTTTCGGGCTATGTTTCCGCTCCCGCTGTCCGCCGTTCGTCTTCCTTCGTCGCTGCTACAGAGGCCACCGTCGAGGGGTGCGCCTCTTCCGATCGCGGCGACTGCTACACTCCCACCTCTTCACGCGCGGGAGAGCCGTGGCTCGGCCGCCGCCACTGGCCGCCCGCCCGCGCAGTCGTGGTCAGTTAATTGGTCTGCTCCGTTCACGTCGCCGGCGGCTGGTGCTCAAGCAGCGGCAGAGGCGTGTCGCGCGTCTGGTGGGGAAACGCACGCACTCTCTAGTGCTCTCCCCGGACTGGCTCGGCTTCCTGCGGCCGGTCGACCATTCCTGAGGTCTGGTGGTCCGCATGCACAGCCTACATTGGCTCTCCCCGGCTCGACCTGCCCACCAGCTCCTGGCCCTGCTGGTCCGTCTGCTCCGCCGTCGGCGGCGGCTGACGACTTTGCTGGAGCTCCCTCTCCCGCTGCATTTCGCTTGTTTACGCCCCACGAGGTCGGCGCCTCCATTGCCGAATTTGCCGGGGCGCTCTTGTCGCCCGGACGGCAACTGGAGCTCACGACGACTTTCACTATGGGTGCTATTGAAGGAAACATCGTCGGCGCGGTCGCAGTGGAGGAGGACATCCAGCAAGTCAGTGCGGCCCTCATGACCTTTTATCGACGCAACCACCGAGGGGACCATCCGTACGCGACCAAGTGCCGCGTGTTGCGCTTTCTGCGGCGCATGCAGTGAGGCTGTGGCCTTTGGCAGACTGCACTGTTGGGGACGCCCTGTCGGCACCCCTAACGCCCTGTTCCTAGTTGCACCGGGCGACGCTCTGTGCTTTGGATATCTGTAGAAGAGTGCCTCGGCATCGGTGTACTGCCATCAGGCGTTCTCCTGTGTGGTATGCGCTTTTGTTTTTTAGTGCGGCGCGTAGCGCGGCCGCAGGTCTCCTCTGCTAGGACACAAACTGGTCTTTGATTTCTGTGCAGCCTGTTGAGGCATCGGTTTTGTGCTGTGGTGCGTTCTCGTGTGAGGTATGCTGCATTCTCTTGTGTTGTAGGCACTTTTCTTCGATGCCGGACGTACGACGGAGGCATTCATTTGTGGCTCAGAAACAGAGGTCCTGCTTCTCGCTCGTTTCCCGCGTGCTGCGGGTGCCGCGCTGCTGCAAACCTTTCTTCAAGGTCTGGCATCTGTGCTGCGCTGGTCAACAAGATAACGAGGGTATTGCAGCGGGTCAACGGTGTGCCGGAGACTGGGCTTTTCCACCTGTCCTGCTGTGCCAAAGAGTGACACTGATAAGGTCAGAACGACTCGTAGATTTGCAAGAGTGATGATGTGTCCATACTGCCCGAGCAGCCCCATGGCCCAATGTGACTCTTTCTTTTCGCCTGACGCACGAGATGCCGTTGCACCAGTTGGACTGGGAGAGAGGTGCGTGCTGCATGGTTATTGCTGCATCACCGATGTGTCTCTCCACCACGTGGAATTGGATGTCTCCACGTTTTGCACTCACGAACGACGAATCTCACGCAATCCCCGTCCTGAAACGGCCGCCGCCAATGTAGCACTCCTGTCATATGTTCGGACAAGTCCACAACACAAATGGCTCGAGAGTTTCTGGCGAGTCCAAACAGGCCAGCGTCGCAACACAGGGAAGGCCGAACTCGCAGGAAGGACTGCTGCAGATCCCGGGTTCAATTTCCAGGGCGTTCGATTCATTCACTATCTTCTCTTCATGTCGCACGTCTCAGAGCACGGAACGTTGACAAGCATGCCATGGCATTCATGTCGTGTCACAAGGAGTCCTCCGTCCGGCTCCCACGACTTCCGAGCAGCACGGTGACGAAGTGGGGTCCCTAGGTGCCTGATCCATGACGTCGCAGTGTGTGCAGATCTTGCGACAGCTGTCGTGCGCTTAGCGCACAGTGGCAGCAGGACTTCTGTATCTTCAGCTGTCACTGTTGTCGCCTTTCCTGCCGTTTATGACGATGAATGCTTTTGTCTTTGCCTCATCTTCGGCCAGAGGTGCGTTCACGAAAAGAAGCTGGGCTACTTTCGCCTTGGGAGACAAATGTGTGTGCGGATGCTTCACTGACTTGCCACTGATTCTGGCTTGTTGAGCACCGCGGCGAATCCCATGGCATCTCAGGCATTCCCAAGAGAGATCTGCAGGCGTCTCGCGGACCTGTGGCATCTGGGAATGCAAGATGCCCGGAAGAGGCGCCCCCAAGGAGATCCAAACGGGGAAAATCGGAATCTCGGAACCGAGAACAGCAGCCGCTTGGCGCGGCCGACCCGGGCGCGCCCCTGACCACAGCTCTCGACTGGGCTTCTGGGTAACATGCCTGCAATGGTGCCTGACGACCGGGATGACGTCCCCCTCGTCCTCGGCGGCTTCTACGACGTCTATTGAAGCCGCATCGGCAGATTTCGTGCCGCAAGCCGGCGATGGCAGCTTCGGAACGGTACCCTGGCTGCGGGGGTCCCTGCTGGTGGCAGTTGCATGGCGTGTACTGGTGGAGAGGTACGTGCGAGCAGTCTCCGTTCACATTTTCTTGTTCCGCTCCGCTTCGCATCGCATGGCCGCCGCATGCCGAGTCACCTGATCCGTACATACCAAACTATCTGCAGGTGTCCTAATTTAGTCGAGGAGCGGTAGCTACGTTGCCGGATTGTACCCGCCCTCGTCTGCCACTCAACCTGCTCGACGGCCTCTCCCAACCGTGCGGTTCTCTAGCGTTGTCACTGACATGATCCTACGCCACATTTTGGCTGCCCCATCTTGTCCCGCTCTTTCGAGCGTTCTTCTTGTCCCCATTTTTCCTCAATGTGGTCACACCTGTCTGCATTTCGTGGATCGTTGCGCTCCACGCGGCGTAGAAAAAGATGCATGTCCGTGCCCGTGCGCGTGCTTGAGTACCACAAGGGGAGCAACGCGCTAATCCATGGAGTTCTTGTCACTCCTGCGTTCCGACCGATCTCAGACATCCTCGGCTGTACGCTATGATGCCGGACCAGGTTGGGGTAAGCAGCAGCCGGAAACGAGACGAGGAGCGAGTGCGAGACATTGTTGACGCACCATACAGAAAATAATCGTAGACAATTGTGCTTCACCTTGACACGAGCGAACGCCCCGGTCCAGGTGCAGGTTTGCATCGTGGCAGGCCACAAGCTTTCCTCTCCGCACCAAAATGTGTCTCCCGCACGCAACAAGACCATGCCATCAGTTGCGGGGCACACGAAGCGCAAGACTGCCGCTCCCGATGTGTTTCCTCGAGGGGCAGGCAACCGAAAGGTCATGCAAATGCGTTGTATCGACTTCTTTGCCGCCGCTCGTGCATGCCGACCTGACCATCGCAGAAAACGCCCCCTACCACACACGAACGAGTGCCAGGGCCTCCTCTGGTCACCCCGGATATGGCGCTGGCCGCCGAAGCACATCGGCCGCTTCCCGGAGCGGCGTTCCGCCGAGCGGCAGCAACTGGAACGATGATGCAGGCTAAGAGTCCCAGCCGCCGACGGCGCCACAGTGTCTGCCTCGGCCGCAATAATTTGTGTTGCCTTGTTCTGCAAGCCAGGAGCGCAGAGACGGGCTTTCGCGATCGTGGAAAGTCCGGCTGGGGAGCCATCGTCCTCTACTCCATGGTGATGTTTAACAAGTGACGTAGCGATCAACACTGCGTCCACAACATGACGTATCACCATCAGCTCTGAAGAACGTGTCCGCCGCCCCTTTGGCAGTTTCCGAGAGCTCTAGAGATAAAAAAATAACGTCCAGTCTCCGTGCCTAAACCCCCCACAGCGCTCGCTGGAAACGGACGGTCCTCCCACCAGCTGCCCCTGCCACCCCGACGGTATCGACCGTCGCCAATGCACCTCGCAGGCCCCCGACTGCTCCACTAATCAGCGGCTTCCACACAGCGGCCACCACCCAGCCGGTGCTGCCGTCCCGCCCGTCCACAGCGACGCGCAAAACGAAGGTCACGGATGTGTCGAATATTAAATAGACGGTGGCGTCCAGGGCGGTGCCGAAGCCCACCTCGTAGACGGTGTGGTCGGAAGCATGTGCTTCCACTTGAAGAGGAGGTAACAGGGAGACAGAGGCCAACGCAACAAAAGGCACGACGACGAGCGAGGCGCACAAGGGCATGGCCGCAGGGGCGGCAGGGGATCGCGGGGAACGCGCCACCGACGGCGGAAGCATGGACGAAGACGCGCCGTCACTGGGAGGGGATGCTTGGGCGGCCAGCGTCCTGTCAGTATCTGGGCGTCTCTCCGTTCCTGCGCCCCCCACAGCGGCCACCGCACCTCTATGCCACTACCACCCAACCGCATCTCATGTTGACTCTCATACCACAGTCCCGCCCTCCCACGCCTTCCAAGTACCTCGAAAGACCAGGATCCGGGGCTGACGGTTGAGTGTAGGGGGTGGCCCGTGTGGAGTGGGTGGCGGTGTCAGCGCCGCGTCCGCAGAGAGCTGCAAAAGCTTGGGCACTGTCGGGACTATGGGTGATCTGGGGACCGGCTAGGATGTGAATCAGCGGGGAGGAGACGCACACGCCGTGTATGGCACGGTCGGCGTCGTATTCGGCGACGACGGGGGCAACGATGACGACAGGACTGGCGACGACGACGGGGGTGCCGACGACGACGGGGGTGACGCCGACGACAGGGGCGCCGATGATGGGGCCAACAGCGGGGGCGCCGACACGATGGGGTGGCCGAGGACGACGACGAGGAGCCGACCACGACGGGGGTGCCGATGACGACGGGGGTTCCGACGACGACAGGGGCGCCGATGATGCGGGCAACAGCGGGGGCGCCGACACGACGGGGTGGCCGAGGACGACGACGAGGAGCCGACGACGACGGGGGTGCAGACCACGGCATGACGGCACCACGG